>Ga0209108_10000106_pt1 | contig 39304 bp, 31 predicted proteins | sample Rifsed10ft1_FD_184003 | JGI IMG/M metagenome (GOLD analysis project Ga0209108, IMG submission 184003) | Soil microbial communities from Rifle, Colorado, USA - sediment 10ft 1 (version 2) | ecosystem: Environmental > Terrestrial > Deep subsurface > Rock core/Sediment | place: Rifle, Colorado...
CTGGTCAATGGGGCGAAGGTTGCCGATGCGTCCACCAACCTTGTGCTTCCGCAGATGTATACCGGTGCCATTGCGATCTGGCCGGTTCGTACGAGTGAGCGGGAATGGAAGTTGGAGCTTGATGTGGAATATGTCGGGTGGAAATCAAATCGTGACCTCGACGTCCATCTCTCCTCAGGCGGGGTCATCCCGCAACCACAGCAATGGAAAACCGTGCCGGTCGTGGCCATCGGCACTGAGTACAAATGGCTCAACCCCCTGTGGTTGCCTCATTGGGATGTGGCAGTCCGATCAGGGTACACGCGAACTGAGGATCCCGTTTCTGATACGACGTTCAACCCTGGGATCATTTCTTTATCTTCCAACACGCTGTCCATTGGAGCCGGTTTCTTGTGCAAAGACCAGGGCCAGTTTCTGGGGCTGGTGCCTTGCGGAGGCACATCCGCGCTCTGGACTAAGGCGATTGGACTCGATGTGGCGTTTCAGGAATGGTTCTATGAGCCGAGGACGGTTGCCGGGAACCTTAACCCCACCGTCAATGGGACATACCATGCCTATGTCCATTTGGGGACCGTCAGCGTCAAATTCATGTTTTAAAGAGCGAGAGGCTACCGGCCCGCATTATTCATGACGGTTCGTCGCGAAATCGCATCGAAACCAGGTGAGGGGCAAATGGCACGAGGCGAGAGGATAGACATTCCGTCTGATCACCCCTAGCCTCTGGCCCAGCGCCTCTCGCCAAAACTGCGAGGGATGACTGCGTTCAACTGTGGGACGGAGTAGTTTTCGCGAAGGCTTTCCGCATCTCCGCGACGGTCTTGACATCGAGGCCGGCTGCCGTCAATTCGCGGTCTGTGGCGGCAGCGATGTTCGCCAGGCTGCCATATTGTTTGAGCAGGCGGGTCCGTTTGATTTCGCCGATGCCGCGTACTTGATCGAGTGGAGAGGCCATAAGGGCTTTCCCGCGCAGCTTGCGATGGAAGGTGATCGCAAATCGATGGGCCTCATCACGGATGCGTTGCACGAGATGAGTGGCCGGGGAGTTCGCGCGAAGCACAATGGGGTTCTTTCGACCGGGCAGGAAAATCCGCTCGTCCTTCTCGCCGCGCGCCTTGGCCAATCCAATAATTGCGAGGTCCTGATGGTGGACTTGTTTCAGACCTTCCATGGCTGCGGCGAGTTGGCCTAATCCTCCATCGATGAGGATGAGATCCGGGCGCGCGAGATCCTCGCTGTCTCCATAGCGGCGCGTGACGACTTCCTGCATACTGGCGAAATCGTTGGCACCGGTCACGGTTTGGATTTTGAACCGGCGGTAGTCCGCTTTCTTCATCTGGCCATCTTCCCATACGACCATGGACGCGACGGACTGGTTGCCCATGGTGTTCGAAATGTCGAATCCTTCGATGCGCCGAGGCACGATAGCCAGTCGTACGAGCCGCTTCAATTCTTCAACAGCTTGCCGGCCGATTTCTTCGTCTCGGAGGTGATTGGCGACGGCGGCGTCGGCGTTCTCTTCCGCCAGGAGGAGCAATTGGTGTTTCACGCCCCGCTCGGGCGCCACGATGCGGACAGAGTTCCCGCGCTTGCCTGAAAGCCACTCTTCGATCACCGTCACGTCATCGAGGTCGGTGGGAATGAGCAGCTCTTTGGGCGGTTGACCGTCTTTGTTGTAGAACTGTTCAATGGCGGATCGAACGAGCTCCTCGTCGCCGGCGTCGGCTGAATGGGGCCAAAAGAAGTCTTTGCGTCCGATCAGGAGGCCACCGCGCACGAAGAGGATCTGGAGATCGACCGCCGAGCCTTGCCGCGCCAGGCCGATCACGTCTTGGTCGATCGTCGTCGTTTGGGTGATGCGTTGTTTTTCGAGCGTGCGTTCGATATTGAAGAGCCGATCGCGCAAGCGTGCCGCCTCCTCGAATTCCTCGCTTGCCGCCGCCATTTCCATTTGGTTGCGCAAGTCGTCCAGCAATTCATGGTCGCGTCCTTCGAGAAACTGGCGGACCTGCGCGACGATGTGGTGGTAATTCTCTTTCGATTGATTGCCGGTGCAGGGCGCCATGCACCGTTTGATTTCGAATTCGATACAGGCTCGCTCCGCCTTGCCGTCGATGTCGATCGTGCAGGTGGCCAAGGGGAAGGCTTTCTTGATAACTCGCAACGTCTCCCGCAAGGCGCCTGCCGGCGTGTAGGGTCCATAGTAAAGGGCGCCGTCTTGTTGCACGCGGCGGACGATGGAGAGGCGCGGGAAGTCCTCTTTGATCGGCAGGCGAAGGTAGGGGTATTGCTTGTCGTCCCGTAACACCACATTGAAGCGGGGCCGATGCCGCTTGATCAGATTGCTTTCAAGGATGAGCGCTTCGAGTTCTGAGCGGGTGACGATCGTTTCGAGGTCTGCGATGTGGCTGACCAGGACGGTGGTTTTCGGGGAGTGGTCGGTCCCTTTTTGAAAGTAGGACCGCACGCGGTTAGACAGGACTGCGGCCTTTCCGATGTAGAGCAATTCGCCCTGCTCGTCCCTGAATAGATAGACTCCCGGCTGGTCTGGCAGGTGGTCGAGTTTAGATTGGAGTTCGGGGGAGGTAGCCATCAGCTGTCAGCCTTCAGCGGTCAGCAAGGGAAGAGTGTCTTTACGGTACCATTCTAAGACCCGAGGCAATTCGGGGGCAACTCGGTAGGAGGATTGAGGCTGACAGTTGTCTGCTGATGGCTCCTCAGCGCAGGCCTCGCACAAAGGAGGGACTGAGGCGTCCGCGCGCGATTTCCGCCACCGGACCCTTCATGGTGAGACTGAAGTCCGCGGCGACCTTGATGTTGAGCTGCCCCCCAGGCATCTTCACCGTGACGGGGCTTTTCACCAGCCCGAGCCGGACGGCCGCACTCGCAGCGGCGCAGGAGGAGGACCCGGAGGCCTGCGTTTCGCCGGCCCCGCGTTCCCAGATCAGGATGAAGAGTTCTTTTGGGCCGGTCGGCACCGCGAGTTGAACGTTCGTTCGCTTCGGGAAAAGGGAATGGTTCTCTAATGCCGGTCCCAATTTCAGGAGATCCTCTCGCGACCAGGACTGCCCAGCTGGTTTGAAGACGACACAGTGGGGGTTACCGACGCTGACTCCGGTGAAGGTGAGGGATCGGCCTGCGGCGTCGACGGGCTGTTCGATCAGTTCGCTGGTCGTGAGAGTGCAGGGGAGTGAAGCTGCTTGGAACGTGGCCCGGCCCATTTCGACGGTGACGGTGCTCGCATCCCCATGCCGGTCCACATGTAGCGAAATCGTTACCAGCCCGCCTTTGGTCTCGACGGTGAAGTGCGTCTTTTTCGTCTTGCCGGTCGCGTGGAGATAGCGGGCAAAGATGCGCAAGCCGTTGCCTGATTTTTCCGCTTCGCTGCCGTCAGGGTTGAAGATGCGCAGGCCGAAGTCTGCTTTCTTTGACGGGACCAGCGCAAGGATCCCATCGCTGCCGAGGCCCCAGTTACGATCACAGATGGATTTGATCCTTGAGGGGGTGAGCGAGAACGACAGATCTTTGGGATCCATCACCACATAGTCATTGCCCAGCCCGTGCCCGCGAAAGAATCCATTCTTCATCCTTGCAACCTCCAGAATTCGTCAATTGCCAAAGGTCAACCGGGCTGAGAGGGTACTGGGTCACTGGTCACTGGTCAATAGTCATTCGAGAAAAGAAAACCGCTGGGAGTTTGTACCGGCTTACTCTTGACCAATGACCGTTGACTGATGACTGATAACTTTAGGCTAGACAATCTTCACATTGGGCGGGCGTTCGATAAGTTCGACTTCGTACCCGTCCGGGGCGTCGATGAAAATAAAGCGGCTGCCGGAAGAAGTTGTGGTCGGCCCGTCCGTAATTCGAATCAGTTTACCGTTCAGTTGTTCAATGGTGTCGTCAAGGTTCTCAACTTGAAAGGCCAGGTGAACGAGGTCTTCCTGCACGGTCACCGGGCCACTTGACGGGAAGCTGCAGAGTTCGATCAGTTCCTCACTGTTGGGCACCTTGAGAAAAGCCAGATGAGAGCCGCGTGGTGAGACCTTCCGCTCTAATACCTCCAGTCCAAGGACGTTGCTGTAAAAATTGATCGTCTCGTCCATGTCGCTGACCCTCATCCGGGTATGGAGGAACTTTTTGACTCGCATAGGTTTCTTCTAAGGGAAAAGTTAAAAGTAAAAAGGCAAAAGCTGGAGACAAGGAATCGCCACTTTATACTTTTACCTTTCTATTTTTTATTTACCCCTTGCCGGGCCACTCGTCTTGCGCAGAAGAATTTCGGCACTGCCTGGGATTAAAAAGTTCGGCATGGGGCCGATCTCTTGATAGCCCTGCTTTTTGTAAAAGTGCCGGCCCTGGTCGTTGAAGTCCGATACGCAGACGAACAGATTCTTCGCTCTCGCGAAGACCACTGCTTCGACGTGGGCGAGCAACCGTCCCCCTAGCCCCTTGCCTCTCGCCCAGCTTGCTACTCCCAGCAACTCTAAATAGTCGCCGAGCAGGAATTTCTGACGAACGGCCGCGATGCCGGCGATTCTGCCAGCCTGGTCCACGACGTAGCTGTCACGGCTCTGTGGGAGCGGTGTGAAATAGCTCTCCCAGTCACTGGCCTGGTAGCCCAGCCGTTTCCAGGGGTTGGAGTCGGCGAGCAATTCCATAACGGCTGCCCGATCCTCCGTCATCATGGGCCGTACGATCGGATCGGTCATGGGGCTGCCTGGCCATTACAGATTAGGAGATCGCTCATGGTCATGGGGGTGAGGTTCCGCTGGGGCAAGAGCTGTTGATGTAGGTCTTGCACGACTTCGTGCGTATGTCTGCCCTTTCCGTTGGCGTGCATCACGATTACACTGCCCTTCCTGACGAGCCGCTTCAGTTGGTCTTCGATCTGGATCGCCGTGAGCGTCGGGTCGGGATCGCCGGACACGACATTCCAGAGAATAAACTGAAGGCCGAGGGCGCGGACTACGTTGACGGTGTCGTCGTTGAACTCTCCATAGGGAGGGCGAAACAATGTCGCGTCGTGACTGTACTTGGCTTTGAGTAGACGAACTGGCCCGAGAATTTCCTGTTTCTGCTTGTCCGCCGAATAGAGCGGCAGATGGGCGTGGACCTCTCCATGGGTGCCGACTTCAAAGAACGGGATTTGGAGGAGGGCCCGTACTTGCTGATCGTGTTTCGTCATCCATTTCCCGGACATGAAAAAGGTGGCGGGGATCTTCTGCTCAATCAAATAGTCGATCAGTGCCTGGTCGTAGCCTGCTCCTTTCTGTACCGGACAGAGGTCGAACGTCAGCGCCACTCCGGGGCAGGAGAGCGGACCTGACTTGATCACTTGGGCTTGCGTGAAGGGAGGCCTTGCTGCGACAAGCAGCATCGTGAGGGCAAGGCATAGTATCCATGGCGAGAAGCGCGGCCGCATGGTGACTAGTATACCCGATCCATCAGGCTTCTGAAAAACTATCGCGGCATGACAGAGTCTCGCTGTTCTATGACTCTTGGGCAAGGAAACAATAGTCCGCAGGATGCTAAAATGGCCAGACTTCTTTCCCACCCAACCCCAGCGGCTACTTCACCCGCCCGCCCCGAGTTTGCCAAGGCAGCCTCTTCGCCCAGGGACGCGCCTTGTCCCAAGCAAGGCCGCCGCGAGTGACTAAAAATGATCCTTCCCTGCTTGCTCGTGTACGTTGTCCTTTGATGACCCGGATGAGTCCCCCACTGCGCGCGTCCAACGAGGATCTTCTGAGACCGCGCGTTGCGCGAGCACAGGGGACTCACCGGGTCATCCCTTCCCCTGCTGGGGGACTTTTTCAGCATCCTGTCCGGGAGTCAAGCCGAGTTGACGCTCGAATTCCCACACTGTTACGGTGGACACATGGCTTTGCCCAATTGGAGAGTCGGCCGCGTGCTCGGCATCCCGATTCACGTGCATGCCTCCTGGTTTGCGGTGTTCTTCTTTGTGACCTGGTCATTGGCGACGGGTTATTTGCCCGAGACGTTGCCTGGTCTGTCGGCTCCACGCTATTGGGGGATGGGTGGCTTTGCCTCCCTCTTGCTGTTCCTCTCCGTCCTGCTCCACGAATTGGGGCATTCCTATGTGGCGCTGCGCTATAAAATCCCTATTAAGCAGATTACCTTGTTCATTTTCGGGGGGATGGCGCACATGGGTAAGGAACCGCCTAGTCCGCGAGCCGAGTTTTTGATCGCGATGGCAGGACCGCTCGTAAGTTTGATTCTCGGGGCTGGTTGTCTCGGCGGGGCCATGGCAGTGGACTCATTCTTTGCGCGATCCGGGGTGGAGGGACTCGTCGTCCTCGGGAGCTTGCTCGGCATGGTAAATGTACAGCTCGGATTATTTAATCTGATTCCGGGGTTCCCGTTAGATGGCGGACGTGTCTTACGAGCCGGGCTGTGGGCCTGGAACAAAGATTTCAATCGAGCGACCAGCCAGGCCGCGCTCGTGGGAATAGGATTCGGTGTGGCGCTTGGTTTGATCGGCGCGGGCTTGATGGTGGGGGCCTGGTCCGGTGCTCTGGAACATTCCATCGCGACGAACGGGGGCTGGCTCATCTTTATTGGCGCATTCCTCTTTTCGGCGGCCCTGGCAAGCAGACGGCAGGCTGCCCTGCAAACTTCGTTCGCGGCGGTGACGGTTCGCCAGGTCATGGTCCACCGCGTCGTGACCCTTCTACCGGATATGAGCGTGCAGGACGCGGTTAATCAATACTTTGTCGCGCATGGATTTGGGGGATTCCCAGTATGCGAGGGGGGCCAGGTTCTCGGGGTGGTCACAGTGCAAGACGTGCAAGCGCTTCCCACAGCGCTCTGGCCGTGGCGTCGCGTTCGCGAGATCATGCGCCCGGCGTCGCCGGTTTTCTGTATCCCTCCGGACTGGTCCGTCATGCAGGCCTTGGACCGCATGGGCCAGGGCGGGTGGGATCGTCTCGTGGTGATGGAGAATGAAGAGATCGTAGGGCTCATCACCCGATCGGCCATCGCACAATTCTTACAGTTGCACAGAGCGTAAGGCGTGAAAGGTGAGGGGTAAAGCGTCAAGAGATTGAAGGGGTTTCCCCTGCCACCCCGCACATTTTACCTTTTGCGTTTTACGATCAGTCGTTTGCGCGGGCGATGGAAATGTTCTGCGCGATAGAGATACGCACGAGGTGGACCACCAACAGGAATCCATAGACGACGCAGAAGAATTTGAATGTGGCGCGGTAAAAGTCTGTCAAGAGAATGGGAAGACAGAGAGCAAAGAGCAGACTGGCGATCAGTGTCATGAAGGTCAACCGCTTGCAGAATTCATGGGAGGCTTCCCGTCCGTTCTGTTTCAGCGCGCGGGCATAGTGCTCGGCTCGTTGAAGTCTGGCTGCCTGCAGGGCTGCCTCGCCTGTGCCCCAATAGTGCAAGTACAAATAGCCACCCAGAATCAACAACCAAGGCAGTGCCCACAAAGGCCAGTAGGTCGCTCCTCCGTATGTTTCGCTGCTGAGTAAAGCGGCGAAGGAGGGGGCAAAGAGCAATCCCAATACCAGCGGCAGGATGCGCTCATCGTTCGGATGTTCGCCCTCCGGTCCGCCATGAATCAGCTCCCGTTCAAATAGGGGGTAGCCGTACTTGAGAACCACGAGGGCGATGGCCGCGCTCATGGTTTTGTCAGGAATATAGCGGATCCAGTTCTGGAACCAATTCACAATCCACCAACTCAGACTTTCACCCCAGGTGAACCCGAAGAGGGATTCGATGTAGAGATGCGCAGTCTGTTCCCATTGGAGTACGCGCAGGCTCATTGATTCAGCGACGTCAGGGTTCAAGGCAAAGGTCGTTGGCTCATGCAGCGCAGCCTGGACAAATGTCCCCGGCAGGCTCATGACGATCGCGCCGCCGACCCCGAAGATATAGAGGAACCAGGCATGGGACAGGGCGGAACTGCGTCCTGTGCGGAGATACTTTTGAAAACCTGGTTGTCTGGCCATCCAACCCCAATAACAGGCGCCGGTCATACTCACCAGCGACCAGGGGAAAATCACCACATCCGCTCCGGTTTCCGGGTACAGCAACCAGTTCACGACGGAATTCGAGAGGAGGGCGGCGATGGCTCCCCACCAGGGACCCAAGAGGAAGGAGACCAGCGCTGTTCCCGTCATGTCGAGGAACAGGATGCTCTCCAGATGGCGGCTCAATGTGAGCCCAACGTAGTTGAGAAGCAGGCCTGCTGCGACGATTACACTGGTTTCGTATAAGAGGAGATAGGAAACACCACGGAAAGGCTTCGACGAAAAGAAATCGATCGTGGAAGACGAGTCAGAGGCCGGACGTTCGGTCGGGGTAGGCGATTTTCGATCCTTCTTCCCTGTCAGCCGGTTCCGGAAATCCAGCAGCTTCTCCATGATGCTCAACATGGCCGCGATGAAGCCCACCACGGTGCCGCCGAGCATGAGCATGTCTTTGCCGAAGTCTTCTGGCATGAGCTGGTTCCCTTATAGTACCGGTTGCCATTCTAGCCACGAAGGGACTTCCCTGCCAGCAAAAGTCCAGAAGCCGACAGGGCGATTTGGTCTGTCTGGTTCATCTCGTTGATCTGGTTTGTTTTGTTTATCTGGTTGATTTGGTTCATCTGGCTAGTTTCGTTCAAGAAAAAAACCAGAGAAACCAGACAGACCAGACAAACCAAACAACGGTCTTTTTATGCCGGTGGACCATTGGGCAAGGGCGGGTCTGACGGAGCGTCTCTCGTGGCTGCGGCGGACAGCACCTGCGCCTGTTGTTGGAGGAGGTGGGCGACCTCGGCGCCGATCAGCAAGAGGGCCGCTGAGTAGTAGACCCATAAGAGCAGTAGAATGACTTCCAAGAGGGATCCATAGAGGTGGGCGTACACGGTCGCATAGGTGCTATAGGTCACGAATAGGAGTTTGGCTGCGACCCAGAGAAGACTGAATGTCAGCGCCCCGATCATTGCCTCACGCCACTGCGGCCGTCGCCGTGGAACGAGCCGATATAATCCCGTGACCGTGAGAAATGCCAGCGCGAAGGGAAGTGTATAGGAGAGAAATAGATCGTGGGCTGCGAGGGCCAGGAGATCGAGCCCCCAGAGTCTTGGCGCATATCCCGTTAAGAAATTGACGATCTGGGTCGCGCCGTAGGAGAGCAGCAGCACGAGTTCGGTCACAGCGAGCGATGCGACGGCGATGCCGGTTGAGATGAGAGGATGGCGGCGCCAGGTACTCTCGAATACGACGTTCAACGCATAGTCAAGTTCATAGAACACCAACGTGCCGAACCAGGCGAACGTCAGAAACACGGCCCAGCGGACAGTTTCTAAGGCGCTTACCCGATGCAATTCATTTACGATATGTTCTCCCAGCGAGGGGAGAAAACCCTTGAGAAAACTGAGGAGGGCCTGTTCCCCGATGACGTCTTGACTCACCACGAAACTCAGGCCGTAGAGCAAGAGGAAGACGAGCGGGAAGAGCGAGAGCAAGGAGAAAAATGCAAGAGAGGCCGCCAGACTGGCACACCCATGGCGCAGAAATGATCGTACGAGGTCTCGGAGAAAACGAAAGGGCTGCATAATGCGCGATGGGTGAAGGGCTTATCAGCAACGTAGCACGAGTCGCCCTCTCGTGCACCTGTTCAGGAAGGTTGTCCGGCGAGAGGATTATTTGAGCGTCAGGACAGATTGGAGCGCGAAGCTGACGAGAGGGTCGGGATAGAGGCCGAACAGAATCACGCCGGCGACGGCACAGGCCAACACGAAGGATAAGGCCGGCGAGGTCACGAGGCGTGGCGGCGCGACGGAAGAGGGATTCGGATCGCGCATATACATCACCATCACCACCCGCATGTAGTAGTAGGCCGATACGGCGGCAAAGATCAGGGCGATGGCGGCGAGCCAGGTCAATCCCGCTTCGACTGCCGCCATGAACACATAGAATTTTCCGATGAATCCCGCGGTCGGCGGAATGCCTGCGAGTGAACCCATGAAGATCAGCATGAGAAAAGCCGCGAGTGGCTGGCGCTTTGCGAGCCCCGTGAAATCCTCGATCTCTTCTCCCTCGACCCCTCCTTTCCTGAGCATGCCAATGACGGCGAAGGCGCCGAGTGTCATGAATGAATAGAGGGCAAGATAAATCATGACGCTCGCAAGGCCTGGCGTGCCACCGGACGCGCCCACCCCACGGCCGGCCGCCACAAAGCCGATCAATGCGTAGCCGGCGTGTGCGATGCTGGAGTAGGCCAGCATTCGTTTGATGTTGGTCTGCACGATGGCGACGACATTGCCGAGCACCAAAGTGATAACGGAGATGAACAGAAACAGAAGGGACCAATCTTCCTTAAGCCCGCCGAGCCCTTCGACGAAGACACGTATGAATGCGGCAAAGCTGGCGGCTTTTGCAGCCACCGCCATGAAGGCCGTGACGGAGGTTGGGGCGCCCTGATAGACGTCGGGCGTCCACATATGGAACGGCACCGCAGCGAGCTTAAAACCGAAGCCGACTGCAATCAGAATCGTGGCGATCAGCACGAGAGAATCATCCGCACCGCGAGTTCCGATGGCGTCCGCGATCGATACTAGCTTGGTGCTGCCGGCCAGGCCGTAGAGCAACGAGATGCCGTACAACAGAATCCCCGAGGAGAAGGCACCCAGGACGAGGTATTTGGCTGAGGCCTCCAACGAATGAGGTTTCGACCGGTTGAGCCCGGTCATGACATAGAGCGAGAGAGTCATGAGCTCGGTGCCGAGATATATTGTGAGCAAGTCGGCGCCAGAGACCATGACCATCATGCCGGAGAGGGAGAGGAGAATGAACCCATAGTATTCGCCGAGGTGTATGCGCTCCGCTTTTAGATAGGGCAGGGACATAAAAATGGTCAGGCCGGCCACGCCATAGAGGAGGATTTTCCAGAATCTGGCATAGGCATCGACCACCACCAGGTCGCTAAACGCAGATACGCGGACATTCAGTGTGCTGATCTGCCAGCCGGTGATTCCAAGACAAAGGGCAAGCGCGCCCACACTCAGCCAGGCCAGGAGATCTCGTCGGGAGGCGGGGGTGATGGGGTCCAATGCGATGACGAGACAGGCTGTGACGACGATAATGAGTTCAGGAAGCAGGGCCAAGAGGTCAGCTCCGTACAGACTCATCGCGATGTGCCTTGAATTATCAGTGGCTCTCCGCTATCCACCAGCAGTGGCGCTTTCCCTCCGGCAGAGGGATGAGTGGTCGGCGCGAGCTTTGCCCGGGACATGGAGGCAAGCGTGTTGGTCACGCTCTCGTGCATCCGACTCACGAGCGGATTGGGGTAGAGCCCGATCCAAAACACTAACAGCGCCAGCGGCACCAGCGTGGCGAACTCCCGTTGGGTGAGGTCCCTGAGCTTCGGGAGGTAATGCGGGGATGGGATCCCGAAGACCACTCGCTGGATCATCCATAGGAGATACGCAGCGGCGAGAATGATACCTAGCGACGCAAAAGCGGTCGCGACTTTGCTCCAGAGAAACGTGCCGACGAGCACGAGGAATTCTCCGACAAAACTATTGGTGCCGGGAAGGCCGAGCGAGGACAAGGCGAAAATCACCAACAGGACGGCATACTTCGGCATCGGTGCGGCCAATCCGGCATTGTCGGCGATCAACCGGCTGTGGGTGCGCTCATAGATCATGCCGACGCAGAGGAACAGACCGCCGGTCGTAATTCCATGATTGACCATTTGGAGGACGGCTCCTTCGATGCCCTGTTGGTTCAAGACAAACAGGCCGAGGGTGACGAATCCCATGTGGCTTACGCTCGAATAGGCGATCAGTTTCTTGAGATCGACCTGGGCCAGCGCCATATAGGCGCCATAGATGATCGCGACGATGGAGAGGGCGACCATCATGGGGGTGAAGGCATGACTGGCATCCGGCAGCATCGGTAAACTGAATCGCAGGAATCCATAGGCACCCATTTTCAGGAGGATGCTGGCGAGGATGACGCTGCCGGCGGTTGGGGCCTCAACGTGGGCGTCCGGAAGCCAGGTGTGAAACGGAAACATGGGGACTTTCACCGCAAAAGCGGCGAAGAACGCCAGGAAGAGCCACATTTGCAGCGAAGCTGGGTAGGTGCCCTGGCTTAAGGCGAGGATGTCGAACGTGTGCCCTCCATAAAAGTACAGGACGAGGATGGCCACGAGTAGGAGCACGCTCCCTGCGAGGGTATATAAAAAGAACTTGATGGCCGCATAGAGCCGGTTCGGTCCTCCCCACACACCGATGAGGAGGTACATCGGAATCAGCATCGCCTCCCAAAACACATAGAACAGCACGAAGTCCAACGCGATGAACACCCCCACCATGGCCGTTTCCATGACTAACAGCATGGCCATAAAGCCCCGGACTCTTGTGGTGATCGCATTCCAGGATGCCAAGACACAGAGGGGCATGATCCCCGCGGTCATCAAGACCAGCGGGAGACTGATCCCGTCGAGACCCAGGCTGTAATAAATGGGAGGGGCCGTGATCCAGGCGACGTGTTCGGTAAACTGCATCTGACTGGCCTGTGGGTCAAAAAGCCACCAGAGCGGGAGGGTAACGAACAGGTCGGCCAGGGTCGCGGCCAGCGCAATCCATCGAGCGGTCGATTCCGTTACGAAATACATCGCGATGGCTCCCGCAAGGGGCAGAATGAGGAGGAGAGAGAGCCAGGGAAATGAACTGGTCATTGGTCTATAGTCAATTGGCAATTGGCATTGGCAAGAGAACAGCTGTTCGTTGTTCCCATTGACCAGTGACCGTTAACCATTGACGCTCCTTACAAGAAAAAGTACATCGTAAAAAGGGCCACAGCCCCGAGCGCCATGCCGAGCGCATAATGTTGCGCCTGCCCGCTTTGCATGAGCCGCAAGAACCAGCCTCCCCAGGCGATTGCGCGGGCCACGCCGTTCACCGCGCCATCGATCACGTTCACATCCACGCGCTTCCACAGTTCGGTTGCGGCAAAAAATGTGGGGCGGACGATCGTTCGATCGTAGGCCTCGTCGACATACCATTTATTCAGTGAGGCCTGATACAACGACTGCCACCGCCGAGCGAATCGATCCGGCAGCGCCGGGTTGAGTACATAGACATAATAGGCGCCGGCGATCCCGAGTAATCCCATGCCCGTGGCCACCACCATGATGCCAATGGCGGCTTCTCCCTCGTGATCAGCGCCGCCCGCGCTTGTCTCGAACATTGGTTCAAGAAACTCCGGAATGCCCAGATAGCCTGTGAGGATGCTGAGCACTGCCAGGATTATCAGCGGCAGGGTCATGGTTTTCGACGGTTCGTGTACGTGGCCTGCATGATGAGAATCGACATGCGAGGGGCCCCAAAACGTGACGAAGACCAGCCGGAAGCTGTAGAACGCCGTCATCAACGCCGTCACGAGTCCCAGGACCGTCAAGCATTGACCGAGCGGGCCGGCCGACCAAGCCGAGACGAGCAGGTTGTCCTTGCTAAAGAATCCTGACGTCAGGGGGAATCCTGCGAGCGCGAGCGAGCCCACCACGAACGTCCAATAGGTGACCGGCAATTTGTCTTTTAATCCGCCCATGCGCCGCATATCCTGCTCGTGATGCAGGGCGATGATGACGGACCCGCAACCGAGAAACAGGAGGGCTTTGAACGCGCCGTGGGTCAGGAGATGGTACATGCCGGCGGCATAGGCACCGAGACCACAGGCCATGATCATGTAGCCAAGCTGGCTGACTGTCGAGTAGGCCACGACACGCTTGATATCGGTCTGGGTCAAGGCGATGGTCGCCCCAACGACCATTGTCACTCCGCCGGTGATCGCCACGACCGTCATGGCGGCGGGAGACAGGTTATACAGCGGAGCCAATCGCGCGATCATGAACACGCCCGCGGTGACCATCGTCGCAGCATGAATGAGCGCCGAGATGGGAGTGGGGCCTTCCATCGCATCCGGCAGCCAGACGTGGAGTGGCACTTGGGCTGACTTGCCGATTGCGCCGGTGAATAATAAGAGGCAGATGAGTGTGAGCACGGAGACGTCCCAGGTTCCTCCAAACGGACCGAGGACATTCATGACGTCGCCTGCGGATTCGTGCGCTCGGGCAAAGATCTCGAAATAGTCGAGTGATCCAAAGCTGTACCAGACCAACAGGAGGCCGAGCATGAAGCCGAAGTCGCCAACGCGGTTGACGATGAAGGCCTTCGTGGCGGCGGAGCAGGCAGCCGGACGCTCGTACCAGTGGCCGATGAGCAAATAGGAACAGAGACCGACTGCTTCCCAGAAAATGAAGAGTTGAAGCAGGTTGTCCGCCATCACCAACATCAGCATCGAGAAGGTGAAGAGGGCGATATAGCTGAAGAAGCGGGCATAGCCAGGCTCTCCGTGCATGTACCCGATGGTATAGATGTGGACGAGTGAACTCACGGTCGTGACGAGAAGCAGCATGACGGCGGTGAGCCGGTCGACGGAGAAGCCGATGTGAATATCGAGTATGCCTGAGGTCAGCCAGGTATAGAGAGGGAAGCTCGTCTGATGGCCGCCGGCCACGTCGAAGAAGACCAAGAGCGAGAGCAGTAATGACACGACGACCGCTGGGACGGCGACAAGATGGGCCTTGTCCTTGATCCAATGTCCGAAGATTCCGAGAATCAGGAAGGCGGCGAAGGGAAGCAGTGGAATCAGTGCGTACGTCATAAAGAGCTAATAGCTTCTGGCGCATGGCCTATAGCAAAGAGCTGCTGGCGGACGTGAGGCGGGTTGTAGCTTGGCGTCGACCCGCTCCGCAGCGCTCGGGCTTTTTCTCTTGCTAGTAGCCATACGCTATATGCCATCAGCTCTGCGATCCGTTCTACCATTTCAGCAACTGAAATTCGTCGATGTTGATCGTGGACTTGGCCCGATACAAGGCAATGATGATGGCCAACCCGACCGCAACTTCTGCCGCGGCGACCGTGAGGGCAAAGAAGACGAAGACTTGCCCCGCGACATGGTGGAAGTACTGCGAAAAGGCGACGAAGTTGATATTCGTCGCATTTAACATCAATTCGACCGATAGCAAGATGATGATGATGTTCCGACGCAGGAGGACTCCGATGACTCCGGTCAGAAATACGATGCCGCTTAGCAGGAGATAGTAGGACAACGGAATCATCGGTGCCTCGTGAAACGTGAAATACGGGAACTCAAATACAGAAGCCGATCCGAGACGTTTAACGAATAACGCTTCACGCTTCACGCTCGCCGATGTCTTTTTTTGCGAGGATGATCGCGCCGATCATCGCCACGAGGAGAATCAAGGACGCCACCTCGAAGGGAAACAGATAGGTGGAAAAGAGCACGTCACCGATGGCTTCGGTATTGCCGGTTTCTCCGACGATGGTTTCTGTGCCGGTTGCCACGACCGGGGCCGTCCATCCTTTCATTGCCGCGAGGATGACGGTCTCGATGACCAGCGTCACCCCCACCGCGGCAGCCATGGGCCACTGCCGATGGTAACGGATATCCTGTCGCAGGTTCAGCAACATCACGACGAAGAGGTACAGGACCAAGATGGCGCCGGCGTAGACAATGATTTGAACGGCTGCGAGGAATTCCGCGTGGAGCGTGACGTAGAGCCCCGCGACGTGAAAAAGCGTGATCAGCAGCGCCAGCGCACTGTAGATGGGATTGCGTACCGCCACGACGACCACCGCTGCGGCGGCGATCACAAATGCAAAATAGAAAAAGAATACCTGTTCCATCACACATTCCTCTGTGCCACTAGCAGGATACTGAGAAAGTCTGCCGGCCCTACAGACCGTGGCGCGTCACGCGCGAGACATGCGAGAAAGGCGCGATCCGAAGTTCGAAGTTCGTGGATCAAAGTTCCGAAAACCTCCAACTTCTGACCTCGAACCTTCGCCCCTTCCGCCTATCTCGCTGTTCCCGCTACCCCCTCGCCGTCCCGCCAGCCTCGTGGGCCGTCCTGCCCGGCGACCTCGAACAGCGAGGAAGGCCAAGCGCAGGCAATTCAGCCAGGTTTTTGCGGCAGGTGCTTGAACGCGACGTTGAAGAACGCCACATTCCGGTGTTGAAGCTCCAACTGCTTCTCGCGAACCGGGAACGACCGGTCGCCGATGGCGAGCAATTGTTCCTTGTTCAGGTGCAGTTGTCGCTTGTCGTACACCGACCACTCGTATTCGCGCGTCATGCCGAGGGCATCCACCGGACAGGCATCGACGCACATCCCGCAGAACAGACAGCGGGTCATGTCCATGTAATATTCTTTCGAGTAGCGCTTGGTCGGCTCGCCAGGCACTTCCGCGCTGACCACGCGAATCACCCGCGACGGGCATGCGGCCTCGCACAGATCGCAGCCGACACATTTTTCCGTCCCATCGTCGTACCGCAACAAGGCCAGCATCCCGCGATAGTTGTCCGGCAGCGTCCGCTTTTCGTGCGGGTATTGCAGGGTGATTGGCCGGTAACGGATCAAATGCGAGATCGTCGCTTTCATCCCGACGAGGATTTCGTAGAAGGTGATGGTCTTGACCCACGTCTTGAAAGTCATGATGATCTAGTCTGTGTTGGCTGCCTGGTTTATGTGGTTGTGCTGGTTTGTCTAGTTGGGTTCGATGTCTGCGCCCTCTGGCCAGAGAAACGAAGCAACCAGACAACCCGTTTCAGCCCCTCGGAAAGAAATACACGGTAATGGCCGTGATGATGATGTTGGCCAGCGCGATCGGCAACATGACCTTCCAGCCGAACCGCATCAATTGATCGTAGCGCAGTCGGGGCAACGTGGCGCGTATCCAGACGAACATGAAGAGGAAAAAATAGACTTTAGCCGCAAACCAGGCGATGTGTTCTATCCAGGCCATTTGTTCAAGGCCGACATACTCGAAGATCGTGCCAGGATAGGGGGCGTTCCAGCCACCCAAAAACAACGAGGCGGCGACGCAGGACACGAGGGTCATGCTGGCGTATTCCGCGCTGACAAAGAAGGCGAACCGCATGCCGCTATATTCCGTAAAGAATCCAGCCACGAGTTCGCTTTCTGCCTCCGGCAGATCGAACGGGATACGATTGGTCTCGGCCACGGCAGAAATGATGAAGACGACAAAGGCGAAGATTTGGGTATGGATAGGAAAGAATCCGTCGGGGCGTGCTCCCCAGATGAACCAGTGCCAGAAGCCGCCTGCCTGGGCTTCTGTGATGTCCACGAGGCTCAGAGACCCTGCCAACAGCAGCACGCCGACGATGGCTAGCCCGACGTTCAACTCGTAGCTGATGACCTGGGCCGCGGCGCGCAAGCCTCCCAGCAGTGAGTACTTGCTGTTGGATGACCAGCCTCCCAGGATAATGCCGAAGGCGCCGATCGAGGCAACTGCCAGGATGTACAAGATTCCGATATTGATGTCGGCGACGACGAACGGTTTGATCGTGATCCCGAAGATGTCCATGGTCATGTTCGGGCCAAAGGGGATGACGGCGAATCCGATCATAGCGACGATCACAGTCAGGATCGGCGCCAGGGCGAACATGGCCTTGTTCGCGCCGGCCGGCGTGATGTCCTCTTTGAAGAACAATTTGATGCCGTCGGCGACCGGTTGGAGGACTCCATAAGGTCCGACTTCCATCGGGCCCATGCGATCCTGCATCCAGCCGAGCACCTTCCGCTCGAAATAGGTCATGGTCGCGACCGTTATTATCACGATGCCCAATTCCGCCAGTATCTGGGCGATCGAAACCGCAAGTCGCAAGCTTAGTTCAGTCACGACAGCACTCCCGGATGACAAGTGAAAAAACTATTGGTTCTTGTCCGCTCATGTCGTTTTCATCACCGACACGGACGCCGTCCGACAGGATGGGACTTTCGTGTCCGGATCGATGACACAGTCAAAGAGTCGTAGGGCATCCTGCGCGAAGTGATCGGGTAGCCAGGCCAATCCCTCGGGCACGCGATCGAACACTTTCACTGTGGTCGTGAATTCGCCTCGGTTGTTCGAGAGGCAAACTCGATCCCCCGTGCCGAGGGCGAATCGGGCGGCATCCAGGGGATTCATCTGCAAGAACCCGCTCGGCTCGATCTGCAGAAGTCCCTTCGAATGAGTCGACAGCTTGCCTGAATGGAACAGGCTCTGAACCAGCCCGAGCTGGACCGTTCCCTCCGGACGCACGGCTCGCGCGGGCAGAGTATACCGAGTCGCAAGGTCCTGGCGATATCCCTCGTTCACGTATCGGTCGACGGCGGTAGGATCCACTGCGGGAGGGATCGGCGATGGGCCGAGTGATCTGTAACCGGGAATCACCGCTCGGATCTCTTTGAGGATTTCCTTGGCCTCGCCGTATTCCAACGGTGCGCCGAGGAAGACCGAGAGGGCCGACAGGATTTCCCAGTCTGGGCGGCTGTCCCCCACCGGATCGATCGCGGGTCGAACGGCCTGGACATGGCCCTCGGTATTGGTGAAGGTCCCGGCTTTTTCCATGGCGGAGGCGGCCGGGAGCACCACATGGGCGAGCGCAGCCGTTTCCGTGAGAAACAGTTCCTGGCAGACAAGGAGATCGAGTTTGCCCAGGGCCTCTTTGACTCCGGTCTGGGGTGGAAGGCTCCCGACAGGATTTTCTCCGATGATGAAGAGGCTCTTGATGGTCCCGGCTTGCGCACGGTCGATCATCTCGATGAGTGTGGCACCTGCTGCCAGAGGGAGTTCCTCTTTCCAGGCACGAGTCATTTGGGCGCGCGCGTCCTGATCGGTGAGGTCGAGCGCGCCCGGCAGCAGTTCCGCGACCGCTCCCATTTCAACCGCCCCTTGATCGTTATTCTCTTCCGCCAAGGGAGCAAAGCCGCAGCCTTGTGCGGTCAACTTTCCGGACAAGAGAAGTAGATCGAGGAGATTGAGACAGATGCCATAGCCGCCATGGCTGCGTAACAGGGTCTGGCCGGCGAGCACCACGACACGGCGTCCTCCAGCCACGGAGGCGGCCATGTGCGCGAACGATTCGCGCGACACCCCTGTGCTCAGGGCCAGATCGTCCCAGGATAGTTGCTGGACCGCTTGAGAGACGGCCGAGACGTAGTCCACCGCCCGTTGCCGGAGCATACTGTCGATATGGTTTTCCTCAACCACCGCCTTCAGCAGGCCCAGGACGGCTGCGCCGAACTGAGACGGTGCCACACAGAGATGTTGCTGCGACAGGTTGGAAATGTTGCTGATCGTGCCGATCGCGGGCTGGATCGCCTCGATCGTCAACAATGTCGCTTCGTGTTTCTTGACGGCTTCTTTTACTTTAAGGCCGGTAATCGGATTGGCTTCGGTGATGTTGGTGCCGACCAGGAGGAGCACGTCCGCTTGCACAATGTCTTCAAACGTCACGGTCCAGCGATGCGTGCCTTGCACTCGTCGCTTGGCCTGCACCCCGTTGACATGGCCGTACCGCGCACTGCTATCGAGGTTATTGGTCCCGATCGTGAGGCGCATGAACTTCTGGAATAGATAGAGCTCTTCGTTGGTACAGCGACCGGAAATCAGTCCGCCGAAGGCGTGCGGGCCATGCGCTAGCTTGAGCCGGTTGGTCTGTTCGGCCACAAACTTCAACGCCTCTTCCCATGTGGCTTCGACCAGGGCGCCGTTCCGTCTGATCAACGGATGGGTCACTCGGCTGGGATGGCTCGTCGCGTGAAATCCAAAAAACCCGCGCGCGCACAGGTCGCCGTTGTTTCGACCGGCACCCTGGGCGCTGTTCACCTCGATCAACTCCTGGTCTTTGGTTTGGACCGTGATCTGGCAGCCGTCGCCGCAAAAGGTGCAGACCGTGTCCGCGCGTTTGAGCATCCAGGGGCGGTATTCGTACATTGAGAGCCGGCTGACGATGGCACCGACCGGGCAAATCTGTACGCAGCCGCCGCAGAATTCGCAATCCAAGGGATGGGCGCCGAAATGCTTGATCTCGGTCATCGTGCCTCGGCCGACCGGGGCGAGGGCCTTGACGTCCATGACCTCGTCGCAGTAGCGGACACAACGCAAACATTGCACACAACGGTTCATCTGCGTTTCGATAAGGGGGCTGAAATATTCCTTCTTGAATATCCGTTTGGTCTCGACAAATCGACTGGCGGTCGCGGTGTATTCATGGGAGAAATCTTGGAGGTCGCACTTCCCGCCCTGATCGCAGACCGGGCAATCCAACGGATGATTAGCCAGAATGAATTCGAGCACCGACTTGTGGGCGTCGTGAACGACCGTCGTGGCCGTCCGAACAGCCATGCCCTCGGTCGCGACGGTGCTGCAAGAGGTCTGGAGTTTCGGCATCTTTTCGACTTCGACCAGGCACATGCGACAGTTCGCATCCGGCTTGAGTTTCGGATGGTAGCAGAAGTGCGGGACCATCACGCCGATCCGGCGAGCGGCTTCGATCACCAGTGTGCCTTTCGGCACCGAGATGGGAATGCCGTCGATGGTCAGTCGAACGGTGTCTGTTGTGGCATTAGCCATGGTGCGTCATCAAGTCCGAAAGTCCTCAAGTCGAAACGTGCTATGCCATAGACTTTGTGACGTGACGACTTTACGACGTTCGACCGTCATCAATGTCTCACCCCTGCCGGCTCCAGCTTGATCAGATTCGCTGCCTCTGCTTCGTGAATCAGCGTGACGTACTCAGACCGCCAATGTTTGAGCGTGCTCATAATCGGCGCCACTTCCGCATCGCCGAAGGCGCAGACCGTCCGGCCCTCGATGTTCTTGCATAGATCGACTAAGGTTTCAAGGTCCTCCATCTGCCCTCGCTTCGCGACGATTCGGCGCATGGTTTGTACCAGCCAGGAGCTTCCCTCGCGGCAGGGGGTGCACTTGCCGCAGGACTCATGATAGAAAAACTCCATGAGGCGGAGCGCGGCCCACACCATGTCCGTGCCCTCTTCCATCACGGTCACCCCGCCGGAGCCGAGCATGGAGCCGGCGGCGGCGACGGACTCAAAATCGAGTTTGACGTCGAGATGGTCCGGCGTGAGGAATGGCGCTGACGCCCCACCCGGGATGAAGGCCTTGAGCGGTTTGTCGGAGCGCATACCTCCGGCTTGCTCGTAGATCAATTCGCGGAACGTGATCCCCATCGGCATTTCATAGTTCCCCGGCCGTTTCACATGGCCGCTGACGCAGAAAACTCTGGTGCCGGTGCTCTTCGGCGGGGAGCCAATCGACGTGAACCATTCGGGGCCCCGGCTGATGATGTGAGGAAGGTTAGCGAGAGTCTCGACGTTGTTCACCACGGTCGGTTTATTGTAGAGACCGTGTGTCGCCGGGAAGGGCGGCTTGACCCGCGGTAAGCCGCGCTTGCCTTCGAGCGATTCCAGCAAGGCTGTTTCTTCTCCGCAGATATAGGCGCCGGCACCTCGGTGCACCCACACATTGGCGGTGATCCCTGACCCCAGGACGTTCGTGCCGATGTAGCCAGCGGTCCGCGCTTCGGCAATCGCCTGTTCCAAGATCCTGGCCCCGAGGACGAATTCGCCTCGTATATAAATGTAGGCGGATTCTGCTCCGATCGCGTAGCAGGCAAGCACGATGCCTTCCAGCATTTGGTGAGGATCTCGTTCAATGAGTTGGCGGTCCTTGAACGTGCCTGGTTCGCTCTCGTCCGCGTTACAACAGAGGTACTTCGGGCCCGTATAGTTCTTCGGGAGAAAATTCCACTTCACACCGGTTGGGAAGCCGGCGCCACCGCGCCCCCGGAGCCCTGACTTCATCACCATGGCAGTGACCTCGCTCGGCGGCACTTTCCCCACAACCTTGCGGAGCGCCTGGTAGCCACCTGCGCGCTCGTAGTCTTGAAGGCTGCCGGTATAGCCAGGCTGCAGCATATTCTTAAGCAATATCAGTTCGTGTTTGGGCATCTTATTCATCCCGTGAAACGTAAGGCGTCAGGCGTGAGGCGAAACCCCAGAAGCAAGACCATTCAACCCCTTACGCCTCACCCCTCACTCCTCACGCTAATCGGTTCCGGCCACATAAACGGGCCGGTCTTGAGCGAACAGGTCCCGTTTTGTTTGAGATCGGCCAGGATCCGGTCGAAGGTTACTTCTGTGAGCCGTTCGTAATAGTCCTCGTTGACCTGCATCATTGGCGCGGTGCCACAGGCGGCGAGGCATTCGACCGTGCTGAGGGTAAAGAGTCCGTCGGCTGTCGTCTCGCCCGGTCCGATTCCGAGTTTTGTCTTAACCCACCCGATGACCGTATCCGACCCGACCAGCGCGCACATCAGGGACTTGCAGACTTGGAGATGAAACTTCCCCACGCGCTTGAGATTGAGCATCGTATAGAACGTGACCGTCTCATAGACTTGGGGCGGGGTCAGACGCAATAGCCCCGCGATCTCCTTCATTGCCGTTTCGGACACGAAGCCCTCGTCCTGTTGCGCCAGGTACAGCAATGGAATCAACGCCGAGCGCTTCACGGGATAGCGGCTTATGATTTCCTCAATTTCCGTTGCGTATTTCTCTTTCAACATTGCGTCCTCTTCGCCGATCCCTCGTGAGGCGTTAGGGGTGAGGTGTGAGGGGCGCGATCTTTTCTCTCGCCTGACGCCTTACGTTTCACGCCTAACGTCATCTATCGCATTCCCCCATCACGACGTCATAGGTTCCGAATATCGTGATGACGTCGGAAATCAGGTAGCCTCGCGCCATATGGTCGAAGGCGCCCATGTGTACAAATGAAGGCGAGCGAATCTTCATCCGGTAGGGGCGAGGGCTGCCGTCGCTGACGATAAAAAATCCCAATTCGCCTTTTGGGGCCTCTGTCGCACAGTAGGTTTCGGCCTTCGGTGGCTTGATACCCTGGGTGTAAATGATGAAATGATGGATCAAGCTTTCCATGTCCCGCATGACCAGCTCCTTGGGCGGCGGAATATATTGCGGCGCCTCGGCCATGATCGGCCCCGACGGAAGCTGATCGAGACATTGTGCGATGATCCTGGCGCTCTGCCGCATTTCTTCCATGCGGATCCAGTACCGGTCGTAGGTGTCGCCGTTCTTGCCGATCGGCACTTCCCAATCGACTTTGTCGTACACGCCGTAGGGCTCGACCTTGCGGATATCGTAGGCGACGCCCGACCCGCGCAATACCGGCCCGGTGCAGCCGAAGTTGATCGCGTCTGCGGCCGAGAGCACGGCCACGTTCTTCGTGCGGCCAAGCCAGATGCGATTCGACGCGATGAGCGAATCGTATTCCTTGACCTTCTCGGGAAAAATATCGAGGAACGCGTTCATCCGCTGGGCCAGCTCGGGGGTGAAATCGCTATCGACACCGCCGATGCGATAGTAGTTCAGGGTCAGACGGGCCCCGCAGAGCTTCTCGAACATGTCCAGCAATATTTCACGCTCCCGGAAGGTCCAGAAGAACACGGTCATGGCGCCGATATCGAGGGCCTGCGTGCCGAGCCAAAAGAGGTGTCCGATGATGCGTTGCATCTCGGCCACGATGGTCCGGATGTATTCGGCTCGGATCGGCACCGTGATCTCGAGCAGTTTTTCCACGGCACGTACGTACGCGTAGTTGTTGGACATGGCGCAGACATAGTCGAGCCGATCCGTGTGCGGGATGATCTGCATGTAGGTCAGACCCTCGGACAATTTTTCGACGCCTCGATGGAGGTAGCCGAGATCCGGTGTGGCTTTCACGATCCGTTCGCCGTCCAGCACAAGCACGACACGCAACACGCCGTGGGTGCTCGGATGCTGTGGTCCCATGTTCAGCAGCAATTCTTCTTTCCGTTGGGAACCGGGTATGCCAGGCTCGGCGCGAAAGGCGTTTGTCTGCTCCTCGGAGAATTCGCTTTCAGTGACGTCGAGCGGGGGCTCGTCCAATCTCGGGATGAAGTCGAACTGGCTGCGCCAGCCACGCCCTTCGGTCGGGAAGTCTTTTCTCAACGGGTATCCCTCGGCATAATCCTCCGGCAGCAAAATACGACGGAGATCAGGATGGCCGGAAAAGTGAATGCCCATCATGTCGTACACTTCGCGCTCCAGGAACTCGGCTCCCTTCCAGATTCCGGTGACCGACGCAATCGTCGGATCGTCTTCTGTGATGCGCGCCTTGAGGCGAAGACGTTGCCGAAGGGGGAGCGAGTGTAAGTGGTAGACGACTTCGAACCGCAGCTGATCTTCGGGATAGTCGACCGAGCAGATATCGGTGAGATGGTCAAAGGCTGCCTCCGGCGCATCATGCAAATAGCGCGCAATATCCAGCAGGCGCCCGGCGGCCACGGAGACAGCGGTCTCGGCACGTGCGGCGTCGACGCGGGTCGCGAGGATCGCGTCCGGGAATTTCATCCTCAGGCTGTCGAGCAGGGCTTGCATAGTTCTTGTTCGCGAGACGGGTGCGACTCGCGAGAAAAGCGCGATTTGCCAGTCGCGCATTTCCCGCTTCTCTCGCTCGTCTCGCGGTTTATCTCACGAACACCTTCTCCCGTTGAATCTTTTCCTGTAACTTCAGTAATCCGTCGAGCAACGCTTCCGGGCGGGGTGGACAGCCCGGCACATAGACATCGACCGGAATAATCTGGTCGACGCCTTGGACCACCGCGTAACTATTGTAGTGGTTGCCTGAGGTGGCGCAGGAGCCCATAGAAATGACATACCGCGGTTCCGGCATCTGGTCGTAGATGCGGCGGATCACCGGCGCCATCTTGCGCGCCACAGTGCCGGCGATGATCATGAGATCGGCCTGCCGTGGCGAGGCCCGAAAGACCCCGGCACCGAAACGATCCAGGTCGTATCGGGACGATACAGTCGCAATCATTTCAATGGCGCAGCAGGCGAGGCCGAACGTCATCGGCCACAAAGCCGACTTCCGGGACCAATTCACGACCGCGTCCAGATTGGTCGTCAGAATATTCGCTTCAAACTGCCGCTCTAAAAAGCTCATGTCGCTTCGCTCCAGTTCTGAATGCTGAGTTCTGAGTCCTGGGTTTCCGAACGCAACTCATAGCTCACAACTCAGCACTCAGAATTGCGCGCCTTCGGCGCGCTAGTCCCATTCTAGTGCCCCCTTCTTCCAGGCATACCAGAATCCCACCAGCAGGATGCCGAGAAACACGAGCATTTCGATGAGCCCCAACAGGCCGAGTGACTGAAACCGGACGGCCCAGGGCATCATGAAAATGATCTCGATATCGAAAATGACGAACAGCATCGCGATGATGTAGTAGCGCATCGGAAACTGGATGCGTGCGTCAGAAAACAGCGGGCTTCCGCTCTCATAAGGGGCCAGTTTGGCTCGATAGGGACGACTCGGACGGATGAGCGAGCCGACGAGCAGCGAGCCGGCGGTAAAGGCAAAGGCAATGCCGATATACAAGAGAATCGGTATGTAGTTCTCTGGAATGGCTGTGTTACCCATATCGTTTACGCTCGTAGGCTAGGGGCCAGAGGTGAGCGGCGAGAGGTCGGATAGGCACCCCTTGCCTCTTGCCCCTCGCCTGGCGCCTGGTTCGATATCAGCGCCGAGCCGAAGAAGGGTTTGAATCTCAAGCCGTCCAGTTCCGGATGACTTATTCCCTTGTGTTGAACGAGCACCTTAAACGTGCTGCCCATGCCATCCGGCTTAAGGAGATGAATCGCGGCGCGAAACTCCGGGCTCTCGGGCTCCAATTCCCCGATCATCTCTTCGACGCCGAGCCCCATCAGAAAACTCATTTGGTTCGTGAATCCCGTCACGCGGAGTCCCTGCTTCTCACCGACAGCGGCCAGGCTCGAAAAATCCACGTGGGCGGTCATATCCTGATCGCCGACGCGGATGAATGGGTCGGCGTTCGTCTGCTGTTGGAAGTAGCAGAGGAAGGTGCCGTCCTTCCGCTCAGGCCCATAGAGATCCTGCGCCGTATGGCCGTAATCGATCGTCAAGACAAATCCACGATCCATCCGTCGAGCGACCTGCTCCATCCAGTCCATAGCTTGGAGATTCACCTCGGTTCGGTAGCCTTCCAGCCACGTGGTATTCAGTTGCTGTAGATATTGAGCGAGCGCGGCCGTCGACAGGGGCTTGAGGCAGTCCACAAAGCGTCCGTCTCGATAGTCTACACAGAGTTCTTCGGTCCGTCCGTCCGTGACTTGAATCCGGTGCACCGGAAAGGCATCGATTAGTTCATTGCTGAAGAGCAGACCGGTCACGCTCTGCGGGGCTAGCCCATCAAGGCCTTCCACCCAGGTGACAAGGCCCGGCTTGCTGAGCCAGGGAGCCAGGTTCTGGCGCTGCAGTTTCCGCATGGCAGGACTCCGTTCGATCAGGACATAGCGGACACGCGTTGCGATGTCATCCTGTTCGGCATGGATCGCCGTCAGACAATCTCGAGCTAATAAGCCTTTGCCGGCACCTACTTCGACGATCGTGAAAGGGGTGGGGCAGCCCAATAATTCATCCATTTGTCTGGCCTGTGCGGCAATCGCACGACCGAGAATCGGGTACACATCGGAGCTGGTGTAGAAATCGCCGGACCAGCCGATACGTTCAAGGTCCGCACCGTCCGGTTGGCGCATGTAATAGCCGAATTGAGGGTGATAGAGCGCCAGTTCCATGAAGCGGACAAAGGGAATTGGTCCCATTCGGATGATCTCGGACGAAATGGCAGCGATGAGTTCAGGATGTCCCAACGACACAGACTACTCCTTCGTTTCTGTGAAGACAGCTTGCACCAACCCGAGAAAACGGGCAAACTTTTCCCTGCACCTCAGGGAGGCGGAAAAGTGGCGTAGATTAGCCTCGGGGTCGCCGCTAAGTCAAGGCGAAGAGTATTGGAAACTCAGGCAAATATCACTATTCGAGGGGGAAGAGGAATGGCACCCATGCGGATCCCTTGCTCCCGGAACGCGCACGATCAGAATGTGCTCGTTCGACGGCCGCAGTGGGATCAACACGGGTGCCATTCCAAGAGAGAGAAACGAGCAAGCTTGGAGGGATAATTTAGACAAATGGTGGTCGCTCGATGCGCGCAGTGGAGACCACACCAGCCGCCTCGCCGAATGTTGGTGAGGAGGTAACCCTCGTTGGACGCGCGGGGTGGAAGATCAATCAGCCCCCATCCCTGAGGAAATAAAGAAAGAGATGGGGTCATTGCTTGACTTTGCACCGTTGAGCGCGTGGCTGGCAGGAGGGGGAGTGGGCTATCGTCTGTAGATGTCTCTTCTGTGGCCAACACGCAGAATCACGATCTCATCCCCCTCAATGTCAAACACGACACGATAGTCGCCGATACGAAATCGGTATGAACCCAACTCCGATTGCTTGAGGGGTTCGGCGTGCGTGAGCGGATCGGATTCGTAGCGAAGAAGGGTCTTGCCGATGCGCTGTTTCACGCTGGTGCCGAGCGCGTCGATATCTCTGATTGAACGGTGTGTGTAGATCAGCCGGTACTTCACCGGCCAAAGACCTGCCCATGTGATTTCACTTTGCCTACTTTAAAGTCTCGCCGAGCTTCGCGAACGCTTTGAAGGTACTCGGGGGAGGTCGCTGCAATGAGATCTTCCAAGAACACTTGCCTGGCAGATTTTTTCATGCTCTTGACGGCCCGAATAATCGTTTCCTGACTGACTTCCATTTTGACGGCAGTCGGCATCACGCACCTTCCTTCGTTCGGCTATTCAGAGCCTGAGAGTTCCTTGCCGGTTTCGTCAGCTATTATCTGTGAGGTCTTCGGCGAGGTCAAGCAATGACCCCATAGCTCTTGGGTGATCCTACTTTCCTTGCTCTCTTCGGCTCGGCTGGAAGGAATGTGGGCTGAGGCGTTCGGTTTTATTCACCGCCTCCATCACAGGCTCGGCAGTCCTGGGGTTTGCAAATTACTGAAGTCCTGGTTTTGTAGGTTCTCCCACTTCCTTTCATGACGCTGAGGCTTTTCGCGCACCTTGCCGGAGAAGCGGGGATCCACCGAGATTCTCCTGGGAAGGAAAGCTGGAACTGATCGAGGCACTGCGACTATTCTCGCAGCCGAGGGAGAAAGAGATGAGGGCACAAAGCCAAGACGCTCCCTCACCGCGACCCTTTTTATCCCCTTTTCCTCTCTTCGGCTCGGCTGGAAGGGATGTGGAGTGAGGTGTTCGCCATGGCGTCTGCCATATTTCAGTGGATGATGACGACCACGCACGACGGCATTGCGACGCTTCGGCGCAGTTTTAGAGTCGTGCGTGATGAGGTGTGCCGCAGTCAGTTTAGCAATAGAAGCTCGTCGCATCATGGCAACGCCGAAGGTCCACGCCCTTCGTCAGCCGAGCCTTTTCACGCTCCGTGGCACTTCTTGTATTTTTTCCCGCTGCCGCAGGGGCAGGGGTCGTTGCGGCCGACTTTGTCGTCGTTTCGCTGAACCGTCTGAGGGGCGACCGGTGTTTCTCCCCGATTGAGGATGAGAGGGGGGAGGGGGCGTGAGATGACGGGTGGTGGCGGTGGGGCTGTGGGTTGCTCTTCGTGCCGGACCGCCTGGACATGAAAGAGCCGATCAAGCACGTCGGACTTGATCCGTTCCATCATGCCGGCAAAGAGATCGTAGCCTTCGCGCTTGTACTCAATGAGAGGATCTTTCTGCCCGTAGCCGCGCAATCCGATCCCGTCGCGCAGGTGATCCATTCCGAGGAGATGGTCTTTCCAGTGGTGGTCGATGACCTGGAGCATGAAGTTCTTCTCCAGGAAGCGCATCAAGTCCGAGCCCAGGTCCTGTTCTCTCCGATCATAGGCGTCGCGCAACTGCGCGCGAAGGTCTTCGAGCAACGCGTCGCGTCCCATGTCGCGGAGTGGCGCGCCGCCGTCGCTCTTGCCCTGGGTGATGTCGAGACCGAACTGGCTCAGCATGATTTCCGCGAGCCCTTTGATATCCCATTCCTCTGGGTATTGTTCAGCCGGGCAATAAATGTTCAGCGCGGAGTCCACCAGGCCGTCCATCATGTCGCGAAGATCGTCTTTCAGATTCGTTCCGCCCAAGACGGCGCGTCGGCGTTGGTAAATCACCTCGCGCTGCTTGTTCATGACGTCGTCGTACTCCAGAAGCTGTTTCCGGATGTCGAAGTGATGGCCTTCGACCTTTTTCTGGGCGTTAGCGATAGCCCGGGTGACCATGCCGTGCTCGATCGGGATGCCTTCTTCCATGCCGAGCTTGAGCATCATTTGGGAGACCCGCTCGGAGGCGAAGATGCGCATCAGGTCGTCTTCCAACGACAGGTAGAAGCGTGACGAACCAGGGTCGCCCTGGCGACCGGCGCGGCCTCGGAGCTGGTTGTCGATCCGGCGGCTTTCATGGCGTTCGGTCCCGAGAATGTGGAGTCCGCCGGCCGCGATGACCTCTTGTTTGTTCTTCTCGCAGTCGGCCCGAATCTCTTCGAAGATCTCCAGTTTGCGCGCATCCGTCAGGTTCTCTTCCCGGTACAGGATCTGCTTGAACATGAAGTCGGGATTGCCGCCCAGGACAATGTCGGTGCCGCGGCCCGCCATGTTCGTGGCGATGGTGACGGCACCCTTGCGTCCGGCCTGGGCGATGATCTCGGCTTCCCGCTCATGTTGTTTGGCGTTGAGGACGTTGTGTTTGACGCCACTCCGGCTCAAGAGGCCGGCGAGGCGTTCGGATTTTTCGATGGAAATCGTGCCGACCAAGACGGGCTGGCCACGCTCGTGGCATTCCTTGATCTCTTCGACGATCGCGGCAAACTTCTCTTTCTCGGTTCGGTAGACGACATCCGCGTAATCCAGCCGGATCATGTTGCGATTGGTCGGGACCACGTTGACGTCGAGATTGTAGATCTTGGCAAACTCCGCCGCTTCCGTGTCCGCCGTTCCGGTCATGCCGCTGAGCTTCTTGTACATCCGGAAATAGTTCTGGAAGGTGACCGAGGCCAACGTTTGATTCTCGTTGGCGATCTTCACGCCTTCTTTGGCTTCGACGGCCTGGTGCAGGCCGTCGCTCCAGCGGCGTCCCGGCATGAGTCGCCCGGTGAATTCGTCCACGATGATGACTTCGCCATCTTTCACGACATAATCCACATCCCGGTTGTAGAGGGCATAGGCCTGGAGCGCCTTGACGACGTGGTGGACGAGTTCCATATGGGCGGGGTCGTAGAGGTTGTCCACGCCGAGCAATTTCTCGACCCGGACGTTCCCGTCTTCGGTCAACGACGCGGTCTTCGTTTTTTCCTCGACCGTATAGTCTTGGTCCAGTTTCAGCTGCGGGATGATCGCGTTGATGCGGTAGTAGAGATCGGTCGTTTCATCCGTCGGGCCGGAGATAATCAACGGCGTGCGGGCCTCGTCGATGAGGATACTGTCGACTTCGTCCACAATGGCGAAGTTCAACTCGCGCTGTACGCACTGGGCCAAATCGGTGACGACCAGGTTGTCGCGGAGGTAATCGAACCCGTATTCGTTGTTGGTGCCGTAGGTGATGTCGGCACGATAGGCTTCAGGCCGCGAGCAGGGGCGAAGAGACTGGAGTCGCTTGTCGGAGGCCTCATAGGTCGGATCGAAGAAAAAGGAGGCATCATGTTGAGTGATGCCCACCGAAAGTCCCAGCGCGTGGTAGAGCACGCTCATCCACTGCGCATCGCGCTTGGCGAGGTAGTCGTTCACGGTGATAAGGTGCACGCCTTTTCCTTCGAGCGCATTCAGATACACCGGCAGCGTGGCCACCAGGGTTTTCCCTTCGCCGGTCTTCATTTCAGCGATGCGGCCTCGATGGAGAATCACACCGCCGATCAACTGCACATCGAAATGGCGCATGTTCAGCTTGCGGCGGGACATCTCACGACAGACTGCGAAGGCCTCAGGCAGGATGTCGTCCAGGGTCTCCCCGGCCTCAAGGCGTTTCTTGAATTCCTGGGTCTTGTCCGCGAGGGCGTGATCGGAGAGCGGAGTCAGGCCGGATTCCAGGCTATTGATCCGCTCCACAATCGGGCGGAGTGCCTTGATTTCACGATCGTTTTTACTGCCGAAAATCTGGTTGAGTAGTTGCGTGACCATGGTGCTATCGCTCGGAACGAACGTCGATGTCTCCGAAAATAATCAGCGTAGTATACAGCATCTTTCCTATGAATCCTATAACAAGCAAAGGCTCAGCAGGATGCTGAAAAAGTTCGCCAGCATCGTTCTCGCATCGCTCAGAGGCTCAACGTACCGAATGAGATTCTCGGATGTCGGAAACACTAGAGGGGCTTACCCGTTCGCCAAGATTCATTATAAGGGCGAACGGCCCACACGAAGTGCGGTTTGTACCTCCTCGCCTCAAAGCTTGCTGCGGCCTTGCTGACGATCTTTTTGAGCATCCTGCGGGGTCGGGGCGCGGGCTTGACAGGCATAGGAGGCGTCCCTTAGGATTTGATCGAGTCATACTGGGTCGTCTTCTGATGAGCCACACCTTCCTCAAATTTCTGTCGATCCTCCTGGTGCTCTGTGTCCTTTCCGTCGGCGGATTGGCTCAGGCGCAGTTGGTCGAGCATGCCGGGCACCATGCCCAGCATCAGGCTGCCACCCATGGTACCGTGCTCTGCTCCTGGATGTGTGCCGCCGGGACGGTTCTCGATAGTGCGGTGGTCACGTTTCAGGCCGAACTCAGTCCTATTGCTCTCATCACGCTCCCCCATTTTGCGCAGCCCTCAATCGAGGCGTGCCAGACTTCTTCCAGCCGTGCCCCTCCGTCTTTCTCTCTCTAGTCTCCGTCGCTCATCGGCTCACAGCAAGGCCGTATTCCGTTCTCATACGATCCACTGAGTGGGTTGTAAAAGAGGCGGATAGGGACGATTCTTCTTATAGAAAGAAAGGACCAGCATCATCATGACAGAGAAACGGTTCATACTCGGATTCATTCTCAGTTTTGCACTCGTTGTCTTCTCGTGGCTAGGCGCCCAGATCGCGCAGGCATCGTGCGGCGCTGTGACGTGTTTCGTCGTGATTGGGTCTCAGCAGCAAGTGCCGCAGGCGGGCCTCCTCACGGTCAATGCGATTTATAATTACACGCCGATGCGATTACTAGGTGGAACCAATGGAGTCATCTCAGCGGTGGATCAGGCAGATCGGACAATGATTTTGGATCATCATCAGGAGACTCGGACCATTACGCAGCAGACGACGCTTGACCTCAATTATGGTCTCACCGATCGGATTGGACTACAACTCACTCTCCCGTATATGTGGCGCACGCACAAACACATCGATGGCCTAGGAGAGGGTGGAGCGAATGGCGAAGGCGATGCGTCGAATTTCTCAGCCAATGGGATTGGGGACATTCGCGCGGGCCTCAAATACAATGTGTTGCCCACCCTGCGGAGTATGGTTGTACTCGGGTTTGGTGTCTATCTCCCGTCCGGCAATACACACGCTCATGACAGCGATGAGAAAGTGATGGAGTCACCCACACAACTCGGCCGGGGGCAAGTTGGATTGAATCCGACAATTTATCAGACCTATGAATTGATCCCGCATCGGCTCAATCAATTTGCGTCAGCCAGTTACCGCCACACATTCCGAAACAACGATGGCTATCGGTTCGGCGATGAATACATGCTCAATGCCGGACTGAATCTGGTGGCGACTCCATGGCTGGTTCTCACCGGCCAGGTTAATTACCGCTATCTGGTGCACGACAATTTCAGTTCGTCACTATTGCGCTCTGCAACACCTGCCGACGGAGCTGGTTTCCCCGGTGACCCGATACCGATTGACGACACTATTAAGAACCGCGCGGTGCCAAACACCGGATCGACCTACTACGCCTTTACGCCAGGCTTCCAAGTCGGCCTAGGGCAGCTCATCGAATCAAATTGGACGAACATGACATCAGCCTACTTTTTCGCGCAGATCCCGTTTGAGCGGGATTCCAACAACGGTCTGGCGCAGGGAACCAGTTACATCTTTGGGCTTACACGCTCGTTCCAAGTGGCGAACCCGTCGTAATCGAAATGTTTGAAGCGAAGGAGGCTGACATGCGACCAAAGAGAACCAGCGCTGTGTTTGTGGGTCTTGTGCTGCTCGCTGCCCTGACGGCGCTGCCGGTCTTCGACGGCTGGAGCATGGGCTCACGAGTCCCGGCGGTCGGCATGCAGGCCGAGGATTTTCGCCTGACCGATCTGGACGGCAAGCCTCAGAGCCTCAGTCAGTATCGCGGCAAGATTGTGCTCCTGAACTTCTGGGCAACTTGGTGCAAGCCCTGCACGACCGAAATGCCGGCGATGCAAACAGCGTATGACAAACTACGCGACAAGGGCTTCGTAGTCCTCGCCGTCAACGAGTTGGAAGACGATGCCAAAGTGCGAGAACACATCAAGCAGTACGGCCATACGTTTCCGGTCTTGATGGATCGCGACAATAAAGTGGCCAACCAGTTCGGCGTGTTCGGATTACCCGTGAGCGTGTTCATCGATCAAGAGGGGCGCGTGCAGGAATACATCAAAGGTGGCCTGCTCACCGAACAGAAAATCGATGACACCGTCGCGCGGATTCAGAAACAGGATCCGGTAAAGGCCGCGGTTCTTCGATAAAGGTCTATGGTAACTACTCAGGTGTTCAGGCTGAAGTGTGAAGACTATAAATGATCTCGCAAAGCACGAATCACGCCATTCAACACCTTCTCGGTTTCTACGACCTTGGGTTCAAGCAGAGATGAATCCTCGTTGCGCAAGAAGCCCAACCCCTAAAAGCCTTCAGCCTATCTACCTGAGTTGTTACGGTTTATGAACTGTAGGATTCGACAATTTGCAGTCGGAGGGTTAGCGCTCTGGCTTGTGGCGCTCAGCGGGATTGTGTATCCGCAGCTGACGGCCCATATGGCGCAACATGAGCACCACAATGCAGCGACGCACGCCACCGCACTTTGTTCATGGCTCTGTATCGCAGCCGATGCAGTCGAAGGCACAGTGGTCGATGTCGTACCAGTCCGATACTCGACTTTTCTTGAGCAAGCGTCTCCTGTTACCCAACTCCATCTCTTCCATGGTTCGCAGCCGCCTTCGCGCGCGCCTCCTCTCCTCTAGTCCACCCTTCCCTATATTTGTCCTCACCGTTGGATCGCTCTGATCGGGATTCCTTCATCTCGTTGAAGGAATTTGACGGAAGCCTCCGATGATGGGCACGTGCGGGCTACACCATTACGACCACTGTCTCCTGCAGGAGACAGGATATTTCATGACCGTTCATGTCAGACGATTCATTTTCAGCCTCCTGGCCGTGGGGTGGTTGTTGTCCATCATCGCACCGTCTGTTGAAGCTTCCTGCGGTTCTGTGAGCTGCTTCGTCGTCATCGGCTCGCAGCAGCAGGTACCGATGGCGGGCCTGCTAACCGTGAATGCGATTTACAGCTACACGCCGAGTGAAGCGCCTCCGGGACAAGGCGGCAGCATCCCTTTTGCCGATCAGGGAAACCAGACGCTGACGCTTGCAAGCTTGAATGCGAGTCAAATTCGAACGCTTGTTCGAACCGCGACGTTGGACATGAACTACGGGTTGACCGAGCGGTTTGGACTTCAAGTGACGCTGCCCTATAAGCAAGTGAATTCCGATGCCCAAATTGGAGGACTCAACCCGGTGCCGTACACCGATAAGGGTCTCGGCGACATTCGTGTCGCGTTGAAATACAACGTCCTCCCGACCTTGCGGACCATGGTCGTGTTGGGACTGGGTGTCGATCTGCCGACCGGGGACTATGGGCAACGGGTGCAGGGTGGATCGCTCGCGGAATCGACACTCCAAATCGGTCGTGGCAATTTCGGCCTCGTGCCGACCATTTACCAAAGCTATGAGCTGATTCCGCACCGCCTCAATCAGTTTGCCTTGGCGAGCTACCGCCACACGTACAAAAACAGCGACGGGTATAAATTTGGGGACGAGGTGAACCTCAGCGCGGGACTCAACATTATCCCGCTTGAGCAAACTCCGTGGTTCGTGCTGACGCAACAAGTCAACTATCGCTGGATGCAGAACGATTCGATGGACGCGTCACTCTTCCAGTTTAACCCGACGACGGGATCTTCGATCTTGCTCGATCCGACCGTCAAATTTCGTGCAGTGCCGACCACCGGATCAACCTACATCGCCTATTCTCCCGGCATCATGCTGAACCTGTGGGACTACGCATCGTTCTACTTCATCGCGCAAATTCCCGTGATGCGGGATTTCAACGGCAACCTCGAACAGCAGCGCAGTTATGTCTTCGGACTGAGCAGATCGTTCCAGTTACTCGGTGGGTCGTAGGGACAAGGGATAGATGATCAGCACGTTCTTGCAGATGCGGGCAGAGAATCGGCGAGGTAAATTCTCCCGTGCGATAGCGTGCGTCTGCGTGTCGCTCTGGCTGGCCGGGTCCGCCTCAATGCTGTATGGGAGCCCCACGCCACAATGGACGACACCCCATTGTCCACAATCTCATTCGAATAGCGCACAGCACACCCATGGATCATGTGCATGGCACTGCGTCAGCATCGACACACAATCCTCCACTGGCCGGTCATGGGGGCCATCCATTGCTCCGACTGGATTCGTATCAAGGCGTCCCGGTACCACATTATGCACCGCAATCCTTAATGGAGGGCCGCCCCCTCGTGGGCCGCCTCAGACTATTCTCTCCGGATTCGTCTAAGCCATGTTACGAGGGCAGGATTCCCACGAGGAAGCCTGTAGAAACAACTCAGGAAGGATGCACACATGAAAGCGATTATGGATCAGACCACGGTCATCACAAAGGCCACAACAGCGATGCTGGGATTGGCCCTGCTCGGCTTTGCAGGCTGCAGTTCGGGAGAATCGTCCACCGGTCAACCAACGTCCGGCGGTAGTGCAGCGTTGCAGAATCCGCTTGCGTTCATCAACAATCGGGACGACAAGACCTTGTCGGTCGTTGGACTCACCTCTTCCGGTTCTCTGGCAATTTCCACAATGGGAAATGCCAATGAATTTGAGGCTAACGTTCCTGGGGACATGCAGTTTTCAGAGGGCGAATGGGTGTTCGTGAACCTAGGCGCTGCGGGCAAGGTAGCCACAATCGACCCGCTCAGCGGGGCGACTCCCATTCATGAGGCAAACCTCCCAACCGGCGAGCGGCCCGTTCACATTTATCGCGATCCGACAGATGGAGAAGTAATCTGGTCCATGAACGATGCCAACGCGACTACGGGCCTGGATTCGATTAACTGCGCGCTTCAGGGAGGGGGATCTGTCACGGTGCTTCATAACTCTCATCTCGGGCAAGGCGGGAATCCGCCCACAGTCCTGGGAACAACTTGTCTTCTCGCAGCCGGTCACAAGGTTGCTGCGTTTTCTCAGCCGACGGTGACGAATCCGGCTATTCCGCGCCTGACCTTCGTTTCAAGCACCACAGCCGGAGAAATTGCGGTGCTCGATAACGTCGAATCTTCGCCCACCTACCGAAACCTCATTGGCCGGGTGGATCTCTGTACCAATGCGGGTGAAACAGCGCAGATGCCGCCGCAACCAACGTGCAACGTCGAAAGCGCGACCCCGCTGACCACGGCGTTCACGCCGAATAAGGCGAATCCGCATGGCATTCGATGGTCGAAGGCAACAGGAAAGATATACAGCATCCAAGAAAACTACCGGGAGATCGTCGAGATCGATCCCACGCTCGTAGTTACCGGTGTGCCGGGCCATAATCAGACGGCTATCACGAGAACGCTCAACTTAGCTGGCACTTCTTACACATCCTACGGTATTACCCCCGATGGCCGGTTTCTCTTCTTGCGGGGGACAGATACGACGACAGATGCCAATCATGTCATCGGGAAACTTGCTGTGGTTGACCTCTCTGCTGCGGTGTTGTCACTGACACCTGTGGCAAGCCTGACGGACGTAGTGCCATCCACATTCAAATTCTCGCCGGATGGAAAACGCCTCTATATGCTTCTATCGAATACTGCCACTGGGAGTGTGACTCAGCAGGCCGTTCAGAAAAAAGATCGGCTCTTCTCATTCGACCCATCGGTGTTCCCAGCACCAATCGCGCCGCTGGCAGAGGTCATCCTTCCGGCTACCACTGCTCATAATTTTGATGTGTTGGTGGAGGGAGCCGGAGAAGCGACGGGTCTCGTCGTATCGAATGGAACACCAGCTGTAGCCGGATCTATATCCCTCATAGACGCGGCCACTCATGCCATTCTTCCGCCATTTCCTGTCGGGAAAAATCCTGGCGCGGTTATGGTTTATTATCCCGGAGCGGCAAGTGGCCAAAACCAAGCCACAGCATCGCTCACAGGAGGATCTAAATCCAAGCCATCGGTGTTGCCTGAGAGGCTTGACGACCACGGCATGCCGGAGTAGAAAAACGCGCGACGTATCAGTTGTGATCTGAATTGAAGGGGGCAGGATATCCTGCCCCCTTCTGACTTCCTAAGCCACCTTCACCGGTTTCGCTCCAGCAGCGGCTCAAGCGTTGGGAAGACCCTCTCAACAATCAGGCGATAGCCCTCTCCCGTCGGATGAATGCCGTCGGCCTGATTGAGCGAGGACGAGCCTGCCACTCCATCGAGAAAAAACGGAATCAGCGTCAGGTGGTACTGCTTCGCCAAGGCATGGTAGAGCGCCTCGAACCCGTCGGTATAGTCCTGCCCATAATTCGGGGGGAGCTTCATCCCGGCTAACACGACGGTGACTGAAGCCTGCTGGAGCTGTTGAATGATCCGTTCGAGGTTGGCTTTCGTCTCTTGCAGGCTGAGGCCGCGGAGCCCATCGTTGCCGCCGAGTTCTAGAATGACGATCGCCGGCTTGTGGTTTAGGGCCCAGGAGACCCGCCGGACTCCGCCGGCTGTTGTATCGCCGCTGACTCCCGCATTCACGACCCGATAGGCATAGCCCGCTGCGTCGAGTGTCCGCTGCAGGTGAGCGGGATACGATTGATCCGGCGCCACGCCTAAGCCGGCCGTCAGGCTGTTGCCAAAGGCGACGATGCGGGGACGATCGATGGAGACCTGAGTCTTCGGCTGGCCCGGTTGCGCCTTGACATCTGTTTCCAGACGTGGTCCCACGCCATTGCGAGAAGAGATCGGAGACGGAGGGGGAGAGGCGGACGCACTGCCGAGGTCATACCCACAGGGGAGGATCAGGGAAAGGCAGAGGCAGGAAAATAGTTTTGTGAGAATCCATGAGCGGCGCATGTTCATCCAGTATAATATAGCCTTCACGTGGACGATACTGTGGGAGTCTGACCGACGACATGATTACCATCTCTCATCTGACCATGCGCTTAGCCGGTGGTGGCCATGAGGTCACGATCCTTGATGATATCACACTCGAGATTCCTGATAAGCAGCGCGTGGCCATCGTCGGTCCATCCGGGAGCGGTAAGTCCACCCTGCTGGGCCTCATCGCGGGACTGGATCGCCCGACGTCCGGCTCCATCGCGTTGAACGGCGTGGAAATCTCTACGATGCGCGAGAATGCCCTGGCGAGGTATCGTCGCGATCACATCGGCTATATTTTCCAATCTTTCCATCTCATTCCCACTCTCACCGCCCTGGAGAACGTTCTGGTGCCGTTGGAGTTAGCAGGGATGAGCACGGCGCAGGATCGCGCGACGGAACTGTTACAGACCGTCGGCCTGGAAGAGCGACTGCATCATTATCCCGTCCAACTGTCGGGAGGCGAGCAACAGCGTGTGGCGGTGGCCAGAGCGTTTGCTTGTCACCCACCGATTCTGTTGGCCGACGAGCCAACCGGCAACCTGGATTCGGCCACGGGACAGCACGTGATGAATCTGCTCCTGGCTCTCCATCGCGATTACGGCACCACCTTAGTCCTCGTCACGCATGATCGAGCCATCGCGTCTTCGATGGAGCGCGTGATTGCGTTGCGCGACGGACGCATCGAATCCGACCGCCTCACTGACCCAGACAATCGGCTCGCAGAGTCATCCCAGTGAATCGCTTCATCATGAGGATGGCCTGGCGTGAAACCCGGGGAGCCTGGCGGCACTTTCTCTATTTCTTCGCCTGTATCGCGATCGGTGTCGGGGCCTTGGTGGGGGTGTCCCTCTTTGGCACGAACATGGAGCGTGCCGTCACGAAAGAAGCGCGGGGGTTGTTAGGCGGCGATCTCGAAGTACGTCTGACGCATCCGCTGAGTCTCGCTGGACAGGCGGTGATGAACTCGCTGGGCGAACGAGACATGGCTTTCACCCATGTGAGCGAGCTCGTGGCCATGGCCGCGCGCACAACCAAAGGGTCCGCTGCAACCCAATCGATCCAGATCATTGAACTGAAAGCGGTCGAGTCGGCGTATCCTCTATATGGAGCGATCCGACTCGATCCGGCGCAATCGCTTGATGTCCTGCTACGCCCGGATGAGGTCCGCTGTGGCGGG
>Ga0209108_10000107_pt1 | contig 39192 bp, 37 predicted proteins | sample Rifsed10ft1_FD_184003 | JGI IMG/M metagenome (GOLD analysis project Ga0209108, IMG submission 184003) | Soil microbial communities from Rifle, Colorado, USA - sediment 10ft 1 (version 2) | ecosystem: Environmental > Terrestrial > Deep subsurface > Rock core/Sediment | place: Rifle, Colorado...
CCAGCGGGAGAGGGGGGAGGGGTGGCCGTCGGGCCGGGGAGGGGGGTGAGGTGAGAAGAACGTGTCCATGCGCGCGGTGGGGCTGGGAGCCGGGAAGCCGGGGTCAACCTGAATCAGTTTTTCCTCCCAGTCGCTCAACCGGAACTGCGCGCGGAACTTCGCATCGCCGAGCGCGGCGCGGTGCGCCTTGCCAAAGGCGGGCATGATGGCGCGGATGGCGGTTTGCAGGAGGCGGTATTGTTCAGGCGTCAGGAAGCGCGGGCGCAGGACGGTGCACAGGGGCCGGTCGCCGAAGAACAGCTCGCGGCGGTGGAGTTGGTGGTTCATCTGCCCCTGGCTCTCGCGCCCGATCTCGTCGTCGAGGAGGGAGTGGTAGAAGTCAATGGCGTCCTGAAGATTGGTCATGCTCGCCCTCCGTGATGCATCCCACACGGATGCTTCGCGATGTTGCGTATTCCGTTGGATGTGTACGGAACACTCAATACATGCTTACCCTCTCAGTTGCTCATCTCTAGCTCACCAGCTTCGCATTCAATTTGATCTCCACCGCCGCCAGCGCCTTCGAAACTGGGCACTTGGCTTTGGCCTCGTTCGCCATCTCCATGAAGGCGGCCCCGGCGAGGTTGGAGACCTGCGCCTCCGTTTTCAGTTCAATCAGGGTGATGGTCGGGCCTTCGCCGAGATGGACGGCGGCGGTGGTGTGGATGCGAGTGGGTGTGTAGCCCGCGTTGGTCAACAGCGTGGAGAGGAACATGGAGTAGCACCCCGCGTGCGCCGCGCCGACAAGCTCCTCCGGGTTCGTCCCCGGCTCATCCTGAAAGCGCATCGCCCACGTGTACGGGCTTTCGAAGGCCCCACTGCCGACTCTCATCGTCCCCTTGCCTTCTTTCAACGTCCCGGTCCAGACTGCTTCTGCTTTGCGGATGGCCATGGTGTCACCTCCTGTAAGTGACTGAATGGATGCGCGCAGTGCGTAATGCGCAGGCTACGCACTACGGACGACGCAATGCGCTACTTACCCCCAAACATCGTTGCCCATCGCATCTCGCGCGCCTGCGGCTGCGGCGCTTTGGCGAGGCGGATGCACAGATCGGCCATGTGCTCTACACACCAGCGGTGGTAGTCCACGCCGGTCGAGTTGATGTCCATGTCCGGCGCGGGGTTCATGAAGTCAATCGCATACGGCACGCCGTCGCGGATGGCCCACTCGATGGTGTTCATGTCGTAGCCGAGCGCGCGCACCACGGTAAGCGAATCCCTGACGATGCGGTCGTGCAGATCTTGCCCCATATCAAAGGGCAGATAGCGCCGCTCGTCGGGATCATATTTCCTGACCAGCACTTCCGATTGGCCGAGGCACATGCACCGGACGTATTGACCCGGATCCCACTTGACGAACTCCTGCAAGACCATCGTGAGCAGGCCGCTCTCGTTGTAAGCCTGCCACAGGTCGTCGTACGAGCGGACGATGTGCACCTGCTTCCAGCCGCCGCCGTGCGCGTCCTTGAGCACGACCGGGAAGCCGCCGAGGTAGGCGAGGTGCTCTTCCCACGGCACGGGATAGACCAGATTCCGCAGGCTCTCGTTGTGGACGATCCCGGGGACGTACTCTTTGTTGGGCAGGACGACGGTCTTGGGGCTAGGGACCCCGAGTTTGGTGACGAGCGCCGCGCCGAAGAACTTGTCGTCCGCCGTCCACATGAACGGGTTGTTGACCACATAAGTCCCTTGCAGCACCGCGTTCTTGAGATAGGAGCGGTAATACGGGACTTCGTGCGAGATGCGGTCCACGACGACGGCGTAGGGGCACGGCTCGTCCATGCGCGTCCCGCCGAGCTTTGCGTACTCGGCGGTCACGCCCGCGTCGCGCTTGTTCACTTCTTCGATGAAGGCTGGCGGCCACGACCACTCGCGCCCGACGATGACGCCGATTTTGAGCATAAGGCCTCCCTCAAAGGGTTGTGTTGTTGCTTAGCGGTCGGCTCCAGCGCCTTGTTGAGCCGCCTTGTTTTTCATGTTCGTTCTCTCACACTTCGCGTTCCATGATGATGGTGCTCAACGGTTCGATGATACGCGCTAGAATCGGCCCTAGCACAGCCAGAAATAACACGTAGGCAGCGGACAGCGCGCCCAACTCTGGTTCCAGCCCTGCACTCACACCCAAACCAGCAATCACAATTGAGAACTCCCCACGTGCTACTAAGGCCGCCCCGGCTCTCAGCCCCCCGAGCGTGTCCACTCCGGCACGTCGAGTCGCCCACCAACCGGTCACAAGTTTGGTCAACGCCGTTAGTATACCCAGGCCCACAGCCGCCAACAGAACCGGCAGTAGCGTAGCGGGGTCAACCTGCAAGCCGAAAAATAGAAAGAACATCGCGGCAAATAGGTCACGCAATGGGCCGAGCAGTTTGTGCGCGCGCTCAACAATTGGCCCAGACCAGGCAATGCCTACCAGAAAGGCCCCAATCGCAGCTGACACCTGTAGTCGTTGCGCCACGCCCGCAACCAGCAAAACCAAACCAAAAGTGGTGAATAGAATTACGTCGTCCGACTGATGGGCGATCAGGCGGCTTAGCATTTTGCCGTAACGCACGGCTACAAACAGCACCACACCGACGGTCGCCAGCGCGACGAGGGTAGAGATGATTGCAGCGGTCAGACCCTGACCAATGAGCAGCACAGCAATCAATGGCAAATACACCGCCATCGCCAAGTCTTCAAGCACCAAAATGGAAATAACAGTTGCGCTTTCTTGGTTATTCAACCGCCCCAATTCCGCCAACACCTTCGCAATTACGCCGGATGAAGAAATATAGGTGACACCGCCCAGCAACACTGCGGCCAGCGGGCTCCAGCCCAGTAGCAGCCCGGCCAACAACCCAGGTGGAAAGTTGAGCATAAAGTCAACTGCGCCTGCCAGTAGTCCGGAGCGCAGGTTCGCACCCAACTCTTCGCCAGTGTATTCCAAGCCAAGCATAAAGAGCAACAGAATGACACCAATCTCCGCGCCGACATGAACAAAGTCTTCGCTAAACCGAAGTGGTATCAGTCCGCCGTTGCCGAACGCGAGGCCTGCCAACAGATATAGCGGAATGGCCGAAAAGCCCCATCGACTCGCCAGCCGAGCTAGAAGGGCCAAGCCAATAACCGCAACTCCCAATTCGACAAAAACAAGCGATATATCATTCATCATCCGGCAACTTCAAACTGTAGAACAGAACGCGCCAGAACAGCGCGAGCCGCCTGTCCGGAGAAAGGAAGAGTCTCGCCACGCCCGTACCCTCAATTACTCTCACACTCAGCACATCACGAAAGCCTGTCATGCTGACCCTGAGCGCTGCTCGCCCCGCTCGACGGGGAAGCGAAGGGGAAGCATCTCCAGGCGAGATTCTTCGGGCGCTTCGCGCCCTCAGAATGACATTTCGTGATCTCCTGACACTCAATCATGCCCTCCCACATACATCTGGATCATCTCCCGCCACCACGGCCAGTCGTGCGCCCAGCCATCCCATTCGCGCAGTGCGTTGCCGATGCCCTTGCCCCACAACATGCCCGAGAACCAGCGGTTATTGGCGATGTTGGGGTCGTCGCGGCCCGCGGCCATGATGATGTCGAGGCGGCGCAGCAGGTTCAGGCGGCCCTCGTCGTATTCGTTGGGCAGGTAGAGGCATGGGCAGTTGAAATAGACGTTGTCGTCCCAGTAGCCGCCCAGCCAGCGCTCGACGTTGAACATGCCGCTCATGGCGATGACGCGGTTGGTCTTGTCCGGGTGGCGGAGCGCGAAGTTCATCGCGTGGTACGCGCCAAAGCTCGCCCCGGCCACAATCAAATACGGCGTTGAGTTCGTCTGATAGACCAGCGGCAGGACCTCGTTGAGGAGATAGCTCTCGTACTCGACGTGCCGCCACGCCCGCGCGCCGGGAGGCTTGTGCCACGCATACCAGCTCTCCGCGTCCACGCTGTCCACGCAATACATCTGCACCCATCCGCGCTCCAAATGCTCCCCCAGCGCGCCGACCATGCCCCGGTCTTCCCACTCGTAGAACTTGCCGAGCGAGGTCGGGAAGACGAGCATCCGCGCGCCCGCGTGCCCGAAGACGAGCAGTTCCATTTCTTTGTTGAGGGAGGGGCTGTACCAGCGGTGGTATTCGCGATTCATGTTGATGCCCGTCTCTTCCTTTTATCACGAATGACGCGAATAGGCGAATGTCACGAATGCTTCAGATGATTCTCCAGCCATTCGTGCAATTCGTTCATTCGTGATATTCGTGATATTCGTGATTGAAAGCACTGGCTATAAGACTAAAAGTGAATTGAATCCGCCATACCCGTCCTCGACACGCGCGGGGTTCTCGGCATCGTGCGTCCAGCGTCTGCCGTCCACGAGGAACTTGTAAAGGTGCCGGCCGCGCGGCAGCCTCGGGAGGGTGATTTGCCAGACGCCGGGCGAATGCGCCTGCAGGGCGTGGCCGGCGGGCCGCCAGCCGTTGAAGCTGCCCACGAGCGCGACCCCTGAGGCGTTTCCATCAATATAGTAGAAAGTGATAGTGCGCCGCAAGAGGTGCGGCGAGGTCGGCCAGCCGGGCAGGGGGCCGCCCGGCGCGCGGAGGGCGGCGGCCACTGCTCCCCCCGCGTTGATCACGCCCGCGCCCTGCTGCTCGGCGGGGACGCCCTCCAGCGGCTCGGCGGTGGCGGCGACGAGTTCCTTCACCTGCGCGGGCGAGAGCGAGGGGTTGGCTTCGAGCATCTGGGCCGCCACGGCGCTCACAATCGGCGCGGCCATCGAGGTCCCGTCCACGTGCTGGTAGTGCGGGTGGATGAATTTCTGCTCGACCATCCGCTCCCGGATCACGCGGCGGATGTCGTCGAGCGGCAGGCGCAGCGTCTCTTTCTTGAAGCGCGCGTGGGCGTAATCGGTTTCGAGGATGCCGCGCATTTCGGAATCGGACGCGCGCAGGAGCTGCCACAGGAACAGCGCCTCGTGGTGCACGCCAGTGTGGGGCAGCATAGGCGCGGCCAGCCACTGCGCGGGCGCGATGACGTCGGGCTTGCGCGCGCCGCGTGCGCCGGGGCCGTAGCTCGAGTGGTACATGCGGTGATGCCGCCGGTCGAGCGAGTTCTGGTCGTCCAGCCCGCCGACGGTGATGGCCGAGGGCGCGCTCGCGGGCGGGATGATGCCCCGGTTCCCGCTGTTGCCGGCGGCGGCGACGACGATCAATCCGGTGGCCACCGCTTCCTCCACCAGCTTATCCAACTCGGTGAACCGCCCGGTGGTGACGTGGTCGCCCCCCAGCGAGATGTTGACCACCCGGATGTCGAACCGATCACCGTTGGCGATCACCCACGCGAGCGCGCGGTGGATGTCGTTCTCGTGAATCCGCCGCCCGCGCCGGTTGCCCGTCTTCACCAACACCAGATTTGCATGCGTGGCGATGCCCTGGTACAGCCGATCCGACATGAAGCCGTTGCCCGCGCCAAGGCTCGACGTCATCAGGCCGTGCCAGCTCGCGCCGTGCGGCTTTTTGAAGTTGGGCTTCGCGACCGGCTCCGGCCCGCGCGCGTCCACGTGGGCGAGGATGCGGTTGCGCGGGCGGGCGAGGTCGGGGTGCGGATAAAAGCCGGAATCGAGAAAGGCGATGGTCACGCCGCGCCCGGTGTAGCGCGGGTTCGCGCGCACGCGGATGGGAGTGGGGAGGAGATACGTCTCGTCGCGCGCGTAAACAGGGAAGGGGAGTTGCAGTTCCTGATGAATAGGCGTCGGGCTGCGCCCGGCTTGCGCTTGCTGGGCGGCCTCGGCCACGCAGTCCGGGCAGACGCCGGAGTCCGGTTGCCAGCCCGGATGGCGGGCGCGCAGGCGGCGGACGATAGGCGGCTCGAGGTCGCGATGAAACTGGAAGATGGCCGGGTCAATGGGGCGGCCACACAGGGGGCAGGGGATCGCGTCGGCGAGGGGGAGGGGGACAGTCCGAGGCGGCATGGAGGTGAAAACGGCGATGGTCACTCACGCTCCCATTACAGCGCAGGGGCGCAGCCTGCTACGCCCCTACATACCCGATTCAAGATCGCAGCGCACGTCGGCGATCAGAGCGCGCCTTTGAGATTGTGCCGGGTCGCGTACGCGGCCGCCTCGGCGCGGTTGGCGAGGCCGAGCTTGCTGAGGATGTTGCTGACGTAGTTGCGCACTGTGCCCTGACCGAGATGCAGCTCCTGCGCGATCTCGCGGTTGGTCTTGCCCTCCGCCACGAGGAGCAGCACGCGGCGCTCCTGCTCGGTGAGCTGGGCAAAGGCGCTGACCTCCTGCGCGCGCGCGGCGCGGCGCACCTCCGCGAAGACGCGCTCGGTGAGCGCCGGGTCCAGCAGCGACTGCCCCTGCGCCACGGCTTCGAGCGCGCGGATCACGTCCTGCCCGCCGGCCTGTTTGAGCACGTAGCCGACCGCCCCGGCGCGGATGGCGGCGAAGAGCATTTCGTCTTCGGCAAAGCTGGTGAGCATGATGATTTTGACGCCGGGGAGTTGATGGTTGATCTCGCGGCAGGCGTCAATGCCGCTGGAGCCGCCGAGCCGGATGTCCATGACGATCACATCCGGCTTGAAGGCGAGGCTTTTGGTCACGGCTTCGGGGGCAGTGGCGGCCTCGGCCACGACTTCCATTTCGGGCTGGCGTTCAATCAACGCCTTCAGCCCGAGGCGCACGACCTCGTGGTCGTCTACCAGCATCACGCGTTGTCGTCGCATGCGTGCCATTTTACTCGTTCCTCCCTTCATTCGACAAGCGCTGATTCAGGAGGTGTGTGTTTCCGTTGGGGTCGGACGGGTCACCCTGAGCGAAACGGAGGGTCTCTACACCTGTGCCCGAGATGCTTCGCTTCCCCGTCGAGCGCCCCTTGCGCTTCGCTTCAGGGGTGCTGCGCGAGGGCAAGACGGCGCTCAGCATGACCGTCTGCCCCGGAACTGCTGCCGTTGTCAGCAGGCGGCGAGTGCTTTACAATCACAGGCGATGGATACGACCGTTACGCCAACGGCTTCCGGCCCGGCGGGGATCACCGACCAGCATCTGCTCGCGCTGCGGGAGGCGGCTCTCGCCATTTCCGCCAATCTCTCGTTGACCGAAACCCTGAAGCGCATCGTCGTCGTCGCGGCGGAACTGGTCCATGCGCGCTATGCGGCGCTGGGTGTGCCGGACGAGTCCGGCGAAGTGCTGGCCGAGTTCGTCACCACCGGGCTGTCGGCGGAGGCCGAAGCGCGCATGAGCCACCGCCCGCGCGGCCACGGCCTCCTGGGGCTGATCATGCGCGAAGGCCGGCCGCTGCGCCTGCGCGATTTGGCGCAGCACCCGAAGTCGGTCGGGTTCCCGCCGAATCACCCGCGCATGACGAGCTTTCTGGGTGTGCCCATCCTCTTTCAAGGGAAGCCGGTGGGCAATCTTTACCTCACCGATAAGCGGGACGCAGAGGAGTTCAGCGAAACCGACCAGACGTTGATTGAACTACTGGCGACGCACGCGGCCAATGCCGTCCACAATGCCCGCCTGTATCAGACCACCGTGGCGCACGGCGAGGAACTGGAGCAGCGCAACCGTGAACTGGACGCGCTGAATGCCGTCGCCATCGCCATCAGCCAGCATCTTGATCTCAATCAAGTGATGAGCGAGGCGCTCGATCATGCGCTGGTCATCTCCGGCGCGGAGGCGGGCGAAATCTTTCTGCTCGACCAGCCCAGCGGCGATATGGTGTTGGCGCTGCAGCGCGGCTCGTTTCCGGAGAGTTTCTGGACCATCCGCCGCTTCAGGCGCGGCGAGGGCTTCCCCGGAGAGGTGGCGGTGACGGGGGAGCCTCTGGTCACCCGCAGCCTGGCTCGCGACCTGCTCTTTCTGCGCGAGCAGGTGATCAAAGCAGGGTTCACCGTGTTTGCCTGTCTGCCGCTCGTCGCCAAAGGCAAAGTGGTCGGCACGCTGGACCTGGCCGCGCGCGACCCGCAAACCTTCGACGAGAGGAACCTGAGTCTGCTGACTGCCATCTGCTATCAGATCGGCGTCGCCATCGAAAACGCCCGACTGTACGGGCAGGTGCAGCAGCTCCGCGTGGTCGAGGAGCGCCAGCGCATCGGCATGGACTTGCACGACGGCGTCATCCAGTCCATCTACGCCGTGGGGCTGACGCTGGAATACATCACCAGCCAAATGGCGGAGGGGGATATTGCGGGCGCGAGCGAGCGACTGCGGGGCGCGATTGAATCCCTCAACGCCACCATCCGCGACATTCGCGCGTACATTCTCGACCTGCGCCCGCGCCGGTTCGAGGGCGACGATTTGGTCCGCGGCCTGGAGCGGCTGCTGGCCGAGTTCAAGGCGAACACGCTGATGGCGGTGGAGTTCGCCGCCGACCCGGACGCGGACCGGCAGCTGGTGCCGGAAGCGCGCCTGGCGCTCTTTCACATCGCGCAGGAAGCGCTGAGCAACGCGGCCCGGCACAGCCGCGCGTCGCGAGTGATGGTCAAATTGCTGGATGGCGGGGCCAACGTGACGTTTTCGCTTAAGGACAACGGGCGCGGCTTCGACCTGGAGCGGGCCGAGCAACGCGTGGGCCACGGTCTGCTGAATATGCGCGACCGGGCGTCGGCGATTGGGGGCGAGTTAACGATTAAAAGCCCCGATCGTCAGGGGACTGAAGTGCGTGTGCGCATTCCCAAACGCGCCGGGGTCTAATACACATCTCCCGGCGCGTGCGGTTGTCTGCGGGAACCAGGCCGGCTAGGACTGAACGGAGACGGCCACCGGATGGCCGTTTGACCGCATCAATTGCCCAAACTTCGTATCAGCCAGCCGCCGGACCAAATCCGCTTGAGCATCACACCACACATCCCGCACCGAGCAATTATCCCCGAGGGGGCATTGGGCCGGGTCGGTGGTGCAGCTGTTGAGCGTCACCGGGCCGTCAATCGCTTCGACGATTTCCAGCAGGCTGACCTCTTGCGGGGGGCGGGCGAGCGTCACGCCGCCCCGCGCGCCGCGCACGGCGCGCAGGATGCCCGCGGCCGAGAGTTGGGAGATAATCTTGGCCAGAAACGTCGCCGGGATGCGCTGTTCGTCCGCGATGTGAGCCGTGGACGCGCGCGCGCCCGGGCCAAGCTCGGCGAGGTAGAGGACCGCGCGGACCGCGTAATCTGCTTGTCGAGTGATTTGCACAACAACCTCCATTCTTGCGCAAGGCGATAAAACCGGTCTGGATTAACTGTACGGCAAGTCACCCCCCGGCGGGCAGTGACGAATATCACCCTCAGAGATGACAGTTATCCCCTTTACAATCCGGGTCAGGCTGGTTCGGGGCGCAAGCCTGCGCGCGGCCCGGCGGGGCCGTTCCATAGTCTGTTTTTTGAGCCAGGACTACTGAATGATCAGGGCGGTCACCATCCCGAACATGCCGTGGGCGGATTCGGCGTGGGTGAGGATGTGGCAGTGGAAAGCCCACACCCCGGGTTCGTCACACAGCACGGTCACGTCCCAGCGCTCGCCGGGGCCGACGACCAGCGTGTCGCATTTGTAGGGCTGCGGCAGGGGCCAGCCATCTTTTGCGAACACCGTCTGCGGCAGGCCCTGCAGGTGCATCGGGTGGATCTGAAGCCCTCGTTCATATACCGCACGCGGATGGTCTAGCCGGTCTTGGCGATGATGGGCTGGGTATGGTCTGAGCTGTGAAGTGCGCCGAAGGCCATAAGATTGTGGTAATTGGCACGAAGTGATGCGAGGGCGAGCGCGGAGGCCTTGCGCGGCCTCATGACATTTATCGGCACAGGACAGGACAGCTTTCACTGCGCAAGGGGGAAGGCTGAGATTAGACTGTGCACATGTCCGGGCTGCTGCGGATTCTGATCATTGACGATCACGACGACGTTCGGCACGCGCTGACGGCGCGGTTGAATTCCGCGCCGGGGATGACGGTGGTGGGGGAGACAGCGGACGCCGAAGACGGTCTGTTGAAAACGCGGACGCTCCGTCCCGAGGTGGTGGTGGTAGAAACCAAGCGGACGGACGGGCGCGGGCTGGAGATCGTCAGCTGGATCGCCCAGAGCGGGATCGGAGCGTGCGTCATTGTATTGACGTCGTACCCCAGCGAGTGGGAACGGTGGGCGGCTCACCGCGCGGGCGCAGCGCGGTACCTGCTCAAGGACATCGGCTCACCGCTGCTCATCGAGCATATTCGCCGCGCCGCGGCCAGCCTCTCGTCTCACGACTACTATCACTCGCATCCGACATCAACCCACTGACCTCTGCGGCAGGCCGTGACGCCGGGGGGGTCGCGTCGGCCCGCATCCACTGTGAGGAAGACCCCGAAGGTCTTGCGCATCACCCCTCGCGAAACGTCCCGTGATCCAGGCGAAAGGGGCGTCGCGCGGCGGGGTGGGAGAAAGACCTCCGGGGCCTTATGTTGCGCCTGCTTGCCGACGGCTTTTGGGCTATAATACGCCCATCCTTCTTTCCACACCACCCGGAGTGGTTAATATGCGCCTCATCACCCGCGCCGACTGGGATGGCCTGGTCTGCGCCGTTCTCCTCTCTACCGTCGAGCACATCCAGGCGATCCAGTTTGCCTATCCTAAGGACATTCAGGACGGGAAAGTCAACGTCCCTGAGAATTCGGTCATTGCCAATCTGCCCTATCACCCGAACTGCACGATCTGGTTCGACCATCACATCTCCGAAGAGGAGTTGGGCGCGCCCATGGCGGCCTTCACCGGCATCAAGGGCAAGTTCGGGCTGTCGCCCTCGGCGGCGAGGCTGGTCTACGAGTATTACGGCGGCGACGGGAACGAGAAGCTGGCGAGGTACAAAACGCTGGTGGAGGCGACCGACCGGGTGGACAGCGCGCAGTTGACGATGGAGGACGTGACCCATCCGTCCGGCTACGTCCTGCTCGCCTACACGATTGACCCGCGCACCGGCCTGAAGGACATCGAGCTGCAGATGTACTTCATCATGATGATTGACTGGCTCAAGAGCAAAACGTCGGATGAGATTCAGCAGATTCCGGAAGTGAAGATGATGGTGGAGCGCCTGCGCTCCGACGACCAGGACTTCCGCGAGGCGCTGCTCCGGCACTCCCGGCTCGAGGGCAACGTGGTCATCACCGACTTCCGGGGGGTCGCCGTCCCGGCGGGCAACCGGTTCATCATCTACACCCTCTTCCCGCAGGCCAACGTCTCGGCGCGGCTGTTCGACGGCAAGGATGGGACGTTCAGCACCATCTCGCTCGGGCACAGTATCTTCAACCGGACGTGCCAGACGAACGTGGGCAAGCTGCTGGCCGAGTACGGCGGCGGCGGGCATCGTGGCGCGGGCACGGCCCAGTTTCCCAGAGCCGAGGCCGAAGCCAAGTTCCAGGAGATCATCGCGCGACTGAAAGCGGCAGGGTAGCAACGCTGTTGTCAGTAGGCAGTAGGCAGTCAGCGGTAGGCAGTCACGATCTGCCTGCTGTCCCCTGCCTACTACTATGTTCTGAGCATGATATGTTAGATAGACTCGCGGGCATCGAAGCCCGCTACGAAGAACTGAACCGCCTGATGGCCGACAGCGCGGGCGGCGACTACTCCAGGATCGCCGAGTACGCCAAAGAGCGCGCGAGCCTCGAGGAGATCGTGGGCGTGTACCGGGAGTACCGGACCGTGCTCAAGGATTTGGAGGGCGCGCGTCTGCTGCTCGACGATGCGAGCATGGCCGACCTCGCCGCCGAGGAAGTGCGCGAACTCGAAAAGCGGCAGGCCGAGATGGAAGCGCAGCTCAAAACGCTCCTCATCCCCAAAGACCTGCGCGACGAGAAGAGCGTCATCTTCGAAATCCGCGCGGGTGCGGGCGGGGACGAGGCAGGCATCTTCGCCGCCGACCTCTTCCGCATGTATACGCGCTACGCCGAAAACCGCGGCTGGAAGACCGAAATCCTCTCCGCGAGCGACACGGGTGTGGGCGGGTACAAAGAAGTCATCTTCGAGGTCAAGGGCAAGGGCGCGTACTCGCGGCTCAAGTACGAGTCGGGCGTCCACCGCGTCCAGCGCGTGCCCGTCACCGAGTCCGCCGGGCGCATCCACACCTCCACCGCCACCGTCGCCGTGCTCGCCGAGGTGGACGAAGTCGAGATTGACATCCCCGAGCGCGACATCAAGCTGGATACCTATCGCGCCTCGAGCGCGGGCGGGCAGAACGTGCAGAAGAACGCGACCGCGGTGCGCCTCACGCACCTGCCCACTGGCATGGTCGTCACCTGCCAGGACGAGCGCTCACTCACCCAGAACCGCCTGCGCGGCATGAGCATCCTGCGCGCGCGCCTGTACGAAATGGAGGCCGAGAAGCGGCAGAAAGCCGAGGCCGCCGAGCGCAAAGCGCAGGTCGGGACGGGCGAGCGCAGCGAGAAAATCCGCACGTACAACTTCCCGCAGTCGCGCGTCACCGACCACCGCATCGGCCTGTCCTCGCACAACCTGCCCGCCGTGCTCGACGGCGACCTCGACCAGTTCATTGACGAACTCAGCGCGCGCGACCAGGCCGAGAAGCTGGGCGGCGGTGTGACGCCAGTGTTTTCTGAAGATGACGAAGAGTGAAGTAAAGAAGGATGAAGGAAGAAGTATGAAGGATGAAGGGGGTTTGTTTTCATCCTTCCGCCTTCCGCCTTCATCCTTTGAAGTTCTGCGCTGCGCGACCCTCGCCCTCGCGGACGCTGGCGCGGACTCTCCCCGCCTCACCGCCGAAGCCCTGCTGGCGCACGTCCTCGGCATCTCGCGCACTCAACTGCTCTCCCGGCCCGAACACATCGTCCTGCCCGACCTGCTCGCCGACTATGAGACGTTGATCGCGCGCGCGGCCGCGGGCGAGCCACTGGCCTACCTCACCGGCCACCGCGAGTTTTGCGGCCTCGACTTCCGGGTGGGCGCTCGCGTCCTCGTCCCGCGCCCGGAAACCGAATTGCTGGTCGAATTGGCGCTGAAATTCACCGCAGAGCTTGCAGAGGACGCAAACGGGATCGGAAGGGGCGTTCAATTGCCTGCGCCTGAGCCGCAGGCACAGGCCGCGAAGCGCGCCCCTGCTGAGATGAATATCCTCGACGTTGGCACCGGCTCCGGCTGTATCGCCGTGACCCTCGCCGTGCGCCTCCCCCCCGCTCGCCTCACCGCTCTGGACATCTCCGCCGATGCCCTCGCCCTTGCCCGCCTCAACGCCCAGCGCCACTCCGTTGCCGACCACGTCACTTTTGTCCAAAGCGACCTGCTCTCCAATCTCCAACCCCGCTCCACTTCGCTCCGGGGGCAATTGTCTCCAATTACTAATTACCATCTCCTCCTTGCTAATCTTCCTTACATCCCCTCCGATGACTTTCGCCGTCTGCCCGTTGCCAAACACGAGCCTGCCCTCGCGCTGGACGGCGGCCCTGGCGGCCTCGACCTCATCCGCCGCCTCCTCGCCGACGCGCCGGGCGTCATGGCCCCGCATGGCCGCCTCCTGCTCGAAATCAACGACGAAAAGAGTGCAGAGGCATTCGACCTCGCCCGCGCTGCGTTTCCTGCCGCGCACGTCGAGATTCACAAAGACCTCGCCGGGCTGGATCGCGTTCTCGCCATCTCGCTTTGAACTCATCTGACGCGTTCATTTCTCGTTCGCTCCATCCGGTTCATCCGTTGACCAAACCCCGCTCATGTCAATCCTGCATCCCCTCCACTTCATCGGCGAACCCATCGAAGCCGGGTTTGACCAGCTGCCCCTGGTGGAGAAAAAGCCCGGCTGCCCGAACTCCTTCGTCTGGCGGGGGCAGACCTATCGCATCGTCGAGAAGCTGGGCGAGTGGTTCGACTACACCCGCCGGGGCCGGTCTGCGCGCAATATGCAGCCGCAGCACGCCGCCGTCGCCGCCACGCGCGGCTCGTGGGGCGTGGGCCGCTACTACTTTCAAGTGCGCACCGAGGGCGGCCAGCTCTTCGAGCTATATTACGACCGCGCGCCCAAAGGCTCTGACCAGCGCAAAGGCGCGTGGTTTTTGGTGAGTGAATTGGAAATGACAAATGAACACCAATGACAAATTGCAAAAGATGTTTAGTCATCGGCCATTTGTCATTTGAAATCCCCCATGTTCCGCCTCGCCGCCTTCGACCTCGACAACACCCTCATCGGCCCCGACCTCACCCTCTCGCCGCGCGTCAAGGAAGCCATCGCGCGGGCAATGGCGCAGGGGGTGGTGGTGACCATCGCCACCGGGCGCGGCCCGTCGCCCACCGACCAGTTTGCTGCGGCGCTCGACCTCAGCGCGCCCCTGATTTGCTTTCAGGGCGGCATCGTGTACGATTATCGTGCTCACGACGCCAGGCGCCGCGTCCTGCACGAGACGCGCCTCGACCCGGCGGTTGTGCCCATCATCGTGCGGCTCGCCGAGGAGCGCGGCTGGAACCTGCAATTCGAAACGCCCGACATGATCTACCTGCCTCGTGTCTCTAATCATCCGGCCGAACTTCTGCAGCAGCTTCTGCGCACGGCCAACTGGAAGCGCGTGGACGACTTTCTCAGCGACCTCCCCGAGACCCCGCACAAGTTCATCCTCTCCGTTCACGACCGGGCGGAGCGCGACGCCCTCGCGGCGGAACTCCGCGCCAGCTTCGACCGCGAGTTGGCCCAAATCACCGTCGTCCCCTCCCACCCTATTCTGGTCGAGGGCCTGCCGCGCGGCATGAGCAAAGCCGTGGGCCTCGCCTGGCTGGCCGAGTATTTGAATATTTCTCGCGCCGAAGTGATGGCGGTGGGCGACAACGACAACGACGCCGAGATGTTGAGATGGGCCGGGCTGGGGTTGGCGATGGCGGACGGGAGCCCTGCCGCGCTGGCCGCCGCGGACGAAACCGTGCCGCCTGTCGCCGAGGACGGCGCGGCCATCGCGTTGGAAAAATATGTGCTGCAATAATAACGTCGGGTGATGTCACTCTGAGCGAAGCGAAGAGTCTCCTCAGTGGCAATGAGATGCTTCGCTGTGCTCAGCATGACAGGTGAAATGAAGACCGAAGTCCTCTCCGCCTCCGACCCTAACGCGATGCGCCACGCCGCCGACGTGCTGCGGCACAACGGGCTCGTGGCTTTCCCCACCGACACCGTCTACGGCGTGGGCGCGCTGGCTTTCAAAGCGGAAGCCGTCCAGCGGTTGTACGTCGTCAAAGGCCGCGCCACCGATAAGGCCATCGCCGTGCTCGTAGCCCGCACCGCCGACCTGCCCAAAGTGGCGCAGGAGCTCACGCCCTCGGCGCAGAGACTGGCGCGAGACTTCTGGCCCGGCCCGCTCACGCTCGTCGTCCCCAAGCATCCCGACCTGCCCGCGGCCGTGAGCGCGCTCCCCACCGTAGGGGTGCGCTTCCCCGATCATCCGGTGGCGCGCGGATTGCTCGAACTCACCGGCCCGCTCGCCGTCACCAGCGCCAACCGCTCCGGCGAGCCGAACGCGCTCACCGCCGAAGAAGTGCTCGCCCACCTCTCCGGGCGCGTTGATTTGCTCATTGACGGCGGACGCGCTCCCGGCGGCATCCCTTCGACCGTGGTGGACTGCACCGGCCTGGCGCCTATGATCCTGCGCCAGGGGCCGGTCAGCGCGGCGGAGATTGAAGCGACGTTGAGTCAGGGTTAGAGTGGCGGCCTCGCGGCTCGTTTACTCTAACTCCTGACTCTGACTCTCAGGAGGTCAACATGTCCAACCGACGTGGCGCCATCATCCCCGGTCTGCTCCTTATGCTGCTGGGCGCGTACCTGCTCGCGCAGAATCTCAACGTGCCGCTGCCCGGCCTCGACCGGCTGTGGCCCGCCTTCCCGCTCATCTTTGGGCTGGCATTCATCCTGCAGTTCTTCCTCGGCGGGCGCACCGACGACGGCCTGATCTTCGTCGGCGTGGCGGGCATGCTCGTGGGCGCGTTCTTCTTCCTGTTCACCCTCGGGCGGCTGGAATGGAGCCAGATGGGCACGTACTGGCCGGTATTCGTCGTCGTCGGCGGGGTGGCGTTCCTCGCGCAGTGGCTGGTGCGGCCCGCCCAGCGCGGCCTGCTCGTCCCGGCCTTCCTGGCGCTCGTCGTCGGCCTCGTGGCGCTCGTGCTCAATCTGCGGCTGGTCAATCGCGAACTTGCCGAGCAAATCTCCAAACTCTGGCCGGTGCTGCTCATCCTCGGCGGCCTGGCCGTGCTGGGCCAGTACTTCTTCCGGAACCGCAGAGAAGGCTGATTGGCGAGGTGCGACGCACTCGCATAGCGGACGAAGCGAGTGCGTCGCACCTAAATGGCTGATGCGCATTGGCATTGACGCCAGCCGCACCACCGTGGCGCGGCGCACCGGCACGGAAGGCTACGCCCTGAATCTGATCCGGGCCATGCTCGACCGCGGCGCGGCGCACGACTTCCTGCTCTACTTTCGCGATCAACCGGCCCCCGATCTTTTGGGGGGCGGCACTCGCCGCGTCATCCCGTTTCCCCGGCTGTGGACGCATGCCCGGCTCTCCTTTGAACTGCTGACCGGCCGCCGCCCCGATGTGCTGTTCGTTCCCGCGCATGTCCTGCCGTTGGTCGCGCTAGCTAATCCACTCCCCTCGGTGGTCACCGTACACGACCTCGGCTACAAATACTTTCCTGAGGCCCACCCGCTCACGCAGCGACTGTACCTCGACTGGTCAACGCGCTTCTCTGCTCGCTCTGCCACCCGTCTCCTGACCGATTCGCAAGCCACCCGGCACGACTTGAGGCACTTCTACCGCATCCCCGCCGATAAAATCGCCGTCGTCTATCCGGGCCGTGACGAAACGCTCCACCGTGTTGACCCGGCCCCCGTCCGCGCCAAGTACCATTTGCCGGGCGACTACCTGTTGCACGTCGGCACCCTCCAGCCGCGCAAGAATCTCATCCGCCTCATCGAAGCCGTCCAACTCGTCATGCTTCGCGATCACTCGCCCCTCGTCACGCTTGTCCTTGCCGGCCGCCCCGGCTGGCTCTCTGCCCCGATCCTCGCCAAAGCGCGCGAGCACGCCGGCACAGTGCGCGTCCTCGAATACGTCCCCGACGAAGATTTGGCCGGGCTGTATTCCGGCGCGCGCGCATTTGTATTTCCGTCGCTGTACGAAGGCTTTGGCTTTCCGGTGCTGGAAGCGATGGCGTGCGGCGCGCCCGTCATCTGCTCGAATACCTCTTCGCTTCCCGAACTTGCCGGAGAGGCCGCACTCCTCGTGGACCCGCTGGACACCTCCGCGCTGGCCTCCGCCATTCTGCGCATTCTGTCTGAAGCTGATCTTTGTGGGCGGTTGGTCGAGAAAGGCTCCGCGCAGATTCAGAAATTCTCGTGGACGAAGGCCGCGCGGGAGGCGCTGGCGGTTTTGGAAGAGGCGAGAGATGCGTGGAGCGTGAGGCGTGAAGCGTGAAGCACGTCGCCTCACCCTCCACCCTCCACGCCCCACGGTTTATGAAATGAACGTCTCTCCCAAGAACATCCACATCCTCGGCGTCCGCATCCATGCCATCACCGTGGCCGAAACGCTCGCCTGGATCGAGGCGGCGGTGGCGGCGCGCGCGCCCCGGCAGATTTGCACCAGCAATCCCGAGTTCCTCATGACGGCCCGGCGCGACCGGGAGTTCTTCGAGGTGCTCAATCGCGCCGACCTCGTCGTGCCGGATGGGGTGGGGCTGCTGATGGCCGCGCGGTGGCTGGGGGCGCGCCTCCCCGAGCGCGTAGCCGGTTCGGACTTGATTTACCGCATCGGGGAACGGGCCGCGCAGCGCGGGTGGGGCATTTACTTCCTCGGGGCCGGGGAGGGGGTCGCGGCTAGAACAGCGGCAAAACTCCGGGCCATATATCCTGAGTTGAGAGTCGCGGGGACGTTCGCGGGCAGCCCGAAGATCGAAGACGAAGATGCGATTGTGGCGCGGGTGCGCGCCGCGCGGCCGGATATTCTCCTTGTGGCTTACGGCGCGCCGCAGCAGGACAAATGGATCGCGCGCAATCGGGAACGGCTGGGCGTGCCGGTGGGCATCGGCGTGGGCGGGTCGTTCGACTTCGTGGCGGAGGAGGCGCGGCGCGCGCCAGTGTGGATTCGGCGGCTGGGGTTGGAGTGGCTGCACCGGGTGGGGCGTCAGCCCTGGCGCGCGCGCCGGATTCTCACCGCCGTGGTGCTGTTTCCCCTGGCGGTGCTGCGGCACGGGCGGGGGGATTAATAACCTCTCATCTGGGATTCACGGTCATCTCAGGCGGTTGAGGATAATTACGATTGCATTCTCCTCTGCACACCGCACCACAGGTATCCGAGTGCCTGCGGTGCGGTGTGTTTTTTAGGGCCAGTTCAATTGCATTCTCCCCTCCTGGACGCCGCGCCTGCAGGCCAATGCCCTCCGGGCGCGTTGCGTTTAGGCCAACTGAAACCATACTATTCCCAACCGTCAAGCCTACGGAATCGGGCATATACTGACGGCAGATCAGAAGAAAGTCCAAACGCACCTTACAACGACCGATAAAGGCAAACCCGGTGAAAGCCGGGGGCGCAAAGCCATGGGTCTAACGCCATACCTGAGAAGGATGGCCAGGACTGCCAGGCCGCCGAAACCACAGCAAGACTTCACCTCGACGGGCCTGGCAAACACCAGGCCCGTCGCCTTTATCGGCGCAAGTTAACAAACTGGCTCGTTCGATAACGGCAAACCCGGCGAAAGCCGGGGACGCAAAGCCATGGGTCTCTGACCGCACCAGTGTGCGGCCGTGATTGCCAGGCTATCGAAAACGAGAACCCCCCGATGGTTGGGGCTTCTCGTCAGGAAGAACAGACGTGAAGTCCCAACTCACCCTCAAGACCCTCGCCCTCCTCTTCAGCCTCGTCTTCTCAGCCGTCCCCTTCGTCCCGCCGGCTGTAACCATGCCGGTCACCGGCGAGGTGCAGAGCAGCTACCAGATCTACCTGCCGCTGATGGTCAACGGCGCGATGGGTGGGATGACGCCCGCCGCCCCGCAGATGCCCTCGAGCGAGGCTTTCATCGCCTCCGTCGCCGACGGCCAGGCAGGCGTGGTGCGCGGCGTGTACGTGCCGGGTGTGCTGGCCCTCCCCGTCCGGCAGCAACCGGCCGACAACCCAACCTACGTATCGCCGGAAGCTGGGACCGCTACCCAGTTTGCGAGCGCGGCGGCGCTGGGCGTGACCGGCCTGCTGGCCCACAACTACCTGGCGGGCGCAGAGTTCTTCAAGCTGGCCGCGGGGCAGGACGTGCTGGTCGTCTACGGGGATGGCGCGGTGAAACTCTACCGCGTGACGGCCATCTACCGCTACCAGGCTCTCGACCCCTACAGCCCTTACAGCAACTTCGTGGACCTGAGCACGGGCGAGACGAAGTCGGTGGGCGAGGTGTTCACGCAGGTCTACACCGGCGGCGACCACGTCACCTTCCAGACCTGCATCGCGAACAACGGCAACCCCAGCTGGGGGCGGCTGTTCGTGATTGCGACCCCGGTGAACTAACGTGACTGACTTCGAGGAATGACGAAGCGGCCTCGTAGTCGGGGCCGCTTTTCTTTTTGAGGGGTATGCTGTTGGGACGGCAGTGGCGTGAAGCGTGTTATCCCGACGAAAGGTGGGTGCTATGGGGCGTCCGGCGAGTCGGCCTCCGGGGCCGGGGCGGCGGTGGGAAAGCGCCAGTCGGCGGCGTAAAAGCGCAGATATTCGGGGACATGCGCCGACCAGTATTTTTCGCTGTGTGCGCCGGGCCGGAGCAGGAAGGTGTGCTCAACTTTGAACCACGTGAAGACCTGATCGAGCCACACTGCGCTGCGAACGAGCGAGTCGCCCTCGCCGATGTCCACATAGATGGCCGGGACCTGATCAGGCGGGAGGTGGTGGGTCCACAGGCGGATGTCGTTTTCGTCGCCGTTGAAGACCGCCGGGCTGTGCGCGCCGATCCGGCTGAACACGCCCGGAAACTGCAAGCCGATGTGAATGGCCCAACCCGCCCCGCGCGAGAGGCCGCCGATGGCGCGGTGCTCGCGGTCGGCCAGCGTGCGATAGTTCGCGTCAATGTGGGGGACGAGGTCGTTCACGAAGGCGCGGTCGAGGCGCACGTCCCGCCGGTCGCGCGGCATGACGATGATGAGGGGGGCGATCTCGCCCGAGGCGGCGAGCGCGTCTGCGGCGGCGGGCGCGCCGAGGCGCTCCCATTGGTCGTCGGTGAAGTTCAGCCCGTGAATCAGATACAGAACCGGATAGCGTTGATCGGAGGCGGCATAGCATGGTGGCAGATAGACCCGCCCGTCCATCGGGTAGTTCAGCGTGCCGGATGGGAAACTGATTTGTGCGACCAAGCCTTGCATCTCGGTGCAGGGCACGCGGGTCGGCGTGGCGGTGAAGAGCGCTTCGGCGACGGGGGGCCGGGTGGGCGAGGGGCGTGTGGGGAAAGGCGTAGGCGTCCACTCTGGCGGCAGAGTCGGCACGAATGAGGTGGGCGGCGGGGTGGAGGTGGAGGGTTCTCCCCCTGCGGCGTGCGCCACACCCTGGTCCCCCACCGACGCCGCCGGGCGCGTCGAGCAAGCCGCGAGGCTTGCGCAGAGTAGAAAGAGAATCACCGGGCGGAGACGCAACATGGGAGAGTAGGGGCAAAGTAAACCCGCCGGGTTGGGGCCAGCGGCCTCAGCGCCAGCGGGAGCGCCTGTTGCCGTAAGTGTATGCTGAGTTGGGGTGCGCGTCAACTTACCCGAATCTCCCCGTCACGTAATCCTCGGTGCGCTTGTCTTTTGGCGCGACGAACAAGTCTTTCCCTGCGCCGTATTCGACCAACTCGCCCTGCAAAAAGAACGCGGCCTGGTCGGCGATGCGCGCGGCCTGCTGCACCGAGTGCGGGACGATGACGACGGTGTAGTCGCGTTTGATCTCTTGCAGCGAGGCCTCCACTTTCGCGGTCGAGATCGGGTCGAGACCCGAAGTCGGCTCGTCGAGCAGGACAACTTCGGGTTCGAGCGCGAGCACGCGCGCGAGGCACAAGCGTTGCTGCTGCCCGCCCGAAAGCGCCACGGCGGGCGCGTCGAGCCGGTCGTGGACTTCATCCCACAGCGCGGCGGCGCGCAGGGCTTTCTCCAGCGCCGTTTCGAGTTTCCCCCTGTGGCGCAGCCCTGCGAGTTCCAGCCCGTAGGTCACGTTCTGCCGGATGGTCATGGGGAGGGGGATAGGTTGGGCGAACACAATCCCCACCCGGCGGCGCAGGGCGACCACGTCCACGCCGGGGCGGGCGAGGTCTTCCCCGTCGAGATAGATTTTCCCGGTGACGCGCACGCCGTCCACCAGATCCGTCAGCCGGTTCAGGGCGCGCAGGAGCGTGCTCTTGCCCCCGCCCGCCGGGCCGAACAACACCGTGATCTGGTTCGGAAGAATCTCCATCGAGATAGCGCGCAATGACTCCGTGCCATCGTCGTACTGAATGGAGAGATGGTCAACGACGATTTTAGCGTTGGACTTTGAGTGGCTCACCACTGCCTCCGGGCGCGCGCGCGGGAGCGGATCCCCGTGGCGATGACGTTCATCGAGAGCACGAACGTGAGCAGCACCAGCGCCGTGCCGTATTGGATGCGAATGGGCATGCCGGGGACCTGCGTGGAGATGACGAAAAGATGATAGGGCAGGGCCATGGTCTCGTCGAAGACCGAGTGCGGGAGGCGCGGCAGGAAAAAGGTGGCGGCGGTGAACAGGATGGGGGCCGTTTCCCCGGCGGCGCGTTCCAGCCCGAGGATCACGCCCGTGAGGATGCCGGGCAGCGCCTGCGGCAGCACCACGCGCCGGATGGTCTGCCATTTGGTCCCGCCGAGGCTGATGCTCACCACGCGGAAGCTCTGCGGCACGGCGCGCAGCGCTTCTTCGGCGGTGGAGACGATGACGGGCAGGGTCATGATCGAGAGGGTGAGGCACCCGGCGAGGATGGACGTGCCGAACTGCAGGAACAGCACGAACAACCCGAGGCCGAACAACCCATAGACCACCGACGGAATCCCGGCGAGATTGATAATGGCGATGCGGATGGCGCGCGTGAGCCGGTTGTCTTTGGCGTATTCGGAGAGGTAAACGGCGGCGGCCACGCCGAGCGGCACGGCGATCAGCCCCGTGCCCAGCGTGAGGTACAGCGTGCCGACGATGGCGGGCCAGATGCCGCCTTCCTTCATTCCATTGAAGGGGACGGCGGTCAGAAACTCCCACGAGATCGCCGGCGCGCCGAGCCACGCGATGTACCCGACGACGAGCACGATGGGAAACACCGTGGTGACGGCGGCGAGGGTGATGAGGGCGAAGACGAGGCGCTGGGTTAACTGACGAGAGAGCATAGGAATCACCGGTTATGATAACAACCGCTCCGCCCGTTTCCGCTGCTGGAACACAACCGCGCTGGCAGCCAAGTTGACGACAAACGAAATCAGAAACAGCCCGATGCCGATCGTGAACAGCACATGATAGTGCACACTGCCGTTGGCGACCTCGCCCATCTCGGCGGCGATGGTGGCCGTCATGGTGCGCACAGGGAGGAAGAACGAGTTGAGGGTGGTGGGCAGGCGCGCGGCGTTGCCCGTCACCATCATCACCGTCATCGTTTCCCCAATCGCGCGCCCGATGCCGAGCATGATGGCGGTGAGCACGCCCGAGCGCGCCGCCGGGACCGTCACGCGCCAGATGGTCTGCCACTTCGTCGCGCCGAGCGCGAGCGCCGCGTCGCGATAACTTTTCGGCACGGCGTCGAGCGCATCTTCGGCGACGGAGACGAGGGTGGGAAGCGCCATCCCGGCCAGCAGGAGCGAGCCGGTGAGCGCGGTGAGGCCGGTGGGCGTGTTCAGCGTGGTGCGGATGAGGGGAGCGAGCGCCAGCATCCCCAGAAATCCGAGCACCACCGAGGGCAGGCCGCCCAGGATTTCGACGAGCGGCTTCAGAACCTCGCGCGCCCAGCGGGGGGCGATCTCGGCGATGAAGATCGCGGTCGCCAGTCCAAAAGGGACGGCGAGCAACGCGGCCCCCAGCGTAACGATGAGCGACCCGCCGATGAGCGGCAGCAGCCCGAAGCGCGCCTCAATGGGATACCAGCGTTCGCTGAACAGGTCGGCGAATTTCACTTCGGCTAAGGCGGGCAGGCCCTCGCGCAGGAGGAAGATCAGAATCAGCGCCACGAACAGGATGGCCGAATACCCTGTCGCGCGGATGAGCGATTCGATGATGAGTTCAGGCCAGTTTCGATTCTGCTTCATCAGGATTCAACCACGGATTACACTGACCCCGGCACTTGCGCTGCGCGCAAGCGAGGGGCAAGTGTTTCACGGATCTGGGTGCTTGGGTTTTCATCTGTGTCATCCGTGTAATCTGGGGTTCCTTTCACTTTGCTGGAACAAACCCCAAGTCGGCCACGATCTTCTGCGCCTCCGGGCCGAGCACCCAGTCCAGGTAATCTTTGATCACTCCGGTCGGTTCGCCATGCGTGTATATGTACAAATCTCTGGCGACGGGATAGGTCTTGTCGTTGACCGTCGCGATCGTCGGCAGGACGTACAGGCCGCCTTCCTGCGCCGCCACGGAGATCGTCTTCATATCGTCGGTGACGTAGCCCAGCCCGTCGTAGCCGATGGCGTTGGGGTTCTGCCGCACTTCCGCCGAGATGCCCTCGGAGGAGGGCATCAACAGCGTGTCCGGCGAGAACAGCGTCTTGTTCTTCGTGTCGCCCAGCCGCAGGACGTGCTCCAGAAAATACACGTGCGTGCCGGAGTTGGTCTCGCGCGAGAGCAGCACAATCGGGCGGTCTTCGCCGCCGACCTCGCGCCAGTTGGTGATCTGCCCGCTGTAGATCGCCGCGAGCTGCGGCAGTGTGAGCTGGCTGACCGGATTATTCGGATTGACGATGACGGCGATGGCGTCCCGCGCGACGATGAACTCCGTCGGGTCAATCCCGTTCGCCTCCGCCGACTTGCGCTCTTCGGCTTTGATGGCGCGCGAGGCGTTGGCGATGTCCACCGTGCCGTTGATGAGCGCGGCGAGGCCGGTGCCCGACCCGCCGCCTGTGACGGAGAGGCGCACGCCGGGATGCGCGGCCCCGTAGGCTTCCGCCCATGCGAGCGCGAGATTCACCATCGTGTCCGAGCCTTTGTTCACGATGGTCGTGACCTGCTCCGGGGGCGGGGCGGCTGGGCCGGAGGGGGTCGCGCAGGCCGCCAGAAAAAACAAAACCGCCAGCAGGACGACGAATCGCCGCAGGCGGTCGTAAAGATGTGTCTCCGCCGAGGCGGGCTTGCCGATCGTGTAGGGGCGAAACATCGGGCGGGATTATAACCGCGAGCGCGCCGCCCGCCAATGGCGAACTCTACCTACCTGCTCCAACTTTCTTGCGGTACAATGGCGCGCAACATGGTCAAGATTCGCGTCGAGCATCTGGACTTTTATTACGGCCCGAAGCGGACGCTGGCGGACGTTTCCATGGACGTCGTCGAGCGCGAGATCACCGCGCTCATCGGCCCGTCCGGCTGCGGCAAGTCCACCTTCCTGCGCTGTTTGAACCGCATGAACGACACCATCCCGGACACGCGCGTGGTCGGGGGCATCGCCCTCGACGAGCAGGACATCTACGCGACCGAGGTGGACGTGGTGGACCTGCGCCGCCGGGTGGGGATGGTGTTCCAAAGGCCCAACCCCTTTCCTCAGTCGGTGTTCGACAATGTGGCCTTCGGCCCGCGCGTGCTGGGGCTGACCCGTCCCGGCAACCTGAATGATCGCGTGGAGCAGTCTTTGCGTAGCGCGGCGCTGTGGGACGAAGTGAAGGATCACCTGCACAAGTCGGCGCTCGGTCTTGCGCTCGGCCAACAGCAACGGCTGTGCATCGCCCGCGTGCTGGCCGTGGAGCCGGAGGTCATCCTGATGGACGAGCCGTGTTCGGCGCTCGACCCCATCGCCACGCTGAAGATCGAAGAGTTGATGCGCGAACTCAAAGCGCGCTACACCATCGTCATCGTCACCCACAACATGCAGCAGGCCGCGCGCGTCTCAGACCATACCGGCCTGTTCTGGCTGGGCGAGCTGGTCGAGTTCGACGTGACCGAGAACATCTTCACGCGCCCGGCGAGGGAAGTGACGGAGAACTACATCACGGGGCGCTTTGGGTGAAGACCGTTCTGTGCCTCTGCGCCGGCAATGCGGCCTGCCGCCGGATGGCCGAAGGATGGGTGAATGCCCGCTTCGGCGACCGCTGGCGCGCGGCCTCGGCGGGAATGGCGCCGAAGGGCTTGGACCCGAAAGCCGTGCAGGCGATGGCTGAGATCGGCATTTCTGGCCGGGGCGGCGCGCAGACTCCATTTGCCCTTCGACGACCCGGAGCGCGTCCGGGCCGAAGGCGGCGACGTCGAGGTGCTCGCCGTCATGCGCCGTGTGCGCGATCAGATGCTCTGGCAACTGCCTGAGGCGCTCCGGCAATTTGAAAGGACGGTGACCCGATGACCCCCAGCCACCCGCGTTCGCCCTTCGACCAAAAGTACGCCGCCATTCGCGATAACATCCTGCGCCTGGGCCAGTTGCTCGACGCGGCGATTGATCGTTCCATCACGGCGCTGAAGAATCAGGATCAGGCCCTCGCCCGGCAGGTCATTGCGGACGATACGGCGATCAACGACCTGCGCTTTGTGGTGGAAGAGGAATGCCTCGCCCTCATCGCAACCCAGCAGCCCGCCGCCTCCGACCTGCGGTCGGTGATCACGGCCATGAATGTGGTCAACGATATGGAGCGCATGGCCGACCACGCCGCCGGGATAGCGAAGACCGTTGTCCGCATGGGCGACGAGCCGCTGCTCAAGCCGCTGGTGGACATCCCCCGGATGGCGAACTACGCGCGCGATATGCTCGAACGCGCGCTGGATGCATTCCTCGCGCACGACACCGAAGCCGCCCGCGCCATCGCCGCCGAGGACGACGAGATTGACCACCTCTACAAAACCATCTTCGACGAGCTGCTCGGCATCATGGCCCGCGACCCGAGCACCACCTCGCGCGGCACGTACCTGCTGTGGTGCGCGCACAACCTCGAGCGCATCGGCGACCGCGTGACCAACATCGCCGAGCGCATCATCTTCATGACCACCGGGACGATGAAGGAATTGAACATCAAGAACCCGGAGTCCTGATGCAACGCGCAGACCACACGGCGTCACCGCAACCGGTGTGTCTGCGCGCGGATATTTGAGGCGCGACCGATAAGAAAGCCCCTGGGCGGGGCTTTTTTATTTCAAAACAGGCTGAGTTGTTTGGACTCCGGCTCTTCCGACTTGGGCGGCGGCGCTTTCTCGGCGGAGGCGATGAGGGCGGGGAGTTTCTTGAAGTCCTCGATCACCGACTGCTTCAACGCGGGCTGGTGCAGCGCGGCGGCGGGGTGGAACATCGCCACCACCAGCCGCCCCTCCACCTTCCTCGCCTGCCCGTGGATGGACGAGATTTTCGCGCCGGGGAAAAAGCGATCCATCGAGTAGCGGCCCAGGGTGACGATCACTTTGGGATTGATGGCCTTGATCTGCCGGTCGAGGTAATCCGAGCAAGCCTGCAATTCGTCCGGCTCCGGGTCGCGGTTGCCGGGCGGGCGGCACTTCACTACGTTCCCAATAAACACCTGCTCGCGCTTCATGCCGATGTAACCCAGCAGTTCCTCCAGAAACTTGCCCGCCGCGCCCACGAACGGGCGGCCCTGCTCGTTTTCGTGGAAGCCCGGCCCCTCGCCGATGAACATGATGTCCGCATTCGCCGGCCCCTCGCCGGGGACGGCCTTCTTGCGCCCGCTGTGCAGCTTGCACTTCTTGCAGACGTTAACCTCGGAGGCGATGACCTTCAACTCCTCTTCAGTAGACATAGCATCCCATCCTCATCCGTTCGATCCGTTGACTACCCCTGCTTTGCCCCGCACTCCAGGCAGAATTTGCCGCCGGTCAGATGCGCCGCAGGATTTACCTCCGCGCCGGGGAGGCCGTGATTATAAACGCGAAATGGAAAACGTGTCACGTAGTCCATGGTGCTTGTGGCATAACCGTGATACACGCGACGCATTACGGTTTACATGAACAACGCGCTATTCACTGCGGTCCAATTCCATAAACTCTTCAGCCGGGAATCAATATCTTCAGGCTGTTTCCGGTGTGTGCAAGGACCTGTGTTTTTCGAGGAGGCGTTCGCGCACGGCCCCTTCGAGCCGGGCCGTCATCAACAACGCATCCTCGCCGTTATCGCGGTAGTAGTGTTTCCGTCGGCCGACTTCATCGAAACCGTATTGGCGATACAGGTTCTGCGCCACGCGATTGCCCACGCGCACTTCCAGCTTGGCCTCGATGGCGCCGTGCCCCATGGCATCATGCAGCACAGACACGAGCAATAGTTCGCCCACGCCCTGCCCGCGCCAGTGCGGGTGGGTAGCAATCGTGCCGATGTGCGCCTCGTCCACCACCAGCCAGTAACCGGCATAGCCGACGATCAGGCGCGCGGCGGGTTGTCGGAAGAGCCGCGCGAGCAGGCCGCGTTTGGATTCGAGGCCCGGGGCCAACGCGACGATGAAATGCGCGGCTTTGTTTTGGGTCAGCTCGTAGCGATACGAGGTCGCGCTCCACGGCATGGGGAACGACAGCCGGTCAATCTCCGCCACCTGCGGGACGTCGGCCAGTTCCATCGGCGCGATCATGACGGGCCGATGCCCGTTTGCCCCGTTCATACGCCGACGCCCTGCGGCTGGCCGCCGTAGATGGGGGCGAGCGTGTTCGAGTCGTCCACCGCGGCGGGCGAAGCCCTCAGCCGCTCCCACCCGATCTCCGCGAGATAGCCCGCACGCCGCAACGATTGCGCCGGGGAGGCCAGCATCACTTTCATTTTGAGTTTGCGGAGTTGTTCAACGCCCGCCCCGTCCACTTCGCCGCAGATGAACGTCGGCTCGCCAATGTCCGCCGCCAGCGCCGCCCAATCGAGCACGCGCGTTTCGCCCTCGGGCGTCCAGCCGCGCTTCGCCCAGCGATAGGCTTGCGTGGAGATGCGCCCACGCCCGGCGTGGATCACGGCGATCACGCGCTCGTCGCGCGGCGATTGGGCGCGCATCAGAATCTCGAAGGTCAGCACGCCGATGAGCGGCAGATTGTGCGCGAGGGCCATCCCTTTCGCCAACCCCATCCCGATGCGCAGCCCGGTGTACGATCCCGGCCCCTGCGCCACCGCGATCCCGCGCAGGTGGCCCGGCTCCACGCCCGCCCGCCGGAGCATAAGCGCCGTGTTGGGCGCGAGTTCGACGGTGTGATTGTTCGTCGTGCGCCAAGTGCTTTCGGCGGCGATGCTCAGGCCGTCGTGCAGTGCGAGTGAAATCTGGCGGGTGGCGGTGTCAATGGCGAGGAGCATAGTGGCAGGTGGCCAATGGCGGATGGCAGATGGCTGGCGATCTGCCATCCGCTATCTGCATGAGCGATCTCTACCCCCCAAACGCCGCGCGGCGGAAATCGTGCAGCAGGTCTTCGTAGCGCGCGCCGTGCGCCTCGATGCGGAAGCCGCGCTTCGTGTCGCCCCCCGGGACCCAGCGCAGGGTCAGGTGCAGGCGCTCCGGAGGCAGCACTTCCAGAATCCGCTCCGGCCATTCGATGACCATCACGCTCCCGCCCTCGAGCAGATCGTCGAAGCCGAGGGCGAGCGCGTCCGCGCCGGAGTTCAGGCGATAGCAATCCAGATGCCACAGGCGCAGGCTGTCCGCGCGACGATACTCGTTGACGAGGACGAACGTCGGGCTGGTCACCGGGTCCAGCGCGCCCCAGCCCCGGCCCATGCCGGTGATGAAGGTCGTCTTCCCCGCGCCGAGCTCGCCGCTCAGGCAGACCACATCGCCGGAGATCAGCCGCTCGCCGAGGCGCGCGCCGAGCCGGAGGGTCTGTTCGGGCGAATGGCTCACGAAATCCAGCGAGCGTTCGTCGAGGATCGGCACAAGTGTCCCTGTCGCAGATGTCGAAGACCCGCGTCGCAGCCTGCCCCCCTGCGAAGCGGAGTAGGGGAAGCAGAGATGGCCGAGTGGATGGCAGGCGCATTATACGCCCCGCGTGAGGGGGCAACAAGTGAAGGGACAGTCGCCCTGCTTTGCGATTCGCGCCTGCCGTGTTATCATCTGCCGCGCCCTCTGGGAAACTGCATGCGCGTCCTGGTTATTTCCGACATTCACGCGAATCTTGTCGCGCTTGAGACCGTCCTGGCTCACGCCGGCTCGTACGATGCCGTATGGTGCCTGGGCGATCTGGTGGGCTATGGCCCCAACCCCAACGAGTGCGTCGCACGCGTGCGCGCTCTGCCCGGACTGATCTGCCTCGTCGGGAATCACGACAAGGCCGTGCTGGGCGAAATTGATTTGAACGTCTTCAATCTGGATGCGCGCGTCGCCATTGCCTGGACGCAGCGCGAGGTCTCCCGCGAGACGCTGGCCTACCTGCGCGCCCTGCCCGAGGCGCAGCAGGCGGGCGATTTCACGCTTGTCCACGGTTCGCCGCGCCAGCCCGTGTGGGAGTATATTCTGGACCGTTTCATTGCGAGAGAGAACTTTCCCCTGATCACAACTCCATGGTGTCTGGTTGGACACACGCACACGCCCGTCATCTACAAAGAAATCAGCCCCGACGGCGACTGTGACGAGGAAGCGCCGGATTACCGCCGCCCCCGCTCCCTGAACGGCGAGCGATTGATTATTAACCCCGGCAGTGTGGGCCAGCCCCGCGACAACAACCCTCACGCCGCGTATGCCATCCTGGACACGGGGGCCAGGACGTGGGAATACCGCCGCATTCTCTACGACGTGGCGGAGACCCAGAATCGCATGCGAGTGGCTCGTCTCCCCGAGCGACTGGCCTCGCGCTTGGCGTACGGTTGGTAGCCCCTATCCCCGGCCACCTGCCCCCCTTCATGGGGGGTTCCCCGTCGGGATAATCCCCGAAAGGGGAAGGGAGAAACATATCCCCTCCCCTGTTCGAACTTTTCCGAACAGGGGAGGGTCAGGGTGGGGTCGGGAACATTCCGCGCTTGCCCGGCGTCAATCCCATGAGGACACCGGACGAGCGACGAGGAGAATCCCATGATTAAGCGACTTCCGTTTCTGATGATATTGGCGGCCCTGTTGCTGTCGGCCTGCGCCCCGGCGGCCATCCCTGCGCCCGGCGCGGATCAGGCTGAGAGCAGAGGGGGTGGGAGCACCGGGTTTGCGCCGCCTGCAGCCACCGCCGCCCCCGAACTCGGGGCCAGAGCCAGCGATGCGACGACGACCGAGCGCCTCGTCATCAAAAACGCCACGCTCTCGCTCGTCGTAAAAGACTCGGCAGCCTCGGTGAATAGCATTTCGACACTGGCCGATGGCCTGGGCGGGTTCGTGGTGAGCTCAAATGTTTATCAGACCTCGACCGACGCGGCGGGCAACAAGATCATGCGCGCCCAGATCGTCATCCGCGTCCCGGCGGACAAGTTCTTGCCGGCGATTGAGCAGCTCGAGGGCATGACGGTCACGGGGAAAGCCGACAGCAAAAACATCACGGGCGAGGACGTGACCGCGCAGTACACCGACCTCGAGAGCCAACTGCGGAATCTGGAAGCCGCCGAGCAGCAATTGCAGAGGATCATGGACAGCGCGACGAAGACCGAAGACGTGCTGGCCGTCTACAATCAACTCGTCTCCATTCGCGGTCAGATCGAGCAGGTGAAGGGGCAGATGCAGTATTACCGCGAGGCCGCCGCGCTGTCGCTCATCAGCATTGACCTGATCCCGGACGTGCTCAGCCAGCCGATTGAGATCGGCGGGTGGAAGCCGCAGGGCATCGCCAAACAGGCTATCGAGGCGCTGGTGGTCGTCTTGCAGTTCCTGGGCTCGCTGGCGATCTACGGCGTGCTTTTCTGCCTGCCGCTGGGCCTGCTCTTCGGGATTCCCGGCTACTTCCTCGTGCGCTTCGGCCTCCGCCGCTTCCGCAAGGCGAAACCGGCGGCGAGTGCGTAAACACTGAAGGTTGAGATGAAGAGACCCGGTTTCGCCTGCTCCGCAGGAGCCAGAAACCGGGTTTCTTTTATTCAATCGCCCTGCGCACTTGCGCGGCCAGCGCGCCGAATTCCGCGCTGTATTCCATGTCCATGCGGCGCGGGCGGGGCAGGGGCACGTCCAGCGCGAGGCGCACCTGGCCGGGACGCGGGCTGAGCACGAGCACCCGGTCGGCGAGCAGCAGCGCCTCGGGAATGGAGTGCGTCACCATCACCACGGTCTTCTTGCGCGCTTCCCAGATGCGGAGAAGCTCCGTGCCCATCCGTTCGCGAGTGAGCGCGTCCAGAGCGCCGAACGGTTCGTCGAGCAGCAGCACATCCGGGTTGTGCACCAGCGCGCGCGCAATCGCCACGCGTTGCTCCATTCCGCCGGATAGATCGCGCGGGAGGTTTTGCTCGAAGCCGCTCAACCCCACAAGCTCGATGAGTTCCTGCGCCCGCCGCCGCGCCTCCGCCGGTTCCACGCTTTGTAGTTCGAGCGGCAGGGCGACGTTGGCGAGCACCGTGCGCCACGGCATCAGATTCGCTTTTTGAAACACAAACCCGATCCGGCGGCGCGGCGCGACGAGCGGCTCCCCCTCGAAAATCACGCGGCCCTCGGTGGGCCGGAGCAAACCTGCCAGCAATCGCAGCAGCGTGCTCTTGCCGCAGCCCGAAGGCCCGACGACGCACACGAACTCCTGCGGGCAGACCTCGAGGCTCACGCGCTCGAGCGCTTGCAGCCCTCCGTTGTGATTCGGGAAGACTGCGGTGAGGTGGTCGGCAACGAGGATGGGGGTGGGCATGGGAAGGGAGTAAAGACGCGACATGTCGCGTCTCTACAAATCACGGGACGAATTCGTTCGTGTACGCCTTGCTCAAATCAACCTGCGTGGTCAGTAGGCCGGTGTCGAGCAGCGTGGCCTGCATGGTCTCCCACGCCGCCGGGTTGGAGTAGCCGATCTGATCCGTCTTCCACATGTCAATCGTGGCGGCGAGGACTTGCTTCTCCACGGCGTCGTCCTTCAACTCGACGACGAACTTCTTGGAGATGGTGTAGGCCTCGCCCGGGTCGGCCAGCGTGTCTTGGATGCCTTTCGCCAGCGCGCGCACGAACCCGCGAATGAGTTCCGGCTCTTTGGCAATGGTGTCTTCGTTTGTAAGGAGGCCGTTGGCGGCCAGCGAAACAAAGTCGCCGACCGGGATGGTGTTGAGCTTTTCGCCCTGCGCGGCGAGGCGGATCGGCTCGTTGTTCGCGTACACCACCACGGCATCCACCTGCCCGGCGCTGAGCGCAGGGACCTGATTGAACCCGATGGCCTCCACGGTTACGTCTTCGGCTTTCACCCCGGCTTTCGCCAGGAGTGCGCGCAGCCCGACGAAATTGGCTCCATTGAGCAACGGTGTGCCGATCTTCTTGCCCTTGAGGTCGGCGGGCTGAGTGATGCCGGAGTCGGCTTTGGCGATCACGGCGACGGGGAATTGCTGGAACCACGCCATCACGTACACCACGGGCAAGCCCTGCGCGCGTGCCAGCAGCACCTGCTCGCCGGAGACCACAGCGAAGGGCAGCTTATTTGCGCCTACAAGCCCGACCCCATCCGTCTCGAAGGAATAGTCAAACTCAAGCTCAATCCCTTCGACGGCGAAGTAACCCTTATCCACGGCCACGTAAAAAGGCGCGTATTGAACACTCGGGATGAAGCCCATCGGGAGGCGGATGTGCCGGGGGGCAGTCGGGGTGGGGGTCTGCGGCGGTGATGCGGGGGCACTGCACGCCGCAAGGGCGGTGGCCACCACAACCAGCACGGGGACAATACGTCGCATGTGCATAGCGTCTCCTACCTTTTCCAGTTGAGCAAAAGTCTTTCGAGCAAAGCCACGAGGCCATAGAGGCTCATGGCGATGACGACGAGCGTGGCGACGGCGACGAATACCAGCGCGGTGTCGTACTGGCCGCGCCCGAAGTTGATGAGGAACCCCAGCCCGCGGTCCGCGCCCACGAACTCGCCGACGACGGCGCCGATAACGGAGAGCGTCGCGCCGACCTTGAGGCCGCCGAGGAGGATGGGGAGCGCAGCGGGGAGTTCGAGTTTTAGAAACGTCTGCCAGCGTGTGGCTTTGAGCGAGCGCATCAGGTCGCGCAGGTCCGGCTCCACGGAGCGCACGCCGACGACGGTGTTGATGAGGATGGGAAAGAAGACGATGAGGGCGCAGATGAGGACTTTGGAGCGCAGCCCCGTGCCGAGCCAGATGACGAGCAGGGGCGCGATGGCGACGATGGGGATGGACTGCGAGGCGACGATGTAGGGCGTGAGCACGCGCTCCAGCGAGCGCGATTTGGCGATGACGTAGCCCAGCGCGGAGGCCACGGCCAGCCCCAGCGCCAGCCCGGCCAACACTTCGCTCAGCGTGATCAGCGTGTGCCGCGTCAGTGTGCCATTGTTGAGGACATCGAGAAAGCGCGCCCAGACGCGCTCCGGCGAGGGAAGGATGAACGCCGGAAAGCCGTTGACGCGCACGAGCGCTTCCCAGATTAGCAATCCCGCCGTGACTGAGCCGGGCAGGAGCAGCCAGCTCCAACGCGGCTTCATGCGCCATGTGAGCGGTGATCGAACGTGCGCTCCCGATTGTGAATGAGATTCCACCGTTGCCATACCAACAAAAAACCCCGAGAGACGTGCGGCCTCCGGGGCAAACGGACGCGGCCATAGACGGCTCTCGCCGGCATGGCTGGAAACAAAATCCCCGTTGACGGATGACTCACGCGAGTCGGCCAACGGGGCGCGCGATAGCGCAAGCAGACCCCGGCCTGTATAGGCGAAGCCTGCACCTTCTTTCATCCCGACTGTACGGTCGGCTCCGGAATTGCACCGGGATCATGCCATCCAGCGCGATGGAGTGAAGCGCTTTCCGGCTCGCGGGCTATACCGCCGATCGGGAATTGAGCCTGACGTTCCGGCCCTCACCCTGCCCCGAAGGTTATGGTATACAATTGCGAATATTATAGCGTTTGCAACGAATGGCGTCAACGCAAATTAACCCACTTTCAGCACGATGGGTCAGGTGATTGATCGACCCATAGCGGGAACATATGCAGAAACAACTGTTGGAGAGAATTGAGAACAAGACGGCGGTGTTGGGCGTCGTCGGCCTGGGGTACGTGGGCCTGCCGCTGGCGGTGGAGTTCGCGCGCGGCGGCCTGCGCGTCGTCGCCATCGAAGTGGACCCGCGCAAGGTTGAGATGCTCAACCGGGGCGAGAGTTACGTCCCCGATGTTCCCTCCGCCGCCGTGGCCGACCTCGTCCGGCGCGGCCTGCTCGCGGCGACCAGCGACTACGCCGAACTCCGCCACGCCGACGCCGTGAGCATCTGCGTCCCCACCCCCCTGCGCAAGACCCGCGATCCTGACATGACCTACGTCGTCAGCGCCGCGGACAGGGTCACCGAGTTCTGCCACCCCGGCTTCCTCATCGTGCTGGAGAGCACCACCTATCCCGGGACGACGGAGGAAATCTTCGAGCCGAAACTGCGCGAGAAAGGCTTCACGCTAGGGCAGGATGTCTTCCTGGCGTTTTCGCCGGAGCGGATTGACCCCGGCAACGCGAAGTTCGGCGTGCGGAACACGCCCAAGGTGGTGGGCGGCGCGACGGCGGCTTGCACGGAAGTGGCGGTCGCGCTCTACCGGCTGGCAGTAGACACGGTGGTGCCCGTCTCGTCGCCGCGCGCTGCGGAGATGGTCAAGCTGCTGGAGAACACCTTCCGCGCTATCAACATCGGGCTGGTGAACGAGATGGCGCTGATGTGCGCGAAGCTGGACGTGGACGTGTGGGAGGTCGTCGAAGCGGCAGCGACGAAGCCGTACGGGTTCATGAGGTTCACGCCGGGGCCGGGCATTGGAGGACATTGTATCCCGGTGGACCCGCTCTACCTCTCTTGGAAGCTCAAGTCGCTCAACTACACCGCGCGCTTCATCGAGTTGGCAGATGCCATCAACTCACACATGCCGGAGCATGTGGTGACGCTGGTGGCGGACGCGCTGAACGAGGAAGGGAAGGCGCTGCGGGGAGCGAAGGTGTTGATTCTGGGGGCGGCGTATAAGCCGGACATTGACGACTTGCGGGAGTCGCCGGCGCTGGATGTGATGGTGGAGCTGCTGGAACGGCGGGCGGAGGTGCGGTATCACGACCCGTACGTGCCGGAGGTGCGGCTCGCGGAGCGCGGGGCAGTGCTGCGGTCGGAAGCGTTGACGGCTGCGGCGCTGCAGGCTGCCGACTGCGTGCTGGTGATCACCCATCACTCGGTGTTCGATTGGGGGATGGTCCGCAGGCATGCGCGGCTGATCGTGGATACGCGGAACGCGCTGAAAGGGACCCATGGCAGCGCGCGTGTGGTGAAGTTGTAAAGTCCCAGAGACCTGCAGAGGCTCCAGGAACCCGCAGATCTGTGACGGCTGGGTGACGTGGTGGTCAAAGCGACTTCGCTTGTGAACCGGGATGCCGCCATCGCTGCGGGGCTGGGGTTGTTTCTGCTGGCGGTCTATCTCTCGACTTTTTCCGGTGTCCTGCGCTCCATTGACGAGCTGGCCTTGTTCGCCAGCACGGAGAACCTTGTTCAGTCCGGCGGCCTTCAGCCGGTTCTCGTCCGCTTTGCCGAATATCACAATCACGTCGGCCCGCTCGAGCCGGGCTACTCACTGTTCGCTGTTCCCCTCTACGCGATCGCCCGACGCTGGCCCAGAGTGAGCAACATACATGCGGTCATGCTGTTGAATCCACTGCTGACCGCGCTGAACGCAAGTCTGCTGTACGGGCTGGGGCGGCGGTTGCGGTACGGCGAGGCGGCCAGTCTCGCGGCCGCGCTGGCCTTTGGGCTGGCGACGATGGCGTGGCCGACCACCAAATCGTTTTTGCGCGAGCCGGCGGTTGCCCTGCTATGGACGGCGGCGTTCTGGGGGCTGGCGGAGTTTGTCGAGAAACCGGATTGGGTTGCCGGAGGGCTGTCGGTCGCGCCGGTCGTCGCCGGGGTCGCTGTCAAAGTCGCCAGCATCGCGAGTTGGCCGGTGATGTTCGTCGCGCTGGCGTGGGTGTTGCGCGCAGCGGCCTCGCGTCGTGTGCAGCGGCGATGGCTGCTCGTTGGGGGGGTGATCGTCCTCGCGCTGTCCATGGGCCTTGCCTTATTCTTGTTCGCTCAACGGGGGCTGCCCATCAGCAGTCTAGTCAACGATTTCATTGCCAACCCGTTCACCCGCGAAGGCCTCACCCCGTGGTACGGTTTGCTTGCCAGTCCCGGCAAAAGTGTGTTCATCTATTCGCCGGTTGTATTGTTGGGCGTGATCGGCTGGCCCGCCTTTTATCGCCGCCATTCTATTCTGGCCGCGACTCTCCTGTTGTTGTCGGCGGCGCTGCTGTTCTCGCTTCGCACCTCCAACTGGTGGAGCGGGCTGACGTGGGGGCCGCGCTTTCTTGTGCCGCTGTTGCCGGTCGTGCTGCTCCCGGCGCTCGAGCTGTTTCCACAGCGCAAGTGGGCGTGGAGCCTCGCGGGCTTGAGCGCCATCTATCAGGCGCTCGTCTCTTCGGCAGCGTGGCCCGTAGCGTATCAATCTTTGCTTGCCGAGACACTCACGCCGGACAAGACTATCGGTCTGGATTGGACGCGCTGGGCAGAAAGCCCCGCCGTGCAGATCGTCCGGCGATGGGGACGGTCGGCGCTGGATTTGATCTGGCTGCATCCCGGCCTGGCACAGGAGATGAAGCTCGACCTCGGCCTCGGGCTGACGATGGTCATCGCCGTGGGGGTGACCGTCGTGGCCCTCGTCGCGATCTGGCGCGGCCGCCGCCTGCGACGCGCACTCGCGGTCAGCATGGCGACCGTGCTCGTCGCCGTGCTCGTGTTGCTGATGCGCGCGTATGCGGTGCTGCCCGATTATCCCGGCCTCCCCGCCGGCCTCGCCCGCGCGCTGGCCTCCGACCTCTCGCGCGATCCGTACTCGCCCGGGCGCATCGTGAACGTCTCGTCTGATTTCGGGACGCATCCGTGGCTGGGGCTGCTCAAGGGCAAGGCAACCACAATTTGGATTTCGCCAGCGGAGGTGGGGAGCGACTTCGCTTCGTTGTTGCCCGCCGAACCCGGGGCGCGCCTCGCCGTCGTCGTGGATCGCCCGCACATCGCCTCGCTCTATCCCGCCGACCGGCTGGTGACGTGGCTGAACGCGAACGCCTATCGGTTCGAGAGTCACTGGGTCGAGAGCTACGAGGTCTTTCATTATGCGGTGGCGAAGGCGGGCGCGCCGATGCCCTCCGCATTGGAATGGCCCAACGGGATCGCGTTGGTCGCGTGGGCCGCGCCCATCACGGTTACGCGCGGCGCAGTTTTGCCGGTTGACCTGACGCTCGCGTGCGTGAGTGACGAATGGGGCACATCGGATGTATTATTCACGCATCTGGTCGCGCCGGATGGCGTGGTGATTTCGGGTCAGGATGGGCCGCTGCAATACGGCAACCTTGCGGCGGCGAGCTGGCGCGCCGGGCAGGCTGCCCTCGACCGCCGGGGCACCTGGATTCCGCCGGACGCCGCGCCCGGCGAGTACGAGCTGATTGTGGGCTTTGCGAACGCGCAGGGCTTTGTGCCGCTCACCCTGCCGTCAGGCGGGACGGCGGATTACGCCAGCCTCGCGCGCATAACGATTGAGCCATGACGAAGTATCTCCCCATCATCATCACGGCCGGGCTGCTGGCGTTCATCGCGACGCCGCTCACGCGCATTCTCGCGCGGCGCGTGGGGCTGGTGGATCAGCCGGGGCTGCGCAAAGCGCATCGTGTTCCCGTTCCGCTCATGGGCGGGCTGGCGATGTACGCGGCGCTGATCCTCGCCTTCGTCGCCTTCGGAAACCGCACGTGGTGGTACGAGGGCATCGGCATTTTGGGCGGAGCCACACTGCTTTTCTTCACCGGCTTATGGGATGACCGCTACGGGATGCCGGTATGGCTCAAGCTTGGCGCGCAATTCGTCGCCGCCGCGTGCCTGGTCGCCGTCGGAGTGCAGGTGCGCCTGTCCGGTATCTGGTGGCTGGACTTGGCGATCACGCTCGTCTGGGTCGTCGGCATCACGAACGCGGTCAATCTCATGGACAACATGGACGGGCTGGCGGCGGGTGTGTCGGCGGTGGCCGCCGCATTCTTTTTCGCGCTCGCGGCGCTGGAGGGGCAGGGGCTGGTCGCCACGCTCGCCGCGGCTCTCTTCGGCGCGGCAGTCGGCTTCCTCTTTTACAACTTCGCCCCGGCCATCAGTTTCATGGGCGACGCGGGCGCGCTCGTGCTGGGTTTCATGCTCGCCGCGCTCGGCATCAAGATCAAGTTCGAACACTTCCCGCTGGCTTCCACGTGGATGGCGCCGATTGTGGTGCTGGGGGTGCTGATTTTCGACACCGCCCTCGTCACGGTGTCCCGCGTGCGGCGCGGGCGGTCGCCGTTTCAGGGCGGCTCGGATCACACCTCGCATCGCCTGGTGCAGCTCGGGCTGAGCCACGCGCGCGCGGTGCTCACCATCTACGTCGCCGCCGCCGTGCTCGGCGCGCTGGCGATTTCGCTGACGCGCGCGCAACCCCTCACCGCGAATCTCTCTTTGGCGGGCGTCGTGCTGGTCGGTGCGGTCTTGCTCTTCGTCTTTGAGCGCGTCGAGCCGCGCCTCACGGGTCAGCCGCCCCTCGTGTTGATTCCCGGCGGCGGCGGTTTCGCCGAGGCCTTACGAAGCGTCACCCCGATCAGCCACGATCTTGTGATTCTGTTGGCCCCGCGCCGCTGTGGGGCGGAAGTGCTGCCCTCCCGCGCCGAGGTCGTTGAAGTGCTGGCGGCGCTCGCCGAAGACCCGGGCGCAGCGCGCGCTTTGCTGGCGCGCGGGCTGAGCGACGAGTGGTGGCGCGATGTGAACATGCTCCCGCGTGTTCTGCGACTGAGCGGCCTCGCGCTCGTCGTGTGCGATTCGCCCATCGAGTCCCTCCCCGCGCCCGGCCCGGCCTTCACGCTGCCCGGCGACCCTCAGCCCGACGCGCTCACGGCGCTGCGCCGCGCCAAGGTCATTGTGCTCGGTCCCGGCGACCCGGAGATCAATCTGATCCCTGTGCTGGTTTCGCCCGGCATCCGGGCGGCGCTGCAAACGGCGAGGGGCAAGCTCATGTGTG
>Ga0209108_10000113_pt1 | contig 38675 bp, 31 predicted proteins | sample Rifsed10ft1_FD_184003 | JGI IMG/M metagenome (GOLD analysis project Ga0209108, IMG submission 184003) | Soil microbial communities from Rifle, Colorado, USA - sediment 10ft 1 (version 2) | ecosystem: Environmental > Terrestrial > Deep subsurface > Rock core/Sediment | place: Rifle, Colorado...
CGCTCGAGCGCGCCGCTGTGCGTGATTACAATCAGGCCATCGAGACCTGCCGCAAGGCGGGCGACAACGCCTCGGCCGACTTCCTCAAGGAAATCCTGAAGGATGAAGAAGGGCACGTCGATTTCCTCGAGCAGCAAGTCGGCCTCATCGAGCAGCTCGGCCTGCAAAACTATCTCAGCCAGCAGTTGGAAGAATAAGAGAATCGCGCCCACCGGGGGCCGGCACTTTTCTTGAATTGCTTCTGGGCCACCGCCCGCGCAGGGGATATTCCCTACTTACCTGTGTGGCCAGCAGTTGGATCCACTGGTGCCGAGGAAGGCCCTCCACTGCGGTGGCCGCAGCACCGCTTGTTCTCAAGGCTGCAGGGCCAGGCACGGGGTAGCAGATGGCGGTGAGGAAAGTCAGGGCTGCGCCGATAGACGAAGGCAATCTGGAGTTTCGACTTTGCGCCGCCAATCGGAGATAATAGAAATGAAGCGAGGCAAGGGGACCGGGTAAATCCTTCCCATGAGTGAGGCGATGTCAACCATAGCCGTGGTGGAAAAGCAGGGCGCACAACTGCGCCTTGTGTCAGCCGAAAGGAACGAGCCAAAATCCGTCGGGATTGACACCCCGCGCAAGAAAAAACCAAAAGAGATCGCGGTGATTACCGAGTGCTGCACCGGCTGCGCCGGCTCGCCCGCTTGCGTACCTTACTGCCCGGTCACCGACTGCATGTTCTGGGTTTCCGACCTGGACAACCCGCCCTTCGGCCGCATTCAGGTGGATCCTCAGCTTTGCATCGGCTGCAAGAAATGCACCAGCAAGGGTCCGGACGGTGCTTTCCTGGACGGTTGCCCGTGGGATGCCATCGAAATGGTGGATACCGCCGAGGTGGAAGCCGTTTACGGGGAAATGCGCTACTGACCTTTCCTCCGAACTTTCTCCCCCTGTTTAAAGACGGTTCCGTATGGCTTTGGCGGTAAGAGCTGCCTGCTCAAGAATCTTGTCGGGCATGCCGGCGCCAGCCGAGGCCGGTTGGGCAAAACGTTCCACGTCGGGCAAGTCTTCCGGCCGTCCCACCAGATAAAGCGCCCGCAGGGCCTCCCATACCTGATCGGGCCCGGGGGAAAGAAGCACGACCTCATCGCCCGCCGCTACCCTCGCCCCTTCTTTTTTGAGCCTGCTTTGAACCCGACCCGGCAAAGGCGACCGTATGTCGAACGCTTGGCCTTTGCCCGCGTCCAGCCGAGCCAGAAGAGTCCCGGGGTTCACCGCGTCCTCTTCCTTCAGGCGAGTGGACAAAGTGCCATCGCGCGGGCTGCGGACAGTATATGGCCGGAGCATCATCACCAGTTCAGCCCGCCCGCTCACATCCCCGAAACGCACCAGCGAGAGAGCCGCATTCCGGCGCACCAGCGGCTCGGGATCCTGAAGAAGGCGGAGGAGCGCCTGGTGAAATTCTTCCGAGGTGTTGTCCTGTCCCATGACCCATGCGGCGGTGACCCGGATTTCCGTCATCTTGTGCTGGGCGGTTGCGACCACTCGCGGATACCACTGTTTTACTTCGCCCTGGCGGCGACCGCCGCGCACCATGCCCTCGGCAATCTGCGCCAGGGCGTGCTGGATGTGGCGGGGCTTCGCTTCGTCGGCAAGATACTGCTCGATCTTTTTGTCGCCGAGAGGCCTGCCATACCATGTCCCCCGCCAGAAAAGAAAAGGGATGAGAACGAAAAGCAGAGTGATGACAAGGAGGAGCAGGCTGGGTCGTCGGCGGCCAGGGCGCGGTGCAGCACCAGACTGCGGGGGTTTGGATTCAGGACTGGTGGCAGAGTCGGGCTTGGCCAAGGTGTTCCTTCACCCCCGAATCAGAGAAGGCGAACGGCGGACAGAAGCAGCGCCCGCAAAAGCGGGGAAGAGAAGAAGGTCCACCCGGTGCGAGGAACGACTGGCACGCGCGTTTTTCATGTTGCTCGATTATACTCCGGATGAAGAACCACCAACACACGCCCTCCGTGTCAACGCGGTTAAACAGGCCAGCCGTTTGGCGGATTTTCAAGTTCTGCTCATCATTCTCTCGGTTGACGCGGCCCGAGCGATGGTGTCAATGCGGAGGGAGGCGAAAAGCGAAGGTTTGCCCCTTGCCATTCATCGTCCAGCAAATGGTGGTTGGGAGGAGAAAGTCTGCCGGCAGGGGACTCTAGGAACGGACTTAAGGAAGCTGCAGCGCCTTCCGCAACTGCGAGTTGATTCCTTCCATAATTGCGGGCGTGACGCGGCCCAGTTTCCGCTCAACCATGGCGTGCTTGATGGTTCGAATGACGCCGGTTGCGACCGAAGCACGCAAAAGACCTGTCTTTTTCCACTCCCGGATGAGAAAGTCGCCGTACAGGATCCGCTCGGTATTGCTGGTGATGGCTGAGATAATCATTTCTTGGCGATTCCTGTGGTATTTGTCCGAACTCAAGACCAGAGCCGGGCGGCGCTTGGCGCCAGATTCATCCGAGAAAACAAACGGCACCAGGATCACATCGCCGCGCCTACAAGCGATCATATTCGGCATCCTTGTCGTTGTCCCAGAGTTCTGCCAAGACGGGGTCGGATCTCGCCGTCATCGCCAGGAGGCCTTTCTCGCCGCCCAGTTCTTCAAGGTCATTTTTCAGCCTCTCCTTGACAGCATCCACGACGTAGTCGGTAATCGATAACTCGCGGGCGGAGGCGACAATACGGATGCGCCGCCGCAAAGCGGGGGTAACGTCAATGCTGAGCCTGGCCCGGTTGCTTTTGCGCGTACCCATAGCTTGCCATCGTAGCCGCGATGCGTTTTTGTGTCAATACGTATTGGCGGAACGAAACCGACCCCATGTCCCGATGAAGCGACAGAGTTTCCACACCTTGATGCGCAACGACTATGGGGGGGTGGCGGAGGTGGTACAGCATCCAGTAAACCACCACCCCGGTGACAGAAACGTAAAGCCAGAGGGGCAGCGTCCACCGGGCAATGCGAACGTGTTTGTCGAAGCGGCCCTTCAGGGCGCGGCGCAGATTTGCCTCCGCACAAGCGGCAATTCACTTATCCGCTGTTGGTTGCGGAGTCTCCACCAGCGACCGTAAATGGACGAGGTCGTTCTTGTCCGCAAGCACAAGCATCGTGTCGCCCGCTTCGAGGGACGTTCCTCCGCTTGGAACGATGAATTCTTCTTTTCTGCTGATCAACACCACCAATGCCCCTTTGGGAAGTCCCAGCTCGAGGATGCGTTTGCCCACCACCAAGGAATTGCTCGGTACCTGGAGTTCCACCAGATTACTCTGGGTGCTGCTTGTGGGAAGAAACTCCAAGGGATACTGCCGCTTGGCAGCCAGCGGGGCAGCAACCCCAAGCCACCGAGCGAACAGCGGGATCGAGGTTCCTTGTAGCAGTACGGAAGTCAAGACAATGAAAAAGACGAGGTTGAAAATCATGTCTGCTTTGGCGATTCCGGCGAGAAGCGGAAACGTTGCCAGGATAATCGGTGCGGCCCCGCGCAGCCCCACCCAGGAGATCATTGCCTTCTCTTTGAAACTCATCTTTATCGGGAGGAGAGAGACGAATACGCTCAGCGGACGGGCCAGCAGCATCAGAAACATCGCGACTAGCAAGCCGTCCCCGACAACGGGAACTAGGCGCGACGGGAAGACCAGCAGCCCAAGGGTCAGGAACATGGCAATCTGCATCAGCCAGGCAAGCCCGTCGTGGAAGCGCATCAGGCTTTTCTTGTGAATAAAGTCACTTTTCCCTGTAACCAGCCCAGCTACATACACCGCCAAAAACCCATTTCCTCCCACCGAGGTTGTTGCGCCGTAGGCGAGAAGAACGAAGGATAAGGTCAATACTGGATAGAGGCCTTCGGACTCCAGCCTCAGTCGGTTGACCAGGAAGATCATTCCTTTTCCGATTCCGTAACCCATGATGGCGCCAAGTGCCATTTGCACGAACAACTTCGGAACAAGATCGGCTGCCGTGGCCGTCGGGTTGGTCAAGAGGTGGATGAACCCGATGGTAAGAAAGACAGCCATGGGGTCGTTGCTGGCCGATTCCAGCTCGAGCAAGGGTTTCAACTGCCCTCTCAGGCTCACCCTCTTGGCTCGCAATACGGAGAAAACGGCTGCGGCGTCAGTTGACGAAACGACCGCACCCAGCAACAAGCCCTCCAGCAATGAAAAGTCGAGCACGATCCTGGCAAACCAGCCAACCAGCAGGGCGGTCAAGAAAACACCCAGGGTGGAAAGAGCAACACCTCTCCAAACTACCGGGCGAACACTTTCCCAATGAGTATCCAGTCCCCCCGCAAAAAGGATGAACGCGAGCGCCATCACCCCCATAGACTGAGCCAGCCGCGGATCGTCAAAGTAAATGCCGCCCGGGCCGTCAGACCCGGCAAGCATTCCAATCAAGAGAAACAAGAGCAGAGCAGGAATACCGAGCCTGGTGGACGCCTTACTGGCGAGCACACTCAGAAGCAAAAGAACAGATGCTCCCACGAGTATGTATTCCATCGGGACCATAGTCGAACTCTTGTGTCTTCCTGCGACGCTTGGCGCTCCGGTGCAGATATAAAGGTCTGCTAGAGCTGTGTCAACGCGATCCTATTCTCTCCCGTGGAGACTCTTATTTCGAGGTGACCTGGCGAACGATACGCCCGCAGCCTGAGCTAGGCAACTTCGCGAGCAAGAATGCACTGGCGCGAAGTTGCTGGCCCGTCCGCGATAGCCTCCTACAGAAGCGGTCAGGCGCGGTAAAGGTGGTAGAGCATGATATAGACGATCACTCCGGTGACGGAAACGTAGAGCCAGAGGGGCAACGTCCAGCGGGCGATGCGAACGTGTTTGTCGAACCTGCCTTTCAAGGCGCGACGCAGGGTGATGAGCGCCAGCGGTATGATCGAAACAGCCAGAACCGTGTGCGAAATAAGAATCGAGAAATAGACCGGCCGAATCCATCCCTCTCCCGTGAACCGCACCGAGCCAACGTGGTAGTGATACGTCAGATAGGAAATCAGGAAAAGCGATGCGACGGCCAAGGCCGACACCATGCAAATCTTGTGGGCGGTCACCCTCTTTCGCCGAATGAACAAGAAACCAGCCGTCAGCAGAAGCGCACTCGTGGCATTCAGGCTGGCGTTCAAATGGGGCAGGATGCCGTACCATGCCTCATGGGGAGGGGAAGAAGCAATCATCACGACTGTTTTTCCCGGTAGTGTCCCGATTTCTGCGGAAATGTAGGTAGCACATCTTCCCCTGAGAAGCCATCGGTTTCCCTTTCTTATTCCGCACGGCCACGGCGCGAATGAACAGAAGGTGGCCTGTCGCTGGCCCCATGATTACGTCGAAGCCAGCCCCAAACCGTGAATTACGGAGAGAAGGCCAACCGGACTGGGAACAACCCACAGCTACAACTGAGTGAAGCGACGCAGCTTGCCGGCCACCATGGCATTGCTGGACGATGCTAGGACGATAGCGATTCTCAACATGGCGCACTGCTCCTTTTCCCGGACGCCCCCCGCACGGCGGGTCGGTCCGGGTTTTTCCTCGGATACGTTCCAGGAGAATAGCCTTTCCGAGTTTTCAGAAATCCGTACGGCATCCTTTTCCCGGAGCAAAGTTTCTACGTCTTTCCTGTCGCACCTCAGATGGCGCGCTGACGCGCCACCCGAAACGCTATCCCGATCATAAAGACACCGAACAAAGCGGTGACTCCCAGCGACAGTGCCAGAGAAGAGACACCGCCCTCGGCGGCCTGAACAGGAAGGTAAAGCACCTGGCGCAGAGCGGCCGTCCCATAAGTGAGCGGGTTCGCTTTCATGATCCAGCGAACCCAACCGAAAGCTCCCGAGGCAGGAAACAGGGCTCCCGACAATAACCACATGGGGATGAGAAACAGGTTCACGATGGCGTGAAATCCTTGCACCGAATCCATGCGCCAGGCGACGACAAACCCCAGCCCCGTCAGGCCGAGGGCAATGAGAAAAAGAATGGCTACAAGAAAGAGGATTTGCAGCGGATACAGGGAGATTCCAACCACGGGCGCGAGCAGGAGAAAGACAATCGCCTGGAGGACGGCCAGGGTCGTGCCGCCCAGGACTTTCCCAAGCACCAGGGTTGACCGGGAGATGGGGGCCACCAAAACCGAAAGCAGAAAACCTTCTCGGCGGTCTTCAATGACTGACATCATGCAAAAAATGGAGGTGAAGAGAAGGATAAGGACGAGCGTCCCGGGGAAAAAATACTCCAGATAACCGATTCCCCCGGCCTGACCGGATGCGAGGATACCCCTGGAGGAGGCGTCGGCGGTCGAGGGCGCGCGGAACGATGTCCCCAACCCCGATCCGATGAGAAGCCAAAAGACAAGGGGCGATCCGACGACGCCGATAACGCGGCTCCGCTGCCGATAAAAGCGCAGCAGCTCGCGCCACCAGAGGGTTCCCAGTGGAAGCAAAAAGCTGGAGCCGCTTTCTTCCATGGACATTCCTACTTTGTTCCCCCTTGACCCATCGTCTGCTTATCCTCGGGGCGATCTTTAAGCCTACGCATCTTGACGACATCTAGCAAGCGACCCTGGCGCAGCACCCCGACCAGGTTCAACGAAAAGATCAGACCAACGAGCAAGCAAATGGCGGTCAACAAAATGCCATCCATCCCCCGCATCGAGCCGGTGAAAATGACCCAGACCAAGCCCGCCAAACAAGCTACCACGACCAACAGCGAAAAGGCCGCCAAGAGAATCATCTGCAACATGGAGCTATTCTCCTTGCGCAACGTGGCATCACGAAAAGAACTGGCACCGGCATAGAGCCCGACCGTTCGAGCAGCGGGCCAGACGAGCGGCGCATCGAGAGGACTGCCTGAGCCCAGCCGCTCGATTGTTTGACTCGCCGGAGGGCCTGACTGCGTCCTGAGTCTGCCCACCAGTTCATAGCCCTGAAGAGGCTGAAATGGAAAAAACCTAGGCAACAAGCCGGGTGCAGAAAGGACAGAAGTTTCAGGGGCGAACCCGAACCTGATGGCGCGGAGGGAGCGATCGATGGCGCGATTCAACAAAAAGGACGTGATTGAAGCCCTGAAGTTAGAGATGGACATCATCGCTGGCGGCGGCTACGGGCGCTCCGTCCGGACACCCTGCGAGGGCACGTCGCCGGTCCAAGGCGCGCACCCAGCTGGGCGTTTTGACTCACTCCACGCGTTGTGAGTTTCTCCTAGAGTGCACCAACTTACTTCCTCTCAATAAGTTGGTAATGGCTACTAAATTGCCTAATCGAGAGATGTAGTATCCCCCCTCGTCGCTAGTCGATCTAACCTGGGTTGCCGAAGGAGGGAAGCAGCCATGGCGACCGACCTCACAGATTATAGAGCAACTGAAGCTAGAAAGGGATATGCCCGAAGACGGCGGATACGGCCACTCGGTCCGGCCACCGTTGTTGCACGAAGTGGGCCTGTACAGCAACGGGTCTCCTGGGGCCTGAACTTTGTCTTTTCCCTTGAAACCCATCGCGCGGTAGAAAAGCACTGCGGCATCCGGTTTTGCCCCGGATGCATGGTTGGGAGGCACAGGCAGATCCGAGTAACCGAGCTCCGCGCCCGGACCCGGAGGCCGTTGGGATGGGGCCTGCACTTACTCTGCCATCGTTTTTTGACCAGGATTAACCAATGCAGGGATTCAGCATGAAGAAGAATCAATATGCCGTGCTATCTGTCATTGCCGTGCTCATCATGGGTGGCGCGATCATTTGGTGGATTTGGAGAGGAAGGAAGGCCGCCGGGGAAGTTTCTCGGGGGCAGGTGATTTACGATGAATACTGTGCCGTTTGCCACGGAGTGAAAGGAGATGGGAGAGGTGAAGGTGCCTATCTCCTTCTGCCAAAGCCCAGGAATTTTCGGGCGGGAAAATTCAGATTGGTCAGCTCACAAAACCTCGAGCCGACCAGAGAGGATTTGTTCCGAACGATCACCCGTGGGATGCCCGACACGCCGATGCCCTCGTGGGGCGATCTGTCGGAGAGCGACCGTTGGGACGTAGTGGACTACATCCTCGAGCTTAACCGGGAAGGGTGGGTTGAGATCGCCATGCGCTCGGGCGACACACGCAAGGCTGCCGAGAAGTACGCTGCCGAGATGGTTCAACCTGGAGATCCGATTCCGATCCCGCCCGAACCGCCCGTGACCCGGGAAGGGCTGGAGCAAGGTCGGAAATACTACAAGACGGCCTGTGCCCAGTGCCATGGCGCGAACGGGGAAGGCAAGCGTGACCCCACTTGGCGGACCGCCGAAGGCTTTTCCACCTGGTCGCGCAACTTCAAACGCGGCGTGTTCAAGGGAGGGCGTGAGGGGAAGCAGCTCTACCTGAGGTTCTCGGCTGGAGTGCCAGGCACACCGATGCCCAGCTCGAAACTTCCTGGAGAGCAAGTCTGGCAGGTTGTCCATTACGTCCAGAGCCTGTCCGATCCGGCGGCTCAGGAACGAGCTCAAATCCGAGCCCAGGAAATTGAGGTCAGACGACTCCAGCGCCTGCCCTCCGATCCGGATGATGGTGTCTGGGCGACGGTGGCCGAAGTTCGTGTGCCGTTGATGCCGCTCTGGTGGCACGACGGTCATGTTGATGCGGTCCGAGTGAAGGCCGTTCACGATGGTCACCGCTTGGCATTCCTCTTCGAGTGGAATGACAGCACGCAGAATGTGGAGGGAATTCGGCAGCGAAGTTTTCCCGACGGGGCCGCGGTTCAGTTGACGGCGAACGCTTCTCCACCCTTGTTTGCCATGGGAGCGCCAGGCAAGGCAGTCAACATCTGGCACTGGAAAGCGCTCTGGGATGAGGACCGGAAGAATTTTCAGGACGTTGGCACAATTTTTCCTCGAATGGCCGCTGACGGTTACTACGGTTCGCAAAAAGGCTGGCAGTCTGAGCCCATGCAAGATACCACCTTCCGGCCAGCGGATGCGGCGCATAACCTGATCGCTTCGCCCCACCGAACGAGCGTTGTCGAGAATGGCAACGCCGTTGGCTTGGGGACGTTTGCCTCCCGGGCCGCCGAAAAGCAAAACGTACAGGGCGTGTCCCGCTGGAAGGATGGGGTATGGCGTCTGGAGTTGCTGCGAAATATCCAAGCATCTGGTGCTGAGGACATCCCGCTTCGTCCCGGGCAGAGAGTCTCTGTCGCCTTCGCAATCTGGGACGGAAGCGCTGGTGATCGCAATGGTCAGAAGAGCGTCAGCATCTGGAACACCCTGACGCTGAAATAGGAATTGGGAATTCCCAGGGCTTGGTAGTCACGGATTGGAGACCAGAAATGGACTCAATCGGAAATCGGAAATCGCAAATCGGAATTGGAAGCACGGCCCCGGCGGGCGACAGTGACGCGAATTTGAACAGACGCCAAACGAGTCGGCGGGATTTCTTGAAGGGATTGGGCGCGGCCGGGGCCACAGCAGCGCTCGCCCTATGGTCGCTCGAATCGTGTACTCGCGGTCCTGGGCTCGAGGCGATCAAGAACCCCCTGAGTTACTACCCCAACCGCGATTGGGAGAAGATCTACCGCGACCAGTACCGCTTCGACCGGACTTTCACCTGGGTCTGCGCGCCCAACGATACGCATATGTGCAGGATCCGGTCATTCGTGCGCAACGGCGTCATCATCCGCAGCGAGCAAAACTACGATTACCAGAACTACACCGACCTCTACGGCAATCGAGCTTTCATTGGATGGAATCCCAGAGGGTGCTTGAAGGGATATACGTTTCACCGTCGCGTGTATGGGCCGTACCGACTCAAAGGTCCAGTGATACGCAAAGGCTGGAAAGAGTGGGCTGACAATGGGTTTCCTTCGCTCTCGGACCATCCCGAACTGCGCCGCAAATATCGCTTCGACGATCGGGGAAATGATACGTTCGTCCGGGTGTCCTGGGACGAAGCGGCGCGATATGCCGCTATGGGCTTGAAGGCTATCGCCGAGACCTATAGTGGCGACGCGGGCGGGGAACGGTTCAAGAAGGACGGATACCTGCAGGAGATGCTCGAGCACTGGCACGGTGCCGGGACGCGCACTATGAAGATCGGCTCCTCGCTTCCGGTCCACGGGATTGTCGGGAAATTCGGTCTGTTCCGCTTCGGCAACATGATGGCCTTGCTGGACCACCACGTCCGGGGCGTGCCACCGGAGCGGGCCCAGGGCGCGCGCGAATGGACCGAGTATACGTGGCGGGGCGATCAAGCTCCGGGCCAACCCTTTGTTCATGGGCTTCAAACCTCAGATTGCGACTTGAACGACATGCGCCACACCCGGCTCCACATTCAGGTCGGCAAGAACATGATCGAAAATAAAATGCCCGATTCGCACTGGATGACTGAGGTCATCGAGCGAGGGGGAAAGATCGTCAACATTGCCCCCGAGTACAATTGCCCGGCCACCAAATCGAACTACTGGATTCCTGTTCGACCCGGGCTGTCGGACACGGCAATCTTTCTCTACTTGGCCAAGTACCTGATCGAGCAAGAGCTTTACGATGCCGATTTCGTGCGGCGCTTCACTGACTTTCCCGTGCTGGTGCGAACCGATACTCTCAAGCACCTCAAACCGGAGGACGTATTTGAGAACTACCAGATGCCCGACATGTCCGATGGCCCCAGTTACCGCATTCAGGGACTGACCGATGAACAACGGCGACGAGTTGGCGATTTCGTAGTCTACGACGAGAAGTCGGGCACCCCCAAGGCCATCACCCGCGATGATGTGGGCGATCGACTCAAGGAGAAGGCAATCGTTCCGGCGCTGGATTGGAAAGGCACGATCACGACCACGGACGGGAAAAAAGTGGAAGTGATGACCACGTTGTCGCTCTACCGCATTCATCTTCAGGACTACGACTTGGATACGGTTGCCGAGATCACCGAATCGGACAAGAAGCTGATCCAGCAGTTGGCGCATGACGTGGCCACTATTAAGCCGGCGGCGATCCACCACGGAGAGGGGATCAACCATTATTTCCATGCCACACTGCACAACCGTGCGGTCCATCTTCCCCTCATGCTCACGGGAAACATCGGCAAGCATGGCGCCGGCGTCTATACCTGGGCGGGGAATTACAAGGGCGCGGTGTTCCAGGGTTCCCCGTGGTCGGGTCCGGGAGCCAGCGCCTACGTGGCGGAAGACCCGTTCAACCCGGTGCTCGATCCCAAAGCGAGAATCACTCACGAACACATCCGGCACACCATGCGCGGTGAGGAGGTCGGGTATTGGGGGGCTGGCGACCGTCCGCTGATTGTGGACACGCCCAAGGGACGGAAGGTCTTCACCGGCAAGACCCACATGCCCACCCCCACGAAACTCATCTGGTACAACAACGCCAACCTGCTCAATCAAGCCAAATGGATTTACCACCTCATCAACAGCGTCAACCCCAAGGTTGACATGATTGTGGATCAACAGATCGAGTGGACCGGCTCGGCGGAATATGCCGACCTGGTCTTGCCGGTGAATTCCTGGATTGAGGCCCAAACGCTGGAAGCGGGGAGTTCCTGCTCGAACCCATTTCTGCAATTGTGGGGCGGCAAGAGGTACCGAGCAACCCGGGCCATCGCCCCCTTGTACGATTCGGTTGATGATGGCATGGTCTTTGCCAAGGTCGCGGAAAAGTTAACCGAGTTGACGGGTGATAAACGCTTTGGGGATCACTGGCATTTCGTCCTCAGCGGCGAAACGGAGGTTTACCTGGACCGCGTGTTTGCCTCCTCTACCACTACCCGGACGAAAGATGGTCGAAAATACACGGCTAAGGAGATCCTGGAAGGAGCTTACGGAAACGAACCTGGCTCTGTCCTCATGCTTTATCGGACCTATCCCCGCGTGCCCTTCTTCGAACAGGTTCACGATTCGCTGCCCTTTTACACGGACACCGGCCGAATGAACTCCTACTGTGACATCCCGGAGGCGATCGAATACGGTGAGAATTTCATCGTCCACCGTGAAGGTCCTGAAGCGACCCCCTATCTGCCGAACGTGATTGTTTCGTCGAACCCCTACATCCGACCCCAGGATTACGGCATCTCGCTACGCGCTATGGACGCCGACCTGAGACAAATCCGCAACGTCAAGATGCCCTGGCGCCGGGTGAAGCAGACGAAGAATCCCCTCTGGGAGCGAGGATTTCGCCTCTTCTGCTCCACGCCCAAGAGTCGTCATTCTGTCCATTCTTCCTGGAGCGTAGTGGACTGGAATTGGATCTGGTCTGATAATTTCGGCGACCCCTTTCGAAAAGATAAACGCGCGCCGGGCGTCGCCGACCGACAAATTCAGATCAACCCGCTGACGGCAAAAGAGCTTGGGATTGAAGACGGCGACTACGTTTACGTGGATGCCAACCCGACGGATCGGCCATTTGTGGGGTGGCAGAAGAACCCAGTGCGCTACAGGGCGTTTCGCTGCATGGTCCGGGTGAAATACAATCCGGGCTTGCCTCGGAATTTCACTATTATGAAGCATACAGGCTGGATGGCCACCGAGCGAACGGTGAGAGCCCACGAGTCGCGCCCGGACGGTCGGGCGCTGGCTGAGGATACTGGCTACCAGGCGAGCTATCGCTATGGCAGCCACCAGTCTATCACCCGGGCTTGGATGATGCCCATGCATCAGACGGACAACCTGTTTCACAAGCAGACCGGTGCCATGGCATTCGTCTTTGGTTTCGCCATCGACAATCATGCGATCAACAGCGTCCCCAAGGAAACGCTGATACGGATCACGAAGGCCCAAGATGGTGGCCTGGGCGGCAAAGGAATCTGGACGCCCGCGACCACCGGCTTTTCTCCCGGGAATGAGAGCGCCGATGGCCAACAGTACCTGCAAGGGGGGTTTATTCGGGTGAAATCGTAAAACTGGCAATCAGGAACTAGACGCCAGAAACTGGGAAGTGCAAGATGACCACCGAATTGAAAAGCCCACACGGCCGAGACAAGCAGTCAGAAGCTGACGACCCGATGGAGTTGGTGATGACTCGGGTTCTGGGCGGCAACCCCGAGATTATGGCCACGTGCATCGTTGAGGAGTACGCTCGAATGGACATGGGCGAAGAGGAGATTCTGGCCCTCTTCAGCGAGCCCTTCTATCAAACGCATACCCTTTACCGAGAGCGTGGGGAAGCCTGGGTTCGCGACCTGATACGGAGAGTCCTCAGTCGGACCGCTCGAATGCGCGTCTCGGTGAAGGTTTTTCCTCAAACGGGGGGCTGCGATGCCTAAAGTCTACAACTGGCAACTGGGCCGGGAGATGCTGTACCCCTATGAGAAGAGCCATCCCAATCGGCAGTTTGCTTTCGTGTTTAACATCAATCGCTGCATCGGATGTCAAACCTGCACGATGGCCTGCAAGTCCACCTGGACTTTCTCGCGGGGACAGGAGCACATGTGGTGGAACAACGTGGAAACCAAGCCCTACGGTGGGTACCCGCATTTCTGGGACCAGAAGATTCTCGCCCTGTTGGAGCGGGTCAATCCCGGAGGTCAGGTATGGAACGTCGGCAAGAAGAATGGCGAGCAAGCTCCGTATGGCGTTTTCGAGGGGAAAACGATCTTCGAGGCGATATCTGAAGAACAGAACCAGGAAGCGGAAACGTTTCAAGAAACTTCCGGGCGCGTGCTGGGCTATCTTCCCAGCGACGAGGAATGGGATGCGCCTAACATTTATGAGGACACGGCCCGGAGACCTGAGAACCAGCACAGGCCCTGGGGCGGTGAAGGCACGTCCCTGCCCGCACATCATACCTGGTTCTTCCACTTGCAACGGATCTGCAACCACTGCACCTATCCCGGCTGCCTGGCTGCTTGTCCACGCCAGGCCATCTACAAGCGGCCCGAAGATGGTGTCGTGTTGATTGATCAGGGAAGATGTCGGGGCTATCGCAAGTGCGTCGAGGCTTGCCCCTACAAGAAATCCATCTACCGGGGCACGACCCGGACGTCAGAGAAGTGCATCGCCTGTTTCCCTCGGCTCGAAGGGAAGGACTCCATGATCACTCCCGACGGCGCGCCTATTGAGACTCGATGCATGGCCGCCTGCGTGGGGAAAATCAGGATGCAGGGCCTAGTCAGGATCGCTGAAGACGGGACCTGGAAGAAGGATCCTGAGAATCCTATCTACTACATGGTGAAAGAAGAGAAGATCGCCCTGCCGCTCTATCCTCAGTTTGGCACCGAACCCAACGGCTTTTATATCCCGCCTCGCTGGGTGCCGCGGAACTACCTCATCCAGATGTTCGGGCCGGGGGTGGAACACGCGGTCGAAGCCTACGTCTGCCCGTCGCGTCGGATGTTAGGACTGCTTCAACTGTTTCGCGTCAGCCAAAGGATTATCTTTCGCTTCAAGTTGATCGAGGGCGAGAAGATTAGTGAGACCGAGGTGACGCTTCCCAGTGGAGAGAGAAGGACGCTTGAAATTTTCAATGATACCGTAGTTGGCTACGACGCGAACGACCGAGAGATCGTCCGATTGACGGTTGAAGAGCCCGTGTACGAGCGAGCGAAAGAGCATTACAACAGCATTTGAACAGAGGCGTGTGTGCTGAGGCCGGAAGGATGACCGAAATAGAGGCAACGCGTGTGGGGGACAATCACTCGCCGCGCCTCCACGCCCCCGCAATTTGAGGAATCCCCATGGACTCACAAAACTCTGACTTGGCTCCATTGCTGGCGCGCCGCGACCTTTGGCTCTTAGTATCGGCAGGGTTCGTGGATCCTTACCACCACGAGCGCTTCGCTCTATTGAAAGATGCTGATTTTCGCCATCGCGTCCAGTACGCTGCCGAATTAGTGACGCAGGAGTGTCCAGAGATTGAACTGGGGCGGGGCGAAGTCTCTGCGCGCAAACTTATGCCCGTTGCCCTCTTTGCTGCGCTCGATGCGGAGTCCGAGAGCATCGAACGGAGCTATCGGGTGCTATTCGGACTTACGATCTCCGAGCTCTGCCCGCCATGCGGCGTTGAGTACGAGCCCAACGCCGATGTTGCCTATCGGGCGCAGCAGATGGCTGACATTGCGGGCTTCTACCGCGCTTTCGGCTTGGAGGTCTCCGGCAAGCGAGGCGAGAGACTGGACCACATCGTGGTGGAAGCAGAATTCCTCTATTTGCTAAATGCCAAGGAGGCTGCCGCGCTCTCGGTCGGAAGGGGAGAGCAGGCGGAAGTCTGCCGGACGGCGCGCAAAAGATTCTTTGCCGAGCACGTCGGCTGGTGGCTACCCGGATTCGCGCAGTTGTTAATCAAGGCTTCGCAATCAGATTTCTACCGACGCTGCGCTGCGTTGACCGCTTCGCTGTCGGCGATCGAGAGGACAAGTCTTGGGCTCACTCCTTTCAAGGGACGGGTGGTTGCGAATCCTACAAGTGAAGAAGCCGAAGCGGAGTGCTCCCGGTGCGTCGCAAATCAAATCCGCCCGTAACTTTATGTTCGCTGCCGGTGGCACTTCTCGAACTTCAGTGGTTCGGACGAGCCATGAAACGGTGGATTAGGAAAAACGAACTTCGGAACGCTGATGAGGACTAGCAGGCGGCCGCCGTTTGTCCACGGTTTGCCCGGGATCAGAGCCCAAGCACAGACGTAAAGCGAGCTGTCAGATTAGGCCACAAAAGGCCATGGGGAAGGCAGTCCGAAGCATGGAAGCTCGCTCCTCCCCGACAGCGATCCCGGAGCCATATTGAGTCTCAGCGATCAAGCACCAGCTCCGCACGCTGAAGTTGGTTGAGTATTTGGCGATAATCCCCAGGGGTAACCCGGATTGGGCCAGTTGACCCACTGCTAGAGCCCCTAGTGCCTCCTTGCGGTTTGATTAACTCGCATTGAATCAATAGACTAATAATGGTCCCGAAATTGCTTCGGAAAATCATAGTATCCCCTTGCCGGGGTCGGCCGAGGGGATTCGATGTGCCTGAAGGAGGCAAGCCCCCATGGCAGCCACCCTCAAAGAAATCATAAAGAACCTTAAGCGGGAAAAACTTGTAGAGATTTTGGACGAACTGAAGTTGGAAAGAAGCATCCTCAAAGACGGCGGATACGGGCGTTCGGTCCGAACCCCCTGGAAACCCACCATGTTTTTCCGGGATTCCCCCACTTGCCCGAACTTTGGCGAAACCGTCAAGCTCCGTCCTTGCAGCGAACATTGGCTGTGGGAGCTGGTGTCTGACGAACACAAGGAAGCGGAAAACCCCTGCCATTACATTCCTCTGAATGAAAGCGGTGACACGATTGATTTCCTGGAAAAGCGAGGCCACCGTGAGGAACTGGAACAAGCGCTTCTGGATTGGCTCCATGCCACCATAGAACGGCTGGAGCAGGAACTCGTAGAACGGCAAGCCCCTTCACCCAAGTAAGAAAAGTAAATCGTCCATCTTTTGACCCCTCCCTTTTCTCTTGCCCGCAGTCGGGCTTGCCCGCTGCCGAACCTCACTGGAGACAGAGTTGGCCTAGCCATGGGTTGCCGGCCCGGATGCATCTTCGCTCTCCGCCGCGGATCTTTCAGACCAAAAGCGGTGCCCGGTTTGGTGGATGAAGACATCTTCCAGGGTAGGTTTGGCTACGGTCACGGCATCGATCTGTCCCGGGAAGGCTTCCACCAACTGGGTGAGGAACTCGTGCCCGCGCTCGTGTTCCAGCCTGACAGTTTCGCCGATGACGATGGGCTTCGCTCGGAATTTATCCTCGATTTGACGCCGGAGCTTCTCCGTCTCCTTTGTCTCCAAAACGATGACATCGCCGCCAATCCTGGCCTTTAGAGATTGCGGCGATCCCAGGGCGACCAGCTTCCCTCGATCCAGAATTCCCAGGCGGTCGCATCGCTCCGCCTCCTCCATATAGTGTGTGGTCAGGAGTATCGTGACGCCATCTTGCTTTTGCAGATCACGGAGTTGTTCCCCAAAATCCTGGCGCGCTCCCGGATCGAGTCCAGTGGTCGGCTCATCAAGCAAGAGAAGATCGGGCGAGTGGAGGAGTCCCTTGGCGAGTTCGACCCGCCGACGGAGGCCGTCGGAGAGTTTTTCTACGATCTCGTGGCAGCGATCCGCCAAGCCGACGCGGCCAAGCATCTCCCGGACCCGGCGGCGGAGAACTTCTCCGCGAAGGCCATAGAGATGTCCCTGGTGGCGAAGATTTTCCCAGGCGGTCAACTTCCTGTCGAGACTTTGAGATTGAAAAACCACGCCGATGCGCCTTCGAACCTGGCGGGGAGCCCGGGCAACATCTTCGCCGAAGATGCTCGCTTTTCCAGCGGTGGGGAGGAGCAAGGTGGAGAGAATCCGGAAGACCGTGGTCTTTCCCCCGCCGTTGGGCCCCAGAAGTCCGAAAATCTCCCCCGCCTCAACCGTAAAACTCACTTCCTGGAGGGCAGTCCGGCCACCGTATCTATGCGTGAGACCTTCCACGGCGATGAGGGTTTTTTCGGGCATTTTTTCGGTCATGAAGAATGGTAAGACGTGAGCAAGAGCTGTGACCGGCAAGTTCCCTATCTCTTGATGCGTTGGTTCGGAACTGCGTCCACAAGTTTGGTGCCGGTCTCAAAAGTTCGCATGCCTTCATGCCAATTTGTCCCACATCAACAACCCGTACACCAGTGGAATGTAGATCACCGAGGCATGCACCAGTCGCCGAGCCTGCGTCTTGGACCTGGACATGGCCGCCCACACCCCGCATTGCAGAAACACCAGCCCCAGGACGAGGGCTCCAAAGAAGTAAAGGGAGCCGGCCATGCCCAGCAGAGCAGGACTCAGGCTCACCGGAACCAGAACCAGCAAACACCCTACAATCTGGCGGAAGGTAGCGCGGCCCTGCGCATCCTCGACCGACAGCATCCGAATGCCACCCCGGGCGTAGTCTTCGCGGTAGATCCAGCCAATGGCAAGAAAATGCGGGAACTGCCACAGAAACAGAATCGCGTAGAGAATCCACGCCTCAAGGCTGAGGTCACCGCGAGCCCCCGCCCACCCAATCAGCGGCGGCATGGCCCCCGGGAAAGCCCCAACGAGCGTGCAGAGGGTTGTTTTCTTCTTGAGCGGCGTGTAGAGAAAAAGGTAGCCGCTCAAGGTCAGGAAGGCCAGCAGGCTCGAGAGGAAGTTGACGAAGAGCGCGAGCTGGAACGCGCCGCCAGCCGCCAGCGCTACTCCAAACCAAAACGCTTGTCGCGGAGCAAGCCTTCCAGCAGGCAGCGGCCGGTTGGCGGTGCGACGCATCCTGGCGTCGGCGTCGCGCTCCATGAATTCATTGAGTGTCGCCGTTCCGGCGGCGACCAGAGCTGTCCCGATCAGCGTGTGAAGCAGCAGCAGAACCTTCCAGGCGCCCTGGGCCCCCAGGTAGAAGCCGACCGCAGTGGTGAAGACCACAAGGAAGTTGACCTCAGGCTTGGTCAGCTCCACGTAGTCCAGGAGGCGGAGCCGGCCTCCCGAAGCTTCGGGATGAGGGGCGGGTCGAACCAAGCTCAGATTGGCTTTGAGCCCTTGCATCACAGGCTTCATGGCGTGACCTTCTGCGGCATGGCCGCCAACAACCGATCAGCTCTTGCCGGCACCCACCGCCGGTAGCAGCGCAAGGTGAGCACAAGGCTCGAAGCCAGCGTCAACGCGCCAAAGGCAACGTGGGCCACACTGAGCGCCACCATGGAGAGCATCGGCTGCGGCGCTTCTCTCGTGTCCATCTTGGTGAAATAGGCCCCGGCGCCCAGGACGAGCTGGAACACAAGCAGCCCGCCAAGCACCATCGCCGGGTGCAACAGATCGAGCTGACCCGCATGCCTCCGCATCACCGTTCCGGCCGTCCAGCCCACGCCGATGGTGACAACGGCCGCTCCCACCAGGTGCGGCATGATCCCCACCCCGAACCCGGAAGCGTCGGGGCGCGACGAGTGGCGGAAGGATGCGCCGAGAACAAGCTGCAAGAAAATGGCGACGGTGGTGGCAACGCACAGATAGGGGAGAGGCGGGTGGAGCGAGCCCGCGATGGGCGGCGCCTCCTGCTCCCACTTCGGCGAGGTAAAGAGCGCCAGACTCACCGTCAGGCAGAAAAAGAGTTGCCCTAAACAGGCATGGCTCACCGAGATGGGAAGGGGCAGAAAAAAAAGAACCGTGATGCCTCCGAGAGCGCCTTGCAGAACAACGGCGAGGAGCGCAGCCAGCCCGAGACGGCGAACCCATCTTCGGGGCTCGCTTCGCCAAAGCCAAATCGCCAGCAACGTCGTGAGCAAGCCGACAAACGTCGCCACCATGCGGTGGCCGTGCTCATAGAAAATATTGCCGACCATCGGCGGCATCAATCTTCCAAACGATAGCGGCCAGTCGGGCACCGAAAGGCCAGCGTCCTGGCTCGTGACCAGCGCTCCGGCAATAATCAAAAAAAAGGTCGCGCACGCGACGACCGTCGCATACCGGTGAAGCCAAATGTTGTTCTTTGTCTCGCCTGTTCCCACCCGTTTTCCCCCTGCTCCGATCCCGTCGTGAACGAAGGCGGCTGCCGGGCCCATCCCGTTCAGGCAACGGGGTACCGATACTCGAAGCGCGCAGACTCGAACCCCGATGAAATCTTGGTCGCCAGGCCTTCGTTCCACTCTTGCTCGTGCCCCGGCTCTCGAAAATCCTGGTCGTTGAACCTATTCCGCCTTCGGAAAGCAACCACGAAAATGCCGATAAAGATCAGCAGCGGAGGAATCAGCAAGAGGATGATGCCGCTTTGCAACGCCCGGATGGCGCCCGCTTTCGCTGCCGCAGCGTTGTTGTAACACATCGCGCAGGACTGGGCGGACGCGGCGGTCGAAACCAGCAAGGTTGCCCCTGCTGCCGCCACTCGTGCCGTCCATTTTGTCACGCGCTTCAAGAACACAAGCGATTCCTTCTAAGAGCCGGCTATCTCGGCCTCAACTCATACAGGCGAAGGCTGTCGGGAAAAAACACAAACAGCAGAATGATGATGAGAACCAGGGCCGGCATCAAGGTCACGGCCAGGCTGCGCTTTTCGTACCGCAGGTGCATGAAGTAGGAGATGATGAGCGCCCCCTTGACGAACGACAGGCTCATCAGCAGCCCCAGCATGAGCTTGACCTCGAGGTGCTGATAGGCAAGCACGACCTCAACGCCCGTAATCGCCAGCAGCCACATCCACACGAACATAAACAGTCGTTTGCTGCCGGCGGCGTGCGCGTGCTCGGTTGTCTGCTTCATGGGTTTGCTCGACCTCCGAAGACTAAATTGTTTTGGCCGACATCAAGTAAACCAGCGGGAAGATGAACATCCACACCAGGTCAACGAAGTGCCAGTAAAGTCCGCTGACCTCCACGTCCTCGGAGGTAAATTTCCCCCGCGCTTGTCCGGCCGCGATGACGCCGAGATAAAGTACGCCGATGGTGACGTGGGTCATGTGAAGCCCGGTGAGGCTGAAAAACGCCGCTCCAAACAGGGGAGTGCCCCAAGGGTTCTGGAAAAGTCGGACGCCTTCGCGAATGAGTTCACTCCACTCATGCGCGTGCAGGACAACAAACGCCAGCCCGCCGAGCATCGTCGCCAGAAGCCATCGGACCACGTGCGGCCGCTTCCCCAGTCTTGCCGCCCGCACCGCCATGACCATCGTCACGCTGCTGGTCAACAGCACGACGGTCATCACCGTGGCATTGGCGATGCTGGGCCAGAGGAGGAAGGGCGTGGGCCAGGCCCGGCTGGCCACCCGCACGTAGCTGTAGGCGATCAGCAGCGCGGAAAAGGTGATTGCGTCGGAAACAATGAAGAGCCACATGCCCAGCTTCTTCGAACCAATCGCGTAGGGAGCGACTCCGCCGCTCCATGACGACTCGGCGGCGGTTTCCTCGAAGCCAGCGCCCCCGACGCGCATCACCTCTTCGCTAGCCATTCTTATTACCTCCCTATCAGCAGCAGCAGCAGGAGAACGTAGATCCAAAGTCCGTCCATGAAGTGCCAGTAAATCGCGGTCACATCCACGGCCGTTCGCTTTTCCGGCGCGAGGAGATACCGCCGGGCTCGAAAAACAACATAGAAAAGGGCGCAGATGCCTCCCAGCAGGTGCGCGCCATGCGCCGCGGTCAGCAGATAGAAGAAAGAGCTGCTCGGATTCGTGGCCAGGTAAACTCCCCGGGAGGCCAGCTCGCGCCAGGCAATCAGTTGACCGGCGATAAAGGCCAGACCGAGCCCCGCGGTGGCGTACCACCAGCGGACGAACCCCTCCCCCAGGCCAACCGCCAGCGACTTTCGCGAGAGCTCCAACGTCAGGCTGCTGGTGGCAAGCAGCAGAGTGTTCAGCCACAGGATGGGCGGAAGCCCGGTAGCCACCCAATCGCTCGACAGCCCTTTCCGCACGATCAGGGCGCTCGAGAAAGCCGCGAACAACATCACGATGGCCGCCAGCGCGACCCACATCCCCGTCCGGTAGGTTCGAGCGGGAACGGCCGGGCCGTAAGCTTCCCAGCGGCCGCCGCCAAAACCGTCATCGCCAGAGCCGCTCCCGTCTCGTCCGAAGCGGTCCGTGCTCGAAGCAGCTCTTGGCTTGGTCGGACTTATGGTTGACGATGCCATACTCTCCTGCTCAAAAACTCTTCGGCCGCTAGCCGGCGCTCACTTTCTCCGCCGAGTCCTGCATGATGTAATCTTGCTTGGCTCCCGGCACACCGTACTCATAAGGAGAGCGATAGACGACCGGATGCTTCCCAGCGAAGTTGTCAAAGGGCGGCGGCGAAGGAACGGTCCACTCGAGCGTGGTCGCTTGCCAGGGATTCGCGGGCGCCCTGGGTCCCTTGAACATGCTCCAGACCAGGTTGAACAGGAAGATGAGTTGAGCCGCGCCGGCGATAAAAGCCACGATGGAAATGAACACGTGAACATTCATCAAGGATGCCAGGAAGTCAACCCCGCTCAGCGAGGAGTAACGACGCGGATGCCCGACGAGGCCCAGGAAATGCATGGGCATAAAAATGGCGTAAACCCCCACGAAAGTGAACCAGAAGTGAAGGCGGCCCAACCTCTCGTTCATCATCCGGCCAAACATCTTCGGGAACCAGTAGTAGGTGCCGGCGAAGATGCCGAAGATGGCCGCCACTCCCATGATCATGTGGAAGTGCGCCACCACAAACCACGTGTCGTGCAAATAGACGTCGAGCGCTGGCTGGCCGAGGAAAATGCCGCTGAGTCCTCCGGTCACAAACAGCGAAACAAAACCGATGGCAAAAAGCATCGCCGATTGGAAGCGCAGCTTGCCCCCCCAAAGCGTTCCCAGCCAGTTGAAAGTCTTGATGGCGGAAGGGACTGCGATGGCCATGGTCATGACGGAGAAGGCAAAACCCGAATAAGGGCTCATGCCGCTCACAAACATATGGTGTCCCCAAACGGCGAAGCCCAGGAAACCGATGGCCAGCATGGCGTAGACCATGGCCCGGTAGCCAAAAATAGGCTTCCGGGAGAAGGTGGAGAGCACCTGCGAAGTGACGCCCATTCCGGGGAGGATGGCAATATAGACTTCGGGATGACCGAAAAACCAGAACAGGTGCTGCCAGAGCAGCGGCGATCCGCCGCTGCGGGGGATGATCCTGTCACTCACGATCAAACCCGCAGGAATAAAAAAGCTCGTCCCTCCCACCCGGTCCAGCAACAACAAGATTCCGGCAGCGAACAAAACCGCAAAAGACAACAGGGCCAGAACCGCAGTCACGAACCAGGCCCAGCAGGTCAGGGGAAGGCGCATCAGGGACATGCCTCGCGCCCGCAAGTCCAGGATGGTGGCAATGAAATTCAAGGCGCTCAAGAGCGACCCGATGCAGAAGATGGCGATCGAGACCACCCACAGCGTCTGCCCCAATCCCAGGCCCGGACCGGCGGCCCCTCCCACCGCGCTCAACGGCGGATAGGCCGTCCAGCCGGAAATGGGCGGGCCGTCGGTGACGAAGAAGGTGGCGAGAAGCACCGCCAATCCGACCAAAGTCACCCAGAACGACAGCATGTTGAGTCGTGGGAAGGCCATGTCCTCGGCGCCGATTTGGATGGGCAAAATATAGTTTCCGAAGCCGCTCTGGGGAGCCGTCGTCAATACAAAGAAAACCATCAACGTGCCGTGCAGGGTGAGCAAAGAGAGATAATATTCGGGCGTGATGACGCCGCCGGGGGCTCCGAGCGGAGACACCTTGTCCAAGAGAGGGACGTGGGCATCCGGCCAGACCAAATGCAGTCGGATCAGCAGCGAGAGAATCAGCCCCACAAAAACAGAAAACAACGCCAGGAGGTAATACTGGATCCCGATGACTTTGTGATCGAGGCTGAAGATATATTTGCGGATGAAGCCCTTCGGGGCCTCGTGTCGGTGAACGACCTCCGCCTGCATTTCTGCCATTACCTGCCTCCGCTGCCGGCTTCGACGGCGATCATTGTTGTGCCGCCATGTTCTCGAGCCATTTCTGAAAATCTTCTTCCGACATGACCTGGAGAAACGACCTCATCTTGTAGTGGCCCAGGCCACAAAGTTCAGCGCAAACGACTTCGTATCTTCCCGTCCCGGTCGCGGTGAAATGGATGGGGATCTCCATTCCCGGAACCAGGTCTTGTTTGAGCCGCAACTCCCGCACAAAGAACGCGTGGGTAACATCCTTCGAGCGCAGGATCAGTTGAACGGGGCGGTTAACCGGGACGCTCAAGGTGGCGGTGACGATGTCATCTTTAGAAGCCTGATCGCGCGCTCGATCGAGGCCCAAATAGTTGCCGGTGGAATCGTCAACGAGTTCGACGTGGGTGGGACCGAACTTGCCGTCCGGGCCGGGGTAGCGGAAGTACCATTGAAACTGCTGCCCCGTGACCTCAATCGGCAAGGCGCCGGGTGCCGGGCCGGTAAACTGCATCCCGGCCCAAACGCGGAATCCCATCAGATTAAGCCCAATAAAAACGATGGCGGCAGCGGTCGTCCAGGTGACTTCCCAAGCGGTGTTTCCGTGAGAATAGGTTGCCTTCCGGCCGTCGCCCCGGTCGCGGTACCGCCAAACAAAATAGGCAAGGCCGAGCTGTGCGAGAACGAAAATGATTCCGCAGATGATGAACGTCACGGTGAACTGCTGATCGATGGCTCGCCCATGCACGGAAATGTTCACGGGAAACCACCAGACTTGCGCCCACACCAGAACCACGGAGATCAAAGTGATCAGTGCCAGCACCAGCGAAATGATCAGCGCCATAGCTCATCGCTCCAGAGCAAGCTTCTGACACCTCAACTGCTCACGCTTCGGGAGGCAAGCAGAATCTTGGACAGATCAGACGTGTTGAACCGCTCGACCCAACCTCCAAGGTTAACACAGTTTCGCGGGAACGAGGAGACACCGCCAGATCCTTTTTATCGTCAAGCCTTCTCCCGTCCCGCGAACCCGGACATCAAGCGCCTGGAACACTCCGAGGAGATCTGCCCCATCCCCCGGTCGTGAACAGGCTCCAGCGGGCTACGAGCTCGCAGAAGTTTTGAAAGTGAATTCGACGGGCTTCGACTCCTTAGCTCCCACGCTCAGCTTTTGTGTTTGCGTTCCGAAAGTGGCCGTCCAGGCCTCGATGGTGTAATCGCCGGGAGGCAGTCCCTTGATCGTGAACGTGCCGTCGCTTCCGGTGACCGCATAGAATGGGTGCTTGGTCACGCCCACATAGGCTTTCATCCAAGGGTGCTGGTTGCACTTCACCGGGATCATGATTTCCGGGCGAGCAAACTTTTGCTCGATGGGGGCGCCGCCGGGCGGTTGAGACATGTTCCATTCCCGGTTGTCCTTGGGCATCGGATGGATGTTGTGCGTGGTGGGGTCTTTGGTCAAAATCCGCAGGGTCTGCCCCGCCTGGATTCCCAGCACATGGGGCGTGTACCGGCAACCATCCTGGTCCAGCTCGACCGGTTCCTGCGGGGTCGCGAAGGTGTACTTCTCCGCACCCTCCCTTACGTAAACGAACACGTTGGGCAGCGTCCCGTTGTCGTTGACCTGGCCATCCTCGGCATAGACCGGGCCTTTCTGCTTTTGCACGCAAACGGGATCCTGGTCCATCATGATCCGGTGGAGCTTGGGCTTTGCACCCTGGAAAAGAATCTTGCCGGTGATGGTGGCCACTGTGGCCGGGTCGATCGGGGTGGCTTGCTGTTGCGCCGCCGTCGGCCCCTCTTCAGATACCTCGGTCTTCTTCCCTCCGCAACCCACGAAGGGCAGCAGAGTGAGAATGGTTAGAAGCCAGAGAGTTTTTTGCTTAGCCATGTTTCAACCCCTTACCTTTCCGTGAAATTAAGTTGATGAACAGCATGGGCTCTCGTCTAATGCGCTTTCCAAGCCACCGTCGGTTGTCTCCCGGCGATGCCCGAAGCGCCTTTCCCTATGTCCTGCGAGGGAAAGTTCGCCGTGTTGGTTCGCATCCCGAGGAGCCGGCGCTGCTCTTCGGGCGTGATCTCAAACATGTATCGCACCAGGAGGTCGGCGTGGTCCTTGCCGTATCCCTTGAAAATCGGCGGCGTGGGTCCAGAAAACACCCAGCGGTCTCCCTCTCGCTTGAACAAGCCCGAGGGCATGCCGGTGCCCGGGCTGATCATGGAGGGGTCCAGGAGCCAGCGCTTGGTCCACCCTGGCTTCAACCGCTCGCGCGCCAGCAGGAAATTGGGGGCGGTGACAAAACGGTCGTGGGACGGCTCTCCCGTCGCATGGCACTTCAGGCAAGGAGCGGCGCGGCTGGTGAAGAGGGCGCGGGCCATCGCGACCTCCTGGCTCGAAAGCGGCTCCAACCTGGGCGGGAGGTAGGGCAGGGGTTGGGATGCCGCCGCTTGCATGAACCTCACCAGCTTGCGTATCTCGTTGGGCGAGAAAGAGAAGGTTGGCATCCGCACGTTCAAGTAAGGCCGCACCCCGTTGCGGTCTATGTCCTTCTCCGCCATGGCCGGGTTCGCCAAGAATTTGGCCAGCCAATCCGGGTTGACCCGGGCGCCCACACCCAACAGCTTGGGGGGCAATTGATCCTTGCCCTCGGCGGTTTGATACCACGGCACGGTCATCAAGGCGGAGGACTGAGTAACTTGGAATTGGTGGCAGCCCATGCAGTTATACTTCTTGATCAGCCACCACCCATCCTGGATATCCTTCCGCCAATCTTCGGGAAGGTCGAAGTAGCGCTGGGGAAGTTGCGAGTTCACGCTGCCCAGCAGGAAGGTGGTTAGCGCCGCAATTTCTTCTGGCTTCAAGTGCGGGTTGGGCATGCGCAATTGCTCGCTGGGAGCCCTTATCCTCCCATCATCGAACACATTCGGCTTGGCGAGCTTGCGCTCGAAAAACCCCTTGTGGCTGTACCAGTCCTGCTGGTGAGCTTTCTGCAAGTACAAGCCGAAGTCGAACTGCTCGAGAGGCTTGCTGCCTTCAAGCGTCAATTCCGTGCCGATCCTCCCCTCCTCCTCCATGCCGGATATTTCATGGCAACCCGCGCATCCGTGCCGTTTCACCAGCGCTTTACCCTGCTCCTTCAGCTTGGGATCGTTGAGGAAAGGGGCAGCCGGATACGAGGCGGTGGTCTTGAGCGTCATCAAATAGCTCGCAATGTCGCGCACTTCCTGCCACGACAACCGCAGGTTGGGCATCACCGTCATCTGCTGCACTTGCAATTCGTGGCCGTCGTTGGGGCACTTCGAGTGGTCCAGATCAAAGACGTACGGCAAGCCCTTCTTGGCATAATCCCTGGGACCGAGGTCGCGCTTCTCATAGGGACAGTATGGCCGTATTCGCTCCCGGGGGTCGTGGATCCACTGCACCAGATAGTCATACTTGACCTTTTCCCCCACGCGGGTCAGATTGGCCGCGAAGGTTCCGCCCGTGGCGTTGGCTCCCTCGCCCACCGCGTGACAGCCCATGCAACCCCGTGTTTGGAAGCTTTCTTTACCCTTCACGGGGTCCCCGGGCGGTTGACGATCGGCCCTGGCGTCGATAGCGGCCTGCCAAAGGAAGGCGGAAATAGCGTTCCGCTCTTCCCTCGTCAGCCGGAACTGCGGCATCCGGGTCGTCGGGCGAAAGGCGGTGGGGTTTTCAATCCAAACGGGGAGCCATTCCGGGCGGAGCTTGGCGCGCACTTCCTTCAAGTTAGGCCCGACCTTTTTGATGTCCCTCAGGAGATTCCCGGAGCGGAAGTCGAGCTGTTCGATGCGCGCGTCGAGGTCGCTGATCGAGACGCGGAGGGTGTCGGCCCTGGTGTAGAGGGCGCGAGCTGTCTCATTGTCAGGGGCCTCGTCGCCTTGTTGAATCGTTCGCTGCACTTCCTTCTGGGTGGCGACGCGTTGTGCTTCAAGCTGCTGGATCGATTGCCGGACGGAGAGCAGTTCCTCCGGCTCAGGATCGTAGCCTTGATACCGATGGCAACCCATGCATCCGCGATACTGGAAAAGCTCTTTGCCGGCGGTGAGGACAGGCGCCTGATCGAGCACCATGTCGTTGGTATGGCACTGCTGGCATCCCGCCTCAAAGTTCGCCTTTTCATACTGCGGCCACAACCAGTGCTTGTATTTCCCATGGGCTTCCCGGATGCTTTGCACCTGCATGCCGTTGCCGTTGTGGCACGGCGTGCAACCGAACTTCTCCGGGTCGTGGATCTTCAACAACTCCATTTGCGGGTGGCTGGTAAAAGCCGCTTCCCCGCCCATATCCCGCCGCGTCAGCACGACGGGTTCACGTGTGCCCACGTGGCACGATTCGCAGCGATCCACGACGCCGGCGTCCGGGTTGTTGATCTGCTTGATCTCGATGGTAAAGGCATCCATCTTGTTCTGGATCCCCTCAAGCTGCTCGGCCGTCAAGCCGTTCAGATGATCCTGGAGGTAGGCGTCGCGTTTTTGTTGAAGCTCCGACCTGGGGCGAAGAATTTCGGCCTGCTGCGCAAGTACTTTCCCCTTTTCTGCTTGGAGCCGATTGAACTCGTCCTCCAGTTGTTCAAAGGTGAACTTTGTCTTCTCGAGCCTGCCGCCGCTCTCGGCGACTGGCAGTTTCACCACAAACGGTCCCCGCTTGAACTTGTTAAGATCGTCCTCGAGCGACTTCTTCCCTTTGGGGCTGGAGGTGTGCTCAATCCGATAAATTCGAGCGCCGACGTCAGCCCGGAGCGTCGTGTATTCATCACTGATCACTGAGAGGCGCTGATCGAGGAGTGTTGCTTGACGCTCGATTTCGGCCAGCTTTGGTGCCACCGCGTTTTCCAGGTCTTTCAGTTCCTGCTCTAGCGCCTGAAATTCGGCGGCGGCACGGATTGCCTCTTCGGCAGCCCGCTGCTTAGGGATTTGCTTTTGGAGATATTCACTGTAGAGACTGACAAAGCGACGCTGGTAGCTCTTCCAGGGACGCAGGCCGAAGACTTCGTCATAGAGCGCCCAGCCCAGGGAGATCACCAGGAGGAGAGCGCTGATAAGGAGGTATCCGGCCAGCGACTGACTCAGGATGGGATCCTTTTCGGGAGCCTCAGGCAAACCGCTCCTCCTCGCTCTCGATGCGCGGGGCGCTTAGATGTTGAACCACGGTGTGATCCATACGTATTTGATATTGAACAGGCGCCTGACCAGAATCTTGAGCGGCAAACTGAACATGACGATGAGGAAGAATTGCATCGTCAGGTATTGAACCAGGCTCATTCTCTGGTAAATCTTCCGGCTAAATTCGCTCCGGACGATGAGCTTGTGAATGGCCCACCCCATCGCCGCAAAATACGTCCCCAATATGACTGCGCCAAAGATCCCCTTTCCCCACATCGAGCTTATGCCGAAAATGTCAGGCAAGTTGCGGTTCACCGCAAACACGAGCCGGTTGGGGTCCCAGGTTTGTCCCGGCCAGAACCACATCCATCCCGGTCCCCGGATAAAGGTGCCGATAAAGATCATCCCGAGCCACAGAACCAGGAACCCGAAGCAGAACGTTGCTATGGCGTACTTCCTTTGTTTCAGGGTGTAGTAGCCGGAGCCGAGGGGATTGGTGTCAATGTAGGGAATCACCATCAGGCCCAAAATAATCAGCGTGGGCATGACCACGCCAGCAATCCAGGGGTCGAAATACTCCAGCATCTCTTGAAGCCCGAGGAAATACCAGGGCGCCTTGGCCGGATTCATCGTCAGGTTGGGGTTGGCCGGTTCTTCCAGCGGGGCGTTGAGGGTGATGGACCAAATCATCAGGATGACCGTCACCACGATCGCCGCCAGGAACTCGATACGCAGCAAGAAGGGCCAGGTGTGAACTTCCTTGCTCCACCCGGGTTTCCAGGGCTGCGTCTTGCGGTGATGCGTCTTGGCCAACTCCGGGTCGGCTTCCAGTTGAGCAATCAGCCGATCGTTGGCCACGGCCTGGCGGAAACCGTACCAGACGTAAAACGGGAACAAAAAGAACAGCGCGACGATGGGAACGTTATCCGGAGCTGAAACAATCTCCCAGAGTTGATGCCAATCCATAAAGCAACCTCGCGCGAGCGGCCCCGCTAGTGCCGTTCCAACTTAATTAACGTAATCACCAAATAGCTCATCCCGTTCCCATCGCTGGAATCGGACTCACGGCAAACAGTCCGAAAGAGTTGGATCGGCACTAAAGCTTTCTCTCCGGCTTGATTTCCGATTCCAGTTGCACCGGAGCCGGTCCGGAGATTCCTCCATCCTTCCTGACACGCCAGAAATGCACGCCCATAAACACCGCTGCGATGAGAGGAATGGCGATGCAGTGCCAGATGTAGGAACGGAGCAGGGCATTGGCATCCACGATGGAGCCTCCCAGCAAGGCAAACCGCAAGTCGTTATAGGACGTCATGCCGAGCTCGGGGCCAAAAGGTCCCTCGGCGCCGACTACCGGCGTGGCCTTCGCCATGCTGGTGCCTACCGTGACCGCCCAAAATCCCAGTTGGTCATCAGGCAGCAGATAGCCGGTGAAAGAGAGGAGCAGGGTCAGAACGAGCAGGATTACGCCCACAACCCAGTTGAACTCACGCGGCTTCTTGTACGAGCCGGTCAGAAAGACACGGAACATGTGGAGCCAGACCGTGATGACCATCAGGTGCGCCGCCCAACGATGCATATTGCGCAAGAGTTTTCCGAAGGGGACATCGCTCATCAGGTAAACGATATCCCGATAGGCCTGACCTTTTGTGGGATGGTAGTAATACATCAGCAGCACGCCCGTGAAAGTCAGGACAATGAAGAGGTAGAAGGTGATCCCTCCCATGCCCCAGGTGTAGCTGTAGCGCACGGCATCGCGATTGATTTTTCCCGGATGGAGGTGAAGGAAAACGTTGGTAAGGATGCCGAGGGCGCGGCTGCGCTCGGTCTCGTCGTGTTTGACCCGGAAGATCGACTTGTAAAGCTGGGTCTTCTTCGGTTTCTTCAGAGCCTCGACTTCTTCCTTGACCTTTTCCTTCAGGACCTGGGTCCCCTCGCGGACTTCCTGCAGGAGACCTGTCAGGCCTTTCTTTTCCGAATTGGTGTTTCGTTGGTCTGCCATCAACCTCTCCCGCCTCCCCTGCGCCCGGCCGCCCCTGGCAGCTCAGTAGATGTGCCCGCTGCTGCCGTTCCTATTGAGGCTGTTTCCCCTGAGTCGTGTGCCCCACAAGTGGGAACGGCACTAACCGGGGATATAAGCGCCCGGGTCATTGAAGTGGTTCGCGAGGCCCTTGTTCTTGTCCCAGGAATACAATTTACTCGTGTCCACGACGATCTGCCCTTCAGCGTCAATCTCCACGTGGGTCCGGTCCATCGGCCGAGGAGCGGGACCCTCGAAATTGATCCCCTCGGGGGTGTATCCGCTGCCGTGACAAGGACATTTGAATTTGTTTTCGCCTGCTTTCCAGTCGGGCGTGCAACCCAGGTGGGTGCAACGCGCATAAATCACGAATAATCGGTCCGGTTCTCGAACCACCCAGATCCTGGCCTGTTGCTTGAACTTTTCGCTGACCCCCAGAGCGAAATCCGAAGGATACCCGATGCGGAACACCGTGCTGGGCTCAAACAGCGCCCGCGGGAAAAAAAAGCGCAGGAACATCAGGAAGTTCACACTCAGGAACGTCACGACGCAAGTCCAGACAAAGCGACGTCGCATTTGGACCGGTTCGCCCGTGGGCTTGCCTTCCGCCGACGGGCCGGCAGGCTTGGGCGCAACCGAAGCTCCGGCCGTTGCCTTTTCCGCCTTGGCCGGCAGCGTTTGGGCTGGCGCAGCACTCACTTTTTTTTCATCTTTGCTGTTGGCGTTTGGCATGATTCCAATCGTTCAGTCGGCTCCCCACCCAGGCGCTGGAACCACCGCGCGGGGAGCCTTCCCCACGCCCGGCGGGAGCAGTTCGGGGCCGTCCGCATCCTTCCCTCGTGTTTTCGCAACCTGCCGCCGATAGCGCTCTTGGCAGCTCCGCCCTCGCTGCGGCTGACTCGGCGGCCCGGTCGTGCGTCTCTTTACCGGAACTGGCAGGCTTGGCCGATGGAGGTGTAGATTGGCCCCCGGCTGGTCTTGAAGAAGGCCCAATCTTGGACGCAGGGAGGGGCTCTCGATTGGAACCGGTGATGGCTCGTGTTCAACCGTAAGTTTCTCGCGCAATGGAAAGCCCTAGGAGAAAGAAGAATTTATTCGTAAACTATATTTCTATAATGCGAGCCTACGTCTGTCAAGCCCATGTTGTGCCGCCCCCCTCGTTTGCTTTCCGGCCCGCAGTTGAGGGAAAGTCACGGCGAGGAATGGGACGGGTGGGCGTAAGGGCGACAGCCGGCCGGGAAGAGCGACCGGGTCAACATGAGGGGCAGCTTTCGGCCTCAGCCGGTTGTGGAAACCAGCATGGATGAACACAAAAAAATTGCGGTTGTGCTCTTCCAGCTTGGCGGGCCTGATTCGTTGGCGGCGGTGGAGCCGTTTCTCTACAACCTCTTCAGCGACCCGGACATCATCGCCCTGCCTCTCGGGCGATTCGCTCGTTTGCCTTTGGCGCGTTTGATTGCTTCCGCGCGGGCCAAGAAGCTCCGGAATGCCTACGCGGCCATCGGCGGCAAATCTCCCATCGGTGACCTCACCCGGCGACAAGCCAGGGCGCTCGAACTGGAGTTGCGAAAGGAAATCGACGCGAAAGTCTTTGTGGCAATGCGCTATTGGCATCCGCTGACCGAGGAAGCAGTCGCCGAACTGCGAGCCGCCCCCTTTCACGAATTGGTTCTTCTTCCGCTCTATCCGCAGTATTCCAAGACCACCACCGGAAGCAGTTGGAATGAGTGGAATCGAAAATACCGGCCTGCGGCCGGGAATCATCTGCCGGTAAGATGGGTGCGGCACTTCTACAACCATCCCTCCTACATTGACGCTCTGGTCGAAAAGGTGAACCGGCAACTCGAACGTTTTGCGAGTCCCGAGGACGTCCACCTTGTCTTCAGCGCCCATGGCGTGCCGGCCAGCGTCATTGAAAGCGGAGATCCTTACCAGGAGCAAGTGGAAGCCACTCGAAAGCTCGTGGTCGAACGCGGGCGATGGCCGTGCCCTCATATTCTTTGCTACCAAAGCAGAGTTGGCCCCGGGCGGTGGCTCGAACCCGGCTTGCATGCCACTATTCATTCGCTTGCCGCGAATGGCGCCAAGAATGTTTTGGTGATCCCCGTCTCTTTTGTCTCTGACCACATCGAAACGTTGAATGAGATTGACATTGAGGTGCGGGCCGAAGCGATGCGCCTCGGCATCACGCATTTTGAAATGATGCCCGCCCTGAACGATTCGCCCAAATTCATCCGCGCGCTGGCCGAGCTTGTGTGGCAAGCGGTTGGCTTATTACAGGGCAAAGAAGGCTATGTCGAATCATCGAAAACCGAAAACCGAGACCTGCCACCTGCTACCTGAAACCTGAAACCTGCCCCCTGTCGTTTTGGTCGAGAGCTACTTGCGGCCCAGGAAACGGATGCGGGCGGTCAAGGCTCGATGCTGGCCGCCGGCGAAGAGCAGGAAGCGAGGCGAGTCCACGTTGTTGTCCACCACGTTCGGGTTGGCGTGCCCGGTGATGTTGTTGTAGCCGGCCCGCAAGGCCCACTGGTAGTGGAGGAGAGAGAATCGCCGCTCGAGATGCAAGTTGAGGCTGAAATAGGAGGGAAAGCGGCGGCGGTTCGGCAGTTCGGCCAACTCCTGCTTCGAGTCCACCACGCTGAAGGGAAAGCCGTCCCGCCATTCGAAAAAGGCGGCCAGATCAAACTTGCGCACGAGTGGCAGCCAAACCCACGATAGCAGCCGGTTCGGAGTGTCCCAGCTCAACGGGCCTTCGCCCTGGCCGGTGACGAGCAGGTTTTCCAATCGAAAATCCACGGCCCGGTTGGTTCGCGCTGACGACCGGGTGTAGGACGCCATCCAGAAGTAGGTTTTCCGGAAAGTTCGGCGGACCGTGGTCTCGAAGGAATCGTAGCGGTCCCGGCGCGCGTTGCGCAGTTCCAAAATCCCGCCAAACTGGTTCTGCTGGCCCCGTACCAACTTGTTGGTACGGGGCTGGCCGGGGGAAACAACGTTCTCAAAGACAAATCCCTGGTAGGTGCGCCTCTGGATGAAGTTGGCGCGCAGGTAGAAAGCAAGCGGAAGCTTTTGTTCGAATCCTGCGCTCCAGTTCAGCGCATACGGAACCTTGAGGCTCGCTTCGTTTACCTGGAAAAATGTTTCGAGCGGGCCGCGGGCGGGCGTTATGCCATCGGGCGCATAGAAGGTATCAAACCGATGCTGGTCGAGGTGGCGCGTCAGCAGCCCCAGGTTTATCGCGTCGTAGAAGAGGCCGACGCCCGCAGAAAACTTTGTCTCGTTGCCTTTTTGGGGGCTGAACGTCAGCGCCAGGCGGGGTGAAAGGACGGGGTCGCGGACGATCTGGTCCCAGTCGGCGCGCAGCCCGACCTCCACCAGGACGCGCTCCGTTGGCGACCAGCGATCCTGGATGTAACCGCCCCACGCAGAATTATTGCGCCGGAAGGTCGGCCCGCCGGCGAAGGTTGCCAGGCGCGAACGAGTGCCGTCAGCCCGCAAGATCTCGAGCGGATGGCGTTCGGCGAATTGGCGATAGCTGACGCGCTCGACGTCGAGCCCGCCTCGAACATAATGCGTGCCGTGCCAACGGAAGGCGGGTAGCAAAAGGTTGGCAAGCCACTCGAGCCGCTGGCTCTCGAGCCGCGCCGTCAGAAAATAGTTTCCCGAGCGGCCCTCGGTGCTGATGCGATAGGTTTCGTTGCCCAGCGGGTTGGCGGATGCGTTCACCCGAGTCAAAGCAAACCCAACCTCGAGCACCGCTCCCGATCGCAAAGTAGCCTGATCCTTTACGCTGAAGAAATAGTCGCGGGCCACTTCGTTGAAAGTGGTTTCCCGCGGGTCAAATACATTCAGGCCGAGATAGCGGCCGCTGAAGTAGCTGACGAGGAGGCCCCCGGTCAAACGATTCGCCGGGGTTAGGTTCACCTGAGAGCGCAACAGGTTGTGGACGTCCCAATAGTGGCTGCGATTCGCGTCCTTGGGCAACTCGTCGATCACCGTCAGGTTGTAAAAGGCGTCGAGCGCCTCAAAAAACCATGCTTTTCCTTTTTTGAGCGGCCCGGAAAGAGTGGCTCGCGGGGTCCACTCATCAAGCACCAGTCCGTCGTGGTTCTTGACCCCGGGAAGGAAATTGGTGGCCGAGAACCGCAGCCGGTCGTCACCCATGCCTGTCTTGAGGGCAAGCACGCCCGCCGATCCCTTGCCGTACTCGGCGGAGTAGCGGCTGGTTTGCACCTCAACCGAGCGAAGCGCGTCCACGCTCAGGCGGCTTTCGAGTGTCCCGGTGACCGGGTGGCCGGCATTGAAACCGTCCAGGGTATAGAAAGCCTGGGCAGCCGATCCGCCGTTCAGGTGAACCTGGCCGCTGCTGTCCAAAATCACACCCGGAATAAGCGGCAGGGCGTTGCGAAAATCGTGTGTGCCCGGGTAAGGCAGAGCAACAATCTCGGCCGAGGTCAATTTCTTTTCGACTTGTGTTTGTTGGGGATCGATGGTCGGAGGGGAGTAGATGACGTTCACTCTCTCCTCGAATTCCCGCTGGTGATGGAGCGTGATGTCGAGGGTGTTTGGACCTTCCTTGACGAGCAGGTTTTTCTCCAGCAGGGCGTAGAACCCCTCTTTTTCCACCGTGAGCTCGTAGGCGCCGGGAGCGATCGAGGAAACCACAAACTGCCCGGCTTGGTCGGTGCTCGCCCCGATGCTATCGGTGCTCGCCCCCATCTTTTCGGGGTTCGCTCCGATCCTATCGGGACTGGCCGTGAGAGCGGCGCTCGCGCTGGCAGACCGGAAGGTGAGCCTCGCCCCAGCCACGACGACGCCGTTCTCGTCGGTGACCTTGCCCGAAAGCTGGGTTGGCCCGGCCGCTTCCGGCAAGGTTTGCGCAAAAAGGGTTCCCCACCGGTTCGGAGCGAGTGTCAGGCACAGCAAAGAAATTCCGAGGCACCAGCCGGGCCGCCTTGCGAAAAAGCGCATAGACCATGTTGGAAAGAGTTGGCGCTGATGCAGGAGGGCTTTTGATCGAGGGGCATCTTCCGTCATTTAGCACCACAACTTGATGGCCCCCATTTTACGCCTGCCAGCAAGGAAGGATTCCCCCAGAAGCCAAGTTCCACCCGGTGACGTGCTCTTGGCGAGAATCTGGGCGGTTCGAAGCCCGGATTGCTGAACGTGCTTTCAGCGGGTAACGGCCGTAATAGCCTTAGCGTCCAGCCACTTGGCTGATGCCGCGGCGATTGACAGTACCGCCGAATTGTGCTACCTACGACAACAGTTGGTTGGATCAAATTCTGCGCCCACCTCTTTTGCAACGCTTCTGTCTGCCATTTCCAACCAGCTCTAAACCTTGACGGAGGAATAGCCATGAAAACCCAATGGCGAGCGGGACTCGTCATCGCCGGGGTGTTGCTGGCCAGCGCCCTTGCTTGGGGTCAAGTCAGCACTTCAGGCATTACCGGAGTCGTGCAGGACGAGAGCGGAGCCGTTGTGCCCGGGGCAAAAGTAGTCGCTCAGAATGAGGGAACCGGGATCGAGTACCAAGGCACCACGACTTCGGCGGGGGTGTACTCGATTGAGTCGGTTCCAGTAGGAAACTACTCGATTATCGTCACTGCCAGCGGCTTTCAGACTTTCAAGAGCGTGCACAACGTGCTGACGGTAGGTTCCGACTTGGTGGTCAACGCTACCCTGAAGGTGGGCGCGGTGACCCAGGTGGTGCAGGTGGAAGCGACGTACGCGCGGCTGGAGACCACCAGCGCGATGCTGAGCGGCGTGGTTTCGCGCCGCGAGGTCGCGGACCTGCCGTTGAACGGGCGGAACCCGCTGAACCTAATCATCCTTGAGCCGGGCCTGGTCCAGCGGACGACCGGCGCGGCGGGCTCGGGAACCCACGTCTTCGGTTCGCGCGACCGCGCCCACAACGTCACCATCGACGGAATTGACGCCAACGAGTCCTCCGTGCCCAATCCGCAGAGCAATCTCCACCGCCTCAATCCCGATAACGTGCAGGAATACCGGGTGGTCACGCACAACGCCACGCCGGAGTTCGGGCGGAATAGCGGGGCCAACGTCAACATCGTCACCCGCGGAGGCACCAACGAGTTCCACGGCGATGTGTTCTGGTTCCATCGCAATACGGTGCTCAATGCAAACGAATGGTTCAACAATGTGGGAGGCATTGAGCGGCCGGTCCTGTTGTTGAACCAGTTCGGCGCCGACGGCGGCGGACCCATCATCAAGAACAAGACCTTCTTCTTCGTGAGCTGGCAGGGGAACCGCATCAAGCAAACAATGCCCATCGCGCAGTCGTTCGGGGTCCCGTCCGTGTACACGGATCTCGCGAAACAGGGGATCTTCCGCTACTTCGTGCCCGACCCGGCGAATCCGTTGATCATCGACGGTACCACCATCACGCGGAACAACTTCCGCCTGGTGGACCCGAAGACCGGTGCCCTGCGGGCTGGCGTGGTGATGTGCCCGACTTCCACGAGCGTGGGGTGCATCCGGACGTACAACATGTTCACCAGCGACCCCGCGGGCATCGGGCCCGACCCGTTGATGCGGGACATGATTAACTCTTTCCCTTTGCCGAACACGTTCGGCGTCGGTGACGGCTTGAACTTCGCCGGCTATAGCTGGAACCCACCCTCCCGTTTCTCCGGCCCGCACTACATGGTGCGCCTCGACCACAAGTTCAACGAGAACAACAACCTCTTCGGTCGCATGACATGGTCAGACTGGAATACGACGGAGGGAGACTTCCTGAACGCGCGGCCCTCCACTTTCCCGGGCTTTCCGCCGCAGGGTGAAGTGCGGCGCAGATCGAGAAACTTGGCGATTAGTTATCGGCGGGTCCTTTCGCCACGGCTGGTGAACGAGTACACAATGGGCTTCAGCCGGTTCAGGTTCGAGTTCCCGCTGATGGAAGTGAACGCGCCAAATCCACCACCTTACGGCCAGGAGTGCTTCGGTTCGGACTCGTTGAGCAACATTGACAGTCCATTCTGCAACACTCCCCACACGCAGCGGTCCGTGAACAACTTCCAGTTCATTGACAACCTGAGCTATCTCCGCGGCGCGCACTCCTTCCGCATGGGGTTCAACATTCGCCTGTACCAGCACAACGACGAGCGCGGTGTGCCGGGCGGCTTCAACATGACGCCAACCATCGTTTTCAGCCGCTCGGTGCGGTCGCCTTTCGGAACCACCGCAAACACCTATCCGGGTGTAGCGGCTGGCTGGCCATCCGCGGCGAATATTAACAGCAGTGACAACAGCAACCTGGGTCAGACCATCGTCGAGATGATGGGCATCCCGGCCCGGGTGCAGGCGGCCTACATTGGCTACATGCCGAACGACGTGTTCCTTTATGACATGTACCACGCCGGTACGCGGGCTAAGCAGTATAACTTCTACTTCCAGGACGAGTGGAAAATCCGGCGCAACTTCACGATGACCTACGGCTTGCGTTGGGAGCTGAACCCGCCCCCGACGGATTCCGGCGACCGGGTCTTCGTGCCCGACCGGGCTGTGGATGGCTCAGAGGGTACGGTGAACTACGTGCGGGCCGATAGCTGGTTTGAGCGGCAGAACCGCACAGCGATTGCTCCGCGCGTCAGCCTGGCCTGGGACCCGTGGTCAAACGGCAAGACAGTCGTGCGGGCCGGTTATGGCATCGCGTTTGACACGATTTCGACCTTTCAGGTGACCTCGATCAACGGCAAGGTGCCCGGGAGCATTCTGCAGTGCCGTGTGGACGTGCAAGCCGGGCCAACGGCGCCGTGCAAGGATGTCCCCAACGATGTGCGGCTCAGTGGCCTGCTGGCCGCACTCAACTGGACTAACTTCGACCCAGGGGATTTCGCGGCGCAATCGGTCATTATCGGGCCGCCTACCGGGACGCCCAGCAGCCAATTGACTCCACCCGTCGGGCCAAGCGGCATTGCGCAGAGCCTCGGGGCGTTCCAGCCTAACCTCAAGATCCCGACGGTCCACGAGTGGAGCCTGACCATCCAGCGCGAGCTGCCGTGGGCGTTTACCGGGCAGGTGGGCTATGTCGGAAAGCGCGGGATGCGGCTCTATCGCGCCTACGACCTGAACCAGTACAACATCGCGCAAGAGTTCTTCAACGAGTTGCCAGTGGCCCAGCAAAACCTGTACATCTGCCGGACGAACGAAGCGGCCTGCCGGG
>Ga0209108_10000114_pt1 | contig 38531 bp, 28 predicted proteins | sample Rifsed10ft1_FD_184003 | JGI IMG/M metagenome (GOLD analysis project Ga0209108, IMG submission 184003) | Soil microbial communities from Rifle, Colorado, USA - sediment 10ft 1 (version 2) | ecosystem: Environmental > Terrestrial > Deep subsurface > Rock core/Sediment | place: Rifle, Colorado...
TCTTCCGCGACCTGGGGATCCCCAGCTACGGCTACGAGCCGTTCCTCGTTCCCGCCGACCAGGCAAGCGGATTGCACGGAAATAACGAGCGCCTGTCGGAGACGAATGTGCGCCGGGGGACGGCCATCATGCTCGAAATCGTGCAGAGAATCGTGCAGCGGACGGCCACGCCGTAGGGTCGAGGCTTGAGGCTCGAGGCTAAAGAGTAGGTGAGAGAGCAAAGGGCGCAGAATCCCAGCCCTCGACCCTCGAGCCTCGACCCTGAGCATGCAACCCTTGCGCCGCCGTACGTGTCCCACCCATAGTCTACCTATGTAAAGCCTGACTGAGGGGAGATCACCTCGTGCGCGACGAACTGCTGCCGGGAACGCTGGACATGCTGATCCTCAAGGCCATCTCGCTCGCGCCCATGCACGGCTACGCGATCGCCCAGCACCTCAGGCAGGTCTCGAAGCAAGTCCTGCAGATCGAAGAGGGATCGCTGTACCCGGCGCTGCAGCGAGTCCTGGCGAGCGGCTGGGCGAAAGCCGAGTGGCGCGAGACGCCGACCAGACGCCGGGCACGGTACTACACGATCACCGCCGCCGGTCGCCGTCAACTGGGCGACGAAGTCGCGAGCTTCCAGCGCATGCTCGGCGCCATTCAGCGTGTGCTCCGCACGCAGGAGTAGGCGACCATGCTCGCATTCCTCCGTTCGTTGTGGTTCCGCATTCGCTCACGCGTTCATCGACGGTCGCTCGAGGCGGAGCTCGCGGACGAATTGCAGGTGCATCGAGAGCTGCTCGAGGACGACGCGCGGCGTAGCGGGCTGAGTGACGAGGAGGCCAGGCGCATCGCCGCGGTTCGACTCGGGAACAGGACGGCCATCAGGGAGCGAACCCGGGATGCGTGGTCCTTTGGATTCCTCGAGGCGGTCATGCAGGACGCTCGTTATGCGGCGCGGTTCCTCAGGCGTTCGCCGGGATTCACGGCGGTGGCGGTCATCTCGCTGGCACTGGGCATCGGCGCCAACGCGGCGGTGTTCACCGTGGTCGATCGCCTCCTGCTCCGGCCGCCGCCGCACGTTGTTGATGCAGGGAATGTCTACGCCGTGAATGTTCGCCGGGTATACGATCCCACCAAGCCGAGGCCGTTCTCCACTGGCATGATGTTCCCCGAGATCTTCGCGCTCCAGGAAACCGCGAAGAGTTTCGCGGCGGTCGTTCCATACATGTCACCTGGACTCTGGAGGTTGGGACGCGGCCCGGATGCGCCGCGCATCAAGGGGTCCATGGTGGCCGGCGACTTCTTCAGCGTGCTTGGCGTTCGTCCCGCCGCGGGGCGCTTTTTCAGTCCCGACGATGCGCGACCCGATGCTCCCGAGCATGCCGCCGTCATCTCCCACGGATTCTGGGAGCGCCACTTTGCCGGCGCACCGAGCGCGATCGGCGCGTGGCTCCTCCTGTCCGGTGTAGACGTCACTGTGATCGGCGTGGCACCGCCCGGGTTCACCGGCGTCGAGATGGATGCCGCTGACGTCTGGGTCCCGCTCGAATCGGTCGCGCCCATTCGCATTCAGCCGAACTGGAACGAATGGGAAGGCTACGGTGCGAAGGCAGTCGTCAGACTCAACGACGGCGTCGCGCCTTCCACCGCCGACGCCGAGGCGACACTGATTCTCCGCCGCCTGCCCGAGCGACCGCCGTTGGCGCCAGCCGAGGAAACGGTGCGCCTCGGGTCGGTGATCCCGGGCCGCGCTGTGGCCGAACAACCGGCCGAGGTGAAGGTGTCGACGCGACTCGTGATCGCGGCAGCGCTGGTCATGCTCGCTGCATGCGCGAACCTGGCGAATCTGCTGCTGGTTCGAGCACTGACCCGTCGCCGTGAGATCGCTTTGCGTCTTGCGGTCGGTATTTCGCGGCAGCGATTGGTCGGACAACTCGTGCTCGAGTCGCTCATCATTGCGGGCCTCGGAGCTGGCGCTGCCCTTCTCGCGGCCAAGTGGGGAGGCGCAGCGCTGCGTTCACTGGTCTTCCCACAAATGCAGTGGGCTACCGGGACTGTGGACGCTCGCGTTTTCCTGTTCTCAATAGTCTGCGCGGTGGTCGTCGCCCTGCTGGCCACGCTTGCACCGGCCATTCGCATGACGAGGTCCGACGTCGCACTCGCACTTCGGTCTGCATCGCCGCAGCTCGCGATGTCCACGGGCCGGTGGCGGCGGGGACTGCTCGCGCTGCAGGTCGCCCTATCCGTGCTGCTCATCGTCGGCGCCGCAGCCTTCGGCCAGAGCCTCCGTCGCGCGTACGAGTTCGACATGGGGGTCGATGTCGACCGCGTGATCGTGACCCGGTTGTTCCTCGAGGACGACTCCTTGAACAGCGCCGGCCGGCGGGCAATGCTCGATGAGGCGTCGCGCCGCGCTCGCGGACTGCCCGGCGTGGAACGCGTGTCGATCGCCGAGAGTGTGCCGTTGAGCGGAAACGGTGTCACCCGAGTATCAGTGCCGGGACGTGACTCCGGATTCAGTGTGGTTTGGTCGGTGACCCCCGACCTGCAGGAGACACTCGGATTCCGTCTTGTGCGCGGACGCTGGATTCAGCCGCAGGACGTCCGCGGTAATCCCGTGGTGCTGGTGACCGAGACGATGGCCCGGCGACTGTGGCCCGGCATGGAAGCCGTCGGACAGTGCGCCCGCTTTGGCGCGGATTCGAGTCCGTGCCGGGAAGTCATTGGCGTGATTTGCGACCTCCGCACGCGGTCCATTCGCGAGGAGGCGCCGATGGCGGCCCTGCTTGCCACGCCAGAACCGGAGCTTCGACGCGAGCTCAGCGGCTACCTCGTCGTCCGAACCATCGGCGATCCGCGCACGCTACTGCCGCAACTGCATAGCGCGCTGCGTGACATTCGTGCTGACCTTTCCACGGTGGAGATCCGGCCGCTCGCTCAGTTGCTCGATACGGATTACCGGCCACTTCGACTCGGGACCGCCATGTTTGGGACATTCGCTCTGCTCGCGGTCGTTCTCGCCGGCGTCGGTTTGTTCGGGATCCTCGCGTTCAGCGTGGCGCAGCGCACGGGCGAGCTGGGCATCCGGTCGGCGCTTGGCGCGCGGTCGGGCGATCTGGTCAGGCTCGTGGTGGCCGAAGGTTTGGGGATCGAAGCAGTCGGGCTTCTGCTCGGCGGGCTGGCAAGCTGGTATGCCAGCGTCGCGGTTCAGTCGCTGCTGTTCAACACGAGCGTCCGCGCCGTGGTGCCATTCGTCTCGGCGGCGGTTCTCCTTGCCGTAGTTGCGCTCTGCGCGTCGGCGATTCCAGCGTGGCGAGCGAGCCGCGTGGACCCGGCGATCGCATTGCGCGCTGAATAGGAAGAAGCGAAAGACAAGGGGCCGAGAGCTCTGAGCCCCCGACCCTTTGCGCTTTTGCGCGTTGCGCTCACCGCTACTGCTTGATCGGTCTCGGCGGTATCGCCCCTGAACGATCGACTTTGGGACGCGTCGGAAGATTGGCTACGTCTACAGTCAGATCCTTCACGAAATTCACGATCCGGCTGTAGTGCGGATAGTCGATGTACTGCGGCTCGTCCGTGATCTGGTGATAGTCGGCGTGCAATCCCGTGAAGAAAAACACAATCGGGATGTTATACCTCGAGAAGTTCGCATGATCACTTCGTCCATAGATGTTGTTGTAACCCGGCCACGTGATCGGCCAGTCGAAACGATTGTCCAGCCGCAGCGGATTGCGCTGCTGCTTGTTGATGGTCTGCACGCGATCATCGAGCACCGACGCCAGACGGTTGGCGCCCAGGTAGCCCAGGTAGTCAGGGCCACCGCCAGGAACGTCTTCGGCGCGGCCACGGCCGATCATGTCCATGTTGATGTTGGCCACGACCTGATTGAGCGGCACGGTGGGATTGTCGGTGAACCAGCGTGAGCCGACGAGCCCATCCTCTTCGGCCGTCCACCAGGCGAAGATCGTCGTGCGCTTCGGCTTGACCGGCATGGCGGCGATTGCCTCGGCGATCTCCAGGACGCCCATTGAACCCGAGCCATCATCGTCGGCGCCGTTGCGAATCGAATCGCGACGCGCCGGCCGGATGCGGCGCAGACTGTCCATGTTCACCGTGACCGTGGTGCCGGGCGCGTTGGCGACGAGTTCACCACCCTGCATCTGCATCCGCAACAGGGCGAGGCGCGCCGCGCGAAGTGAATCATGGTCGGCGGCGGTCGACACGCCCTGCGCATTCGGTCCCGAGACGCCCACGTGGTCGTTGTGCGCGCTGACGACGACGTACTCGTTCTTGAGCACCGGGTCGCTGCCGGGAATGATCGCCAGGACATTCGACGCATACGGAATGTCGACGTCGTCGTAGAAGATCGTCGCGCTCACCGCGCCGCCCATGGTACCCGGGCCGGCGCCTTCAACTGGCCGGCCCAGCAGCTTCGCCGCTGCTGCCGGGCTGATGTAGTACTGAGCTGCGACTCTCGTCGCGCTCAGATCGTTAAGCACGTTCGTCGGCCCGGCGGCTCCGCCGCGTCCACCCCCACCCCCACCCCCGCGGCCGCGGCCGCCGAAGCCGCCGGTCGCCGGCGGATTATTGACGTCCGGAACGACGGTTGCGATGGCCGCCGCGCCTGCATAACGAGTTGCGGCGTTCACCGGACTGGGCGCACCGCCTCCCCCGGCAACACGGCCACCGCCGGCTCCGCCGCCACGCGCTGCTCCTGCCGCCTCAGCTGGCGGGGGTGGGGCGGGTACCACAATCACGAAGCGGTTCGTTGCCCACTCGGGCAGAATCATCTGGTTGGCGTTACTCGACACGCCGGCGAAGATCACGACCGCGCTGTCGACGATCTTTGTCGCCCCGCGGGATGTGACGGTGAAGTCGGTGCCGAGCGTGAGCGGCACACCGTTCACCGTGAGGTTGGTGCGCGGAGATAGCGTGCGCTGTACGTAAGGGAGCGTCTGGTAGTAGGAGCCCAGCGGACCCGCCGGCGCGATCTTGAGCCGGGTCAGTTCGCGGACGATGTAGGCAGTGCCTTTGGCATTGCTGGCCAACGGCGCATTCCGCCCTTCCATGGAATCGTCGGCAAAGACGTAGAGGCGGGACATGAGGTCCGCCTCACTGATCGTGGCCGAGGTGGCGCGTGGAGGCCGCTTTTCCGGATTGCCGTACTGATTCTGGCTGGCGGCGGGTGCCACGAATATGGCGAGAGCGAGCGAGGCGATCTGTAGCGAGCGCATGGTCATTGCGGGTGGGAATGCGGGACTGGCTCAACCTTCACCGCAAAAAGTAGCGGCGGAGGGCGATCCGGTCAGGGGCAAATTTCAACCATCGATCCGCCAGGACCATGCGAAACGGAACGCCATCACCGACGATCGCGTCGTGAAGTCAACGAGACACGCGATACCGGATGATATGCTGGAGTCCGTCGGAGTCAGTCCCGGTGGCCCACAACATCTCACGGGAGACCGCCTGGAGCACGACGTTACGTGAGAGCACGAGCCTGCCGGCCACGTTCCCGCGGGCATCGAGCATGAGCCACTCGCGATCGCCGGCGATAGAGTAGCGCTCGAGCCACACCGTTTCGTCGCGCCCAAGCAGGACGCGCGCCAGGGGCGGATAGTTCGCGGGAAGCTTCGCCGAACGCCACATCTCGGCGGCCTGGCCAGTCTGACGCCCGATGCGTCGCGCGATGACGCTGTCGGCAACCGCCTTCGGTATCCGCACCGGAGTGTACGAATACGTGCGCGACGATATGGTGTCGCCAGTCGGCCGAAACACCGAGACCCGATACGAACCTCCAGCACCCGCGACCTCGACCAGCGCATATCGGGCACCATCGGGCGAGACATCGTCCAGCGGTGCTGCGCAGAACGGGATCACTGAGCTCATGAACCCGCCGCCCATCCTTGCCGACACCATGCACGATGCGCGGCCCGGGTGCCAGACGACCATGTTCTGCAATGCACCCGCCGAGTCGATCCGGACCAACGGTTGCGTGGACCGCCTGCCACCAGGCCAGGGACTGTCATCGGCCAGGTTGACCGTCGCCAGTTGCCGGCCCCCGGAAAGGAGCGAACGCGCGAAGACCGACGTGATGTGAGGAGCCTCGCCTCCCGGCGCGGCAAGAGTCACCGCCTGGACGTACGGAACCGTCCGGATCAGCGTCCGATCCGGCGCGACCAGCGTGAAGCGTCGCGTGTTGAAGTCGGCGACCCACAGCGTGTCATCGATCCACGCGCTCCGTGAGGGATCCGCGAACCAACAATGCCGCGCACGCCGAGCCGGCTACACTCAACCCATGATGGATCATGGTGCCCACCTTCGCGCGTTTTTCTCCGCGTGCTCCGCGTCTCCGCGCGCCTTCAAGTCACCTGGCTCCTAATTCAGGATGATTCCCGGCAAGTTCCTCTGTTGCAGCAACCGATTCAGTGCCGGCAGATCAGTCTGCAGAATCGCGTTCAGATTCCTCCGCGCTTCTTCCAGTTCGAGCTTCAACACCTGGTGAACCTCGCCGGCCTGATCGGTCGGTCTGAAGTCCGCCGTCGCGGCATTCCCGATCAGATAACGCAAACGTTCCGAGACCTGCGCCGGCCAGCGGACACCGTCCTGGCCTGTGCCGGTCGCGCGCAACTGAATCAGGTGCTCTTCCACACCGATCAACTTTCGCGTCAGCGACTGGCTCTGCTGGAGTATCTCGGCGGTGCCCGTACCACCCTGATCACGGAGGATCGCCTCGAGGTCGAGCAGTTGGCGGCGTGTCCACTCGATGCGATTGATGGCCGACGCAGCCGAGTCGTGGTCCGTGCGCATGGCCTTCAGCGCAACTTGTTGCGCCGCGATGTCCGCCTCGGTTCCGTCGGAATTCGGATCCTTCAGCACGCGCAGAGGCTGGGAGTTCGTGCGTCCGTCGACTTCCAGGGTGACGGTGTAGTTGCCCGGCGGCTGCAGGATCGAGATGCCGTTGCCCCCGCTTCGGACGCGGTTCGGTCCCAGGTCGACCCAGTCCGCATACAGCGGTGTCGTGCGCAGCCGGATGGGCATCGACGGCGTGTCCTGCAGGTTCCACATCACGCGATTGATGCCCCGGTCACGCGTTCCCTGCAGCGTTCGCACCGTCGTGCCCGACGCGTCGGCAATGCGGATGGTGACGTTCCCGCGCGGCACGCCGCCTAACCAGTAATTGATCGATGCGCCGTAGTCCGGATTCTCGCCGGCGGTCATGTCGTTCGGCATCGTCATGGGCTGCGTCCGCTGCTGGAACCGATACGCGTCACGCGGCTTGAACAGGTACGCGGCCGACGACGCGACCTGCGGCGTGAGCTGCTGCAGCGGCGTCACGTCATCCATGATCCAGAAGCCGCGCCCGTACGTGCCGATGACGAGGTCGTTGAAGTGCTCCTGGACCTTGATGTCGTACATCGGCGCCGGCGGCAAGTTGTTGATCAGCGGCTGCCAGTTGTCGCCGTCATTGAACGAGACGTAGATCCGGTTCTCCGTTCCCAGGTAGACCAGACCCTGACGCACCGGGTCTTCCTGGATCGAACGCGTGAAGCTGAGCGGGTGGTCCGCGATGCCGGCCGTGATGGCCTTCCAGGTGCGGCCGAAATCGGCGGTGCGATAGACATACGGCTTGAAGTCGCCGACCTCGTGGCCCTCGATGACCAGGTACGCTTTTCCGGCGCTCCACTTCGAGGCATCGATCCCGCGAACCACGCCGTCCTTCGGAATTCCGGGCAGATTCCCGGTGACATCAACCCACGTCGCGCCATCGTCGCGGCTCACGTGCACCTTGCCGTCATTGGAGCCGGCGTAGAATACGCCCTTCTGCGCCGGTGACTCGTCGAACGCGTAGATCACGCAGCAGTACTCGACGCCGATGTTGTCAGGCGTGAGGCCGCCGGAGATCTTCTGCCGCGACTTGTCGTTCGTGCTGAGATCAGGGCTGATCACCTGCCAGCTCTGTCCGCCATTCGTCGTGCGGTGCACGTGCTGGCTCGTCACGAACAGCGTGTTGTTGTCGTGCGGCGAGATAAGGAGCGGGAACGTCCACTGGAAGCGGTACTTCAGGCTTTCGGCAGGCCATCCGCCGGTGCTTTGCGGCCAGACCTCAACGTTGCGAAGCTGGCGATTCTTCTCGTTGAAGCGCACGACGATGCCGCCGCGCGCGCCCGATCCCGACGCGCTCGACCAGACGATGTTCGGATCCTTCGGATCAGGCGTGGCGAACCCGCTCTCGCCTCCGCCGACAGCGTGCCAGTCGCCGCGCGCGATGCTGTTGCCGTACATCGAATTGCTCGGCCCTCGGCTCGATGGACCATCCTGCCGGTTCCCCATCACGTTGTATGGAATCGCGTTGTCGGCCGTCACGTGATACATCTGCGCGATAGGCAGCTGCACGCGATGCCAGGTTTCGCCGCGGTTGTTGGTGATGCCGAGTCCCTGGTCGTTGCCGCCGATCATGCGATTGGCGTTCTTCGGATCGATCCAGAGGTCGTGATGGTCACCGCCGGGACTGCGCAGTCCGCCCTGGGTCTGCCCCGTGCGGCCGCCATCGATCGTCTTCACGAACGACGCCGTGAGGAAGTACGCTTCGTCGGGATCGGCGCTGGAAACGCGGCACTGGTTGTAGTAGCCGGTGCGGCCGCCGAAGTTGCGGTCGTGGCTCATGAGCTGCCATGTCTGTCCGCCGTTGTCGGAGCGCCAGAGTTCACCGCTCTCCGTGGGCTGACCCTTCCACGGCACGCCATCCCCGGTCTCTATCAGCGCGTACACGCGGCGTGAATCCGCCGGGGTCATGCAGACGTCGATTTTTCCCACGGGCAGGCGAGGGAGTCCATTCCCCTGGAGCTTCGTCCAGGTGTCGCCGCCGTCGCGCGACATGAAGATCCCGCTGCCCGGACCGCCGCTCTCGCGACCCCACGTGTTGTACACGATCTCCCACATGCCCGCGAACAGGATGCGCGGGTTGTTGGGATCCATGACGAGCGATGACGCACCGACATTCTCGTTCACGAAGAGCACGTGCTCCCACGTCTTGCCGCCGTCCCTGGTGCGGAAGATACCACGCTCGCGCTGTGGTCCATGCGCATGGCCTAACGATGCGACGTAGACGATGTCGGGATTCGTCGGATGGATCACCACCCGGCTGATACGACCGGTGGTACGAAGTCCCATGTTCGCCCACGTCTGGCCCGCGTCGGTCGACCGGTAGACCCCGTCGCCGATGGTGACGTTCGAGCGGATGTGTGGTTCACCGGTTCCGACCCAGACGATCGAGGGATCGGACATCGAAACCGCCATGGCGCCCGCGGCGTGCGATTCCAGATCATCGAAGATGGGCCGCCAGATGATGCCACCATCCGTGGTCTTCCACACCCCACCGCTCGCCGCGCCGGCGTAGTACGTGAGCGGGTCGCCCACGACGCCGGTTACCGACGAGACGCGGTTCCCAACCGGGCCGATATGGCGGAACGTCAGCGGTCGAAGCGCATCGGCCGTGATCTGCTGCGCTGGCAGCGTGTTGGCGGCCACAATGAGCGCGGCCACCGTTGTGGAGCAGACGCGCGGGAAGCGGAACGCACGCATGGGGATAGCTCCTGACTCGGAAGACTGTGTGAACGCGGGGCATGACGCTGCGTAATCGCGAGCTCGCAGCCCCGCAGGGCGTTAATTGGGACGCCGTGACGTCGCATCGCAAGGATCCACGGACCCCAACAACAAGGTCAGGGCGCGCGAAACGGTGTTCCGCGATCCGTTGTCGAATAGTGCGCCTACGTGAGGAGCCCCAATGCCGATCGCGATCCCTTCCCGCTTCACCGCCTGGTTCGAGGCCTTGCAGCAGGACACGCGTTATGCCGTTCGCGGACTGCGACTCCGCCCCGGCTTTTCGGCGATGGTCGTCGTGACCCTGGCGCTGGGTATCGGCGCCAACGTCACCATGTTCGGGATCCTGGACCGGCTCCTGTTACGGACACCCGCGCACATCGTGGACGCCGAGCGAGTCGTGCAGGTGCACTCGCGTTGGGTGGGTCGCGCGGGCGTACAGTCGTCGCAACCATACGCCGTCTACAAGGACTTTCTCGCCATCCCGGACTTCGAGCAGGTGGCGGTCACGACGCCGTCGAGTGTCGTGGATCGTGCATACTATCCACTCGGCCGCGGCAGCGATGCCACCCGGGTCGCCGGCGCCCAGGTCAGCCCGAGCTTCTTTCCCCTGCTTGGCGTTCGCCCACACCGCGGGCGCTTCTTCCAGGAAGACGAGGCGGGCGAGGCGAATCCGCAGCAACTCGCGGTCATCGGGTACGGATTCTGGCAGCGAAGGTTCGGCGGACGCGATGACGCCATCGGGCAGTCGCTGGACCTCGGAACGGACCGCTATACCATCGTCGGCGTCGCTCCCAGGGGATTCACTGGCGTGGAGCTGAGTGACATTGACGTCTGGATTCCCATCGCCGCAGCCAACGGACTTCGATTCGCCAAGGGCGCCGATTGGGCAACAACGCGCAACTCGCAGTGGCTGACCATCATCGGCCGTTTGAAGCCCGGCGTGACGGTCGAACACGCCGAGGCGCAGGCAACGCTCGTGTTCCGCGCCGGCGAACGAGCGCGCTTCGCTGCTTCGACGAATGCGCGCGACCGTAACAGTCCTGATTCCCAGGCCGTTGAACTCGGGTCCATCATCCCCGGCCGATCGATCCGTGCATTCGGCTTGAGCGCCAATTCCGCGGAAATGCGCGTCTCTCAGCTCCTCGGCGGCGTGTCGCTCATCGTGCTGCTCATCGCCTGCGCCAACGTCGCCAATCTGCTGCTGGTGCGCGCACTCGGCCGGCGCCGCGAGATCGCCGTTCGTCTCGCGCTCGGGATCAGTCGCCAGCGTCTCGTCCGTCTGCTCCTTGTGGAAGGACTGTTTCTCTCCCTGCTGGGCGGCGCCGGCGCACTGCTGTGCGCCCAATGGGCGTCCGGCTTCATTCGAACGCTGCTCCTTGGCGATACCGCATGGAGCGGATCTCCGATCGACCTTCGACTGATGGCGTTTACGGCGATCGCGGCGATTGGCACCGGCGTGCTGACATCGTTGCTGCCGGCGCTGCAGGCCAGCAGGCCGGAACTCACTTCAGCGCTCAAGGCGGGTGCGCGTGAAGGGGGAGCAGCACGCTCACGCACCAGGTTCGTATTGCTCGCCGGTCAGGCTGCCCTTGCGATCGTTCTTCTCGCGGGAGCCGGGTTGTTTGTGCGGAGTCTTCAGAACGTGGCCGCGACCCCGCTGGGAATCGACATCGATCGCGTGCTCGTGGCGGGCGTCGCCCACCAGAGCGTCGGCATGAGCAACGCCCAGGCGCGGGAAGTTTTCCGGCAAATCACGGCTCGCGCCGCCGAGGTGCCGGGGATATCTGCCGCGGCCACCTCGGTGGGGCTCTCGTTCGGGATGGGTTGGGGGATCAGGCTCATTGTTCCTGGTCGAGAAGCTCCGGCGGTGACGAACAACCCGAGCCAGTACGCGGTCACGCCCGACTACTTCAGGGTCCTCGGCATCCGTCTCGTCGACGGCCGGCTCTTCACCGACGCTGATCGCGCGGGGACTGAGCTCGTCTCCGTGATCAACGAGACGACCGCGCGAACCTTCTGGCCGGGCCGGAATCCCGTTGGGCAGTGCCTGAAGTTCGACGCTGACAGCATGCCGTGCACCACTGTTGTCGGCATCGTGATGAATGCTCGACGGCAGCGATTCGTCGAGCAGCCCGTGTCTCAGGTGTATCGCCCGCTCGATCAACTGGATCCGTCCGTCTACGATCGGTCGGTCTCATTCTTTGGTTTTTCATTCGTGGCCCGCACGACACGAAAGCCATCCACATTGGCCGAACCGTTGCGACGGCTGATTCAGTCGGCGGCGCCCAACATGCCTTACGCGGAAGTGCGTCCGCTGTCGGACCGTCTCGGGCGACAGACACGGTCGTGGACGCTGGGTGCGACGATGTTCACCATATTCGGCGCGCTTTCGCTGTTACTCGCGGCGATCGGGCTGTACAGCGTCGTCGCGTTCACGGTGGCCCAACGCGTTCATGAATTCGGCGTTCGCGTCGCTCTTGGCGCGACCGGAGCCGGCCTGTTGCGACTCACGGTCGTACGCGGGGTGATGCCGGTCGTTGCGGGACTGGGTATCGGAATCGTTGTCGCCCTGCTGGCGGCCCGGCTCGTTGAAGGCATGCTGTTCGAGCTGTCGCCGCGCGACCCGACGGTGTTCGTGAGTGTGAGTGCCTTGCTTCTGTTCGTCGCCGTGGCAGCGAGCCTGGTTCCTGCGCTGCGCGCAACGAAGGTCGACCCGATGCTCGCGCTCCGTTCCGAGTGATTTGGCGTTAGGCGCCTGGCGGGATACGGGCCGACGACCGGCACGGGCGAAATGCCGCGGTTGCCGTGCAGCTAATCGGCAGGACGCCTTGTTCATTCGCAACATTCAGAGGTGGCGCTTCCCCTACAGGTCCGCCGGGTATTCCACCAACGCGCCGGCGCTCGTTCTCCGGGTAACTTCAGACCGTGATTCCTGACCCAGGAGTCACGACAACCTGTTGGGCGCCGGACAGCCTTGGCCACTTCGTGTGCGAGGCCGAGCATGCCTGACGCGCCGGGACAATCCCCCGGCGGGAGGTACCTATGTGGTCAGCCGCTATTGTCATCCCACTCGCGGCGATGGTAGTGCCGATCGTGCTCATCCTGCTCGCTGTGCTGGTCGATGTCCTGTTTCTCGGTTGGGCCGTGTTCAGGATGTGGCATGACGAATGGGCCGCACGGGTCGGAGCCGTTGTCACGGACCACCTGGTTCGCCCGATTCGTGGACTGATCCCGGGACACCCGGCGCGACGCCCGCACTAGGGCCCCAGCGATCGCGGTCAGGCGTGTCAGCAAATTGCTGACATCCTCGAATCCAATGCCCTGACTGACGCTGCCCGCCTGCGGACAGACAATCGACCATCACCTTCACTCGAGGAGGACATCAATGCGATACCGTCACCTCCTGCTCGGCGTGGCACTCTTTGTACCGGTTATCGCCGCCTCACAAGCCACGCCGCGCCAATCGAATCCGGAGCGCTTCGATGTCGCGGGCCTTCCCCAGACCGCGTCCAGCGCCCTCGAAAAGGAGATCTTCACGCTCATTCGGTACCACCGGCGTGGTGACCTGAGGGACGCCACCCGGATTCACCTCAAGCTCGCCGAGTACTACAAGGATCAAGGCGACAAGGCTCGGGCCGACGATTGCACCAAGCTGGCGAACGAAGCGTGGGACGCCGCCGAGAAGGGCGTGCGCACCTCGGCTGGAACAGCAGGCACACCACCGTTCGAGCCGGCCGGGACGTTCGGGCGCAATTTCGCGTACAGCGATGAAGCCGTCGGCGTGTCGCATCGGTGGGAGTTCTACGACGATGGAACGTTTGCCCACAGCCTGACGACTCCTCCGGGTCAGACCGCGCCGCCCCCGAGGGAAACCGGCTGGTACACGGTGCTCGACGGCCAGATACGACTCTGGCAACCCAATCCCGCAGTCGACCGCACGGTCACGTTCCAGCTGCAGGGCGAGGGAGGCAGTAACGGCGTCGTGATGGAGGGCATCCGAATGCGGGTCGTGAGATAATCATTCGCGACTCGTGTCAATGCGGCCGGCAGGGATTGTCCTGCCGGCCGCACTGTCTTGGCGCTCCCGAGGTCAGGCGGTGCGTCTTGCGGCGCGTTAGGCTCGTCAGGGAACGACGACCAGTTCTCCCCGCATGCCGCCGCTGAGATGCGGCGTGCAGAAGAATCGGTAGCGACCAGGTGGCAGCGCCGGGACCACCACCTTGTACGTGTCGCCATCGAGCACCAGGAGCGGACCGGCCAGCGGCACGTCGCGCGACCAGGCGACCCTGGGGCGCTCGGGCATCGCCGCGTCGATGAGCCGATGCGCCTCGTCGGACAGCGAGTCATCGGCAAACTGGACGTTATGTGGACCGCCGCGGCCGTTGATGAATGCCAGCGTGTCGCCCGCCCGGGCCGAGATCAGGGCGGGCATGAAGCGATTGTTGTCGAGACGGACATCCTTGCGATCGAGGACTCTGCCGTCCAGCAGGCTTGCGGCGCCGACGGCACAGCACAGCGCGACAAAAAATCTCATGGACGTGAGATGGGAGATGGGAGACTCGAGAGAAACTGCCTACTGAAGACCAAGGCCGATCTCGTTGGGAATCCAGGCGTTTGCCTACAGTAATCTGACATGAGCAGGCTGGAGCAGTCTATCTCAGATCTCCCATCTCCCATCTCCCATCTACGTTCGTGCCGGTTCTATCTCCACGCGAATGTCCCGCCACTTCCCCTGGCGGAACCGAACCACGCTGAGCAGGCATCGGGTGGCGTGACCCACCAGGATCGCGCTCCAGATGTCCGTGGGCTGAAGCTCGCGCACGGCCTGAAGGAACGAGCAGATGCCTAACGGGATGATGATCTGTGAGATGATGGAGATGTAGAGTGGGCTTCGCGTGTCACCGGTCCCTTGAAGCCCGCCGGTGTACACCAGAGCCACCGAGATGAACAATCCGGAAACACTGAGGAAGGTGAGCAGTTGCACACCGATGTCGACCACCTCGGGGTCGTTCATGCCGAACGCGCGCAGCAACAGCCGCGGAATCGTCAGGAATATGATGGCGACGATGATGGAAACGCCGAGTCCGATGCGCGTGGCCACGCGAACCCCTTCGGCCGCCCGATCCGGATGCCCGGCGCCGAGGTTCTGGCCGGCGTACGCCGCCGAAGCGCCCATGAGCCCCACCGATGTCCACGTGATCATCGAAAAAAGCTCCGTGTAGCCCACGGCGTAGGCTGCCTGCGCCTCTGCGCTCCGGTCGAGTGATCCGATGAATCGCAGCAGCAGCACGCCGGCGATGTTCATGGCCACGCCCTGCACGCCGGTCGGCAGTCCGAACCGGAACAGCGCGCGAATGATGCTCCAGTCGGGTCGCCAGCTCGTGTCACGCACCGAGATTACCCAGCCGCCCTTCCACAGACGGTATACCGCGTAGCCGCTCACCAACGTGCCGGCGAGGTTTGTGCCGATGGCGGCGCCCGTGGTGCCGAGTCGCGGGATCGGTCCCAGTCCCGGGATGAGGATCAGGTTCAGCCCGATGTTGATCAGCGTCAGCGCGACACCAAGCCGCAACGGAGTCCGCGCATCGCCCGCGGCGCGCAGCGCGCCGCCGAGCATGAAAAACATCATCATGCCCAGACTGGCGACGAACATGAGCCGCAGGAACGGCAGTGCTTCCGCCCTTACCGCCGGCTCGGCGTTGATCAGCTCCAGCAACGACGGCGCCGCAAACCAGCCGATCGGTGCGAGGACTGCCACCGACAGCACGGCCGCGGTAATCATGGCCTGCGCGACCGTCCGGTTCACCTTTTCCGGGTCGTCCGCGCCCGCGAATCGGGCGACGAGGACTGCCATTCCCGTGAACAGCGAACTGACGAAGACCATGACGACGAGGAAGATCTGCCACGAGACGCCGATGGCGGCATTCCCCGCGTAGCCGACGAAGTTGCCGACCATCACGTGATCGACGATGCCCTGCAGGCCGCCGAAGGCGTTCTGCAACATGGTGGGCCAGGCGAGTCGCCAGACCGCCGGCCCAATCGGCCCGTCGACAATAGACCGGTCGAACCGCCCACTGGGTGTAGAAGCCATGACCGTGCAGGATCGCCAGCCCCGCAGCGTCGGGCAAGGAGTGATGGTCGCGCCGGTGGCGCGGCGCCTCAGTCCGTCCCGCTGCGCGTCAAGCCGTAGCCGCCAATGGGCGTGGTTTCCACGCGCCTGCCGACGCCGGCAATGAGCGGACGTCCTTCACTGAGCGCAGGTAAGCAATGCGATGCCGGTGCTACCCGGTCTCCCTGTTGAGATCGTCGGTCGTCCACCAGATTCCGACCTTGAGTTTTTCAGCGTTGCACCTCGTCGGAGGAGTCCAATGTCGCCAGCGCGCGCAGTTGCCGTCAGTCTGCTCGTTCTTTCCGCGCATGCGGCAGTCGCGCGCGCACAAATGCCCGGGATGCCGGGCAACACTCGCCCCATCAACCTCGTGATCAGCGGCGGGATGACGGTGCCGGCGGCGGACCTCGCCGACCTGCATGACGCGGGATTGCACTTCGACGCTTCGCTGCTGCTGAACATTCCCGGGTTTCCCGTGGCGCTGCGGCCGGAGTTCTCGCTGACGCGATTCAAGCTGAAGGAACCCGTTCTCACGGGAGCCAACACGGACGACGTCACGCAGATGATCGCCGCGATGGGCAATCTCGAGCTGCCTCTTGCCGGCGGGCTTTATGTGCTCGCTGGTGGCGGTATTCTCTCGCTCTCCTTGCCCGGAGCCGCGAGCACCGGCGGCACCGACGAATCGGCGAGCAAGTTCACGTTCGACGCCGGCGCCGGATTCCGGTTTGCGTTAGGCGGCGCGCGCGGATTCGTCGAGGCGCGGATCGGCGCCGCGTCCTACGATCAGGGGAAGTTCGGATTCAGCAAGGCGCAGTTCATCCCGGTGACGTTCGGTCTGGTGTTCTGACCCTCGCGCGCGGGTCACCGGCGGCTGGAATTGCTGCTCGCCGCGATCTTCTCTCTGAACTCCGTGATCCAGTTGGGTGACACGACCAGCTGGAAGTCGTCGCGATTAGAGACGAGGGTGACCAGGCGCTTCCCGTCGCGCAGCATGTCGTAGCTGGCGCCGAACCCCGTAAAGCCCGCGACCGACCCCGTGGCAACCGTGTCCCTGCCCAGCACGCGAAACGACGGAGTGAACTCGATACGCGCCGCGAGCAACCTGTCACCCGAGCGGTAATACAGCGCGCGGCCGTCATCGGACCAGGACGGTTCGGTGCCGCCATCGACCGACACCTGGACCCGGGACGACGGATCGGGGAACGAACGGACGTACACCTCGCTGCGCCCTGACTCGTCACTGGTCGCCGCGATCCAGACTCCATTCGGCGAGAATCGCGGTGCCATTTCGTTCACGTTCCTCGCGTTGAGGTACGGCGCAGCCACACGAGTCGAGTCCAGGGCCACCCGGTAGAGATTCCAGGAGTTGTTGTCGTACGCCTGATAGACCAGCCAATGCTCATCTGGAGACATCACGACGACCGGCGCCAGATCATCGGTCTCGAAGAGGCTCTCGGCCGGAGAGCCGCCCGCTGACCGCTGTCGCCAGAACCCATTCCGCTGCTTCTCACCGGCCGCCGCAAAGACGACATAGGATCCGTCGGCCGTCCACTGCACCGACGAAACGGTTGCCCCCGTGGTCAGGCGCGAGAACGTCGTCGTGGCAAGGTCGTACACCCAGATGTCGCTCTTCTGGTTTTCCGCGACCCCGACCGCCACGCGTCGCTCGTCAGGCGACATTTGCGGGCTGAAGAACCCGCGGGCCTCCCCCACGACCGGACGGGTGCTGCCGTCGGCGTTGACCCAGATAAGCTGGCTGCGTACGCCACCGCGAGACGTCACCAGGGCCCCACCGGAGGCGATGAAGATGCCGGAATTCCCGTTGTTGCCCGCGATGACCGGTACCGGATCGAGCACCGGGACCGGCCTGCCGGTCACGCGCCCGGCGCCGGCGTCCAGCGCCACCGCCATCACGGTGCCATCGGCCTGCAGGAAAACGAGCCTGTCATCGAGCACCGCGAGTGGGCGAATGCCTTTCACGTTCAGCGCGCTGGCCTGCCCGCCATCAACGTCAACGATGGCGATCTGCGATGAAGCGAGCGTGCCACTCCAGACGGCGAACAGAATGTGTTTGCCATCGGGGGATGCAATCGGCCAGACGTGCTGGCGCTCCCCCTTGGCGGTGTCGGGACGCGTGAATTCGACGAGCTCACCACCGGCCGCATTGACACGCGAGAGTCCATTGAAGGTCATCGAGGCACCGACGATCAACTCGTCGTGGATGCTCCAGGTCGCGCCATTAGCGCTTCCGCCGTCCGAGATCGTCACCGGCGCGCTGCCATCCAGGCGTACCTTTTTCTCCTTCCCGTTGGTCTCGAAGCCGAGCCACTGTCCATCCGGCGAGAAGTGCGGCTGAAACGCTCCGTTCGTGCCGGGAATCAGCCTGGCCTCGAGCTGATCCGTGCGCAGCGCATAGAGCACCGCCTCACCACTCCGCTGCGCCACGGAATACACAACCACGCGTCCGTCCGGCGATATCGCAGCCGGCCATGGAAAGTTGTCGAGCGGCCTGGCGCTGTCCGGCGTTGCCAGGATGAATCGCATCGGCCGGACCTCGACGCTCGCCGGCTGCTTGCCTGTCGCCATGACGGCGGCGCCGATGGCCGCGATCGCCACTACGGACAGCGCGAGCGTGACCGGATCGCGCAATCGCGCGCGCCACCCACCCTCCGCTCGTGGAGCGGAGGTGGCGGTCGCAACGGTCGGCATCGTCAAGCCCCCGCGCCCCTGCAGCGCATCGGCAAACTCCTTCGCGGTGGAGAATCGATCGGCGGGGAGCTTCTCGAGCGCCCGCGCCACCGCGGCGTCGATGTGCTCAGGCACCGCCGACCGCGACGACCGGACGCTGCGCGGCCTGTCCGTCAGCAGCCGGGCGATGATCGCCTGCGCCGTCTGTCCGATGTGCGGCGGCTCACCGGACAGCATCTCGTACGTCAGCGCGCCCAGCGAATAGATGTCGGTGCGGCCGTCGATGACGCGATCACCGGTCGCCTGCTCGGGACTCATGTACTGAGGCGTACCTAACGACAATCCCGTCTGCGTGACGCGGCTGCCGCCGGCCTTGCTCACGGCCAGCGCGATGCCGAAGTCCGCCACCACCGGCTGTCCCGCCTGGAGCAGGATGTTCTCCGGCTTGAGGTCGCGATGGATCACGTGGTGGCTGTGCGCGTAGTCGAGCGCGTTGGCGACGGCGACCGCGATGCGGATCGACTCGTCGATCGGCAACTGCTTCTCGCGATCGAGACGGGCACGCAACGACTCGCCTTCCACGAACGGCATCACGTAGAACAAAAGGCCGTTCGCCTCTCCCGAATCGAACAGCGGCAGCAGGTTGGGATGCTGCAGGTTCGCCGTGACCTTGATCTCGGCCAGGAACCGCTCGACGCCGAGGACAGCGCCCAGCTCCGGGTTCAGGACCTTGAGCGCGACCTTGCGATCGTGACGCAGGTCGCGCGCGAGGTAGACGGTCGCCATGCCGCCGGCGCCGATCTCACGGTCGATTTCGTAGCGCTCGACCAGCGCCGTGCGGAGGTTCGAGATAACGTCCATCAGGTGAGGTGTGTCGTTGGGCAGCCGGCGATCGGGGAAGCGGCGCTTAATGTCGCTCGCGCCGGAAACACGCGCCAGCACGCTCAATCCGGATTATCGTTTGCAGTATTGCTCACGCGCGATCGCGCCCAGCCAGATTCACACCATGCGGACCCTTTCTCTGCTCACCTTCCTCGTCCTGGCATCGGGGCGCCTGACGGCCCAGTCGGGCCCCGACGAGAGCACGATCCGGCGGCTCCGCGCCTCCTCGAATGCGGCGATCGCCCGTCACGACACCGGCGGAATCGGCGCGATTCTCGCCTCGGACGTCGTCGTAGTCACGTCGAACTCGGCTCACTACATCGGGCGCGCGATGAACGTGCAGCGGTTCGCCGATCAATTCCGCGGGCGACCGGACGTCGTATACGAACGGACTCCGGACGAGGTTCGCGTCTTTGCGCTCTGGAGCATGGCGTCGGAGCGCGGGCACTGGACCGGTTCCTGGACCGACACCGATGGCAAGATCCGGATCGGCGGGAGCTATTTCGGCAAGTGGCGGCGGGTCAACGGCCAGTGGCTGGTCGAGAGCGAGACCTACGTGCCTGAAACGTGCACCGGTGGGGCGTACTGTCGCACGGTGCCGTGAACAGCGCAGAGCGCAAAGCGCAACGCGCCGAGTCCCCTCCTCCCCCGGCATTTCGGCCCAGCCCCAGAACGGTTCCCCGGCTCGGTTCCCTCAGGCAGATTCCGGGTCCGCGCTTTTTCGGAGCTTTCATGCGCCTTGCTTCGTTGATGATAGGATTGGGTTCCCTCCTGCTCGTCGGATACCCGACGGCGTCTCGCGGTCAGGGTCGGGGCGGCGGCGGGCCCGAAACGACTATCGGGCCCGGGGAATCGTGCCCGCCTGGCATGACGGAGATCCGTCCTCGGCGCTGCATGGCGCCCCAGACTCCCGCCCCGAGCATCCTTGACTACCGACCCCAGTCGACGCTCGTGACCGACGCGCATCTCGTACCGCGCGCGAAGTATCCCGCGATCGATTTCCATGGGCATCCGCAGAACCTCCTGAATTCCGCTGAAGGACTGGCGACTTTGAAAGCGGCCATGGACAGCCTGAACATCGGGCTCATGATCGCGGCTGAAAACCAGAGCGGCGAACGGCTGGCGCGCACGCTTGCCCTGGTGAATGCCTCGCCACTGAAGGGGCGGGTTGCGGTATTCACTGGAATCGACCTCCAGAATGTCGGTCCCGGTTGGGCGGAACGCGCCGTATCGCGCCTCGAAACGGATATAAAGGCCGGCGCCGTCGGCGTTGGAGAGATAGGGAAGAACTTCGGGCAATCGACGCGGAAGGCAGACGGTTCCCGCTTGCGCCTCGACGACCCGGAACTCGATCCCATCTGGGAAGCGGCAGCGCGACTCGGCGTGCCGGTCTTCATCCACACCGGCGATCCGGCGGAATTCTACAAGCCGATGGACTACCAGAACGAGCGCTGGCTCGAGCTGGCTCTTTTCCCGGGTCGCCGAATTCCGGAAGGGCAGGTTCCGCGGTTCGATTCGCTGATGGCGGAGCGGGACAACCTGTTCCGGCGTCACCCGAAGACGACATTCGTGGCCGCCCACCTCGGATGGCAGGCGAACGACCTGGCGACCCTCGGGAAGCTGCTGGACCTGCCTAACGTGTACACGGAAGTCGGCGCCGTGCTCTACGACATCGGCCGGCAACCGCGGGCAGCGCGCGATTTCTTCATCAAGTACCAGGACCGCATCCTGTTCGGGAAGGACTCGTTCCAGCCCCAGGAATACCCGTACTACTGGCGGGTTTTCGAGACGCGCGACGACTACTTCGATTACTACCGCGACTATCATGCGTTCTGGAAGCTGTACGGCATCGACCTCCCCGATGAAGTCCTGAAGAAGGTGTATTACCAGAACGCGCTGAAGATCGTGAAGGGGCTTCCGCGGGAAGGCTGGCCGAGGTAGCGCAGAGGGCAAAGGGCGAGCGTAACAGCGTCAGCCCTTTGCTCTTTCTCTTCTAACGCCCAGCGAGGCGTTTGATGAGGAGAGGCGTGCCTCCCGGCCGCTCGCGGGGCGACCCGGCATGTGCCAGCCAGGCGGCAGACCGAACGCCGTGAAAACCTAACGTCGACGCGGCCATGCGCTCGCCGAGCGTTCGACAGGCGGCGCGGCGCGAAAGGGGCTGGCTGCGCTGGCTCCTCATGCGGGAAACCCAGCGTCCCGGCCAGCTTCGTTAGCAGGTCGCCTCTGGCGCTCGCGCGCCGCGCGCATACGATGGAACCTCGTCAATTCCTTCCCGAGTGACTGCCGAGCGCGCTCCAACATACCGGATACGGGCCATCATGCTGGTTGCCATGATGGTCGCGTTGCTCGTTTTGGCGTTGTCCGATCCGGTACATCGCGCCGTTCTGCAGGTCTTCGAGGAAGCAAAGGGCATCATGGCGGATCATCCCCTGCTGGGACCCGCGCTCTTCATGGTCCTCTCGGCGTTGTCGGCCATGTTCGCGTTCTTCTCGAGCGTTGTGCTCGTGCCGCCAGCGGTGTATGCGTGGGGTCCGGTCGCCTGTGCCGCCCTGCTCTGGGCGGGATGGATGCTGGGCGGCCTCGCCTCGTACGGGCTTGCCTGGCGGTTCGGGCGCCCAGTCATGCGATGGCTCGCGCCCGGCCGGTCGGTTGCGCGCTATCAGCGGCGGCTCCGCCGGGAAGCGTCGTTCGGCTTCATCCTGCTGTTCCAGCTCGCGCTGCCCTCCGAGATCCCCGGCCTGGTGCTTGGGCTGGCCCGCTTTCCGCTCGAGCGGTACCTGGTGGCGCTCGCACTGGCCGAACTGCCGTACGCCGTTGGGACGACGCTGCTGGGGGCCAGCTTTGTCTCCCGGCGGTTCGGCCTGCTCCTGTCGTTAGGCGCGGTGGCGGCGTTGACCGCGGTCCTGCTGGGCCGCGCCTTTCGGCGTCGCCTCGGCAGCGCCCCTCGCCGACCGGCATAACCAGCGCGGCGCGCCGTGGAAAGCGGCCGTCACGGCATGTAGAATAGCCCCGGCTTCGTCCCCCCGATCCCGGACGCCATGGGCACCCTCCAACTCGCTCCCGCCACTGTATCGGACTACCGCCGGCTCGCGGAGTCGCGCCTGCCGCGCCAGTTGTTCGATTACATCGACGGCGGCGCGGTGGACGAGCGGACGCTGGCCGCCAATCGGGACGACTTCGCACACTTCCATCTGAGGCAGCGCGTCCTGCGCGACGTGTCGGGCGTCGACACTGGTGTCGTGCTTTTCGGCACGCGCGCCGCTATGCCGGTGGTACTCGCCCCGGTTGGCCTGGCGGGGCTCATGCGCCGACGTGGTGAGGTGCAGGCGGCGCGGGCCGCCGAAGCGGCCGGTGTTCCATTCTGCCTTTCCACGGTGGGACTGTGCTCGCTGGAGGAAGTGCGCGCCGCCACGAAGGCTCCGTTCTGGTTCCAGTTGTACATGATGCGCGATCGCGGGTACGTGCGCGAACTGCTGCAGCGCGCGCGGTCGGTGGGAGTGGACACGCTCGTCTTCACCGTCGACCTGGCGGTCGTCGGCTCGCGCTACCGTGACACGCGAAACGGAATGGGCGGAGGACTGTCGGCGGGAGCAAGGCTGCGCAGTGCGCTCAACTTCGCGGCGCACCCCCTCTGGCTGCTCGACGTGGCGTTAGGCGGCCGGCCGCTCGTCTTCGGGAACCTGGCATCGTACGTCGCCAGCGCGAAGAACATCCAGCAGTTCCGCTCGTGGATCGACTCGCAATTCGACCCCTCGGTGACGTGGAAGGACATCGAATGGCTCCGGCGGGAGTGGCCGGGCACGCTGATCATCAAGGGGATCCTCGAACCCGAGGATGCGCGTGCCGCAGCCGACGCCGGCGCGCAGGGGATCGTGGTGTCCAACCACGGTGGCCGGCAGCTCGATTCGGCACCGTCGTCGGTCTCCGCGCTTCCGCGCGTGGTCGAGGCCGTCACCGATCGGCTGGAGATCCTGATGGACGGAGGCGTGCACACCGGCCCGGACGTCGTCAAGGCCGTGGCACTCGGTGCGCGGGCGGTGATGATCGGCCGGGCGTGGATCTACGCGCTCGCCGCGCGCGGCGAAGCCGGCGTGCGTCACATGCTCTCACAGATGCAGCGCGAGGTCACCGTTACCCTCGCGCTGACCGGGCTCACCAGTACGCGGTCGGTGGGCCCGGACATTCTTCTCCCACGAGCGAACGCCGGACCATGAGCCTCCGGCGCCCGGACGGCCGCAACGTTCGGGCGACTACCGCCTTGCTGCCCTTCCCTGCCGCGCGCGGCGGGACTTCGACGCCCGGGCTTTCCGCACCACCTTCTTCGGGCGGGACTTCGACGCCCTGGCTTTCCGCACCATCTTCTTCGGCCGGGCCTTTGCCTTTGCTCGCGAAGCCGGCTTCCGCTTCGGCGCCGCCTTCCGCGCTTTCGGCTTGCCCTTTGCCTTTGGTCGCGCTGATGCCTTGGCGCGCTTCTTCGTCGCCTTCTTGACGGCCGTCTTCACTGTATCCCTCACTGCCGTCACGGCCTTGGCGACCCGCGTCGCAACTTTCTTTGCCGCCTTCTTCACTGCCTTCTTCACCACGGCGCTTGGCGCCGGCTGTGCCGGCGCAGCCAGGGTGTTCGTGTCGTGCAGGGCAAAGCCTGCGCCCTGTGGATCGCCGAGTATCGCGATCGTGCCGCCGGGGATTTCCATGCGCTCGCGCTGCACGGACGCACCGGCCTTCGTGGCCGTCTCGACCGCCTTCCCCACGTCCTTCACATGGATGTAGACGAGCCAGAACGGATGCATCCCGGCCATCTCGGGAGGCGCCGTGAATATGCCGCCATACATCGCGTCACCCTTTCCATACGTGAGGTACATGGACCCGCCACCCATGTCCATCTCGCCGTTCTTCTCCCAGCCGAAGAGCGCGCGGTAGAACTCGAACGCCTTCCGGTAGTCCGTGGTCATGAGCTCATGCCAGGAGAAGCGGCCCACCACCGGTGAGCCGTCCCATCCACCGGACGCGACACTCGACTTGTAGACGCCAAACGTGGCGCCCTGCGGATCCTGGAGTACGGCGAAGCGGCCCGTGCCGGGGATGTCGGCCGGGCTGACCACGACGGTTCCGCCTAACGATGCTGCCTTCCGCGTCGTTTCGTCGACGTTGTCCGACTCGACATACGGCATCCAGTTGGGCGGAATGCCCTGCTGGCGCAAATCGTCGGTGAGGCGGAAGATGCCCGCGAACGGCACGCCACCGGTCGTCCACATCGTGTAGTCGTTGTCGAACGCCTGCGTCGCCCAGCCGGTGAAGCGCGGGTAGAACTTCTTCGAGGCGTCGATATCAGGCGTGGTGAGCTCGTACCAGCAGAATTGCCCGTGCATCGGGAAGCGGGATAGGGTGGACGGAGAAAACGGATGTCAGAGAACGGTACGGCTCTGCAGGCCCGGAAGCGAGATCAGGGACGTCGCTGGCCAGCACGCCTCTCAGGCAGGTACTTTCGCCCCCCGGGTTCCTCGTCCCCTCGCCACCATACGACCCTACCCCCGTCCCCGATGCGACAAACCCACGGCTTCCTGACGCTCATGACGATACTGCTCGCCGCGTGCACCCCGCGCGCGGGAGTCTCGACCTCGGCGAGGGCCGCCGGCGACTTCGACGTCGTTATCGAGAACGGGCGCATCGTGGACGGCACTGGCGCCGCCTGGTACTACGGCGACGTCGCGATCCGGGGCGACCGCATCGCCGCGATGGGGCCACACGGTGCATTCCGGACGGCTGGTGCGCGAACGCGCATCGACGCGATCGGCCACGTTGTTGCGCCCGGTTTCATCGACATCCAGGCGCACTCGATCGGTCATTACATGACGGGTGATGGAAAGGCGATCTCCATGATCACCCAGGGCATCACGACTGCCATCCACGGCGAGGGCTCGTCGCTGGGTCCGATCAACGACAAGCTGCTCACCGCTGAGACCGACACCGCCGCAAAGCGGGTGTTGGCGGGCTTTGCCGGTCCGAATGGGTTTGCGAAGTGGCTGGAGTACATGGTGGGTCGCGGCACCGCGCAGAACGTCGGTTCGTTCATCGGGGACGGCACAGTTCGCGTCTACGCCAAGGGCACGGAGCAGGGCCCGCTGACGCCGGCGGAGCTCGACACGATGCGGGCGATGGTCGGCCGCTCGATGCGCGACGGCGCCTTCGGCATCGCCAGCGCGCTCATCTACCCACCTAACACGTATGCCAGCACCGAAGAGCTGGTCGAGGCCGCGAAGGCCATGGCACCGTACGGAGGTGTGTACATCACGCACATGCGCTCGGAGGGTGACAAGTTCCTCGAGGCGATCGACGAAGCCCTGCGGATCGGGCGGGAAGGCGGCGTGCCGGTGGAGATCTTCCACCTCAAGGCAAGCGGTCCGCGCAACTGGCCGAAGATGCCGCTGGCGATCGCGAAGATCGATTCGGCGCGCGCCGCCGGTCAGGACGTGCAGGCGAACATGTACCTGTATCCGGCGGGCGGGAACTCGTTCGCCTCGTGCGTTCCGCCGAAGTACGCCGCTGGAGGGCGGCTGATGGAGAACCTGAAGAACCCTGCCCTCCGCGCGACGATGGTCGCCGAGATGCACGCACGCGACGCGGGTTACGAAAACCTCTGCGAGATCGCGACATCCGAGAACGTGATGGTCGTCGGGTTCCGCAAGGAGGCCAACAAGCGCTTCGAGGGAAGGCGTCTCTCGGAGATCGCGACCGCGCTTGGCAAGGATTGGGCCGAAGTGATCATCGACCTCAACGTCGACGAGGAGCTGCAGCTGGGGGAGCTGCTGTTCCTGATGAGCGAGGAGAATATCCGGCTGCAGCTCCAGCAGCCCTGGATCAAGTTCGGCACCGATGCCGGTTCGGTGGACCCCGCCACCGCCCGGGGGATGGTCCATCCACGCACCTACGGCAACTTCCCGCGGCTCTTCGCTCGTTATGTGCGCGAGCAGCACGTCATCCCGCTGGAGGACGCGGTGCGCAAGGCGAGTTCCGCCGTCGCGACCCGGCTCTCGCTCACCGATCGCGGCGTGCTCAAGGCCGGGCTCAAGGCCGACGTAATTGTCTTCGATCCGGCGACGATCACCGACCTCGCCACCTTCGAGCGGCCGCACCAGCTCTCGACGGGCGTGCGGGACGTCTTCGTGAACGGCGTGGCAGTGCTGCGGAACGGACTGCACACGGGAGCCAAGCCAGGTGTGGTCGTGAGGGGACCTGGCTATCGACGCTGACACGGGGTGACCAGCACCCTGGTCGGGCACCGCGCCGTGGGCGGGTCCGCCTTACCAAGCTGCTGTCCGGCGGCGACGATAAGCGCGCCGCAGCGCCACGCGGGCAGCGAATCAAGACAACCCTAACAGCCACGCCCGCATGGCCATCAAGCAGCTGTCCGAAGTGGAGGTCGCGACCTGGAGCCGCCTGCAGAAGGACCAGTGGTGGTTCGACAACGTGTACCGCGGCGACATGCCGCAGCTCACCGTCCGCTCCGCGATCACCGGCTTCCTCCTCGGCGGCGTGCTCTCCGCCACCGCCCTTTACATCGGCGGGAAGACCGGGATCACGATCGGGGTCGGGCTCACGTCCGTGATCCTCGCTTTCGCGATGTTCCGGATCATGTCGCGCTCAGGCCTGATCGACGACTTCACGATTCTGGAGAACAACTGCACGCAGTCGATCGCCACCGCGGCCGGCTACATGGTCACGCCGATCGTATCGGGCCTGGCTGCCTACATGATGGTCACGGGAACCATCGTGCCGTGGTGGCAGTTGATGATCTTCAACGTGGTCGTGTCCAGCATAGGGGTGCTGGTCGCGTTTCCCATGAAGCGGCGTTTCATCAATGAGGACCAGCTTCCTTTCCCCGAAGGACGCGCCGCTGGCGTGGTGCTCGATGCGCTGTATACGGGTGAAGCGGCCGCGGGAATGTTCAGGGCCAGGCTGCTCGCGATCACCGCCGGTTTTACCGGTCTCTATCAGTTCATTTCCAGCGACGGCTGGATGCGACTGCTGCAGTTCAAGCTCCTCCGCATGGACAAGTGGACGGGGATGACCCAGCCGTGGAACTGGCAGGAGCGCTTCGACACGTACTACTACAACGCCGCGGCTCGACTGAACCTGTGGATTCCGAAGATTCTTGGCACGGACATCCGCCAGCTCGGGTTGCGCCTCACGCTGGATGCCGCGATGCTCGGCGTCGGCGGGCTCATGGGCATTCGCGTCGCGACGAGCGTCTTGTTAGGCGCACTGGTTAATTTCGTCATACTGGCACCGATCATGATTCAACGGGGCGACATCGCCTCGTACACGGCGCCCAGCGGCGCTGTGGTCGCGATCTCCCGCGCCGAGATCGTGAATCAGTGGTCACTGTGGTGGGGCGTCGCGATGATGGTTGTTGGCGCGCTGGTCGGCCTGTTCGCCAAGCCCGAGATCTTCACCAAGGCGTTCGGGACGCTCACCGCGAAGAAGTCTCCATCGACGCCGGAAAACGACCCGCTGGGTCATATCGAAGTCCCGCTCTGGCTTTCGTTCATCGGCGTGCCGCTCCTCAGCATCCTGGGCGCGTATATCACGCACGAGTTCTTCGGCGTGCGCTGGCTTCTCTCTTTCATCTCGCTGCCGCTGATCTTCATCCTCACGATCATCTCGACCAACTCGATGGCGCTGACGTCGTGGACGCCGACCGGCGCGCTCTCGAAGATCACGCAGTTCACGCTCGGCGCCATCGACCGCGTGAATCCCGCCTCGAACCTGCTCCCGGCCACCATGACCGCCGAGATCTCGTCGAATGCGTCGAACCTGCTTTCGGACATCAAGCCCGGCTACATGCTGGGCGCAAAGCCACGGCAGCAGGCCATCGGGCACGTCATCGGGATATTCGCCGGCACCCTGGCGACCGTGCCACTCTTCTTCCTGCTCTTCCTGACACCGAATGCGGAGGGCGTTCGTTCGACGTCCACCATCGTCTCGGAGCAGTTCGCGATGCCGGCCGCCGTGCAGTGGAAGGGCGTGGCGGACCTGATCACCAACGGGTTGAGCCAGCTCGCGACATCCGCCGTGATCTCGATGATCGTGGCCGCGGTGCTCGCGCTGGTATTCGAGATTCTCCGTATCCGGACCAAGGGCGCGTTTCCACTCTCAGCGGTTTCGATCGGGCTCGGTGTGATCCTGCCGCCCGAGTCGTGCATCGCGATGTGGGTGGGCGCGATGATCTTCTGGTGGCAGGGCCGGAAGAAGCCCGCTCCCGGCACGCGGGCTCACGCGATCTGGGTTGACGGCTATGAGGCGATCTGCGCGGGACTGATTTCGGGCGCGGCGCTGGTGGGGATCGGGAACGCGATTGTGAACGTGTTGATTGGATAGCGAGCAGCGACAAGCGACAAGCGACAAGCGACAGGCGGCTGATCGCTGATCGCTGATCCCTAGAGATACCTCCGCGGCGGCACCAGGACACTCCCGAACAACAGCCCCGCCATCAACGCCACCAGCGCGCTCAACACCGCGACGCCGGTCTCCATACCTAACGTATAGTCGCGCTCCATCAGCGACGCGAGACCGCGGAAACCGACGCTTCCCGGAACGAGCAGCATGATCGACGGCAGTCGCACGAGGGTTCCCGGCCGCCGGGCGACACGTCCGTAGAGGTTGGCCAGCGCCGCCATGACCAGACTGGAGAAGAAAACGGCCCCCGCGAAGTTCACGCCCTGCGATGGGGCGAACCAGCCGCTGGCGAACCGCGTGATCACGTAGCCCATGACCGCGCTCACCATCACCAGTGGCACATCGCGGCGCGACGCGCGGAACAGGATCGCAAACGAGAATGCGGCGGCAATCGTGGCGATGACCTCGATGACCGCGGGGAGCGCCAGGACTTGCGCCGTTTGCGGAACCCAGTCAAGCGCGCTCACGATCTGAGCACCGGCTACGCTGCCGAACGTGAGCTTGAACAGGACCACCATCGCCCCCGCAAAGCGCGCGGTCCCCGTGACCAGCTGACCGGATGCGAGCTCGGTCACCGCCGTGGTGAGCGACAATCCGGGCATGAGAACGATCAGCGACGCGATCACCACGGTCTGAACCGACAGGGGCGCGATGAAGTGCGCGAATCCCGCGGCCAGCACGGTCGCCACGATCGCCGCAATCGCTTCCGACGCCGCGGCCAGGTGCGGACGCGTTCGCGACGCGACCGCGATGGCACCGATGATCAGCCCTAACGCGCCAGCGACGCCAATATCAGTCCAGCTCGTGCGCAGCAGGCCTGCGACGGCCGCCGCAGCAAGGCCGAATGCCACCACGGTCCACGTGCGCTGCTTTGAGTCCGCAGGCCGATCCAGAGCGCGGAGACGCGTCGAGGCCTCGACGACGTCCAATCGCCCGGCGATCACCTGCTCAGCGATCTCGTCGAGTGCGATGAGGTCGGACAGGTTTGGTTCCGCCGGCTCAAGACGCAGCACACGCGTCTGCTGGCTCGCTCCAGCGTCGCCACCCTCTCCCAGTGAAAGGAGGATCCCGGTCGGGCTCGACCAGATTTCGCACTCGACTCCGATTGACTTCGCGGTCGACTGAACGGCCCCCTCCAGGCGCGCCGCCGAAACGCCGGCGAGGTGCAGGCGCCTGGCGAAATCGGTTACGAACCGCGCGCGTTCTTCGAGCGTGGGCACGCCGTTCCGTCAGGAAGGGTGGCTGCGGCGTCGAGTCGTCAGCGGTCGGAAAGCACCAGCCGCCGGGCCATTCCCGGATGTCGGCCGAGCAGGTACGCGCCCGCCACCACCACAGCGAGCACGTTCGCGAGGACTACCGACCACCAGGGCAGCAGCGCCTTGATCGGGCTCGACACCATGCCGATGCCGAAAATCGTGACGAAGAAGCCGGCAACGATCACGAGAACGGCGAGCCGTGTCTGGGCCGGCGGCCCCTCGAGCTGCGCAGCCAACCAGGCGACGACCAGTCCGATGATCAACGCGACCACCAGGTGGAGGATCGTGTACAGCACGACGGCGGTGAGGTCGATGGCCATCGGTGTCTGCAGCACACTCGGGTCGCGCAGACCGTAGAACACCGCCTGCCCAAGCAGGTTTACGGTGAAGAGGAAGCCGCGGGCGGCCAGGAAATCGAACGCCGCATAGAACAGGGCCACGGCTGCAAAACCGATGAGGCCCACGACGAGCCCTTCACGCACGACGCGATTCGTCATGGCCATTCAGATCTCCAGTCGAAGATCGGTGAGTGCACTCTGGACAAGATGAAGGCTATCGGGCCGCGGGGGGAGGTGCGGTCGGGGATGCCTCCACGGGTCAGAGTCGTTCCCGGACTGATCCGGTGTCGCATCAAGGGAGTCGTGCGGAAATCGCCTACCATCGCGTCCGACATTCTCCCACAGCCGTGCCACTACGTCGCCGTATCGTGGCCACAGGTTCGGGAGGCTCTCATGAGAATCGTGACTTCGTGCCTCGCGACCGCTCTGTTCGCGGGGACGGCTGGCGCCCAGCAGCGACTGCCGATCCTGGACGTGCATGTCCACGCACTGCCGGCCGACGCTCAGGGCCCGCCCCCGCTGGGCCTCTGCACTCCTATCCACCCGTTCCCGGCGTGGGATCCAAAAGCTCCTTACGGCGCGACCTTCATGGCCTTGCTCAAGAAGCCGCCCTGCGCGAACCCGGTCTGGTCACCGAAGACTGACGACGAGCTCATGGCACAAACGATTGACGTGATGAAGCGGCTGAACATCGTGGGCGTGTTGAGCGGCCCACAGAGCCACGTCGCTTCGTGGGTCGCCGAAGCACCGGGTCGCTTCATACCGGCGCTCGTATTCCAGCTCGGCTCGCCATCGGACCACTACTCCACAGACTCTCTACGGAGGCTCCACGCTGCCGGCCGCCTCGCCGTGCTTGGCGAGGTCACCAACCAGTACGCTGGAATTGCGCCGGACGACGAACGGATGGAGCCATACTGGGCGCTCGCGGAAGAACTCGACATTCCAGTGGGGATCCACGTTGGGACGGGTCCTCCCGGAGCGATCTACCTCGGCGCGGCCGGGTATCGCGCCCGCCTCCACAGTGCCCTGACGATGGAGGAAGTGCTCGTGAGGCATCCGCGGCTGCGGGTCTACCTCATGCACGCGGGTTACCCCATGCTCGACGACCTGCTGGCCGTGATGTACGCGCACCCCCAGATGTACGTGGACGTGGGTGTCATCGTCTATACGCAGCCGCGCGCAGCCTTCTATCGATACCTCCGGGGCATCGTGGAAGCGGGGTTCGCGAATCGCGTGATGTTCGGCTCAGACCAGATGGTCTGGCCGGGGGCGATCGAGCGGGGCGTGCAAGTGATCCGGAATGCACCGTTTCTGACGGCCGCCCAGAAGCGCGACATCCTCTACAACAACGCCGCTCGCTTCCTGCGCCTCAGCAAGGAGGAGATAGCCAGACACCACGGCAAGTAATTCCATAACGCGGTGTTCCGCGCCTGCTTATGGACAGCGCCCGGGCGCGCGGGCGCACGCAATCACTCCGATCTCACCTGGATGCCCCCGTTCGTGCTCAGTCGCAGCACGGGAATGGCCGGACGCGTGTTGCAGAACTCGAGATCATCGGACGACCCGAAGAACACCAGGCTGGCGAGATCCGTGGCACCTTCGTCTTCGCCGACGTCCATCACAGTGAAGACCATTGGCAGGCCGACCCTGGCGGGCACCGCCTCCCCGTCGCGCGCGAATCGCGTGATCCGGGACCCCACCCATGCCTGATTGTCTACGACCGAGAGACATGTCACCTCGGCGTGCACGGTAACTTCGCTGTTCGTGAAGGTGAGGAAGTGCACCGCCACCTGCCCCATCGCCGCGAACGCACTACCGGTCGAAAGAGCCGTGAACGAGAATATCTCGTCCTTGATGCCCTGAACCGTAGTGCCGTGGATCTCGGCGTATCCGGTCGCACCGGCGCCGGAGGCGCCCATCGAGGTCAACGCTGTCACAGTGGATGCAACGTTCCGTGGCGCGATCGGGTCGCGTTCCGATCCGTCGCACGCGAGCACGAGCGCCGATACGCCACACAGCAATGACGAAGCCTTTCGGTTGATCCGCATGACTGCCTCCGCAACTGATTCGTTTGAGACTGCTACGGCGCGCGATTCGACGTGGTCGTCCGGATCTCGTTGGTTCCGATTCCGGCGCGTCGGCTTCCAGTGATACAAGCGACGAAACCAGCCGACTCGGCTCATTCGTGCCGCACTGACCACGTCGTGCCGGCGCCAGACGCGCCTGCGAGCTCCCGCGCGTCGGCCAACGAGGTCTAACGTTCCCGATCCGTCCTGGTATATTCGTGCGCGGAGAGCACACCAGTCTCCACCAGGCAAGCCGCGCCTGCGGCAGCACCGCACCTCGTCGTCATCAGAACCTGGCGTGAGCAGCTCCACGCCAGGTTGCGCGAGGAGCACGGATGCGCATGGACATCGCGTCAGCCGGCCCACGCGCCGTGTTGGCGATACGGACCTCCGACAGCGCCAGGCCGTTACGGCAGGCGCTCGGCGACGCTCACGCGCCAGGCGAGCTACTCGGACACGGCGGCTTCGCCGACGTCAACCGAGCCTGGCGCCATGCGAGGAGGGCGCGGTGATGCCCGACCACACCGGCGAAATAACGCGTGTCCTGGCTGGACTGCGCGGATTGACCCACGAGGAAGCCGTGGATCGCCTGATTCCTCTGGTGTACGCCGAGCTCCGGACCATGGCAGAGGCCCATCTCCGTCACGAGCGTCCGGACCACACGCTGCAGGCCACGGCGCTCGTCCACGAGACCTATCTGCGGCTCCTGGGCGACGGCTATCCCAACTGGACTGGCCGGCGGCACTTCTTCCACGCCGCCGGGGAGGCGATGCGCCGGCTTCTCATCGAGCACGCCCGGAAGCGCGGGCGGGTGAAGCGCGGCGGCCACCAGATTCGAGTGTCATTGAGCACGGTAAACCTGGCCGTCGAACAGGACCCTGAGGAGGTTCTGATCCTCGATGACGCGATTCGGCGCTTGAAAGATGTGGACCCGTCGGCCGCCGAGGTCGTGACGTTGCGGTTCTTCGCCGGACTCTCGGTCGCGGAGACCGCCGCGACACTGGACGTGTCGGAGGCGACCGTGAAGCGGCAGTGGGCGTTTGCGCGAGCGTGGCTGTTCAACGCCCTTGGCGGACCGGCGGGCCAGACACCGGAGGATGACCGATGACGCACCCGAACTGGACTCGCGCCAAGCAGGTGTTCCAGGAGGCGCTCGGGAAAACTGGAACGGAACGGACCCATTTTGTGGCCGCGGCCTGCGGCGACGACGCTGAGCTGCGGGCGCAGGTCGAGGCGCTGCTCGCCGCGCACGATGAAGCCGGCGAATTCCTCGCGTCACCCACCGGAGCGGGAGCCGACGCAGCGGCCAGGGCCGTCGCGGAGGAGGCCAGCGACAATCCGCCCGAGGGCCCCGGTACTCAGATCGGACCGTACAAGCTCCTGCAACTGATCGGCGAGGGTGGATTTGGCATGGTGTACATGGCCGATCAGATGGAGCCAATCCGCCGGCGCGTGGCGCTCAAGATCATCAAGCTGGGGATGGACACGAAGGAGGTCATCGCCCGCTTCGAGAGCGAGCGCCAGGCGCTCGCGATGATGGACCATCCCAACATCGCCCGGGTGCTCGATGCCGGCACGACGGAATCGGGGCGCCCGTATTTCGTGATGGAGCTCGTCAAAGGGGTGCCCATCACGGAGTACTGCGATGCGAACCGCCTGAGCACCCGCGAGCGGCTGGATCTGTTCGTCGATCTGTGCAAGGCCGTCCACCACGCGCACGAGAAGGGGGTTATCCACCGCGACATCAAGCCGTCGAACGTGATGGTCACCCTGCACGACGGGACGCCCGTCCCCAAGGTGATCGACTTCGGCATCGCGAAGGCCACCAACCAGCCGCTGACCGAAAAGACGCTGTTCACGGCCTACGGGCAATTCCTCGGGACGCCGACCTACATGAGCCCGGAGCAGGCCGCGCTCGGCGGTCTGGAAATCGATCGGCGATGCGACGTCTACTCACTCGGCGTCCTGCTCTATGAGTTGCTGACCGGAACGACGCCGTTCGAGCACGCGGCACTGCGTTCGCGCGCGTTCATGGAGGTGTTGCGGATCATCCGTGAAGAAGATCCACCCACCCCGTCGGCCCGGCTCAACACGCTGGGCGAGCGTCTCACCGAAATCGCCACCAGCCGGCACGTCGAGCCTAACGCGCTCGCGAAGCTGGTCCGGGGAGATCTCGACTGGATCGTCATGCGCGCGATCGAGAAGGATCGGAGGCGGAGATATGCCTCGGCGTCGGAGCTTGCCGGCGACGTGACCCGCTACTTCCGGAACGAACCCGTCACGGCGCGCCGGCCGAGTGCTGTGTACCGGTTATCGAGGTTTGCGAAGCGCCGTCGTGGACGCGTCCTCGCCTTTACCGGCATGGCTGCCGCCATTGTGCTCGGCGCAGTGCTCGCCCAGGCGTTGAGCCAGCGCTACGCTGACCCCGGCCCTCCGACCAATCGACTCGTCCTCGACGGGGCGCGGGACTCGGCATGGGGTACCCTCCCGACGCGCGACGGCCACCATCGCCTGCGTTACAACCAGGCGCGTCGAGGATACGAGCTGGTAGAGATCGAGTCGGGTAAGGCCCGGCGTCTCATCTCCGCGGGCCCTCAGTTCAGAGGCCTGACATCTGGCCACAACGATCTGTCGCCCGACGGCCGCACGCTGGCCATCGTTCGGGGAGCCGGGGCAACCTGGGGAGCACCCGCCGCGAGGTTCGGCCGCACCGAGCTGCGGACGTTTTCCGTGGGCGGCCCGGAGGAAGGGCGCCTCGTGAGCGACTTGGGGAGCGACGTGCGTCGGGCCGAGGTATTCGGATGGGCGCCAGGTCAGACGCACGTGTGGGTGTGGCTCATGCGCGCTGATCGTACGGCGTCGATCGCGTCCATTGACCTGAAGGACGGTTCGCAAGAGGTGCTCAAGACTTTCCCGTGGCGCGACCACACTCAGCCGCCCTCCCTTTCGCCCGACGGACGTTTCATCACCTACCACGACGCCGGCCAGGGACAGTTGCCCGACATCTTCATCGCCAGCACCGAGGGTGGCCAGGATCTTCGTGTCGAACACCCCGCCCGCGATGGGGTGCCGGTGTTCACCCCCGACGGTTCCGGCATCGTGTTCCTGAGCAGTCGGAAAGGGGGCGATCTCTGGTTCCTCCCGGTTGCTGACGGCCGTCCTGCTGGCGATGCCCGTGCGATATGGGACGACATCGGCCCGTACGGTCAGACGATGGGTTTCGCCGAGAACGGGAGTCTGTTCTACTACTTCGCCGGGAACGGCTGGGAGCTCTATACCGTCGATGTAGACCTGGCCCGCGGCATCGTCGGACAGCCAGAACTCGTCCCACCGCAGCGAGGCGAAATCAATAACGCCCCGGCTTACTCGCCCGATGGCCGGTACCTGGCCCACCTCCGGGGCAGCGGCCGCCGGCTGGTGCTTCGCGAACTGTCCACCGGCAACGAACGGGAGTTTCCACTTGGTGGTTCCCGGATCGCGCCCACGGTCGACTTCTGTCCCGATGGCCGCTCGCTCATCGTGGCTGGTTATCAAGGGACAATCGGGCAAGTTGTCGTCCACGTGAGCACCGAACAGGGCCGCACCGAGCAGATTCCCGTCGCCGCGGAGGCGACTACGCCTGCCTTCTGCGTCGGGAATGGCAGCGATCTACTGTACGCCGGTGCACGAAAGCCAAACGAGCCATCTCGCATATTCCGCAGATCGCTCCTCACGGGTGCCGAGACGCTCGTGTATCGTGGCCCGCCTGCTCGACTCACCTTCTCCCCTTCACCGGACGGCAGCCGGATTGCGATCCTGACGCGGCCGCTCACGGGTGCGGGGCTATGGTGGCCAGACGGTCAACTGAATGTCGTGCCGGCAGACGGTGGTCCTGCCGTTACGTTCTCGGGAATGGGAACCGGAGCGCATGGCTTCATGTGGCTGCCCGACGGCACCGGCTTGCTCGTCGCGCGGCAATCGCCAGCCGACAGCGCCGACGTAACGAGCCCCGAGATCACGTTCTGGCGGGTGCCACTCGATGGCGGTACGGCGACCGAGAGCGGACGCATGCGCTTACCACCCCACGCGAATTCCTTCTACGGCTCCTGGAACTACCGCGCACATCCGTCGGGCTCACGCATCGTCTTTGAGCGGCACGCTGGACTCGTGTCCCAGGTGTGGGCCATCGACAATCTGCTGTCGTTCATTCAGTCGGGGGCACCCATTGCGGTAAACGAACTGCGGCGCTTCTAGCTCTGCTTCAGCACATGGGCGGGGCGGATCACCGGGATCCGGACCCGCCCTGGCCGATCCGAATCGCCCGACCCGTCATTCCGCTGGCGCGCTGCCCTTCCCGCAGCGCCACGGCGCCGTTCACCACGACGACGGAAATTCCATCGGGATACTGGAACGGCTCTTCGAACGTGGCCCGATCGGCGATCGTCGCGGGGTTGAAGACCACTACGTCCGCTGCCAGTCCAGCCGCTATTCGACCGCGATCGGTGAGACGAATGCGCGACGCGGGAAGGGCGGTCATCTTGTGAATGGCCATCTCCAGCGTGAGAGCTTTCCGCTCCCGCACATAGCGACCGAGGACGCGAGGGAACGTGCCAAGTCCACGCGGATGCGGACTCCCCCGGCGCGTCGGTCCTTCGATGGCGAACGATCCTCCATCGCTTGCCACCATGCCGCGTGGATGGGCGAGGATCCGGTCAAGGTTTTCTTCGCTCATTGCGAATCCGACCATGCCGATGCTCCCCCGATTGCGACCAAGCATGGCAACCGAGAGCTCATAGGGGTCAACACTGATCGATTTGGCGTACGAGCCGAGTCGCTTGCCCTCGGCGGCGCGATCCACGGAGTCGCGCACCGATGAGATGTGCACGTTCTCCCAGCCGCCGATCAGCTCGACCTTCGCCAGCGTTTCGCTTCGGATACGAGGTGCGACGCCTGGATCGGAGAGTCGCGCGAGGAACGCATCGGTGCCGCCATCGCGGCTCCAGACCGGGAAGAGATTGGTCAGTCCGGTCGCATAAGCGATGTACGGATATCGATCGAACGCGATGTCGAGGCCGGCCTTGGCTGCTGTCTCAACGCGCGCAAAGACCGTGTCGAGTTTTGACCAATTGCGCGGGCCCTGAGTCTTCAGGTGGGAGATCTGCAGAGGGCATCCGGCACCGCGCGCCACGGCGATCGACTCGTCGATCGAGTCGAGCAGACGGTCGTCCTCGTTCCTCATGTGCGTCGCATACGGAAGCCGTCGTGAAGCCAGCGGCTTGCAGAGGGCGATGAGTTCCTCCGTCGATGCAAACGCACCGGGCGTGTACTCGAGTCCCGACGACGCGCCACAGGCGCCATCGGCCAGCGCTGCTTCGACCATCGCGGCCATCGTGCGTAGCTCGTCAGGCGTCGCCGGCCGATCATCGGCACCCACGACGCGACCGCGAACCGTGCCGAGTCCGATCATCGACGCGATATTCACCGAAGGTCGCAATGCATCAATGGAAGCGAACATCCCGGAGAATCCTGCAGAGTCTCCCGCTGCCCGCTGCCCGTTGCCCGCTGCCCTCGATGACCCGTCCTGTCCCACAACGATCGTTGTGATCCCCTGGCGCACGAGCGACTCCATGCGAGGGTCGTCGTCCATGGACCCGTCGCCATGGGAGTGGAGATCGACAAAGCCCGGCGATACTGCGAGTCCCCGGGCATCGACCTCCTCGGTGCCGCGTCCGGCGAGGCGCCGACCGACCTGCGCGATCTTTCCGCCGCTGATGGCGACGTCCGCTTCGACCCCCGCGGAACCCGTGCCATCGAAGACAGTGCCGCCCCGTATCACGAGGTCGTGGGCGCCCTGCTGCCTGACGAGTGATGGCACTCCGGCCAGCGCGAGGAGCGATCCCGCTCCCGCGACGATAACGTCTCGACGTGCCGGATTTATCCGTTCCGGGTTCATTTCTCTTTTCCCGTAGACAATCGGCTCATCAGGATCGCCGCTCGCTTTGCCTGGACGGCGAGCATGGTGAGGTCCGCAGTCTCATTCACCGTGTGGTCAGCCCTGCCCTTGAGTCCCAACCCGTCAAGCGCCGCTTCAACGCGTCCCGCGACGAACGAGATGTCGGCTGCGCCCGCGCGAGCAGGATCGACTGCCCCCACTGGCGGCAGGCCGGCA
>Ga0209108_10000115_pt1 | contig 38427 bp, 31 predicted proteins | sample Rifsed10ft1_FD_184003 | JGI IMG/M metagenome (GOLD analysis project Ga0209108, IMG submission 184003) | Soil microbial communities from Rifle, Colorado, USA - sediment 10ft 1 (version 2) | ecosystem: Environmental > Terrestrial > Deep subsurface > Rock core/Sediment | place: Rifle, Colorado...
GAGGGCGGTGATCCCGCCGATCAGCGCACCGGCGAAGGCGCCGGCGATGAAACTGGTAAGCTGACGCATGGTTGGCCTCCTTGTTTGATTATCCCACAGACGGCAGGTGCCGACCATAACCGGAGAAACCGCTCGCCATAGAGGAAGCCACCCGCGCGGCGAGGTCTGCGTACCCGGCCTCTGGCGAAGCGGTATACTCACCGCCCGAGAGGGACTTCCGATGACCGTCGTCCGCATCGAATACTGCACGGCCTGACACTATACCGACCGCGCCGTCGGTCTGGCGGCGGAACTGCTCAAGGTGCACGAAATCCGGCTGGGATCGCTCGAACTCGTCCCGTCATCCGGAGGGCGTTTCGAGGTATCGGTGAACGGCCAAGTCGTGTTTTCCAAGGCGGCCCTTAGCCGGCACGCCGAGCCGGGCGAGGTCCTGGGGCTGGTGGATAAGGCTCTTCGAGAGGGTTCGTGACGTGGCTAAGAAACGGGGCAGGGTCTTCTCCGGGGCGCGCCCGACCGGGCGCCAGCACCTGGGTAATTACCTGGGGGCGATTCAGAACTACGTCGCCTTGCAGGACGACTACGAGTGCATCTACTGCGTGGTCGACCTTCACGCGCTGACGACGCTCGAAACGACGTCCGATCTCAAGGAGAACACCCGCGAGATGGTGCTCGACTTCCTGGCGGCCGGCATCCGGCCGGAGGAGTCGATCATCTTTGTCCAGTCGCACGTGCCGGAAGTCACCGAGCTGCACACGATCCTGTCGATGGTGACGCCGCTGGGCAAGCTGACCGACCTGCCGACCTTCAAGGAGATGGCCCGCCTGCATCCGCACAACGTGAACTACGGGCTGGTCGGCTATCCGGTGCTGATGACGGCCGACATCGTCCTGTACAAGGCCAACGTCGTTCCGGTCGGCCTGGACCAGGCGCCCCACGTCGAGTTCTCGCGGGAGATCGTGCGTTCGTTCAATCACCGCTTCGCCCGCAAGGTCCTGGTCGAGCCCGAGGTCAAGCACACCAAAGTCCTCAAGGTGTTGGGCACCGACGGTCAGCAAAAGATGAGCAAGAGCCTGGACAACCACATCGAGTTGGCAGCGACGCCCGAGGAAACCACCGCCCGGGTGATGACCATGGTCACCGACCCGGCCCGCATCCGCCGCACCGATCCGGGCAACCCCGACGTCTGCAACGTGTTCACGCTGGAGAAGATCTTCACGTCGCCCGAGCAAGTGGCGATGATCAATGTCGAGTGCCGGCGGGCCGGGATCGGCTGCGTCGACTGCAAGCAGATCTTCGCCGCCAGTCTGAACGAGCATTTCGCCCCGTTTCGTCAGCGCCGCCAGGAGCTGGCCGCCCGGCCCGGCCACGTCGAGGACGTCCTGGCCGGCGGGGCGGCCCGAGCGCGTGTGATCGCGGCCGAGACGATGACCGAGGTCCGCCAGGCCGTCGGCCTGCCCTGAGGCGGACCGGATGCGGGCCGTCCTGCAGCGAGTGCGCCGGGGGCGGGTCTCGGTCGACGGTGCGACCGTGGCCGAGATCGGGGCCGGGCTGGTGATCCTGCTCGGCGTAGGGCGGGGGGATACGCCGGCCGAGGCGGAAGCGCTGGCCGAGAAGACCGGTGTCCTGCGCATCTTCGAGGACGCAGACGGGAAGATGAACCGCTCGGTGATCGACTCGGGCGGGGAAGCCCTGGTGGTCTCGCAGTTCACGCTCTATGCCGACACGGCCAAGGGACGCCGGCCGAGCTTCCTCGACGCCGCCGACCCGGCGGACGCCGAGCCGCTCGTCCGGCGCTACGCCGAGGGTTTGCAGCGAGCCGGGATCGGCACCCGCCTCGGCGTGTTCGGGGCGCATATGCTGGTGGAAATCGAGAACGACGGCCCGGTGACGGTCATTCTCGAGCGGACGCCGGCGACCTAGCGGTCGTCCTTTTCCTCCGCCCTCCCGAGAAGCCGTTCCTCGCCTGCGACCGCCGATCCTCTCGAGGTTGACCGCCACCCGTCAGCCTGCCGTCCGGGACGGAACGAACGCGCATGGTAGAATGCCGCGGCGTACCTGAAGATTTCCGAATGAGTCGTGGAGGAAACCCATGGATGTGGCTGAAGTGTTGCGTGCATTGACGACCGTAACCTGGCTGGCGGCGCTGGCCGTGATCGTCCTGGTCGTTGCCCGGGCCGGGCGCGGCCAGCCGGTGAAGGGAGCGGGGGCGGCGATCCTCGGATTGATCGCCCTGGCCGTCGTGATGACGGTCGTCAGCGCCGGCCTGGTCTTCATCCAGCCGGAAGAGCGGGGCGTGGTGATCTCGGCCCTGGATCCTAAAGGCTACCGGACGGAGGCGCTCCAGCCCGGCCTGCGCTGGGTCGTCCCGTTCCTCGAGAACGTCGTCACCTACCCGATCTCGCGCCAGACGTATACCATGTCGATTGCGCCGAGCGAGGGCGTCATCGCCGGCGACGACTCGGTGACGGCCCGGACGTCGGACGGCCAGGAGTTGTTCATCGATGCCTCGGTCATCTTCTCCGTCGATCCGGCCCAGATCATCCAGGTCCACATCGCCTGGAAGAACCGGTACGTGGACGAGCTCATCCGCCCGCAGGCGCGCGGGATTATCCGGGACGCCGCCTCGCAGTTTGCCGTCGAGGAAATCGTCACCTCCCAGCGCGATGCCTTCAAGAGCAGTATGGAGACCATTCTGAGGCAGAAGCTGTCGGACAACGGGCTTCTCCTGGTCGACTTCGTGCTGCGCAACATTACCTTCTCGCCCGAATACGCCGCCTCGGTGGAACAGAAGCAGATTGCCGAACAGCAGGCCCAGCAGGCTAAGCTCGTGGTCGAGCAGCGCAAGCAAGAGGCCGAGCAGGCCCGGCAGACGGCCCAGGGCCAGGCCGACGCCGCCGTCATCGCCGCCCAGGGGCGGGCCGAAGCCCGTCTGCTGGAGGCCGACGCCGAAGCCAAGGCCCTCGAGCTGATCGCCGCAGTGCTGGCAGGCAATCCGGACCTGATCACCTACAACTACGTCCTGAAGCTGGCGCCCGGGATTCAGGTGATGCTCGTCCCGAACGACAATCCATTCCTGCTCCCGCTGCCTACGCTGACGCCGGGACAGTAGACCAGTCGGCAAACGCCAGTCTCATTCCAGGCAAAGCAGGGCGGCCGCCAGGCCGCCCTAATCTTTCCCCGTCGGGGCGTCGTGCCCCGGGACAACCCCCACCCCTATCCCTCCCCCTGCGTGGGCAGGCTGCTTGGGATATGCGAACCTCGCAGGGGGAGGGAGAATCCTCAAAGAGGTGGGGGGCAGCGGAGCTGCCCCCCACCTCTTTGAAAAACTCCACCCCCTCCCCGCCAACCCGATTCTGGCACATTGGCATGCTGTGGCGGGGAGGGGGTAGGGGGTGGGGAGGTGGCCGTGCGCGCAGGGCGGGCGATGTCTTTTCCGACAAGCCTTGTCAAGAATCGATCAGTCGAGATATAGTCGAAGGGAGGCGAGGGCACCCATGGTCTCGGCGGAACGCGTCGTGCGAAGCACATGCCCCTACTGCGGCGTCGGCTGCCAGGTCGACCTGCACCTCCGCGACGATTCGATCCTGCGGACAACGGCGCCCTTCGAGGCGGCGCCCAACTACGGCATGCTGTGCGTCAAAGGCCGCTTCGGGATGGACTACACCACCCATCCCGGCCGGTTGCGGCAGCCGCTGCTGCGGGCCAACGTCGATGAACCCCGCCACAGCCCCGCCGTCTGGCGCGAAGCCGGCTGGGATGAAGCGCTCGATTTCATCGCCGCACGCCTGACGGCGATCGTCGAGGCCCATGGGCCGGACAGCGTGGCCGGGTTCGCCTGCGCCAAGGCCACCAACGAGGACAACTACCTGCTGCAGAAGCTGTTCCGGGCGGTGCTGGGCACGAACAACGTCGATCACTGCTCCCGCTTGTGCCACGCCGGCAGCGTCGCCGGACTGCAGCTGGCCATCGGCTCGAGCGCCATGAGCAATTCCATCGCCGAGATGGAGCACCTCGACACCTTCATCGTCACCGGGTCGAACACGACCGAGACCCATCCGGTCATCTCCAATTTCCTCAAGCGCGCCGTGCGCCAGAACGGAGCGCGGCTCATCGTCATCGATCCGCGGCGTATCGAGATGACCGACTTCGCCACGCTCTGGCTGCGCCAGCGTCCGGGGACCGACGTCGGCGTGTGGCAGGCCATGGCCCACGTCGTCGTCAAGGAAGGTCTGTACAACCGCGCCTTCATCGACAAGCGCACCGAGGGCTTCTCCGACTACGTCGAATCGCTGGAACCGTTCACCCCGGAATGGGCCGAGGCCGAGACCGGCGTCCCGGCCGAGCACATCCGCCAGGCTGCGCGCCTGTATGCCACGGCCCCGGCGGCCTCGGTGTACTGGGGGATGGGGATCAGCCAGAGCACGCACGGCACCGACAACACCCTGGCCATCACCAATCTGGCTCTGATGTGCGGCCACCTCGGCCGCGCCGGCACAGGCCTCAATCCGCTGCGGGGTCAGAACAACGTCCAGGGCTGTTCCGACAGCGGCGGCCTGCCCTACTGCTACACCGCCTACCAGCGCGTCGACGACGACGAAGTGCGCCGCCGTTTCGCCCGCGCCTGGAACCGGCCCGACCTCAACCCGACGCCCGGCCTGATGATCACCGAGCTGGTGGACGCCGTCGAGGCCGGCGCCGTCCGAGGCTGGTTCGTCATGGGCGAAGACCCGTTGACGAGCGAGCCGAACCTTTCCCATGCGCGCCATGCCCTGGAGAAGCTCGACCTGCTGGTATGCCAGGACATCTTCCTCAACACCACCGGCGAGATGGCGGACGTCCTCCTGCCGTCGGTGTCGTTCGCCGAGAAGGACGGCACCTTCACCAACTCAGACCGCCGCATCCAGCGCATCCGCAAGGCGATGCCCGCCGTGGGCGACAGCCGCTCGGATTGGGAAATTCTGTGCGACCTGGCCCTTCGACTCGAACGGCGGCTCGGGCAAGAGTCCTCCGGTTGGTCCTATCCCGACCCGTCAGACATCTGGGAGGAGATGCGCCGCTTGACCCCCGATTTTGCCGGCATCGACTACGACCGGCTGGAACGGGAAGGCGGTGTCCATTGGCCGTGCCCGGCCGAGGACCATCCCGGGTCGCCCTACCTGTTCAAGGACGATTTTCCGCGCGGGCGGGGCAAGTTCTGGACGCTCGAATTTGGCACCGAGAGCGAACTGCCGGATGCGGATTACCCATACCTGCTCTCCACCGGTCGCGTGCTCTATCACTGGCATGGGGGCACGATGAGCCGGCGATCGAAGCTGGACGAGATCTGGCCCGAGGCCACCGCCGAGATTCACCCGGACGATGCCGCGCGCCTCGGGCTGAAGACAGGAGACTGGGTCGAGGTTGCCTCCCGGCGCGGCGCCATCCGTATGCGGGTGATGGTCACCGGCCGGTCCCCGGAGGGCGTTGTGTTCGTCCCGTTCCATTTCATCGAGGCGGCCGCCAACGTTCTGACCAACGACAAGCTCGATCCGCGAGCTAAGATTCCGGATTTCAAAGTGTGCGCCGTGCGGCTGACAGCCACCGCGCCCCCGGCCGATCGCGATCCGGCGACGGACCAACCCCTGACCGAACGCGGCGCGATCAAAGACCAGGCGGCCCTGGTGCACTAAGACGGCTGCTCCTGCGGGTAGAAACGATGTAGGGGCACGGCATGCCGTGCCCCTACATTTGCCACCTACCATAGGTACGCTCGACGCTATTTCGGTCGCAAATCACCCGGGCGCCACAGGATGGTATTGGTCTCGGTGTAGCGGCGTGACGCCAGGTCGAGGTCACGCGCCAATTCTGGGACGATCTCCCGGACGGCGTTCATCGCCGTCCCCAAAGGCGCCATCGGCCCCATCCCGATCGCCAGGACGCACTCCCGATTGATGGCCACGGCCAGGTGCTGCATTTCCGAACCGACCATCAGGGTGAAGCGCCACTTGCCGAGCTCGATCTCCTTGCGGGCGCGATCTCCGGCGATCAGCATGTGCGCCGTCGCCGCCGCGGCTTGGGTCGGATCGAACTGCGCTTCAGGCGGATAACTGGCAAGAAGAAAGCCGTCGTAATCAACAAGGGTCGCCCAGCGCAGATCGAGATCCGGCCACGAGAGGCGGCTTAGAGCGCTGCTCAACGCGGATTCTCGCGAGAGTGCCGGCGCCGCCACCGGCTTGTTACCGTCGGGTCCCATGCCCACCTCCTTCCGGGAATTGATTTCGCGTGGATTATGACATATGACCCAGGCGATTCGGCCTTGCAGAGGCCCAACAGTCGGGCGGCGACTGTAATCTCGTTGTAAGGCGAGGGTCGTAACGCACCCGGCGCCGGAAAACTTCGCCGGGCGTGTCACGGCCGGCGCTCCGTCCGGACTTCGAGCCCGCTCCCGTCCGTCGACAGGCGTACCCAACCGTTGGAAGGTGTGGCCAGTGCCGGTGCGCTGCCGGAATCGCCGTCGCGCGGGTCGAGGAATGGGTCCCCCGGGAGCGGCGCTGCGACGAGCGCCAGCGGCGGCAGGCCCCACCATGCCTGGCGCAACGACCTGGCGACGATTCGGCCGTCGCCCAGCAGGATAACGGCCGACGCGCCCGAAGCCGCCGAGGAGATTCCCCATGACCCCCTCTCGCCTTCTGCGATGACGATCGCCGCCGATCGATAGGTGATCAGGAAAGCCGCCTGGCCGCGGGCGGGATCGATGACCTCCAGCCGGGCGCCGTCTCCCAATGCCAGTCTCGTCCCGGCTTTCGCCCGAACGACCTCGACCGGCACATTCCCTTCCAGCTCCTGATCCAATCCTGCCGCCTCGCTCAACAGGATTCTCGGAGGGCCGTACCGGCCGAGCGCCTCGAGCGCCGCCTCGGCCGAGACCTGCGGATGGGTCAGGACCAGCCAATCCAGTGAAGGGGAGGTCAGAGGGAGGTGACCGTCGAGGGACTCGCGCAGGCTGATCGAGGACGGGCCGGCGCTGAGTGCCAGGAAGCGGCCGGTAGGCGATTCGACCAGGACCTCCCCGCCGGGAAACGCCGTAACGTGCAGTCGCCCGTCGGGACGCTCCACCGCCGCCAGCCAGGCGAGCGTCGTCACGGCGGCCAGGCCCGCCAACCAGGCCGGCCCGCCGACACGGACCAGAGATGCCGCGGTGGCACGGGCCCTGGGCCACCTGCCTGCCAGGAGGAGGGCGCCCAAAGCCGCGTACGCCAGAAGCATGTATCCGGACGGGAATGGCGGCACGACGAGGCTGGCGCCGGGCAGCGAGGCGAAAATCTCGGCCACCCGAATGGTGTAGGCCGCCAGCGGCCATGCCAGCCACGCCATCAGCTGCCCGAGCGAAACGCTCAGCAAAGAGGCCGCTGCTGTAGCCGCACCGGCCGCCATCAACAGTGGCTGCGCCGGTAGGATCAGCGCGTTGGCCGGCAGGGAGGTGAGGGGCAGCCGATGAAACAAGAAGGCCGAAAGCGGGAGCGTCGCAGCCTGGGCGACCAAGGACAGCACGGCGAGCTCGCCCAAGAGGACGGCGGCCGAACGCGCTCCCTCGTGAGGGATGGCCTTCTCGGCCCAGCCTCGAATTGCCTCCTGGGAAGGACGGCCGGCGAGGACGAGACCGAGCGTTGCCAGGAACGACAACTGAAACCCGACGTCGAAGATGACGCTCGGATCCAGCAGGCCCATCAGAATCGCCGCCGCCGCCAGCGAGGTCAGTGCCGCCGACTGCCGTCCGATCCGCAACGCCACCAGGGCCACGCCTGCCATGATGGCGGCGCGCACGACGGCGGCGTCAGCGCCGCAAAGCAGGGTGTAGGTCAGCACCGCCGCACCGGCCGCAATGGCGCCACGGCGTGCGCCGAGCAGGCGCCCGAAGGCCGTCGCCGCGGCCGCGGCGACGATCGTGACGTTGAAACCGGAGACCGCCAGGATGTGGGCCGTTCCGGTCGCGCGGAAGGCCTCCTGGACCGGTTCCGGCATTTGTTCATCCGCGCCGAGAAGAACTCCGGCCACCAACGAAGCCTCGCCCGCCGGCAGGACTTGGTGCAGCCGCTCGACGATGAGGTCGCGCGCCTCGTCCAGCAGGACGGCCGGGTGGAGGCGCGGCGGCGGCGCCAGCCGCCTCAGTGAAACGGCCTCCAGGACGGCCGACGAACGCATTCCCTCGACCCGCGTCGGCTGGCGCAGGCGTCCGCGAACGACGACGACTTCGCCTCGGCGGGCCGGGAGCCACGCCGCCGACAGGACCCGGACCAGCCCGTCGGCCGACGTGCCGGTCGCCTGACCCGGACTCGCGATCCCCTGGGCCTGCAGGTCGAAGGCGAAACTGTCGCCCCACCCGGTCGGCTGGCTGAGGACGGCGCCCTGCAGATCGACCGACTCCGCTGTCCGGACGTGCGCGGTGATGGAGGCCGTCGCCCGCCGGCTCTCGGCAATTGTGGCGCGCAGCATCCCCAGAAAGCAGAAACACACGGTCAGGAACGCCCAGCCCAGGCGAGGCTCGCGGCGCGTGGCCCAGGCCGCCAGGCCGGCGACGACGGCGAGTGTGACCCATTGCCACTCGGGGAAGGAAAAGGCCGGCGCGGCGGCTAACCCAACGACCCAGGCCGCCGCCAGCCATGGCAGGACCATCGAACCCCCTTGCCTGCAGGCAGGGGGATTCTATCGCGTATGCGGGTTTCAGTCGCCGGGTGGCTGCGGGATTTCCTCGCGAGGGAGCAGCGCCAGCGAATCGACCATGTCGCGGTTGAAGAGGATCGCCGGCGAGCGGGCGATGACGTTGGGGAAAAGGATCGCCGTCAGCTCGGCCGAGTAGAGCGGCACGAAGGTGCGGTCGCCCTCGAAGAGCGTGGCGCCGGCGTTGAACTTCCCGGCGGTTTCGTAGAGGCCGCGCAGCTCGTAGCCGCCCAGCAGGATGTGGACCCAATGCGGCACGGTCGTGGTAAATCCGCCGCGTGACATGCTGACCGAACCGACCTCGGCCCGATTGGACAACAGGACGGCGACGATTTCGCGCTTGACCAGCCACATGGCGGTATAGCGCGACACCAGCCGGCCCGGCTGGTGCAGCCGGTTGAGATGAGCCCCATCGACCTCGATGATCGAGGTCGTCGGCAGGTTGAGGTGGCTGTAGAGCCCGGTGGGACCGGCCTCCACGCGGCCGAGGACGCGGTGGCTGGAGGTGTAGATCTCAACCGAGACCGGTTTGCTCATCTGTCGCCTCCCAGGGTCCCATTCCGGAGATCAGCGGACTCCTGTTCACTCGCGCTGCGGCCATGCGGATGCGGCATTCCGGAACGGGAACCTAGCCGGCCGGCAGGGCGACCGTGACGATCGTGCCGGCTGGCGTTTGTTCATGCCAGAGCACGCCGTCCAGGCCCTCCACGACGAACCGCACCTGGCCCATCGCCAGGCCCGGTCCGAGTTCGCCGGCGCTGGATTCGACGACGGGCGCCGTCAGGGCGCGGATCGTGTCGGGCGAGAGCCCGGAGCTGGTGTCGCCGACGGTGATCGCCAGCCAGGCGCCGTCGTGCAGGAACACGTACTTGGGCGGCGAGATCGAATCGGCCCTTCCGCCGCGCACGGCGAAGGTGTGGGCATCGAGCACGATTCGCCCGCGCTGTGTCCGCCGGACGGCCGAGGCGGTCAGCCCGCCGATGACCCGCAGCAGCCGAACGCGGTCGCCGGCGATCAGCGGGATGCCGGGACCCAGGTCCGCCACCAACTCGAGTTGGCGGCGCGCCGCCACCGGCCCGAGTTCGTGGACGACCTGGCGCAGCAGCGCAGTGATATCGACCAGCGTCATGGCCTGGGCCGGGGTCAGCAGCGCCAGCGGCTGTTCGCGCAGGGCGCGCAGCTCGTCGACGGCGGCGCGGATCTCGCGCTGGCCGTCGCCGCCGGGCGATTGGCCGTCCGCCAGGGGCTCGAGCGACGCCAGCGCCCGTTCGATCCCATCCAGGACCTCGTGGGGCGCCGCCGTCACGGGGGTCGCGGGGTGCGCGTTCTGGACCCGCTCCATCAGTTGCGCGTGCTCGAGGCCGACGCCGGCCCAATCGGCCAGGGCGCTCAGCACCGTCAGTTGATGTTCGGTGAAGGCACGCGGGGCGGTGCGGTTGTAGACGCCCAGCACGCCGACGACGTCGCTGCGGACCCGGATCGGCACGTTGATCAAGGCCTGGACGAGGAAGCCGGTCTGGACCTTGACCTCGCCTTCGACCGAAGGCTGGCGCAGAACGGCCTGACCGGTCCGGTAGACCTGGCCGACTAGCGTATCGTTCACCCGCAGCCGCTGCAGCGTCGCCTGGCGCTGGCCGGCCTGATGTCTCGCCCGCAGGGCGAGTTCGTTGGTCTCCGGCTCGGCCAGGTAGATGTTGGCCTCTTCGGCGTCGGCGACGAACACCGCCGCCTCGACGACGCGGGCCAGGATCGCCTCGAGGTCGGCCAGGGCGGCGACCGCCCGCCCGATCTCGCTCAGCAACCGGATCTCCTCCGTGCGGCGCCGGGCCTGTTCGCGCGTCGTCTCCAGACTGCGCGCCAGCATCTGGGTGTTGGTCTCGGCCGAATGCGACTCGGCCAGGTCGAAGATGGCTTGGCACAGGTCGACCGGACGATAGGGTTTGAGCAGGACGTCGGCAACGTTGAGGTGGAACAAGTCGCGCAGGCGCGCCGTCGGGAAATGGGCCGCCAGGACGATCGCCGGAGCCTCATCGCCGGCCTCGCGCCGGTGGCGCAGGCCGGCCAACGGATCGCCGCGCAGTTGGGTGATATCGACCAGCAGGATATCGGGCGGCGGGGCGGTGCTGTCGGTGCCCCAGGCGTGGATGCCGCCGGGCTTGAGGATGTGATCGATCAGGGAACGGGCGGTCGCCTCGACGTCGGCGATGACGAGGACCCGCGGGGGAGTGCGCCGTTCACGTGGGGCGGTCATCGGTTTGCCATCCAGCCGGGGGTCGGGCCGAAAGGATCGTCAGGGCCGCCGGCGAGGGTCGGCCGGCGGGCGGACCCGGGCGACCGATGGGCGAGGAAGGTGCCGGCCGAGCCGGCGCCGCGGCGGCGCTCCACTCTCCAGCATCGCCCGCAGTTCAGCCAGCGCCGCTTCGTCGTACTCGCGTCGGCCGCAGACGTCGCAGACCCAGGCCGGGAAATCCGGCACGGTCACCAGCCGGTCGTGGATGCGCGCGATGTACGAGACGTTCGCCGCACGCAGCGCGCCGACTTGGCATTCGGGGCAGGCATAGACGGGATCGGCAGTCAACGGTTCGGCTCCGGGCCGGCTTCGGATTCTAGCACACGCCGACTCAACCGCTGGCCTGGACGAGCTGGCCGGTATGGGGAATCAGTCCCATCTCCGGCGGCGGCCAATACACCAGGACGGCCTTGCCGATCAGCTGGCCGACCGGCAGCGGGCCCCAGGTTTGCGAGTCGGAGGAGTTGTTGCGGTTGTCGCCCAGCACGAACAGCTGGCCCGGCTGGATCTCCCATTCCCCGCTGTAGCGAGGCGGGGCGGCGATGTAGGGCTCGTCCAGCGGCACGCCGTCGATCGTCACCTGGCCGTCGTGGATCACGATGTACTCGCCCGGCAATCCGATGATGCGCTTGATGAAACGGCGCTCGGGTTCGAGGGGGAAGCGGAAGACGACGATGTCGCCGCGCACCGGTCCCGACCAGCGGTAAGCCAGGCGATTGACCACGACCAGTTCGGCGTCGTGCAGCGTCGGCTCCATGCTGCTGCCTTCCACCCGAATGCGGGCGGTGACCAGATTGACGCCCAGGAAGATGATGGCCGCCACCACCATCGTTTGCAGCACCTCACCGATGAAACGCGCCAGGCGGGTGCCGAGGCCGGGCGACGGCGGCGGCGCCCCATCGGGGGGCACGGGGGATGTGAGCGTATCGAAATCCACCCGGTCATTATAAGGGGCCGCCGGAAGGGCGACGCCGGTCGCGTCGGCGGGGACGGCGGACGGCTCAGGAGGCGTCGTTCTTCCCGCGGCCGACGAAGCGGAGTTGGATCGGGACGCCCAGGAAGCCGAATCGCCGCCGCAGCGCGTTCTCCAGGAAGCGGGCGTAGCTGAAGTGGACCAACGTCGGATCGTTCACCTGGAACTCGAAGGTCGGCGGCGCCGTGCGCGTCTGCGCGGCGAAATACAGCTTCAACGGACGGCCCGCCCGCGACGGGGGCGGGTGCTGATCGGCGGCCTCCTGCAGCACCCGGTTGAGCTGCGAGGTCGGCACGCGCCGCACACTCTCTTCCTGGACCTGGAGCGCCAACGGCAGAATCTGGCCGGTGCGCTGCCCGGTGAGGGCCGAGATGAACAGCAGCGGGGCGAAGTCGAGGAACGGGAGTTCGGCCTGCAGCCGGGCCCGGTAGGTCTCCAGGGTGTGGTCGTCTTTCTCGACCAGGTCCCATTTGTTGATGAGCAGCACGACGCCGCGCCGTTTCTCGAGGATCAGCCCGGCGATATGGGCGTCCTGGGCCGTCAACCCTTCGACGGCGTCGATCAGCAGGAGAACCACCTGGGATCGCTCAATGGCCTTGAGCGTGCGCAGGACGGAGAACTTCTCGACCCCCGGTGCGATCCGCCCGCGGCGGCGGATTCCGGCCGTGTCGATCAACGTCAGGCGGGTGCCGTGGAACGTCAGTTGGGTATCGATGGCGTCGCGAGTCGTGCCGGGGATGGGCGAGACGATCACCCGCTCCTGGCCCAGCAACCGATTGAGCAGCGACGACTTGCCGACGTTCGGACGGCCGACGATGGCGATGCGGATCGAGGCTTCGTCGGGCGGCGTGCCGTGCGGCAGCGCGGCCGTCACCAAGTCGAGCAGGTCGCCGACTCCGATGCCGTGCAGGGCCGAGACCGGCACTGGATCGCCCATGCCGAGGGCGTAGAAGTCCGACGCCTGCTGGCGCCGGTCGGCCGAGTCGCATTTGTTCACCACCAGGAAGACCGACGGCGGGCCGCGGCGCCCCTGGCGGCGCAGGAACTCGGCCACCTCGCCGTCGGCCGGGTTCACGCCGTCGTGGACGTCGACCAGGAAGAGGATCACGTCCGCTTCCTGGCAGGCCGCCTCGGCCTGCTGGCGGATCGAGTCGAGGTAGTCGGCCGAGTCCCCTCCGGGATAAGAAGCGCGATCGAGCGAGAGCGGGCCGCCGCGCCGAGAGTGCTGTGGATCGAGGCCCCCGGTATCGACCAGATCGAAGGCGACGCCGTTCCACTCGCCTTCGGCCACGATCCGGTCGCGGGTCGTGCCGGGCCGTTCGTCGACGACGGCCAGGCGCTCGCCCGCCAGACGGTTGAAGAGGGTGGACTTGCCCACGTTCGGGCGTCCGACCAGGGCGACCAGCGGCCGAGTCATGCGGAGCTCAGGGCAGCGGGGTCGGTGTGGCGAACGGGGTGCGGCTGACCGTGACCTCGATCGAATCGGGCAGCAAGGTCCGGACGGTGACGCCCTGGGGCAGCACGATGATCTCGGGCTCGATCTGGTGGATACCCACGGGTCGACCGAGCAGGTCGAGCACGACACGCACGTCTTCCGGGGCCAGGCTTTCCAGCACCGGCAGCGGACCGTCGAGGATGACGCTGACCACGTCCGGCGCCGCCTGAGCGTACGACCCGGGGGCCAGGCCGACGATCTCCACCTGGCGCGAGAGGGTGATCGAGCTCAAGATGGGTTCGATGGTGACTTCGACCAGCACGGAAGGCTCGTCGACGGCCGAGAAACCCTGCGGCAGATCGATCAGGGCGCGATGCTGGATCGTCGCCGTAGCGCTGGCCAGGGAAATCGGCTCCGTCAGAACGAATCCCGGCAGCGACGCGACCGCCGCCGGGTCGGACGAGAAGAGCACGACCGTCGGCGGGGTGACGGTCACATTCGTCACGCGGTAGCCGGCCTGGACCTGCTCGGTCAGCAGGGGCAGGACGGCGACCGACCGGAAGCCGCCCGGCAGGGAGACGTCCACCCCCACCCGGGCGATGGGCGGGAGAATCTCGACGCCCGGCACCAACTGGCCGGCGGCGTCGACCGGGCGCAGCGTGACCGACAGGTCGAGGTCGCGATCGGTGCCGGCCAGGTCGATCGTCGCCGTCGCTTCGAGGACCTGTTCGACCAGCGAGGCCGGCCCGACGACGGTGATCGCGGTGAGGCTCACCGTCGGGGATTCGGTCCGGTAGCCGGCAGCGGTCTCGCCTGTCACCAGGACCCGCACCGGGACGAGACGTTCCGACGCCTGCTCGATGGTGACGTCGATCTGGATCGGATCGACGACGGTGACCCGCGCGCCGATGGCCTCGACGCTGGCCCGTAAGGGGACGCCATGGCGGCCTGCGCCCAGCGCCGTGAGATCGGCCACGACCTGGATCTCACCGGCCGTCAGACGCTCCCATGCCGAAGCCGGGGCGCGCACCGTCACGCGGGCGTCGTTCGGTTCGTCGCCGACCACCAGCAGCCCGTCGGCCGGGCCGCGGTAGGTGATGGAGATGGGCGAGGGGAAGACGCGCTCCTCGATCGGATCGGCGGCGCTGACGCCCGCCATCCAGATCGAGAGGGCGAGCAGCCCGGCGAAGAGCAGGCTTTCGACGTTGTCCCACAGCCAACGGCGCACGGACAACCCCTAGCCCTCGATCGTCGGTTCGCCGCCGCGGTGCACCGGGACGGGCGAGATGCGACGGCGATCGGCTCGGGTCAGGCGGGCCAGCCAGGCGGGCAGCGCTCCGCCCGGGCGAGGGTGGTAGAAGGCGAACAGGATGTTGCGCAGGCGGGCCGGGTCGAGGCGGCGGATCATCCGGCCGTTGTGAGCGACCGAGATGGCACCGCTCTCCTCGGACACGATGATCGCCACGGCGTCGCTGACTTCGCTGATGCCGAGGGCGGCCCGGTGGCGCAGGCCCATCTGACGGTCGCGCGTGGTGGACAGCGTGCCGCTGGAGGACAGGGGCAGGACGCAGGCGGCGGCTGCCAGGCGATCGCCGCGCAGGATGACGGCGCCGTCGTGCAGCGGGGTGTTGACGTGGAAGATCTGCCGCAGCAGCTCCGGGGTGAGGACGGCGTCCAGCTCCACGCCCGTCTCCAGGTATTCGCCCAGCCGCACTTCGCGTTCGATGACGATCAACCCGCCCAGGCTGCTTTCCGACAGCCGCTGGGCGCCGGTGGTCAGCGCATGGATCGTGCGCTCCAGGTCGGTCGGGGCCGAGCCGAGGTTGAAAAGCGCGCCGGCGCGCCCGAGCCGCTCCAGGCCGCGGCGAATCTCCGGAGCGAAGATGACCGGGATGGCGATCAGCAGAGCCGGCAGCGACGTCCGCAGCAGCCAGGTGAAGCCGGGCAGCGGGACGAGCGACGTCAGCAGCGCCAGCACGGCCACCAGGACGACCATCCCCCGCAGCAGCACGACCGCCCGCGTGCCGCGCACCAAACGCAGCAGCACGAAGAGCACCCCCGTCACCAGCAGCAGGTCGAGGACGCTGAGCCAGTTGAGGCGCTGAATATAGGAAGCGAAGTCGCCCAGGAGCGTGTTCACCATGGCTGCGGCCCCCGGCCGGCCGCCGTCACTGCGAGGCCTCGAGATTGCGAAGCAATTCCTGGTAGCCCTCCAGGCCGGGCGGCTCCAGGGAGATGATGGTGCGAATGGTCTGAATGGCATCGCCGATCTGGCCGGCGTCGAGCTGGATCTCGCCCAGGGCGTCGTACTGCGAGATGGCGTCGGCCTTCCGGCCGGCGGCGCGATAGGCCTCGGCCAGCCGCGTATGGAGCATCTGTTTTCCCGGATGCTCGCGCGCCAGGTCCTCCAGGTACGCCAGGGCTTCGATGCCGCGCCCGCCTCGCACCAGGTTCTCCAGGTGCCGGTCGAGCGCTACGGCGGCCGCCTCTTCCTGCCCCAGGCGCAGGTTGAGGTCGATCAAGTTGGCGCTGGCCTTCTCGTCGGCCGGGTCGAGAGTCGTGATCTGTTCGAAGGTGCGCAGGGCATGGCGCCAATCGAGCCGCGCCAGGTCCATGTCGCCCATCTCGCGCAGGATGCGGATCTCCCACTTCGACTCGACCTGCGACTGCTGCGCCAGGCGCAGGGCGTCGGTCAGGGCGCGGCGGGCCTCCTCGATCTGCGCCATCTGGCGGTAGAGGTCGGCCAGCTGCAGGAACTGGTCGAGCGCCTCGTCGCTGCGCGCCTGCTGGGCCAGCAGTTCGATCAGGCGCGCCCGCGAAGTCAGATCGACCGGGGCGAAGTTGAGGATGCGCAGGTAGACTTCCGAAGCCTCGCGCACTTCGCCGCGCACGCGGTGGGTTTCGGCGACGGCCTTCAACTTGCGCATGGCGTTTTCCTGGCGGCCGGACTTGAAGAGGATCTCGGCCATGCGCAGGTGGATCGGCAGGTAGTAGGGGGAGGCGCCCAGCGCCAGCAGGGCCTCCTCCATGGCGGCGTTCAGGTGGTTGTCCCCCAGCAGCCGGTCGATCATCTCGAGGTGCTTGAAGACGCGGTCGCTGGCGCCGACGGCGAACATCTCGGCGATCGGCATGACGACGGCGCCGGGGGCTTCGGCTTCGACGGTCTGCCGCGCCGCCCGCACCTGCTGCATCCAGTTCGGGCCGCTGAGCAACCCGAGGGTGCTCTCGTTGAGCCGCTCCAGGCCCTCCTGATTGCCTTCCTCCAGGGTGGCCTGCAGACGGTCGTAGTATTCGTTGAGCTGTTCCGATTGGCTGTGGTCGACCGACAGGGTATCGGCGATGCGCAGCACCTGCACCAGATGGCGGGCCGCCTCGGCCTGGTCGCCCTGCTCGCGCGCCATACGGCCGAGGGCCAGGTGCGATCCGAAAGCCAGTTCCGGATGGCCGACGGACAGCAGCAGGTGCTTCTGGGCATGGTCGTAACTGCCCAGATCCTTGTACAGGATCCCGACGTTGTAGTGGACGGCCGGGTTGTCGAGGCCGGCCTTCATCACGCCTTCGAATTCCTTGAGGGCCTGCTTCTTCTGGCCGCGCGTCTGCATATCGATGGCCGTCGTCAGACTGCGGTTGATCGCCCCGCGCGTGGCCAGCTCGCGTTCGGGGTGCTTCTTGCCTCGGCTGAGGGCGGCCATCCCGGCGCTCTTGCCGGCGTCTTCCTCGCCCGCTTCTTCGAAGAGCAAGCCCGCCAACATCGTCAGGGCCTGGCGCTGAGCGGCCAGCTCGGGGTCGCCCCCGTCGCTGTCGGAGGCCGCCGGCGCCGCCTCGGCCCGCAGCGCCTCGCCGACATCGACCATGCGCAGCGGCCCGGTGGCGCCGCGCGGCGGGGCGGCCGGCGAAAGCGGCTTGCCGTCGCGTAGGAGACGCAGCGCGTGCGAGGCCTCCGGGTTGCCCGGGATCAGCGCCAGGGCGCGCTGGACGGCTTCGATGCCGCGTTCCGGCTTGCCGGAGCGCTGCAGGATCGAGGCGACGGCCAGGTATTCATGGACCGCCTCGCGCCGCCGGCCCATCCGCTCGTGCGTCAGCGCCAGCCGCGAACGGGTGGCCAGGTTCTCCGGCGCCAGCCGTCCGACGTGGCTCCAGCACTCGAGCGCCTTCTCGGCGTCCTTGCGGCGAACGTACAACTCACCGGCGGCTTCCCGGTGTTCGACGGCCTCCTTGACCTGACCCAGCCGCTCGAAGATCTCGGCGCAGCGCTCGATCGGGACCGGGTCGTCGGGGGTGATCTTGGCTGCCAGGCGATACACGGCCAGCGCATCCGGCAGCTGGTTGGTCTCGAGCAGAGCCAGACCCAGGCTGATCAGGGCGCGGGGCTCCTCGGGGAACTCGGCCAGCGCCTTGCGGTAGTAGCCGATGGCGCGGTCCCATTTGAGGTCCCAGGCCGCCGAATGGCCGAGCTGCATCGATTCGTCGAAGAGATCCTGTCTTCCGGTCATATCGAGGCGCGCTGCGCGCGACGATTCTAGCATACCCGTTCCATTTGGATCCTCGACGGCCCAAAGGCGGGCGTTGCGACCGTGGTGCCGCGGTGATGGAGGGGGAAGAGGAAACACGAGGGGACGGGTGCGGCCTGGCTGCACCCGTCCCCTGAAAACCACGACCCGCTCCCCCCTGCCTCGGAGGCCGCATGCGAAGTGCGCGTTGGCAGGGGGAGGGGAGGGCCGTCTGCGCTCGGGGCCGGCCGGCTCAGGGCAGGCCCGCTCAGGGGGCTCGCAATGACGCTCGGTCGTCAGCCGACCGGGCGCATCTCGGCCCAGTTGGCCCCGGCCTTGGCATCGGCTTTGAGGGGGAGGCGCAGCTCGAAGGCCGACTGCATCACCTGAGTCGCCCTGCGGGCCGTCTCGGCCAGCTCACCCGCCGGGCATTCGAGGACGAGTTCGTCATGCACCTGAAGCAGCAGCCGTCCGCTCAGGCCGGCCTGGCGCAGCTCGCCGGGGAGGCGGAGCATCGCCAGCTTGATGATGTCCGCTGCGCTGCCCTGGATGGGGGCGTTGATGGCTTCGCGGCGGGCGCGGGCGCGCACCACGTCGGAGGCCGGCGCGCCGCCGGCCATCAGCTGCGGAAAATAGCGCCGCCGGCCGAGCAGCGTCTCGACGAATCCGAGCCGCGCCGCTTGCGCTCGCACCTCGTCCAGGAAGCGATGCACGCCGGGGAAGCGCTCGAAGTAAGCTTTGACGAAGGCCTCCGCCTCGGCCAGCGTCATTCCGGTCGAACGAGACAGGCCGAACGGACTCATGCCGTAGATCAGGCCGAAGTTGACGGCCTTGGCCTGCCGCCGCATCTCGGCGGTCACGCCCTCCGCCGGAACGCCGAAGACGGCGGCGGCGGTGGTGGCATGGATGTCCTGATCGTCGAGGAAGGCGCGGATCATCGCCTCGTCTTCGGCCATGTGAGCGACGATGCGCAGCTCGATCTGCGAGTAGTCGACGCTCAGCAGCAGCTGGCCGGGCGCGGCGATGAACGCCTGCCGGATGCGCCGGCCGAGCTCGGTGCGAATGGGGATGTTCTGCAGGTTGGGATCGGAGGAGGCCAGCCGGCCGGTGACCGAGCCGGTCTGGCTGAAGGACGTGTGCACCCGTCCCGTGGCCGGATCGATCTGCGCCTGCAGCGCGTCGGCGTACGTCGACTTGAGCTTGGCGATCTCCCGGTGGTCGACAATCAAGCCCACCACCGGATGCGCCGGCCGCATGTCCTCCAGGACGTCGCCGGCGGTCGACAACAGACCGGCGCTGGTGCGCCGGTTGCGGCCGGGCGCCGTCAGGCCGAGCTCGTCGAAAAGAACCCGCGACAGCTGCTGCGTCGAATTCAGGTTGAAGGGGTGGCCGACGACCCGGAAGATTTCGCCTTCCAGGTCGGCCAGGCGCGCTTCGAGTTCGGCCGAGAGGTGGCGCAGGAAATCGCGGTCGAGGCGGACGCCGAGGGCTTCCATGTCGGCCAGCACCGGCACGAGCGGCATCTCGACGTCCTGAAACAGGCGCCGCTGGCGTTTGGCCTCCAGCTCGGCCTCCAGCACGGGCTTGAGCGCCAGGCAGGCGCAGGCGTCGGCGATGGCATACGGCGCGGCGGCGGCGATCGGCACTTCCGCCATCGACCGCTGCCCTTTCCCTTTCCCGATCAGCACTTCGATCTCGGTCATCTGCCGGTTGAGGCGCACCCAGGCCAGCGATTTCAGCCCGAGATTGTGAGATGCCGGATCGCACAGCCATTCGGCGATCATCGTGTCGAAGGCCAACGGGGCGGCGCGCACACCCATCCGGGCGAGCACAGTGAAATCGTACTTGAGGTTGTGGCCGACCTTGTCCAGCGATTCGCGCAGCAAGGCCGGGCCGACAGCCTGCAGGACTTGTTCGAGGGGAAGCTGCGGGCCGCCGGCGAAGTCCGCCTGATGCCCGACCGGGAGGTAGACCCCGTCGCTGTCGGAAAAAGCCAGGGCCAGCCCGACGAGCTCGGCCTGCATCTCGTTGGTGCTGGTCGTCTCGACATCGAAGGCGATCTGGCGCGCGTCCTCCAGCCGGCGGACCAGCGCTTCGAGTTTGGCGGGGGTGTCGATGACGGCCTGCGGCGCCACCTCGGGTGGGGGCAGGGCGGGCGCGGCGGCGAACATGTTGAGCTGGCGCGAGTCGGGCGGGCGGGTGGAAGGCAGACGATCGAGCAGGGTGCGAAACTCGAGCTGGCGGAACAACTCGGCCACCGCCTGCGCGTCGTACCCGGTCCAGCGGCAGCCCTGCAAGTCGAACGGCAAATCGACGTCGGTGACGATGCGCGCCAGATGCTGACTGAGCAAGGCCGACTCGCGTCCCTGCTCGAGCTTGAGCCGGAAGCGCGCCGGCACCTGGTCCAAGTGCGCGTAGATCCCTTCCAGCGAACCGAACTCGCCCAGCAGGGCGACGGCGGTCTTCTCCCCGATGCCGCTGACGCCGGGGATGTTGTCGCTGGTGTCGCCGACCAGGGCTTTGTAGTCGACCAGTTGATCGGGTTCGATGCCGAGCTTGTGCTTGACGTCGGCCGGGCCATAGTCGAGGGCTTCGGAGAGCTTCTGGCCGGCGAGCCGAATGGTGATTCGATCCGACGCCAGCTGCAGCAGGTCGCGGTCTCCGGTGAGGATCGTCACGGCGATGTCCTGCGCCGCGGCCTGCTGGGCGACCGTCCCCAGGACGTCGTCGGCCTCGTAGCCTTCGCGCTCCAGCACGGGGATGCCAAAGGCCGCCACCAGTTGGCGGATCCGATCGAGTTGGGGCACAAGGTCTTCCGGCATCTTGGCGCGGGTCGCTTTGTACTCGGGGTAGGCCTCGTCGCGAAACGTGCGCCCGGTGTCGAATGAGACTGCCAGGTACTCGGGCGCCTCCTTCTCCAGCAGGCGCAACAGGACCGAGGCGAAACCGTAGGTGCCGGCGGTCGGTTCGCCCGATTTCGTCGTCCAGCGCGAGGCATCGCCGGCCCGCGTCAGGGCGTAGTACGTCCGGTAGGCCAGGGCGTGGCCGTCAATGAGGTAGAAGCGCGGGCTTGATGTCATCGTGCGCGAGGTTGAAACCGAGCGATTCTAGTCTACCCTCACCCCTACTACCGGCCTTCTTGGACGGTCGAGGGAGTGAAGCGAGTGAGGCCTCACGCTCGCGGCTTGAATCCCTGGGTCCGCCGGGTTTCCTGGATGAACTCGGCGATCTCCTCTTCCGGCGGCAGCGGTCCGCTGCACAGGAGGAAAGGCGAGGCCCAGAAGCGGCCGGAGGGCAGGTCGGCGGCCAGGTGGGGGAACGTCTGCAGGATGCGGGCCGCCAGGCCATCCCGCAGTTGGTGCACGGCCTGTGCCGGCGCCACCTCCGGGTCGAAGGTCAACATCATCGCCAGGCGGTCCGGCCGAATGTCGACGTGCTCGGCGCGCCAATCCCAGGCGAGGCACAGCCGGTGGATCCAGTTGCGCATGGCCTCGACCAGGGCCCCCGTCAGCTGATGCTCCGGAAAGCGCGGCACCAACGCCAGCGAGAAGAGCAGGGGCGCGTGAGCGGCGGCATGCGGGACCTGGACGATGACCTCGCGCTCGCGCGCCGATGGCGGTGAGGGAGGCGGAGGCTGCAAGAAGGGGAACCGCTCGGCGCCGGCCGGGGTCGACGGAATCCAATCCCGCGGCAGAACGACGGCGATGGCCGGGGAAGCCGTCGTCGCCGCAGGAGCGGCCTGCCCCAACAGCGCATGTTCGAGGCCTTCCGACGGTTGTTCCGGGACCCAATCGCGCGGCAGAAGAGGCGGCTCGACGGTCGCCGCCGCGGGGGCCGCGGCGGCGAAGTCGGGAACGCCGGCGCGAACGATCGCCTGGACCAGAGCCTGCCCCGATCGGCGGGCGTTGCCGAGCGGAGTATCCATGGTGAAGAAGGCCGCCAGGGCCAGGTCGCCGCGCACCGGCGTGGCGTACAACACGAAGTCGACTTCCGACCCGGGGGGCGTGAAGAAGCGAGTGACCGGACCGCGGGTGGCGACATCGGTGGAGGTGGCGACCGCCGGGGCGACCTGGTCCATCGTCAACGTCCCTTCGGGCGAGGCGAAGGCCACCATGCGTCCCGACCGAAACAGCGCCGCCGCCTGGACGTGGAAGGCGTGGGCGGCGGAACGGAAGGCCTGCGCCACGCTGTCGTCGACCCCCAGCGACGCGGCCGGGGGAGAGGGAAAGGGAGTCGTGGGTGCCGTGGGGGATGTCATGCGGCCGGCCGTCTGCTCACGCTGGGCGCCTGACTGTAGCACAGCCGGGCCGTCCGAGGCAACCAGTCCGTGCTGGCGTGCGCCAAACGCGGTCCGGCGCCCGATGCGTGGCCGCAGGGCGCCGGACGGCAAGGCGGCAGGGAAGGGATCGGTCTAATTCCAGGTACGGAAATCGAGCGTGACCGAGCTGGCGCCCTCGCCTTCCACCTCGAAGCGTCCGAAGCGGCCGGCGCTGGTCTTGTAGCAGAACCAGGTGCCGGTCCCGAATTCGTTGAAGTTGACGGCCGAGCCGCTCAGAGCCGCCGCGCTGCAATCGTTGTAGCTCGGCGTGCCGGCCATCTCCTTCAGCAGGGCGCCGTTCTGCGGTTCCAGGTAGCGTTCGTCGGCCGAGACCGCGTGGAGCCAGACGTCGGCATTGGCGTCGCCGATGATGACGCCCCCATCCAGGTCGGCCTTGAAGGAGTTGTCGATCGTCAGCGTGCCCGTGCGGTAGACGACGACCGTCGGCGTCGGGGTTGGACCGACGACGATCTGGACATAGAACACCGTCCCGAAGATGACGTCCTTGTCATTGCGCATGCGATAGGTGGCCCGGTGGGTGCCGTTGGTCGAAGGGGCGCTCAGGCTGACCGAGATGTCGACGGTGCTGTTCGGCGGGACGTTCCCGGCCATGGGGATGGAGGCCTGGCCGCCCATGGCGTTGCCGTCGACGAAGACGGCGTCGTAGGCCGTGGTCCAGGAGCAGGTGCCGCTGTTGCGCAGGCGCCAGGTCTTGCTGAAGTTCTGGCCGGGCGTCATCAGGGTGTTGTCGGGAATGGTGACGTCGGAAACAAACTGCGACTCGTCGCTGCACCCCAAGGTGACGGTGGGAGCCGGCACAGTCGGCGGCGGGGTGGGTGTGCTTGTTGCCGGCTCAGGGACGGGGGTGTTGGTCGCCGGGACAGTGGGGGTGGCGGCGCTGACCAGGGTCAACTGGGCCGAGACGGTTTCGGCGGCGGCGGTGGAGGCGATCTCCTGCGGCGAGGGTTGGCTGGGGAAATTGCATCCGGCCAACACGGCGGCTGCCGCGAGCATACACAGAAGGAAGGAAATCCGTGGGCGCGTCATCATGGTTCATCTCCCATCGCACCCGTGCGGGCCCAGGAGACGATGAGGGTGCGATCGGCGCGATGCTACAGCCGGAGGGCGGAGGCTGTCAAGCCGGGCCGGCTGGAGGCCTCGCGCCGGACGGGTGGGATGGCGGGGAGGCCCACCAGGCTCCATGGCCCGGCCCATTCGACCTGGGCCGGGACGAGCCGGCCGCGCAGATCGTCGTCCGAGTCGAGGAAGACCAGCTTGTTCGTTCGCGTCCGGCCCTTCCAGCGCTCGCGGACGCCCTGCGGCCCGCCATCCTGATTTCCGGCGGAGATCCCGGGGTGGCGCGCCTCGACCAGGACCTCGACGGTCTCCCCCACCAGGCGGGCGTTGATCTCGCTCGCCACTTCGGTCTGCAATTCCTCGAGGGCGCGCAGGCGGCGGTCCTTCTCGGCCTCGGGCACGTCGTCGTCCAACCGCCGGGCGGCCACGGTGCCGGGCCGGTTCGAGTAGCGCGCCAGGTGGGCGACGTCGAGGCGCAGCTCGGCCAGCAGATCGGCGGTCGCCTGGAACTGACGATCGGTCTCGCCGGGGAAACCGACGATGATATCGGTGGCGATGGAGGCGTGCGGCAGCCGGCGGCGGATGCGCTCGATCAACCGGCGGTAGTCGTCGACCCGGTAGCCGCGCTGCATCCGTTGCAGGACCTCGTCGTCGCCAGCCTGGACCGGGACTTCGATATGTTCGCAGACTTTGGGGAGCTCGGCGACGGTGTCCAACAGGCGGTCCGTCATCCAGTTGGGGTGCGACGTCAGGAAGCGCAGGCGTTCGAGGCCGTCGATGTCGTGGAGGGCGCGCAGCAGGTCGGTCAGATCGGGGCCGTCCGGGACATCGGCGCCGTAGCGATCGACGATCTGGCCCAGCAGGGTGACCTCGCGGACCCCTTGTCGGACGAGGGCGCGCACTTCGGCGGCGATCTCACCGACCGGGCGGCTGCGTTCCGATCCGCGCCGATAGGGGATGATGCAGAACGTGCAGGCGTGGGAGCAGCCGTACACCACCGGGACGTGGGCCGCCACCAGACGGCCGCGCTCTTCGAGCGGCAGGACCAAATCGCCGTCCATCGTCGCGAATCGTTCGGCCAGCTCCAGGTCACCCGAGGATCGGCCGTCGCGGCGCAATAGGTGTTCCACCAGCGGCGCCGGGTCGGACGGGGGGGAGAACACGTCGACGTACGGGAAGGTCTGGCGCAGCGAGTCGTTGCCCTTCACGCCCACCAGGCAGCCCATCAGGTTGATGACGAGTTCGGGGCGGGTCTCCTTGAGGGGGCGCAAGGACGTCAGGCGGCCGTAGGCGCGATCCTCGGCGCGCTGTCGAACGACGCACGTGTTGAGGACGATGACGTCGGCCTCTTCGGCTCGACCGACGGGCGAGTATCCCAGCCGCTCGAGCGATGACGCCACCCGCTGCGAGTCGGCCACGTTCATCTGGCAGCCTTCGGTCCAAACGTGATACTTCATGGCGCGCGGATTATACCGTCCGGTCAGCTGGGGTATCATCCGCGCGGTGCGCAGCCATTTCCCTCACAGGGCGTCGCTGGTCGGCGGGGCCGCCATTGTCTCCCTGCTGAGCTTGGCGGGGTGCCTCCGCCCTCCGGCGATCCCGACGACGGAGATGCCGCCGGCCGATGTGACCCCATCGCCGAAGGCCCTCCCGCCGTCGCCGGAGGCGACACCCTCGCCGAAGCCGGCCTGTGCTGAAGCCGGTACATGGCAGACGTTCATCTACCAGGGCGTGGCCGTCGCCGGAGAGGTGCCGACCCTCATCTATCTGCCTCCCTGCTACACGGCAGAATCAGGCAGCTATCCGGTTGCCTACTTCCTGCATGGCAAGCCGTTCACCGAGGAACAGTGGCTCGACCTCGGGCTGGCGGACCTGGTCGACGAGGCGGCGGCCAGCGGCAGTCTGACGCCGATGATCCTGGTCCTGGCGCGGCAGCCGGAGCCTCTGTTCAGCAACAGCGACGGCGGCCAGGGCTCGTACGAGACCGAGTTCCTGGAAGGGTTGTTGAAGGCGGTCGATCAGTCCTATCGGACGGTGGCCGGGCCGGAAGGGCGGGCGGTCGTCGGGCTGTCGCGGGGAGGGGTTTGGGCGCTCGAAATCGGGATGCGCAACCCCGGCCAGATCGGCGCCGTGGCCGCCTTGAGCCCGGCCCTGGCCGTCAACTACCCGCGCCAGGCATACGATCCGATGCGCCTGGCGGAGACCGGCGATCCACTGCCGCCGCGATTCCTGCTGGCGGCCGGCGAGACGGATTGGGCACGCGGCGGGACCGAGGCCCTCGCCGCCGGGCTATCCGGCCGCGGGGTGGCGACGCAGCTCATTCTCGTCCCTGGAAATCACTCCGACCCGACTTGGCAGGCGCTTCTCCCGTCCGTGATCGCCTTCCTGGCCGGCGCCTTCGTGCCGGTCCTGCCCTGAAGAAGCCGTCCGATTTCGGGGTTACAATGATTCCAGCCGAGGGATAAGGCCGCTATGACTGAGAGCGATCACTCAGCATCTGAGGTCATTGACGCCTATCGCAAGCGGCGGGATCGCACCATCCCCCTACTGCTGGGGGGTGTGGCGGTTGTCCTGTTGGCGGTTGGCTTGTTCCTGGTTGTCCTGTGGGTGACCGGCGATGGCACGCCGGCTCTGGCAGCGCTGTTCGCCAGCCGGACGCCGACGCCGTCGATCACGCCCTCCCCCACTCTGACGCTGACCCCGACGATCACCCTCACGCCGGCCCCCAGCGAGACGGGGACCCCGGCTGGGCCGATCACCTACGTCGTCGAAGCGGACGACAACCTGACTTCGATCGCCGAACAGTTCGGGGTTGAGGTGCTGTTGATCATGTCGTACAACGGGCTGGCCTCGGCCGACCAGATCTTCGTCGGGCAGACGCTGCTCATCCCGCCCGAAGGGTCGGTGCTTCCTACGGGAACCGCGATTCCGCTGACGCTGGTCCCGGGGAGCCGGATCGAGTACGTTGTGAAGCCGGGCGACAATCTGGTTCTGATCGCTTCGCTCTTCAACAGCACGGCCGAGGCGATCGCCGCGCTCAACAACATGGCGGTGACCGATACGTTGTTCGTGGGGCGAGTCCTGATCGTCCCGGTGGGGATCGCCACGCCTACGATCACGCCGACGCCGAATCCGTTCACACCTACGCCGACGCCTTTGCCCTAGCCGGCCTCGTCGTTCCGCAGCAGTCCCGCCAGGGGGCGGCCCGGCCGCCCCCTGTTCGATTCTCCAGTTCCGACGATCCCATCCTGGCCGAGCGTATCAACCCTTGGAGGAAGCGGGGCGGGGCCGACGATCGAGGATCCGCTCGAGCGCCCGAGTGATCTCGTCCCGGACGTCGACGTCCGGTTCCGTCTGCGCCGCGAGCCGCAGGCTGTCCTCGGCGGCCTTGCCCCCGATCTCGCCCAGAGCCCAGGCGGCATGCGATCGGACGATCGATGACGTGTGGGTCCGGATCGCCTGGCGCAAGGGCTCGAGGTCGGCGGGGCTGCGGCGATGGCCGAGGACGATGGCGGCATTGCGCGCCATTCCCTCGCGCCGGGCGCGCGCGGTGGCGCTGGATTTCACGGGGATCCGGCCTTCGAGATACCCGGCGGGATCGGGTGGGGACGCCGGCGGGGCGGGGGAGAGGTCCGAACGCGTCGGGGGACGGGCGAAGCGTTCGTTCCAGGGACAAACCTGTTGGCAGATGTCGCAGCCGAAAAGCCAATCACCGATCGCCGGGCGAAGTTCGATCGGAATCGGGCCGCGGTTCTCGATCGTCTGGTACGAGATGCATCGTCGGGCATCCAGCGTTCGATCCGGCAGGATGCAATCGGTCGGGCAGGCCTCCAGGCAGCGAGTGCAGGAGCCGCAGTGGTCGACGCGGATCGGGTCGTCCGCCTCGAGTGGTTGGCTGAGCAAGGCCTCTCCCAGGAGGAAGTACGAGCCGTGCCGCGGAGAGATCAGGCAGGTGTTCTTCCCGATCCAGCCCAGCCCGGCTCGCTGGGCCAATTCGCGTTCGAGGATCGGGCCCGTGTCGGTGTAGAGGCGGTACTCGAACGATGGATCGACCAGCGGTCGCAGGAAATCCATCAGCTGCTCGAGGCGGGGGAGGATCACCTGGTGGTAGTCGGCGCCGACGGCGTAGGCAGCCAGGCGCGGTCCCGGATCCGGACTGGGCAGGGCATGGCGCATGCCGACGATCAGGATCGAGCGGCAGCTGGGCAGGATCGCGCGCGGGTCCGCCCGCCGCGCCACGGCCCGTTCGGCGGCCAGGTACGCCATGCTGCCGTGCCGCCCGGCCTCCAGCCAGCGGCGGTAGGTGTCGAGATGTTGCGGAGGATCCGGGGTGGTGACTCCGACGAGGTCGAAGCCGAGTCTGGAGGCCTCCTGCTTGACGGCGACGGTCAGCGCGACGCGATCCATCCCTGGCCTCCACAGCGAATGCTACACCATGCGCGGAAGACGGTCGTCGAGGGGGTGGCAAGCGGGGTCGCCGCAGGCTTCAGCCTGCGATCGTAGAGGCGGGGGAGCTGGTGCGGGCGCCGCCTAAAGGCGGCGGCTACACCATGACGGCGACCGTGAGCGCGAGGCGGTCCATGCCCCAGGCGTGTCGCAGCCATGCCAGCCCTTGGCGCGCTGGAGGAAAGAACGCGTAGGGCGAAGCGTGCTTCGCCCTGCGTTGCTCGGGAGGGCGCCGACCGGCGTCAACGGCGCCGGCAGGAACACGAAGGGGCACGGCATCCCTCGCTCCGCTCGGGACAGGTGGGCCGTGCTCCTACCAAGACCTGCAAGGGACTGGAGACGGACTAAGCCATCTCCCGCAAGTATTCGTCGATCGCCGCCGCTGCCCGGCGGCCGCCGCGCATGGCGGTCACGACCAGGTCCGGGCCGCTGACGGCGTCGCCGGCGGCGAACACGCCCGGCAGGCTGGTGCGGCCGGTCTCGTCATCGGCGACGATCAGGCCGTGCTTGTGAGTCTCCAGCCCGGGCGTCGCATCACCGAGAAGAGGATCGGGCCAATAGCCCAGCGCCAGGACGACAGTGTCGGCCGGCACAGTGAAGTTCGAGCCTTCGATCGGGACCGGCCGCCGTCGTCCGCTGGCATCGGGCTCGCCCAACTCGCACTGCAGGCATTCGACCGAGGCCACACGCCCGTCGGGGTCGGCGTGGAAGCGCACGGGCTGCGTCAGGAAGCGGTAGTGGGCGCCTTCCTGGCGGGCGAGCTCGCGGTCCTCCTTTCCGCCCGGCATCTCCGCTTCGGTCCGCCGGTAGAGGCAGGTGACCTCTTGCGCTCCCAGTCGCATCGCAGTGCGCAAGCAGTCGGAGGCGGTGTCGCCTCCTCCGATGACCACCAGCCGCTTGCCGATGGATGGGCGGGACTTCATGTCGTGCGGGAGCTTGGCCGGGTCGACATTCCCGCGGACGAGGAACTCCGTGGCGGGGTAGACGCCGGGCAGGTCGTCGCCGGCGATCTCCATATCGGCGTCGATACCGCTCCCGGTACCGACGAACACGGAATCGAAACCCTCCCGGAGCAGGCTGTCGAGACTGCGGTCCTTGCCGGCCCTGACGCCGAGCACGAACTCGGCTCCGGCGCGACGGAAGTCGTCCAGGCGCGCTTCCACCACCGCCTTGGGAAGTTTGAAATTGGGGATGCCGTAGGTCAACAGACCTCCCGGCGCGGAGGCGGCCTCGAAGATGGTCACGGCGTGACCGCGCGTGAGGAGCTGTTCGGCGCAGGCCAGGCCGGCCGGGCCGGCCCCGATGACAGCGACGTGCTTGCCGCTCGGCTTGCCCGGCCGGATCTCGACGCCGGCGTGGTCGCGCTGGTAGGCCGTCGTGAAGGCCTCCAACGCACCGGTGAGGACCGGCTCGCCTCGTTTCGCCCGGACGCACGATCCCTGACACAGAGCCTCGTGCGGGCAAACCAGCCCGCAAATCTCGGGCAGGGAACTGGTCTGGCGGTAGAGTTCGGCCGCGGCGACGAAGTCGCCGTTCTCGATCAACCACATGGCGCCGGGGATGTCGTTGTGGACGGGGCAGGCGGCCATGCACGGAGCTTCCGGGCATTGGATGCAGCGTTCCGCCGCCTGACGGGCCTCGTCTTCGGTGAGCGGGTAGAAGGTCGCCTCGAAGTCCTTCAGACGTACGTCGGCGGGACGTGCGCGAAGGTCCACGAACTCCAGCTTCATCCGGGCCTTGCGGTCGACCGTCCGCTCTTCCGTGGGAATAGCCGTCATGAACCCCTCCGCTCACCTGATTGTGAGGATAGGCACGGCGGGCGTTCTTCCGCAGTCCCGCCCTTCCCATCCCCGTGTGACAAGTGTCACAAACCCGCCCGAATGAGGCTGATTTCGGGGACGAAGGGACCGGAGGGGTAGAATCCTGGGTCGGACTGAAACTTAAGCCCCACTGAATTCGTGATGCGTATGGAACCGAGCGAACAGGACTTGGTCCGCCAGGCGGTGGGAGGCGACGTTCGGGCTTTCGATCGGCTGGTCGAGGTATATACACCGCGGTTGTATCGCCTCGTCCGCCGCAGCGCGCCCGACGATGGGGAGGCGGAGGCGGTGGTCCAGGAGGCATGGCTGCGGGCCTGGGTGAACCGCCGACGCAGCGCCCCGGACCGGCCGTTCTTCCCCTGGCTGGCGAGGATCGCCATCAACGTGGCGCGGGACGTCTGGCGGAAACGACGCCCGCTCGACTTCGCCGACCTGGGGGAATCGGTCGAGGAGATCTCCGCACCGGAGACCTCGGCTGAGCGCTGGCTCGAGGCGGTCGAGGCCAGTGAGCGGCTGGCGCGGTACGTGGAAGAGCTGCGACCGGAGTGGCGCATGGTCCTGGGACTGCGCTACGACGGAAATCTGGCGTACGACGAGATCGCGGCGGTCCTCGACATCCCGCTGAACACGGTCCGCACACACTTGAGGCGGGCGCGGGCCGCCCTGCGGGTGCGATTGGAGGAGGACGATGCCAGACCGGCTGGATGACCTGCTGCAGCAGTTGCCGGCGGGGACGATGTCGGCCGATCTTCCCGCCCGGATCCAGATGCGACTCCGGGTGAAGCGCTCGCGGGAGCGGCGCTTCCGGATCGGCCTGGACGTGCTGATGGCGGTCCTGGTCCTGTGTGGGGGGTTGGCGCTGGCGCCTTCGGCGGCGGGAGCGGCGGACTGGCTGACGGGAGGTTCGGTGGAGAGTTCGATGACATGGGTCAGCCGTCTGGGCAGCGCGCCGGCGCCGGTCGTTTGGGAAACGATGGCGGGCGCCATGGATTGGGCGCGCGGCCTTTCCGGTCGCTTCGGGGTGGCCGGCCTGCTCGGGCTGGTCCTGCTTTCGGTTCCTTTGTTCGCCTGGCTGCGCCGCCTGATGCCGGAGGATGTCTCCGGCTTCGACCCAGGTGCGGAATGGTCCGTGGCGCGGATGGAAGAAGGAGTGGGTGCATGAAGCTCTGGCGTGCGGTCATCGCGGGCTCCCTGGCGGCGGCCCTGGCCGTCATTCTGGCGACAGCCTTTCTCGCGGCCGAAGGCCGCATCCACCTGCCGTGGCCGATGATGGCGCCTCAAATCGGGACGCGCCTCGGGTGGCTCGGCGCGCATCGCCTGGCCGCCGCCGGCCCGTATATCGAGGCGACGGCCGGCCTGTTGCTGCAGTTCCTGCTCGGTGCGCTGATCCTCTACCTCATGCCCGAACGGATGCGCCGGCTGACGGATGCCGTGACCGGGGGAAGGGCGATCGGGCGTTATCTGGCCATCGGCCTGGTGCTCACCCTCGGGCTTGGCGCCGTAGCGCTACTTTCCGCGTTCTACCTCCACACCGCTTTGCTGCCGTTCGTCCTGGCGGGCATATTGATTCTGGCTGCTCTGGCCGGGGCGGAAGCGCTGGCGCTGGGCCTCGGCCGGGAGCTGCTGCGCCGCGCCGCCTGGTCGGGAGGTTCACCACTGGTCGCTCTGCTGGTGGGGACCACCCTGCTCTATGCCCTTACCCGCCTGCCCTATGCTGCTCCCGTTGTGATGGCCGTGCTGGCTCTGACCGGAGCCGGCGCGGCCCTCTCCACCCGATTCGGCGGCCGACGAACGTGGACGCTGGACCCCCTGCGTGAGGTTTCCGAACGATGAAGCTCTGGATGAAATCGGCAAGTGCAATCCTCGTCCTGACTCTGCTGATCGCCGGATGCAACCGCATGACCTTCGGCGGGGTCGTCCCCACCGGAGATGGCGATACGACCCCGGTGGTTGTCGGCAGCCTGACGGCGACCGTCGGGGCCACCGGTACCGTCCGAGCCAATCAGCTGGCGGCGTTGGCATTCAAGACCTCCGGGACCGTCGAGCAGGTGTTCATTGAGGTCGGCGATACAGTTCAGGTCGGCGACCGACTCGCCTTGCTGAGCGATGCCTCGCTGCCCGCCTCGGTGCTCCTGGCGCGTGCCGATCTCGTCGCTGCCCAGCGAGCCCTGGACGACGTGCTCCATTCGCGGGCGGCGGCGGCGCAGGCCCAGCTTGCTCTCGCCCAGGCCCGCGAGGCCTTCCGGGTTGCCGAGAGAGATCACATCGTCAACCGGGAGGGGAACCGGGCGACGTCCGACACGCTGCAAGCCGCCAAGGCGAAATTGGCCGTGGCACGCGAGCGGATGGAGCAGGCGGAGAGTAGGTACAACCACACGTCCGGAAATCTGTCCGATGGTGGCGAGAAAGCCGATGCCTACCTCGCCTACAACAATGCCCGGATTGCCTACAACACGGCCCTGTCGTCCTATAACTGGTACACGGGGCACCCGACGGAGATCCAGCAGGCCGAACTCGACGCCGATCTAGCCCTGGCTCAAGCCCAGCTGGATGACGCCAACCGGGAGTACGAGCGAGTGAAAGACGGTCCCAACCCGGATGACGTCACCGCCGCCGAAGCGCGTGTGGCCGCCGCCCAGTCCACCGCCGGACAGGCCTGGATCGAAGCACCCTTCGCCGGGACGATCACCGCCGTCGAGGTCCAACCGGGAGACCAGGTCGGTCCGGGGACGGTCGCCTTCCAACTTGCCGATCTCTCGCACTTGATCGTCGACGTCGATGTCTCCGAGGTCGACATCAACCGGGTGAAACCGGGTCAGCCGGTGGAGCTGACCTTCGACGCCATCCTCGATCGCGCCTATCAGGGCGAGGTGACCGAGGTCGACTTCGTCGGCGCCGAAGCCCAGGGCGTGGTCAATTTCCGGGTGACCGTGGCCCTCACCGATCCGGACGACCTGGTCCGCCCCGGCTTGACGGCGGGGGTCAACCTGGTCGTCGACCAGATCGACGACGCGTTGCTCGTCCCCAACCGGGCGGTGCGAGTGGTCGACGGAGAGCGTGTGGTTTACGTCCTGCGGGACGGGCAGACGGCGGCGGTCCCGATCGTCTTGGGGACGTCGTCCGAAACGAGCAGTCAGGTTCTGCAAGGCGATCTGGCCGTCGGCGACCTGATCGTCCTGAATCCGCCGCTGGTCCTCGACCCGAGCGACGGACCGCCCGGGGGGTCCTTCCTCCAGCCATGAGCGACAACGGATTCGTCATCGAAGCCGACCAGCTGACGAAAGTCTACCGGATGGGGCAGGTGGAAGTGAACGCCCTATGCGGCGTGTCGCTGCAGGTGGCGCGCGGCGAGGTGCTCTCCATCATGGGTCCTTCGGGTTCGGGCAAGAGCACCTTGATGAATCTGATCGGCTGCCTGGACCATCCGACCAGCGGCACGTACCGGCTGGATGGAGAGCTCGTCTCGGACCTGCGCGACGATCGCCTGGCGGTGATCCGCAACCGCAAGGTCGGCTTCGTCTTCCAGAGCTTCAACCTGCTCGGCCGGCAGACGGCGCTGGCGAACGTCGAGCTGCCGCTGCACTATGCCGGGGTGTCCGGCGGCCGCCGGGAGCGGGCGGAAGCGGCGCTCGAGGCCGTCGGATTGGTGGACCGAATGCGCCACCGGCCCAACGAGCTGTCCGGCGGGCAGCAGCAGCGGGTCGCCATCGCCCGGGCCCTGGTCACCGACCCCGCCATCCTGCTGGCCGACGAACCCACCGGCAACCTTGACTCGAAGTCCGGCGAAGAGATCATGCGGCTGCTGCTCGGATTGAACGAGGCGCACGGCACGACGCTGATCTTCGTCACCCACGACCCGGAGATCGCCGGGCGCAGCGAGCGCGTCATCCGCCTGCGCGACGGGCTGGTCGAAAACGCGGCCGCCGGAAAGAGGACCGCATGAATCTGCGCGAGGCCGTGCTGGAGGCCATCGAGAGCCTGTCGAGCAACAAGCTGCGCTCGGGCCTGACCGTGCTGGGGATCGTCATCGGGGTGGGCGCCGTGATCGCCATGCTGGGCATCGGTCGGGGCGCGCAGGCGACCATCACCGGCTCGATCAGCGATATCGGCACCAATCTTCTGTTCGTCTTCGAAGGCGGGGCCGAGGACGTGCGCAATCCGAAATCGCTCACCCTGGGGGACGCCCAGGCCATCGGGGACGCCTTTCAAGCTCCGTCGGTCGTCGGGGTCGCCCCCCTGCTGCGTGGTTCGGTGGAGGTCACCTACGGCGGGGAAAGCTCCTTCACCCAAGGTATGGGAGTCACGACGGACTACCAGTTCGTTCGCAACGTCGTGATGGCCGAAGGCGAGTTCCTGTCGGAGGAGCACATGCTTGGCCGGGCGGCGGTGGCCGTGATCGCACCGGACACGGCCGAACGCCTCTTCGGCCGGACGGTGGGCCTGGTCGGGGAGACGATCCGCATCGAAGGTCAGCCGTTCCGCATCCTGGGGGTGACCGTCGCGCGCGGCGGCTCGGGATTCAACAACGAAGACGACCGCGTGCTGGTCCCGCTGACGACGGCGCAGAGCCGCCTGATGCGCCGCGGCCGCGACGAAGTCGACATGATCATGGCCCGGGCCAGCAGCGCCGACTCGGTCTTGCAGGCGCAGGCGGAGATCGCCGCCCTCCTGAGGGCGCGCCACCGCACGGCGGTCGGAGCCGATGATTTCACCATCTTCACGCAGCAGGACTTCCTGGCCACGGCCGAGACCATCACCAACGTGCTGACGATCTTCCTGGGCGGCATCGCCGCCATCTCACTCCTGGTGGGCGGGATCGGGATCATGAACATCATGCTCGTCTCGGTCACCGAACGCACCCGCGAAATCGGGTTGCGCAAGGCGATCGGCGCGCGCAAGCGCGATATCTTGATCCAGTTCCTGACCGAGTCTTCGCTGCTCAGCCTGATCGGCGGGGTGATCGGGGTCATCTTCGGCTATTCCCTGGCGATGTTGGTCGGCGCCATCGCCCGCGCCTCGGATGCCGATCTGTCGCCGGCCGTCAGCCTGGACGCCATCCTGATGGCGACGTTGTTCTCGGCCGCCGTAGGGCTCTTTTTCGGTCTCTACCCCGCCAAGCGCGCCGCCGACCTCGAGCCGGTGGAAGCGCTGCGTTACGAGTAGCCCCCGAAACTTCCCGGAAGCCTTCACCCCGCGGCCTTCCACGTGGCATTTGGCGGAAGGCCGCGGGGCATAGCTTCCGGGAAGCTTGTGCCCGCCTCCTGGGCCATAATTCACCCTGCCACCGTCGATCCAACTCGTAGGTCGAGGAGAGAACGCCATGTCTCTTAACTTCGGTGTGATCTATCCCCAGACGGAGTACCCACCCGATCCGGCGGCGGTGCGCGATTACGCCCAGACGGCGGAAGCGCTTGGCTACTCGCACATCGTGGCCTATGACCATGTGCTCGGCGCCAATCCGGAACGACCGGGGGGCTGGAAGGGACCGTACACACAACTGTCGGCCTTCCTCGAACCCTTCGTGCTGTACAGCTTCATGGCAGCCTGTACGACGCAGCTCGGGTTCATGACCGGCATCCTCATTCTGCCGCAGCGGCAAACGGCCCTGGTGGCCAAGCAAGCCGCCACGCTGGACGTCCTGTCGGGTGGCCGGCTGCGCCTGGGAGTGGGGTTGGGCTGGAATGAGATTGAATACGTCGCGCTCGGGGAGGACTTTCATGACAGGGGCCGGCGCATGGAGGAGCAGTTGGAAGTTCTGCGTCGGCTATGGACCGAGCCGCTGGTCGTCTTCCACGGTCGAGATCACCATATCGACGACGCCGGCTTGAATCCCCTGCCGCGGCAGCGGCCGATCCCGATCTGGTTCGGCGGCCGCGACAATCGGGTGTTGCGGCGCGCGGCGCGCTTCGGCGACGGCTGGATTCCCACCCACCGTTCCGCCGCAGATGCACGCCCTTCCTTGGAGAAGCTGGGAGCCTACCTCGAGCAGCAAGGTCGATCGCTGGCGGAGTTTGGGCTGGAGGCCAGGCTGCCCTTCGGGGACGGAGACCCGGCGTCGTGGCTGCCGGTCATCGAAGAATGGCAGCAAGCAGGTGCCACCCACATCGGGCTGAACACGATGGGCGCCGGCCTGGCCGGCCCCGCCGATCACCTGGCGGCCATTGGCAAATTCGCCGAGGCGGTGCGAGGGATGTAGAGGCGAAGCCTCCCGCAGCGCGATCCGCCCGCCGGAGCAGACGCGATCAGGGGGACAGCATGAGCGACACGCCGCCGCGCCAGTCGATCCGGTTGCAGGGGTTTGATTACCGGTCGCCTGGCGCGTATTTCGTGACGGTCTTGACGTCGGGGCGAGAGTGCCTCCTGGGAGTTGTGGACGATGACAAGGTCCATCTGCACACGATCGGCCAGATCGTGGCGAGCTCCTGGCGCGAGATCCCGAGCCATTTCCCCACGTAGATCTCGACGCCTTCGTGGGTGATGCCGAACCACATACACGGGATCCTCATCCTGAGAAGGGGTGTAGGGGCGAAGCATGCTTCGCCCCTACGAATCCGTGGCCGAGGGACGAGGCCCGGGTCCCTGGCGGCAATCATGCAGAGTTTCAAGTCCGCCGCAACGCGCGCAGTGAACATGACTCAAGGGACGCAGGGCGAGCATTTGTGGCAGCGCGGATACTACGAACACGTGATTCGAGACGAGGAGGACCTCAATCGCCTCCGCCGCTACATCGAGGAGAATCCGCAGCGCTGGGGGCTGGACGAGGAGAATCCGCTTCGCCCGAGTGCCCTCACCCCAAATGCGGCTTGAGGAACTGTCCGGTGTAGGACCCTTCGTGGGCGGCGATCTCCTCCGGCGTGCCCTCGGCCACCAACCGCCCGCCGGCTTCGCCGCCCTCCGGTCCGAGATCGATCACCCAGTCGGCGACCTTGATGATATCGGGGTGATGCTCGATGATCACCACCGTGCTTCCCTGCTCGACCAGCTGCTGCAGGACGCTGATCAGGCGGTAGACATCCGCCGCGTGAAGGCCGACCGACGGCTCGTCCAGGATGTAGAGCGTCTGGCCGTTGCCGCGGCGGCTCAACTCGCGTGACAGCTTGACCCGCTGGGCCTCGCCGCCGGACAGGGTCGGCGCCGGCTGCCCGATCTTGAGGTAGCCCAATCCGACGTCGTGCAGCGTCTCCAGCTTGCGCATGATGGCCGGGATGGCGCTGAAGAAGCCCAACCCGTCTTCCACCGTCAAATCGAGCACTTCGGCGATGGTCTTGCCCTTGAAGCGCACCTGAAGCGTCTCGCGGTTGAATCGCGCCCCGTGGCAGACCTCGCACGGCACGTAGACATCGGGCAGGAACTGCATCTCGATCCGCAGCTGCCCTTGGCCCTCGCACGCCTCGCACCGTCCGCCGCGCACGTTGAAGGAGAAGCGGCCGGGCTTGTAGCCGCGCACCTTGGCTTCCGGCAGCTCGGCGAAGAGCGTGCGGATGGAGTCGAAAACGCCGGTGTAGGTCCCCGGGTTGGAGCGCGGTGTCCGTCCGATCGGGCTCTGGTCGATATTGATGACCTTGTCGATGTGCTCGACGCCCTCCAGGCGCGTGAAGGCGCCCGGCTGTTCGCGGGCGCCGTGCAGCGACCGCGCCAGGGCCTTGTGCACCACCTCGACCATCAACGTCGACTTGCCCGACCCCGAGACGCCGGTGATGCAGACGAACTCGCCCAACGGGATCTTGACCGTCAGGTCTTTCAGGTTGTTCTCGCGGGCGCCGACGATCACCAGCGACTTGCCGTTGCCGCCGCGGCGGGAAATGGGCGTGTCGATGCGCAGCTTGCCGGCCAGGTACAACCCGGTGACCGAATGTCTGTCCCGGGCCACCTGGGCCACCGTCCCCTGCGCCACGACCTCGCCGCCGGCTTCGCCCGCGCCCGGGCCGAGATCGATCAGCCAATCGGCGGCGCGGATGGTGGCCTCGTCGTGCTCGACGACGATGACCGTGTTGCCCAGATCGCGCATGCCTTCCAAGGTGTGGATCAGGCGCTCGTTGTCGCGCGGATGGAGGCCGATCGACGGCTCATCGAGGACGTACAGGACGCCCATCAGGCGCGACCCGATCTGGGTCGCCAGACGGATCCGTTGGGCCTCGCCGCCCGAAAGCGTGGCCGCCGAACGATGCAGCGTCAGATAGTCCAGTCCGACATCGACCAGGAACTGCAGCCGAGCGTGAATCTCCTTCAGCACGCGTTCGGCGATGGTGCGCTGTCGCCGCGTCAGCGGGCCGTCGGCCGACTGCAGCCGCTCGGTCCACACCAGGCTGCGCGCCACCGGCCAGGAGGTGACCTCGATGATGTTGGCCCCGTCGACGGTGACCGCCAGCGCCTCGCGCCGCAGCCTCTTCCCGCCGCAGTCCGGGCACGGGCGCTCGGCCATGAAGTCCTGGATCTTGGAGCGGATGTACTCCGACTGCGTCTCCTGGTAGCGCCGTTCGAGGTTGCCGATGATCCCCTCGTAGGCGGCGCGGAACGTCGCCTTACGCCCGTCCCGGCTGACGTAGCGCACCGGCACCTCCTCGCCGTTCGTGCCGTGCAGCAGCAGCTTGAGCTTGGCCGCCGACAGCGAGGCGACCGGGACTTCCAGATCGATCTTGTAGTGCTGGGCTACCGCCTCGACCATCTGCCAGTAATACCCTTGCCGCTCGCGACTCTGGTTGGACCACTCCAGGGCCACAACGGCGCCTTCGGCGATGGACAGGCTGCGGTCGGGGACAACCCGATCCGGGTCGATCTCGAGCTTGATGCCGAGTCCCTGACAGGTCGGGCAGGCGCCGTGGGGGGGATTGAACGAGAAGGTGCGCGGCTCGATCTCGGCCAGCGTCGTGCCGTGCTCGGG
>Ga0209108_10000117_pt1 | contig 38235 bp, 36 predicted proteins | sample Rifsed10ft1_FD_184003 | JGI IMG/M metagenome (GOLD analysis project Ga0209108, IMG submission 184003) | Soil microbial communities from Rifle, Colorado, USA - sediment 10ft 1 (version 2) | ecosystem: Environmental > Terrestrial > Deep subsurface > Rock core/Sediment | place: Rifle, Colorado...
CCATCTGCGCACGCGATTCGATCTGGAACACGCCGATCGTGTCGGCCTCGCAAATCATGTCGTAGACCGCCGGGTCCTCCGGGGGAACATCGGCGATTGAAAACTCGCGGCCGTAGAAGCTCGTCATGAGCTCGAAGCTGCGCCGCAACGCGGAGAGCATGCCGAGCCCCAACACGTCCACTTTGAGCAACTTGAGCTCTTCGAGGTCATCCTTGTCCCATTGAATGACGGTTCGCTCCGGCATGGCGGCATTCTCGACGGGGACGAGCTCCGTCAAGGGACCCGCCGATATCACGAAACCGCCGACGTGTTGCGAGAGATGGCGCGGGAAACCCATGAGCTCGACCGACAACTCCTTGAGCAATCGAGTCTTGGGGCTCTCCGGATCGAGCCCCGCGGCGCGGATTCGTCGTGCGTCGACGCCGGTTTCGTCCCACCATTGCAGCGATTTCGTGAGCATGCTCACTTGCGCCTCGTCGAGCCCCAACGCTTTGCCGACATCGCGCGTGGCGCTCTTGGCTTGATAGGTAATGACCGTGGCCGCCAACGCCGCTCGCTCCCGGGAGTATTTCCGGTAGATGTATTGGATGACCTCTTCTCTACGCTCGTGCTCGAAATCCACATCGATGTCGGGCGGCTCATTGCGTTCCTTGGAAATAAACCGCTCCATGAGCATCTGCATCCTCGCCGGATCGACTTCGGTAACCCTCAAGCAATAACAGACAGCCGAGTTCGCCGCCGAACCTCTGCCTTGGCAAAGAATGCCTTTGCCGCGCGCAAACCCGACGATGTCATGCACCGTGAGGAAGTACGGCTCATAAGCGAGCTCGCCGATGAGCGTAAGCTCATGCTCGATGAGCGTGCTCATCTCCGCCGGCACGCCGTGCGGCCATCGCCGGCGAGCGCCCTGCTCCGTCAACCACCGCAAATAGCTCGCCGGCGTCTCGCCTTGTGGAACGAGCTCGGCGGGATATTCATAACGCAATTGATCCAGAGAAAATTCGATGCGCTCGAGAATCCCGAGCGTTTCCCGCAAAAGCTCGCGGGGATAGACGCGCACGAGCTCGGAGAACGGCCTGAGCACGCGCTCCGCATTGGAGGAAATCTCAAAGCCCAACTTCTCGACGGGGGTCTTGAGCCGGATGGCAGTCAAAGTATCCTGCAACCTCCGGCGCTCGCGGATATGCATATGCACATTGCCGCTCGCGACGGCGCGCATACCGAGCTTTTCCGCACACGCCCGATGGCCATCGAGCAACGCCCGATCGCGGCCGTTGATCAAAAGCTCTACGGCGAGCCAAATCCGGTCGTCGAAACGCTCTTTGAGCCAAGCTCCGGCTTCGACATCCGCGAGCTCGTCGGGCAACCATAAAACGAGGCACGAAGAGGCCTGTAGATGCCGCGCGATATCCTCGCGACCGACGCGATACTCGCCCTTGGACGTCGCAAGCCTGGCCATGCTCAAAAGCCTGCAAAGCGCGCCGTAACCGGCTCGATCGGCGGCGAGAACGACCAGGCGCAAACCCTCGGTCGACGTGAGCTCGCTGCCGACGACGAGCTTTATCGGCAGTTTTCTTGCAGCCGTGTGAGCGCGCACGACGCCGGCAACGGAGCACTCATCCGTGAGTGCGAGTCCCGCATACTCAAGCTCCGCCGCTCGCTCGATGAGCTCCTCGGGGTGGGAGGCGCCGCGCAAAAATGTGAAGTTGCTCAAGCAATGGAGCTCTGCGTAATCGACGCCGGTCATCAGCCGAAAATGCCGTGCAAATACCAAGAGCGCGTGACGCAATCCTGGTAGACCCACAATCTTTGGCCGCACCTCGTGGTAACGGCGTAATAATCTCTACGAATATCGCCACCGTCCCACCAACCGCTCTCGATGCGTTCCGGCTCGTTCGTGCGCCACTCATCGGCAACCGTTTCGCGACACGGCTCGAAGCGTCCCCCGGCGAGCGGCACGGGGGAAGGCAAGATCCACAGCGGTCGATTCGGTACTCTCGGCAGTCGCGCAGCGCGGGCGCGGCCGTGCAAGAGCCTTTCCGTGAGCTTGATCCATACCCGCTCGGGACGATGCTCGCTCATCCAGCCGAGGCCATAGACGCCCTCGGCGCCGAAACGCGCGCGCAAGCTCTCGATCAACGCAGCCGGCGAGACCGGCACTTGTCCCGATCTCCCCCCGTCTGCAAAAAGCTCTACGGCTTCAAGCCGCATGGCGACCGGCACGCCGGCATCCAGCCCAAGCGCAATCACCGGCGCAGGTAGGACCAAGCGCTCCAAGCGTGCGATCAACGGATCCGAAAGCCTGCGTACTTCATGAGCAGGCTCGATCAATTGCAACCGGCAGAGCGTCGGCGGCCGCCGTGCATGGTGGAAGACGATGCACAAGTTTTGTACTTGACGCTGGCGCTTCCGCAAATCGTCGGCCAGGCTCGTCACGATGCTCTGCAACGCGGCCGCGAGCGCTGCCGTTTGCGTAATCTCGGCGGGGAATTCGATCATCCCGCTCAAGCTCGGCTGAACCACGATCTCGCGTCTGAGATCGGGTTGTCGACCTAAGGCTTGGTCCAATTGGTGAAGATAGGGCGCGCCGATCCTGCGCGCGAAGCCGTCGCGCGGTAAGCGCAAGCAATCGCCGACGCTCTGCACCCCCATTTCCGTGAGCTTGAGCTTGATGTCATCCGGCCAACGAGTCGCGACCAGCGGCAATGCGCCCAAACATCCGGCCAATGAGCTCGATTCGAGCACATCCGCTCGGGCCTCGCGCGCAAGCCACAACGCAGCATAGGGCGTCGGGGCCGCGCACATATCGAAACTCAAGCGCCGCCTATCGAGCTCCGCGGCCAGCTTCTTTTTGACGGCAGCGATGCCGCCGAAGAGCTTGAGGCTTCCATGCACCTCGAGAAGCAGGCCGTCCGGCTCTTCCACGCAGACGAGAGAAGTCAGCCCGTACGCGTGCGCCGCGAGCGCCGTGAGAGGATGCTGGTCCGAAGCCGTGGGGCAGACCGCGCAATCCCGTAACGAGACGGCAACCCACAGTTGTTTCGCCCGGCGCGGCGACGAAACGCCCGTCGGAAGAGTCGCCGGCGACTCCCCGCATGACAGAGACAAATACTGGGGAAGCCCTGCCATGACGACTCACAGCTTCAAGTCGACGATCCCGGGCCGCTTGCCGCGGCACTTGACGATTTCTACACGCGCCTTCCCGACGGTCCCTTTGAGCTTCACGCGCAGTGCGGCCGGAGAGCTTTGCTGCAAAGCCTCCACGGGACGAAAAAGCACCGCCCAGCAGTCGTGCTCCTCGGCAGCCAATTGCAAGCGGCGCAAAACCGTATCGCTCGCATCTTTAAGCCACGCCAATACCGCGATGCTCGATCCGGAGCGCAAAACCTGCTCCACGGCCCAAAGAGCATCTTTCTTGGTACTCGTCGGATGCACCATGAGCACGCGATCCAAATCGATCCCATGACGGAGCAATGCGGGCGCATAGGGAACGAACGGAGGCGCCACCCATACGATCCAACGTTTTGCGCGGGAATTCCGGCAGAGCAGAGCCAGTGCCGGCATCAACAAGCTGAGCTCGCCTATGCCGTAACGGTCGAGAAAAATTTCGATAATGGCCCTGCGCGGCCAGCCGCCGCCCGGCAGATACCGATCGAGATCGACAAACCCCGTCGGTAGGGCTTCCGCCGCGTCACGTCCCCGTCCCCACCAAACATGTGGGTACGCAACGAGATCTTCCAAGCTCACAAAGTTTCACCACAAGTCAAACATCACACCGCATTGCGCACGACGCCTACGACAACCCCTTCGATGACGATCTGTTGCTTTCTCAAATCCACCTCGAGCGGCACGAAATCCGGGTTTTCCGGCAACAACCACACCCGCTGCCCTTCTTGCCGGTAACGTTTGACCGTGACCTCGTTCTCCAAACGCACCACGACGATTTGCCGGTTGCGAACTTCCGGGGTGCGATGCACCGCCACCAAGTCGCCGTCCAAAATGCCCGCGTCGCGCATGCTCATGCCATGTACGCGCAGCAAAAAATGCGGCGGCTTGGCAAATAGATCCGGGTCGATTTGATAACGGGCTTCGATATGCTCCTCGGCCAAAATGGGCGCACCCGCAGCGACGCGTCCGACGAGCGCCAAGCCGATTTGCTCGCGCAAAGAGTCTTTGAGACGAATGCCGCGCGAAGTCCCCGGAATGAGCTCGATGGCCCCTTTGCGCTCGAGCGCTCGAAGGTGCTCTTCGGCCGCGTTGACCGATTTGAATTTAAGGGCCTTCGCGATTTCAGCGCGCGTGGGAGGCATCCCGGTTTCTTTTATAACCTTTTGAATTAGAAACAAAATTTGCTTCTGTCTCGGCGTCAGCTCACGCATTTTCGTACCTGTATAAAACGACAGTCTGATGTTATATACAGATAGCGGGCACAGGTCAAGACGAACACGCGGTCGGGCCGGCGAGTCGTGCAACATTTTTTGCTACGAGCATCGCGTCGTGCATGCACGTCTATTTGTCTCAAATCGGCGACGTAACGTCGTGATCATCCGGAATAAATTGCAGAGTCGTGCGCTTTAGGAAATAATGCTCCCTGTTTGTGACTCAAGTCAGGGGTATCTCAATGACTAAAAAACTAGCGGCACTCGTATGCGGTATTGCTCTGGTCGCCGGTTGCGCAACCGTCACTACCGAGCAACTCGATGCTGTGCGCGCGACGGCTGAAGCTGCCCAAAATGCAGCCAACGAAGCCCAGCGCGTTGCAAACGAGGCACGGCAGGCCGCGTCCGGAGCTCAAAGCACAGCGAACCAAGCGCTGAGCGCGGCTCAAGACGCTCAAGCATGCTGCGACGCCACCAATCAGCGCCTCGATCGTATGTTCGAGCAACAGCAGCAGAAGTAAGAAGCACGAAAGTAAGCTTTGCGAAGAATTTCTCTCTGAGCGCGGCGCCAGGTGCCCGGCACCTCGAAGCGCTTAACCAGGACTAACGAGCCGCCAACCGCCTTGGCGGCTCTTTCTTTTTCAGTTGAGCAGCGGCGATTGCGCTGCAGGCGCGGCGGGCATTTCCTCGGTGTCGGCCGTAGCCGCGATGATCGAGACGAAGTGCGGAATACCGCGTGCATCGCGCATGACGACCTCGGCCGAATCCCACGCGACTTCCGCCGCGCGCTCTTCGGTTGCCGCCACGAACAGCCGCGTGAGCTCGGTCCCCGACGAGCGCTCGGTACCGCCTTCCTCGCCGAGCAGCGGCAGATGGGCCTCGAGATACAGCCCCTCCTCGCCCCAGCCGAGCTTGTACGGCTGATTCACGATGTAAACAGGCGTGCCGGGCTCCACCATCTCGAATAGCGCTTCGATATCTTCGGGGAACATGCGGATGCATCCGTGCGTCACGCGCATGCCGACGCCGGACGGCTTGTTGGTGCCGTGAATGAGATAGCCCGGCCGATCGAGTCGCAGCGCATGCGCCCCGAGCGGATTCTCCGGGCCCGGAGGCACGACTGCCGGCAGAGGTTCGTTGCGCGCCGCATGCTCGTCGCGAATCGACTGCGGCGGATACCACGCGGGGTTCCTGCTCTTGCCGATGACGGTGGTGCGACCGAGCGGCGTGCCCCAGTCCATGCGCCCGATACTGATGGGATGCGTGATGACGCGCCGACCGTCGCCGTCGGGGAAGTAATAGAGCCTGAGCTCCGGCAGATTGACGACGACTCCCTGGCGCGGCGCCCGCGGCAGCACGTACTGAGTCGGCAACACGATGGGCGTGCCGGCGCCCGGCAGCCAGGCGTCGACGCCGGGATTGGCGCGGCGCAGCGCTTCGAAGCCGACGTTATAAGTGCGGGCCAAGGAGACGAAAGTGTCCTCGTAGCGTGCCTCGATAACCTGCGGCTCGCCGATGACGTCCTGTCCCTCCTTGAGCTCGAATTCGGCCGCCAAGGCGATTTCGGCGCCTAGCGTTAGAGCCGCGAGAAACGCGATACGCGTGTTCATATGCGCATTATACCCGCGACCGCGCGCGGGCATGAGCGCTGCTTCGCATTTGCGCCTCTTCGTGGGAGCGAGCTTTGCTCGCGATCTTCGGGCGACGGCGCGATGAAAGAGTCGCGAGCGAAGCTCGCTCCCACAAGCCGGGATTGCGAGCAAAGCTCGCTCCCACCCCTAATAGCGGATCAGGCTTGCGCCCCATGTAAATCCCCCTCCGAAAGCTTCGAGCAACAGCAAGTCACCGCGCTTGATGCGGCCGTCCCGGATCGCAGTGTCGAGCGCCATCGGCACCGACGCCGCCGACGTATTGCCGTGCTCCTGCACGGTCAGCACGACGCGCTCCATCGGCATCTGCAGGCGCCTCGCCGTGGCCTGAATGATGCGAATGTTCGCCTGATGCGGGATGAGCCAATCGATCTCGCCTTTCTCGAGCTTGTTTGCGGCGATGACTTCGTCGACCATGTTTTCGAGCGTCTTGACGGCCACGCGAAAGACCTCGTTACCCTTCATACGCAGCGTGCCGCCTTCCTGGTCCTTAGGGCGCGCAGAAACCCCGCTCGAGGCGTAGAGAAGGTCGCGGTAACGGCCGTCGGCGCCCAAGGTCGAATAGATGATTCCGGGCTCGTTCGATCGCTCGATGACGACCGCGCCGGCGCCGTCGCCGAACAGCACGCAGGTTTCGCGATCCGTCCAATCGATGATTCTCGACATCGTTTCGGCGCCGATGACGAGCGCTCGGCGCGTCGGCCCGCAGCGTATGAATTGATCCGCAACCGCGAGCGCATACAGAAAACCGCTGCACGCGGCTTCGAGACTGAAAGCCGGCACGGCGGCGATGCCGAGTTGCTCCTGCACGAGACAGCCGACGTTCGGAAAAATGAGATCCGGGGTCGTCGTCCCGACGATGACCAAGTCGATATCTTCGGGGCGTAAGCCCGCGTCATCGATCGCGACGCGCGCGGCCCGACAAGCAAGGTGACTGGTCGCTTCGCCTTCGCTCGCGATATGGCGGCGCTCTATCCCTGTGCGGCTGCGGATCCACTCGTCGGACGTGTCGACCATTTTCTCGAGATCGAAATTGGTCAAGACACGCTCGGGGAGATATTTCCCCGTGCCGGCTATGCGCGAATACATTCTAGAGACTGCTTCTCGATGAGCTTGCCGATCTGCACGGGCGCGCCCTTGCGCGCTTCGACGATCGCGGTCTTGACCGCGGTCTCGAATGCGACTTGATCGGCGCTGCCGTGACTCTTGAGCACTATGCCGTTCAGCCCGACCAGCGTGGCGCCGTTGTAGCGGCGCGAATCCAGTCGCGCGCGCAGCGCGTGCAGCGCCGAGCTCGCGGCCAATCCTTGCAGCTTGCGTAAGCTGTTACGCTGAAATTCCTCCTTGAGAAACGAGCTCAAGAGCCCGGCCAGCCCCTCCATCGTCTTGATTGCGACGTTGCCGACGAGCCCGTCGCTGACGACCACGTCGACATCGGCGTAAAAAATGCCGTCGCCCTCGACGAATCCGATGTAGTTCAAGCCGCTGCGGGCGAGCAAGGCGCCGGCCTCGCGAATCACCTCGTTGCCCTTGATGTCTTCCTGGCCGATATTGAGAAGACCGACGCGCGGCCGCTCGACGTCGAGCATGTCGCCCGCAATGACGGAACCCATGAATGCAAACTGCAGCAGATGCTCGGCCGTGCAACCGACGTTGGCCCCGATATCGAGCATATAGGTGGGCCCGCGCAAGGCAGGCACGGCCGAGATGATCGCGGGACGGTCGATCCCCGGCAGAGTCTTGAGCACGTATCTCGCCGTCGCCATGAGCGCGCCCGTATTGCCCGAGCTTACGCAGGCATCGGCTTCGCCGGACTTGACGAGCTCGAGCGCCACGCGCATCGACGAATCCTTCTTGTGGCGCAGCGCTTCCGCCGGCGGCTCGTCCATGGCGACGACCTCCGACGCCGGCTGGAATTTGAGGCGCGTGCCGTAGTTGCCTTTCGCTTGGGCTTGCGCCCGCGCGAGCACTTCCGGCAAACCGACGAGCACGAGATTGACCGTGTCGTCGCGTTCCAGAGTAGCGAGGGCGGCAGCCACGACGACGGTTGCGCCCAAGTCGCCGCCCATGGCGTCCAAGGCGATCGTGACCTTAGCGCTCATCGGCAAGCAGCGCAGTCAAGCGTAAACGAGGCTCAAGGACCCGCTCCCCGTCATTACCGGCAGGGTCGTGGCTATTCTTCTTCAGTTTCTTGGGGTACTTCGAGGACGCGTCGGCCGCGATAGTATCCGTCCGCCGTCAGGTGGTGGCGCTGGTGAGTTTCGCCGCTCTCCGTATCGACCGCCAGAGTCGGGAGCTTGAGCGCGTCGTGGGAGCGCCGCATACCGCGTCTAGACGGGGTCTTACGACTTTTCTGCACTGCCATGATGGTCTCCTAGTGACCGGTGCGAGGCACGCTGTCGAGGGCTTCGCCCGCGGCCTCGGTATTCAGACTTTCGAGATGACGGGCCAGGTCGCCACACTGCTCCGATCGAGCATGTCGAGGCACGAGAGGCAGCGAGACGATCAGCTCTTCTTCGATCAATTGCGCCGGCAACAAGCGACCGTCTTCCAGGACGAACGGCTCACAGCCCTTAGGCATCAGCTTCTCCACCGCTTCGTCCTCCAACAACCCCACCTCGACGCACGCCTTCACACGGTGCGTCAGAGATTCCAGGCAGCGCTGACAAGTGAGTTGCAGCGTCGCGTCGCATTCGATCCGTACGATCAGCCAGCCGCCGCCGCGTTGTCGGAAGCGCAGGCTGGCGCTTACACTTCCGCTGTCGGCGTGCAGGATGTCGTTGAGCCGGGTAAGCCGTTTGAGCTCGATTTCCCCGTTCAAAACGGCCCCGCGGGCGGCGAGTCTGGTGAGATCAGGCAAACTGTACCACGTGTGCAGCGACCCGGACATAACCCAACTATGATATGTAGCCCGGTTTCTAGTGTCAAAACCGCAAGTTACGTGAGCTTGAGTCCTGCCGCCCCATGACCCGACTCATCCTGGCGTCGACGTCCCGGTATCGCCGCGACTTGCTCGCGCGGCTCAAGGTGGAGTTCTCGACAGTCGCACCAGAGCTCGATGAGCGCGCTCTGCCTGACGAGCCGCCACTCGCGCTCGCCGCGCGCCTGGCGCTCGCCAAAGCCAAGAGCGTCTCCGCGCCGGAAGCGCTCGTGATCGGCTCCGACCAAGTGGCCTCGCTGCACGGCCGGGTGCTCAGCAAGCCCGGCAGCCATGCGGCCGCGCTTGCCGAGCTCTCTGCGTGCCAAGGACAGAGCGTGGATTTTCATACGGCCGCGGCCATCGTCGACGCCGCGGGTGGACGCGTGTGGCAGACGGTGGACCATACGCGCGTGCGTTTCGCGTCCCTCGCGGAAACCGTGCTCGACGCGTATCTGCACGCGGAGCGACCTTACGACTGTGCCGGCGGATTCAAAGCGGAGGGACTCGGCATCGGATTGTTCACCGAGATCGAGTCGCGCGATCCCACGGCGCTCATCGGCCTGCCTTTGATCTGGGTCGCGGCGACGCTGCGCGCCGCCGGCCTCGAGCCGCTGGCCGGGCGGACCGATCGTCGCTGAGCTCATCGAGCACGCGCTTGAGCTCATCCGGCAACGGCACGCTGACGGAGAACTCCTCGCCCGTGTCGGGCCACTCGAACGACACCGAGTGCGCGTGCAGGAACATGCGCCGCAAACCGAGGCGCTCTAGGCGCGCATTGAACTGTCGATCGCCGTACCGGTCGTCGCCGGCGATGGGATGACCCGCGTGTGCCGCGTGCACACGGATCTGATGCGTGCGTCCTGTGCCGATCGCGATATCGACGAAGGAAGCCGAATCGCCGATGCGTTCGATGAGCCGAAACTCGCTCGTCGCGAGCTTGCCGCTGCGATCGACTTTGACGCGAGCCTCGCCCTCGCGCCGCGTAGTGACGAGCGGCTCTGCGATGCGGGTCACTCCCTCCGGCCAACGGCCCTTGAGCAGTGCGAAGTAATGCTTGTCGACCTGCCCCTCCCGCAGCAACGCGTGCAGGGTCCGAAGCGCGCTCCGCCGCTTGGCGACGAGCAAGCATCCGGAGGTCGCCCGGTCGAGGCGATGCACCAGCTCGAGCGTCTTCGGCTCAGGCCTCAAACTACGCAACGCTTCGATGCACCCGAGCGCAACGCGGCTGCCGCCGTGCACGGCCAAGCCCGCAGGCTTATCCAGCACGAGCAAGCGCGCATCTTCGTAGACGATCCGCCGCTCGAGCCAATCCAATCCACCTGCCGGCGGTTTCGGCGCACCGCCCTCGCGGTAGCGGACCGGGGGCAGCCGGATCCGGTCGCCGTGCTTGACGCGATAGCTCGGCGCCGACCGGCCGGAATTGACGCGTACTTGACCGGAACGGATGAGACGATATACGTGGCTGCGGGGGACTCCCTTGAGGGCGGTCAACAAGAAGTTGTCGAGTCTCTGCCCGGCGGCATCCGCGCCGACCTCTTTGTGGGAGACGGCAGGGCGCGAAGTTCGGGCCGATACTTTCAAGGATTGGACAAATTGAGCGGCAACGGCGCTATGTTATAGTAGGTTCTTGGGATCACGCCGGGAAACCGGCAACGATCCGGCGAGTTTTAGGTAACGCTCCACGTCGAGCGACCAAATGTGACGAAGGGTTTTTGGTCGGCGACCCGATACCGGGAGACCGCGAAACAAGTAAGGCGATCGCTCTCTGCCGCGCATGGTGCCTACCCGCAACGGGCCGCGCCGGATCGAGCAGTTTAGACCTCACGCGAGAACCATGATACAGCTCCTCCATATGATCACTATCTGCTGTGGCCGCTCGCACGTCGCGGATGCCAGTCCCGAGCTCGGGCCCGCTCCTGAAGGGCTGAGGATTTATGAAACGCATGCTAGTGAATGCAACTCAACGCGAAGAGTTGCGCGTGGCCATGGTAGATGGCCAGAAACTTTACGATCTTGACATCGAGGTTCCGTCCAGAGAGCAGCGCAAAGCCAATATCTACAAGGGACGCATCACCCGGATAGAACCGAGCCTCGAGGCGGCGTTCGTCGATTACGGCGTCCAGCGCCACGGCTTCCTACCGCTCAAAGAAATCTCCGGCGAGTACTTCCTGCGTGAGCCCTTGCCCGGCGAGCGCGTCCAGATCAAGGACGTGCTCAAGGAAGGCCAGGAGATCGTCGTCCAAGTAGACAAGGAGGAGCGCGGCAACAAAGGGGCGGCGCTCACGACGTACATGAGCCTCGCGGGACGATTCATCGTCCTCATGCCCAACAATCCGCGGGCCGGCGGCGTGTCCCGCCGTATCACGGGCGAGGACCGGGACATCGTGCGGGATTCCCTCGAGCAACTGGCGCCGCCCGAGCACATGGGTTGCATCGTGCGCACAGCGGGCGTCGGGCGCAGCACGGAGGAGCTCCGCTGGGATTTGGATTACCTCCTCAAGGTCTGGGAGGCCATCAAAGCGGTCGTCGTCACGCGCCCCGCACCGCTCCTGATCTACCAGGAAGGCAACGCCATCGTCCGGGCGCTGCGCGACAACTTCTCGAACGACATCGGCGAGGTCCTCATCGACAATCACGACGTCTACCGGGATGCCGCCGAATTCATGGAGCGCGTGCTGCCGCAGAGCCTGCGCAAGCTCAAGCTCTATGAGGATCCCACGGTACCGCTGTTCACGCGGTTTCAGATCGAGAGCCAGATCGAGTCCGCGTTCGCGCACAGCGTCTCGCTGCCTTCCGGCGGCAGCATCGTCATCGACCACACCGAAGCGTTGACGGCAATCGACATCAACTCCGCGCGATCGACGAAAGGCGAGGACATCGAGGAAACCGCACTGAACACGAATCTCGAAGCGGCCGACGAAATTGCTCGCCAGTTACGTATTCGCGACCTCGGAGGGCTCATCGTCATCGACTTCATCGACATGGGGCCGCATCGCAATCAGCGCGATGTCGAGAATCGTTTGCGGGAAGCCGTTCGACAGGATCGCGCACGCATTCAGATCGGCAAGATCTCGCGTTTCGGTCTGTTGGAGCTTTCGAGACAACGGTTGCGACCCTCGCTCGAAGAATCGACGCAGCTGACCTGCCCACGGTGCAGCGGCAACGGCGTCGTGCGCAGCGTCGAGTCGCTCGCGCTGGCGGTGTTGCGCGTGGTCGGCGAGGAGGCCCGCAAGGAACGCACCGCCAAAGTCATCGCGCAGCTGCCGATCGACGTCGCCAACTACGTACTCAACGAGAAGCGGGACTCCATTCAAGCCATTCAGGAAAACAACCGCGTCACCATAGTGCTCGTCGGTGACCGCTCGCTCGAAACGCCGAACTACATCATCCGGCGCGTTCGCGACGACGAGACGCAAAACCCCGAGAATATCGTCTCGAGCTATAAGGTCGCGGAGCCGAAAGAGGACCCGACGCTCGTATTCCAAGCGACGCGCCCGCCGGTCAAAGTCGAGCAACCCGCAGTCTCGGGAGTGCTGCCGGCGACGCCTGCGCCGGAGCCGGCCGAGCGGCCCGCGCCGGAGCCGGCCGAGCGGCCCGCGCCGGCTCCCGCCCCGCAAGCTCCGCGCATCTCGATTTGGCAGCACCTTTTCGGCTGGCTTGGGCGCGCACGCGACGATGACGCAGACGACGAGGACTCGCGCCGCGAGCGCTCGCGAGCGCGGCACGGCGGGCACCGCGATCGCGATCGCGACCGCGACCGGGACCGTGATCGGGACCGCGATCGTGACCGGAACCGGCGTCCGGGGCACGGCGATCGACACGGCCGTGGCGCGAGCCGCAAAGAGCACGGGCGGCAGGAGGCGAGCTCCGGCGGCGCGCGACCCGAACGCAGCGGCGGCGCCCCGGCCAACGAAGGCGGCGGACGCAGCCGGCGGTCACGCAATCGGCGCGGCTCCGGTGCGCACAGCCCCCAGCCTCAAGAAGGCGGCAAGCAGACGGCACAGCAGCGGCCCCAACGGCAACGCCATCGCAACGATCGCGATCGCGATCGGGATCGCGATGGCGATCGAAACCGCGAACGGGATCGTGACCACGATGCCATGGAGTCGCAGACGCCGCCCGAGAGCGCAGGCAATGGGCGGGAACGGCTTCCGCCCGCGCCGGGCGCCGCGGATTTACGTGCGCCCGCGGACATCCCGGCGCGCGAGCCGAGCCCGCGACCTTCCGAGCCGCCGGCCGCCGCGTCGGACTTCCGTAGCGAGCCGCCGGCTGCCGTCAGTGCCGGCCGCGAGGAGCGTCCGCTGCCGCCGCCGGTTCTGCCGCCAGACTGAGCGGCCTCGGCGGTCTACGAGCCTGCCCGGGTACTGATCGTGCGCACGTGCTCGAGGAGGCCGACGGATGCTTCTTCGACGAGATCGAGCACGTACTCGAAGCCCTTGCCGCCGCCATAGTAAGGATCGGGCACGTCCGCGCGCCCGAGGTGTGGTGCGAACTCGAGCAGCAAGCGGACACGGCTCCGGTACTCGGCGGGGCAGAGGTCGAGCAGCAACGCACGATTGAGCTCGTCCATCGCGAGCACGAGATCGAAGCGCTCGAAATCCTCGACGATGACGCGCCTGGCGCTATGAGTCAGGTTGATGCCGCGCCTCTCGGCAGCACTGCGGGCACGGGGGTCCGGAGACTCGCCGACATGATAAGCATGCGTTCCGGCCGAGTCGATCTCGATGGCGAAATCGGGCAGCGCCCTCGTCACGACTTTCCTGAAGACGCCTGCCGCAGTGGGCGATCGGCAGATGTTGCCCATGCACACGAACAAAACGCCGAAGGGCCGCGGCTCGGGCGGGGGCGGCACTTCTGCCGGCCGGCCGCGGGATCGCCTGAGCCTATCGATGAGCGTCTTCACCGCCGTGCGACCACGCGCCGCACCGCGGCGAGATCCGCTTCCGTATCGACTCCGCGCGGCGGGATCTCGATGGCGTCCGCGAGCACGATCCGCTGCCCGAGCCAAAGAGCGCGCAGTTGCTCCAACCGTTCGATTTGCTCGAGCTCGCACGGCGGCGACGCGGCGAGCTTCTTGAGGCTTCCGGCACGGTAAGCATAGAGGCCGATATGCCGTTTGGCGCCGGGCGGCAGTCCGCCGTCGCGCGGCGACGGAATCGGTGCCCGGCTGAAATAGAGTGCGAAGCCCAGAGAGTCAACCACGACTTTGACGACGTTGGGGTCGGCGAGCTCGCGCGCGTCGCGCACGTCCGTCATGAGCGTCGCAAGATCCGCCGTGGGGTGCCGGTCGAGCAGCAGAGCAGCCTGGTCGATCAACTTGGGAGGCATGAGCGGCTCATCGCCCTGCACGTTGACGATGATGTCACGCTCGTCCCACGCTGAGCGCGCCGCGACCTCGGCGATACGATCCGTGCCGCTCGCATGCCCGTTGGCAGTGAGCTCGACGCGCGCGCCCGCGCCGCGGCATGCGGCTGCGACGCGCTCGTCGTCCGTCGCGACCATGACTTCGGCGGCCGCGCTACGGCGCGCCGCGTCGTACGTCCAGAGCACCATCGGCTTGCCGCCGATATCCGCAAGGGCTTTGCCGGGTAACCGTGTCGACTCGTACCGAGCCGGTATGACGACGTTGAAGCGCGGCGTCATGCGGCAGCGGGCTCCAACTGTCGAGCGAGCAAGCGCAACAACCGCTCCGTATCGGGCGCAGCCATTCGCATGCTCGCGACCACGCACCAGACGTCGTCATGCGCAAAGCCGCGACATTTCACTTCGTCTTTCTCGGTAATCATGACCATGCCGGGCTCCGTGAATTGCAGGTCGGCAGCGCTCATGGCCGCGTGATCGGGCAAAGGATGCGGCTCGACGACCATCCCGTGCTCCTCGAGCATTTCGAAAAAGCGCCCGGGATGCCCGATACCCGCAACAGCATGCACGTGCCGTCCCTTGAAATCCTCCACTGACTTCGTGATTCCCGTCGTAGTTTGACGCACCTCCGTCGCCACCGTTTCGGCGCGGAATACGCCGGCGTGTCCCCACTCGCCACCATTGACGATGATCGCGTCGACTTCGCGCAGACGCTCTGCCGGCTCGCGCAAGGGCCCCGCCGGCAGGCAGAAGCCGTTACCGAGCCCGCGCACCCCATCGACGACCGCGATCTCGACGGCACGACCCAGTCGATAGTGTTGCAAGCCGTCGTCCGACACTACGACATCCACGGCGTGGCGGTTGAGCAGCAGCCGAACTGCGGCAACACGATCAGGACCTGCGACGACGGGGCAGCCGGTCCGCCGCGCCAGCAACACCGACTCATCGCCGACGACGGTCGCATCGTCGTCAGGCTTAACGGGCTGCGGCCACTGCACCGCGCTGCCGCCGTGGCCGCGGCATACGATGCCGGGCCGGTAGCCGCGCTCGCGCAGACGCTCCGCGAGCCACACGACGCACGGCGTCTTGCCCGTGCCCCCGACCGTAACGTTACCGACGACGATGACGGGCCGCTCGAGCTCCACGCTTTGCAGGACGCCGTGTCGATATAACGACCGGCGCATCAGCACGGCGGCCCGGTAGAGCAAACCGAACGGCCAAAGCAGCCACTGCAAGGGGTGGCCTCGATACCAGATCGAATCGAACAGCCGGGACAGCACTTTGGTCACGTGTGCGACGACTACTCGGCGAACTGCATGCGGTACAGCGTAGAGTAGTAACCGTCCTGCCTCAACAACTCCTCGTGCGTACCCGTCTCGACGATCCGCCCGTCCTTGATGGCCACGATCCGATCGGCGTTCACGACGGTCGACAAGCGATGCGCAATGACGAGCGTCGTACGGCCGGTCATGAGTCGCCCGAGCGCATCCTTGATCACGCGCTCCGACTCCGTGTCGAGCGCCGAGGTTGCTTCGTCGAGAATCAAGACCGGTGCGTCCTTCAAGAGAGCGCGCGCGATGGCGACACGCTGACGCTGCCCGCCGGAGAGCAACAGTCCGCGCTCGCCGACGCGCGTGTCGAGTCCCTGCACGAGCTCACGCGCGAACTCGGTGACGTGCGCCGTTTCGGCCGCCCGCTCGACTTCCGCCCGCGAGTAGCGCTTGAGCGCCCCGTACGCGATATTGCCCGCAATGGTGTCATCGAAGAGAACCACGTCCTGGCTCACGAAGCTCAACTGCCGCCGCAGGTCCTTAAGCTTCAGCGTGCGAATGTCCACGCCGTCGAGCAGAATTTCGCCCTCGAAGCCGTCGTAGATGCGCGGCAACAAAGCGACCAGCGTGGACTTGCCGCTGCCGGAGCGGCCGACCAGCGCGATCGTGCTGCCTGCCGGGGCGGAGAGAGTAACGTCAATAAGCGCGGGCGTCCGGCTTTCCGCGTAGCTGAACGATACGCCGCGATATTCGACGTGACCCGCGGCGCGCTCCATTGTCGCCGTTCCCTCGTCCGCCTCGCGAGGCTCGTCGAGCGTCGCAAAAACGTTGTCGGCGGCCGCGACGCCGCGTTGCAGGACGACGTTGATGTTTATCAACCGCTTGATCGGGGGCAACATCTGTCCCATCGCCGTGATGAAGGCGATGAATACGGGCGCCGTGAGCTCCTCGAGCATGGAGTCGGCAAACACGATGAGCACGATCGCGGCAATACCGAGCGCGACGACGTACTGCGTCAGCGAGTCGCCCAAGGCGCGAGTCGCGACGAGACGTTGAATGAAGCGAAAGTTTCGCGCGTTGATTTCGTCGAATTGGGTCTGCTCGTGCGGCTGACCCTCGAAAATCTTGACGATGCGGTGCCCTTGCAGAGACTGTTCGAGAACGCGCGTAGCGTCGCTCATGGAGCTCTGAATACGCACGCTGTAACGCCGAAACGCCCTGCTCATGGATCCCACGAGCAAGCCGATGATGGGCCCAACGACGCAGACGATCAAAGTCAAGGTGCCGCTGTAGTGAATCATCACGCCGAGGAGGACGATGATGTGCAAGCTGTCGCGTACCAGAGTGACGATCGCATTCGAGATCGCCTCGGCGACCTGCTCCGTGTTGTAGGTCAGCCTGGAGATCAAATCCCCGGTCGAGCTTCGATCGTAAAACTTGGCCGGCAGGGCAAGGTAATGACCGAACAGCTCACTGCGTAAGTCTCTGATCACGGATCGTCCGACCCAGCTCAAGCCATACACGAGCAGAAAATCCGTGGCGCCCCGCAACGCAAACACGACTGCAATGAGAATCGGAATCCGATACGGGTCCTGCGTCGTGGGTGTTGCGCCCGTCAGTTGTTCCGTGATCCATTCGAGGAAGAACGGCACGGTGCCCGTGAGCGCGGCGTGTAGCGCGGTCGCAAGTACGCAGGGGACCAGGATCCAGCGGTATGGTCGCACGTAAGCGAGCAATCGCCGGTAGACCCGGATGACTCCGGTGGTCAGTCGCGGGCTCATGCTCTCAAGCGTCCGGCGTCGTAACCGTGGCGATGGCGATGTTCTCAAATCCGAGCTCGCCGGCCACGCTCATCGCCGTTACCAATGCCTGATGAACCGACTGCGCATCGGCTCGAATGACGACCGGCATGTCGCGTTTGTCGCCGATGAGCTGCTCGATCGCCCTGCGCAACGTGCGCCGCTCGTTGTTGACGAGCGGGCGACCGTTCACGACGAAATCGCCTGCCTGCGAAATCGCGATCTCGAGAGTTTCGACTCGCGGCGTCGGCGCCACCTGCTCGGTTGCTTCGGGCAGCTTGATGTTGATCTCCGCTTCACGAACGAAGGTCGTGGAGACCATGAAGAAGATGACCAGCAGCAACACGACGTCGATCAGTGACGTCAGATTGATCTCAGGCTCGTCTCTTGCGGGGCGCTGCAGCTTCATGCTCTGCGGATCGAAGCTCTGTCGAAGCCTGGCTGTAGGACAGCATGGTTTCGAGGAACTTCATAGTTTCCTTCTCCATCTCCACCACGAGCCCGTCGACGCGGCCGCGCAAATAGCGGTGGCCGATCAGCGCCGGGATCGCGACCATCAAGCCTGCCGCCGTGGTGATGAGCGCTTCGCCGATGCCGCCCGCGAGCGCCGTGGGGTTGCCGATGCCGCCGGCCGTGAGGGCGGAGAACATTCTGATCATGCCGAGCACGGTGCCGAGCAGGCCGAGCAGCGGCGACACAGCGGCGATCGTGCCGAGCGTGCCCAAGTAGTGCTCGAGCTCGTGCACGGCGTGCCGGCCCGCGTCCTCGACTTTCTCCTTGACGATTTCGCGCGGCGCGTGACGGTTGGCGAGCCCCGTGGCGAGGATCTGCCCGAGCGGCGAGCTTTGATGGAGCCTCTGCAGGTGCTGCGCGTCGAGCTCATCGTGGCTCAGCCAGCCGTGTACTTGCGCCGTCAGGTTCTTCGGCAGCACACGATCGCGCTGCAACGTCCAGACGCGCTCGAGAACGATCGCCGCCGCGATGATCGAGCATAGGATGATCGGCACCATGACTGGCCCGCCGGCTTGCACGATCTCGAGCATGCGCTACCCGTCACTCCGAAGCCCGGGCCGAACTATAGCGCGGTAGTGCCTGATTCACCAGGCAATGGACCGGATTCTGCGTGCCAGTACCGCTTTCTGACCAGGCGCTCTGCGGTCACTTGCGTCCCCTCCGCGCCAATATCGATTACGACCGCACCGACCTCGCCGGTCACGAGAACGGCCGCGCCGGCACGCTCCCAACGCCGCCTGACTTCGGCGCGCGGAAATCCCCAGCGATTGTCATGCGCCGCGGACACGACCGCGGCGCGCGGGCGCACCGCCGCGACGAACGCGGGGGACGACGACGTCGCGCTGCCGTGATGCGGAACGATCACGACATCGGCCTCGACGGCGTCGTTACCTGCGAGCAACTGCTCGCCGCGCGCTTCGATGTCGCCCGCAATGAGGACCGATCCGCCACGAGCGACCACCTTGAGCACGCAGGAGCTCTCGTTGCCGCGGTCGCCGAGCTCGGCGGGCGGATGCAGAATCTCGAACGCGACCTCGTCCCAGGTCCACCGCTGCCCCATCGTGCAGACCTCGCCGTCAAGCACACCGACATCGGGACCCTTCAGCACGCGACTTTCCGGATGGGCTTCGAGCACGGAGAAAGCGCCGCCGGCGTGGTCGGCATCGGCATGACTGACGAGCAACAAATCGAGGCGTGTCACTCCGCGGCGCGCGAGGGCAGGCACCACGATCTCTTCGCCGGCGTCGAACCCCGAGCGTGCCACGGGCCCCGCGTCATAAAGCAGATTGTGCTCATGCGTTACGATGAGCGCGGCCAATCCGTGCCCGACGTCAAAAATCAGCACTTGGGCCGCCCCCGGGGGCGGCCGCGGGGCTTGCGCCGCGAGCACGGGCAGCACCGCGAGCCACAACAGGCGGCGCCCCGGCAGCGGATGCGAAGGGATGGCGAGCACTGCGGCACCTGCGGCCAAAACCGTGCGCGCGACGTCGGACGGGACCAACGAGATTGTCGACCACGGCCATGCAGAGGCTCTGTGCAACGCGTGCCAGGCCCAGTCGGCGAGTATCGCGGTGAGCCGCACGATATTGAAGTCCCCGACATCGAGCGCAACGATCACGCCGCCGATGAGACTGAGCGGAATCATGACGAAACTGAAAAACGGAATCGCGACGCAGTTTACGAAAGGTGCGGACAGCGAAAGCACGCCGAAGAATAGAGCGACGTATGGCGCGAGACCGAGCGTGATGCCCCATTGCAGTCGCGCCGCCACGCGCAGGTGGCCGAGCACTTTGCCCCCGGCCGATACGGGATCCCTCAGCGATTGACGGCTCGCGAGCAAGAGCAGCAGGCCGACGGCGACGAACGACAACCAGAACGATACGGCCAACGTCGCAAGGGGATCGACGGCGAGCACGATGAGCAAGGCCGCTGCGATGCCGTTGAATGAGCCCGTGAGCCTGCGGCTCGCCACGATCGCTAGCGCGACGAGCACCATGACCAGCGCGCGCTGCGTCGGCACGGCGAAGCCCGCGAGCGCTGCGTACAGGAACGCCGCGCCGGCGCCCGTCGAGGCTCCGGCTCCCGCCGCGTATCGCGCAACGACCGGGAGGCGCAGGCAGACGCCGCGCACCAATCCATAACAGAGCGCCGCGATGAGCGCGACGTGCAATCCGGAGATCGACACGAGATGGCTCGTGCCGGTGCGCCTCAAGTCGGTCCAGTGCTCGTCGGTAAACGCGTAACGTTCGCCGAGCGTCAAGGCGACGATGAGCGCGCCACCCGACTCGCTGCCCGCCGACGCCATGAGGCGGTCGGCGAGGCGGGCGCGGAACTCGAGCCAGCGCTGCGCAAGCGTGCGCGGCGCGCCGGCAACGACCCGCCCGGAACGCACGTAACCGGTCGCGCCGATGCGCTCGAGGTAGAGCCACCGCTCGTAGTCGAACGCACCGGGATTCGCGAGTCCACGCGGCCCTCTGAGCCTCGCAACGATGTCGATGTGCACGCCTGGCGCAAGTTCCGGCGGCGCGTCGTACCAGCTCAAGCGCACGCGCTCCGGCACTTCGAGCGCGGCCGCTTGCGTCACGCGCAACGAGAACACGGTACGATCGGGGGACACCGTGGGGAAGTTGTCGATCCATCCCGACACGGCGACGTCCCGTCGACCGATACCTTGCGGCCAGCGGCGATCGAGGTCGAATTGGGCTACGCCGGCCGTCCACACGAAGGCGATCACCGCGGCTACGAGCCACCTCGTCGCGACGAATCTGAGCAGGATCGGCAAGAGCAGCAGAAGCGCCGCGGCGGCGCCCGGCGGCGGCAACTCCGCGAGCTCGTGCACGCACAAGTTGCCGAAGAGGACTGCCGCGGCGATTCCCGGCAAGCCACCTGTCCCGGCCAAGCCGCCGGACTGCGCCGCGACTTCGCTCAGACGGGCTTCAATACGCCGTCCTCGAGCTCCAAGATGCGGTCCATGCGGGCGGCCAAGTCCGGATCGTGCGTGACGACCACGAGGCTCGTGCCGAAAGCCGCGTTCAACTCGAGCAGCAGGTCGAATACGCGCGTGCCGGTCGGCCGATCGAGGTTGCCGGTCGGCTCGTCGGCGAGCACGGCCGCCGGACGCGTGACGAGAGCGCGCGCCAATGCGGTCCGTTGACGCTCGCCGCCCGACAGTTTTCCGGGGCGGTGATCGACGCGCTCGGCGAGCCCGACGCGCTTAAGCATTGCGCGCGCCTCACGTTGTGCCTCGCGCGCGGAAACGCCGCGCACCATGAGCGGCATAGCGACGTTTTCGAGGGCCGAGAACTCGGGCAGCAAGTGATGAAACTGATAGACGAAGCCGAGCGCACGATTCCTCAAGCGTCCACGCTCCACTTGATCGAGCTCATGAATATTGCGGCCGTCGATCCAAACCGCGCCGGCGGTCGGGTCGTCGAGCCCGCCCAGTAGCTGCAGCAGCGTCGTCTTGCCGGATCCCGAGGAGCCTACGATCGCGACGCGGTCACCCGAGGCTATCTCCAAGTTCACGCTGCGCAGCACCTCAAGCGTGCGGCCCGCCTCCGCAAACGTTTTGTTGAGCCCTTCGGCGCGCACCACGGCGTGCCGCGACGGCGCCGCCTCATTCATAGCGCAAGGCCTCGGCCGGCTGCTGATGCGCGGCTTTGAGCGCTGGATAGATGGTCGCCGCGACGGCGAGTATCAATGCCAGCAATGAGATTTGCCCGATCTCGTCGAATCGCGCCTGCGTCGGTAAGTCTGCGATGAAATAGACCTCGGCCGAGACCAATTCGACGTCGAATATCGATTCGATGAGCCCGACGGCGGCGTTCAAATACCGCATGATCAGCATGCCGAGCACGAGGCCGAACAACGTCCCGATGACGCCGATGGCCGTGCCCTGACTCGCGAATATGCTCATTATGCCGCGCGGCGTCGCGCCGAAGCTGCGTAAGATAGCGATATCGCCACGCTTTTCTCTGACGACCATGACGAGCGTCGAGACGATGTTGAAAGCCGCGACGGCGACGACCATCGACAGCAAGATGAACATGATCGACTTCGTAATCGCGATCGAGCGGAATACGTTCGCGTGTTGCGCGCTCCAGTCGCTCACGTAGAAGCCGCCACCGAGATCGAGCGCGAGCGTCGTGACCGTCTGCCTCGCGGAATAGATGTCCGTGACCTTGAGATCGAGGCTCGTGGCACGACCTGCCGTTTGAAACAAACGCGCGGCGTCGTCCATGTGAACGAAAGCGAGCCCACGATCGTAGTCATACATGCCGGCCTCGAAAATGCCCGTCACGGTGAAGCTGCGCACGCGCGGCAAGATGCCGGCCGGCGTCACGCGCGCTTGCGCGAGCAACAGAACGAGCTCGTCGCCGACCTCGAGGCCTAGGAGCTCCGCGAGCGCCGAGCCGATGGCGATGTGGTAGCTGCCGGGCGCAAGGCTCGCGAGGTCGCCGGCGATGAGCAGATTGCCGACCTCGGACACTCCGGTCTCGAGATCGGGAACGATTCCGCGCACTTGGATGCCGGCGAATTGCTCGCCGACGACGGCCATCCCCTGCCCTTCGACGAGGGGCGCCGCGGCGACGACGCCGGGCTGCGCGAGCGCTTTTTCGCGAACCGCCTGCCAGTCCTCCAAGGGACCTTCATAACCCGTGAGCGTTGCGTGTGAAACCATGCCGAGAATGCCCTGACGCAATTCGTATTCGAAGCCGTTCATGACCGACAACACGACCATCAATACCGCAACGGCGAGCCCGATGCCCACCATGGAAACTAGGGAGATGAACGAGATAAAGCTGTCGCGGCTCTGCGCGCGCAAGTAACGCAGGGCGATCGCCAACTGGTACGGTTGGTGCACGGCCTATTCGTAGCGCAAGGCTCGCGCGGGCGCCACGCGCGCGGCGCGCCTGGATGGATAGATCGTCGCCAAGAGCGAGATGCCGAACGCGAGCAACGGTATCAGCACCACGTCGGCCAGACGCACCTCCGACGGTATTTCCGTCACATAGAACACGTCTCCGGGCATGATGCGGAAACCGAACGTGCCCTCGAGCCACGGCACGATCGTCTGCACGTTGAAGGCGAGCACGAGGCCGAGCACGAGGCCGGCGAGCGTGCCGACGCAACCGATGATGACTCCTTGGATGAAGAAAATGCGGACCACGCGCGCGGGCTCGAGCCCGTAAGTCCGTAAGATAGCGATGTCCTTCTCCTTCTCGTTGACGAGCATCATGAGCGAAGTGACGATGTTGAATGCCGCAACGCCCGCGATGAAGAGCAATATGATCGTCATCATCGTCTTCTCGGTGCGCATCGCACGAAACAGACTTCGATAACGTTCCGTCCAGCTCGAGTATTGGAACGTCGGCCCAAGGGCTTGCATGAGGTCGAGCGTAAGCTCCGGGGCCGCGAGCGGATCGGCCAAACGGACGCCGATCGCCTCGGGTCTGCCGTCGAGCCCGGCGAGTGCGCTCGCGTCCTCGAGGCTCGTGAGCGCGAGACTGCCGTCGTGCTCCGCCACGCCCGCCTCGAAGATCCCGGCGACGGTAAATGCGGCCGGCAATGCCGACGCCCGCCCGCCGCTGAACTTGGGCAGCCACAGATTCACGGTTTGGCCTGCCTCGACACCGAGATTGAGGGCAAGAAAGCGCCCGAGGATGATGCGTCGCGACCCGGGCGTAAGCTCCGCGAGCACGCTCGCGTCGACGAGATCGCCGATCGGCGTGGCCGCCGACTCGACGCCGGGAATGAGACCGCGCACGATCGCGGGCTTGAGGTAGCCGGCGACCGCCAACATGCCCTCGAGCTCGACGAAGGGCGTGACACCCGTGACGCCGTCGTGCGCGGCGATGCGCGCAGCCAGCGTTTCCCAGTCGTCGATACCCACGCCGGGTGACGCGACGCCGACGTGCTCGCTCATGCTCAAGAGTCGGGTGCGATTCTCGGTCTCGAACCCGTTCAATACCGACAAAATCACGATCAGGGCCGCGACCCCGAGCGCTATCCCCACGAGCGAGGCGCCCGTCATGAACGACACGACTCCGCGCCGCCGCCCGGGACGCAGATAGCGCAGGCCGATGAAGCACTCCAATGGCCGGAACATGGGCGGGCATTAAACCATAGGCGCCCGCGGCTGACGCAAAATGTGACGCAACTCGCAAAATGATCGAGGCGCGGATTTCGACGCCCGGACGGGGGTGCTATATTCGTTGACCTGGCTCTCAAGGATACGTCCATGATGCGGAAAACACTGCTCGGATGGCTGCTGGCGATGGTTGCGGGCACGAGTCTCGCCGACACTTTGCTCATCGACGGCGTCGAAGCCGCCAAGCAAAGTGAAAGCTTAAGGCCGACACGCGGCATGAGCATGACGCGCGTCGAAGCGCAGTTCGGCGCGCCGAGCGAGCGCCGAGCCGCGGTCGGCGAGCCGCCGATCACCCGCTGGGAGTATCCCGGCTTCACGGTGGTCTTCGAGCACGAATACGTGCTGCACTCCATCGTCCGCCGCTAGGCGGGAAACTCTGCGCGCCGCTGCGCGGGTTTGACGCCGCCTTCTGTAGGAGCGAGCTTCGCTCGCGATTCTTATATTCGCGAGCAAAGCTCGCTCCTACCAAGAAAATTATCCCACCCGCCAGTGAAATCGAGACGTCGGCGCGGCCTGTGGGATAATTTCATTCTTGTGCCCGGCGACGCTCCCTCATGGCTCTAGGCGACATTCTCGGCCTCGACTTACCGACTCGAGATTGCCGCCGCGTCGTGTGGTCGCAGCTCTTCGGCTCGGCACCGAGCCTGGCCGCGGCGGAAGCCGTGACGCGCCACCGCGGTCCGGTGTGCGTCATCGCGCGCTCGGCGACCGCCGTCGAGCGACTCGACCGGGAGATCGCGTTCTTCGCCGGGACTCGCCTGACCCGTCACTTCCCCGACTACGAAACGCTGCCTTACGAGCCGATCTCGCCGCCCAAAGACCTGCTCGCCGACCGGCTCGCCTCGCTCGCCGAGCTCGCCGCCGGCCGGCACGTCAAGCTCCTGGTCAACGCGGAAGCGCTGCTCAATCGGCTGCCGCCGCCGGGCTTCATTACGGCACGTTCTCTGCACCTCGCCGTAGGCCAAAGGCTCGACCGCCTCGAGCTCACGCAACGTCTCGTGCAGAACGGTTATCTGCGCGTCGAGCAGGTCACCGAGCCCGGAGAGTTCGCGGTGCGCGGTGCATTGATCGACCTGTACGCGACCGGCGCCGCGCATCCCGTGCGAGTCGATCTGTTCGACGAGGAAATCGAAAGCTTGCGGCTGTTCGATCCGCAAACGCAGCGCAGCCACGGAGAAACGAAGCTCGTCGAGATTCTGCCGGCGCGCGAATTTCCATTCGACGCCGATGCGATCCGCGGCTTTCGGCAACGTTTCCGCGACTCGTTTCCCGTCGAGCCGGGGCGTTGCCCGATCTATCGTGACATTTCCGAGGCGCAGCTCCCTGCCGGCATCGAGTACTATCTGCCGCTCTTCTTCGATGCCACAAGCTCCCTGCTCGACTACCTGCCCGACGATACGCTGATCGTGCAAATGGAAGGCGCGCTCGAGGGCATGACGAGCGGTTGGGCGTTGATCGAGGAGCGCTACGGACAATTGCGCGGCGATGCCGAGCGTCCGCTGCTCCCCCCGCCCGCGGCGTTCTTCGAGCCCGCGACACTGCTGGGCCGCCTCGAATCGCGCCCAACTCTCGCATTGACGTCGCGAGACGAGCTTAAGCCCTCGGCCCCGACTCTGCGCGCGGCGACGGCCCATCCGCTCGCCGGCGGCGTCGCGGCGGATCCGGACCGGATTACGCGCTGGCTCACGGGGCGCGAGCACGAGCGCACGTTGCTGCTCGCTTCCTCGCCCGGCCGTCGCGAGGCACTGCTCGAGTTCCTCAAGCACCGCGGCTACTCCGCGGTCTCGGTGAGAGGCTGGCACGACTTCGTGACCGGAAGCGAGACGCTCGCTGCGAGCGTCGGCGAGCTCGAGAGCGGGCTGCGCCTGCCCGAGCACGGGTTGCGCGTCATTACGGCTGCCGAGCTCGGCATGGAGCGACCGCGGCAAAGCGTGCGCAAACGGCGACCGGCCCGCGATCCCGAGGCGATCATCCGCGAGCTCACGGACTTGCGCATCGGCGCGCCCGTCGTGCACGAAGACTACGGCGTCGGCCGCTACCAAGGCTTGGTAATGCTGCCCGTCGACGACGTTCCCGTGGAATTCCTGCTGCTCGAGTACGCGGACGGCGACAAGCTCTACGTCCCCGTGCTGAGCTTGCATCTCGTGACGCGTTATAGCGGCGCCGAGGCCGACGAAGCCCCCTTGCACAAGCTCGGCACGGATCAATGGCAGAAGGCCAAACGCAAGGCCGCGAAACGTGCACGCGATATGGCGGCGGAGCTTCTCAACGTGTATGCGCAACGCGCGGCGCGCCAAGGGTTGCACGTCACGGTCGACGAGGAGGACTACGCGGCGTTCGCGGGCGAGTTTCCCTTCGAGGAGACGGATGATCAGCTCGCGGCGATCGAGCAGGTCGTGCGCGATCTCGCGAGCGACAAGCCGATGGATCGTATCGTCTGCGGAGATGTCGGTTTCGGTAAGACCGAGGTCGCGCTGCGCGCGGCATTCGTCACTGCGCACGCCGGACATCAGGTCGCCTTGCTCGTTCCGACCACTTTGCTCGCCCAGCAGCATTATCAGACGTTCTCGGATCGCTTCGCAGCTTGGCCGATTCGCATCGAGCTCTTGTCCCGATTCCGCAGCGCCAAAGAGTCGGGGCGCGTGCTCGAGGGCCTCGCGAACGGCACTGTCGACATCGTCATCGGCACTCACAAGCTCTTGCAGCGCGATGTTCGCTTTAAGAAGCTCGGCCTCGTGATCATCGACGAAGAGCACCGTTTCGGGGTCAAGCACAAGGAACAGCTCAAAAAGCTGCGTGCCGAAGTCGACGTCTTGACGATGACGGCGACGCCGATCCCGCGGACGCTCAACATGAGCCTCGGCGGGTTGCGCGATCTCTCGCTCATCGCAACGCCGCCGGCCGATCGCCTGTCGGTGAAAACTTTCGTCGGGGAATGGTCCAACCAGGGCATACGCGAGGCGGTGCTGCGCGAGCTGCGCCGCGGCGGTCAAATCTATTTCGTGCACAATCGCGTCGAGAACATCGAAACGATTGCCACCGAGCTGCGTCGGCTGCTACCGGAAACCGATATCCGCGTGGCGCACGGACAGATGTCCGAACGCGACCTCGAGCAAGTCATGCTCGATTTCTATCATCGGCGCTTCAGCGTCCTCGTCTGCAGCACGATCATCGAGAGCGGCATCGACATTCCGACGGCCAACACCATTGTCATCAATCGAGCCGATCGCTTGGGGCTTGCGCAATTGCATCAACTGCGCGGACGCGTCGGCCGTTCGCATCATCAGGCGTACGCGTACCTCATCGCTCCGCCGCTTCGCGCGCTGACCGACGACGCCGCCAAGCGTCTCGAGGCGATCGCGGCACTCGAGGAGCTCGGCTCCGGATTCACGCTCGCGACGCACGATCTCGAGATTCGCGGCGCCGGCGAGTTGCTGGGCGAAGGCCAGAGCGGGCAGATCCAGGCGATCGGATTCACACTCTACAACGAGCTGCTCGCGCGCGCTGTAGAGGAACTGCGCTCGGGCCGGGAGCCCGATCTCGACGATCCGTTTGCGCATGGGCCCGAGATCGAGATCGGCGCCGCGGCGTTGATCCCCGAAGACTACATGCCCGACGTCCACATGCGTCTCGTGCACTACAAGCGTATCGCGAGCGCGCGCTCGCGCGACGAGCTCGACGAGCTTCAGGTGGAAATGATCGATCGTTTCGGACTGCTGCTGCCGCCGATCAAGACGCTGTTCGCCGTGACCTGGATCAAGCTGCTGGCCGCGAGTCTCGGCATCGAGAAAATTCAGGCGGGCGCGAAAGGCGGCGTCGTGCGCTTCGGTCGGCGCGTCGCCGTCGATCCGGGCGCGCTCGTCAATCTCGTCGCCGGGGACCCGGAAACGTATCGACTCGACGGTCCCTTCAAGCTGCGCTTCTCGTGGCAGTCGGCGTCCGACGACGAGCGTATTCGCGCGCTCGAGCGATTGCTGCTCAGGCTCGGCGCCGAAAAGCGGCGCACGCGGGCCGCATGATGCGCCCGCGGGGCTATAATCGGGTGCCATGAGTCGTTTAAGACTCCGCATTTGCCTCATCGCCATGCTTGCTGCCGCAAGCACCGGGCGAATGGCGGCTCAGGAATCTCGGGACCTCGATCCGCTCGAGGCACCGGCCGTGCCGAAGTACCGCGTCGAGCTCATATTGTTCGCGCACGCCGACGTCGACCCCGCCGAGGAAGTGTTCGGCGACGAGTACGCATCGCGCGCGCAGCCGGCGCCGCCCATGGGCGAGCGGTTCCCGGGAAGGGAGACCGACGCCGGCGCCGCCGAGCCCGGCACGGCCCCGGACACAGGGCCGTTCGATTTCATCGATCCATTCGGGCAGCTCGCCAGGGGTGGCGATCGGCGCGCGCCGTTTCAGTTCCGCATCCTGCGCCGCGACGAGTTGCAGCTCGGCGACGCCTTTACCCGCATCGAGAGACTCGGTGCCTACCGGCTCCTAGCGCATGGCGGGTGGGTCCAGGACGGCCTCGACGACAGCGCGGCGCAACCGATGAATCTCGCGAACTTAGGGATCGTCAATCCTCAGGGCACGCTGCGCTTGTACTTGAGTCGATTCTTGCACTTGAGCGTCGATCTCAAGTACCAACCGCCGCGGAACGGCCTCGAGACGGAAGGCGTCACGGATCCGCGTGCGTTGACGGAGCTCGAGCTCGAGCCGGAATTTCGCATGGTCGAGCAACGCCGCGTTGGGCGCAGCGGCGAGTTGCATTACGTCGATCACCCGTTGTTCGGCCTGCTGTTCATGATTTCGCCCGCGCCCGAGGAAGGCGAAGGCGTCGAGGACGATACCGCCGATCTAGAGCCCGCTGCTTGAGCGAGCTCGCGCAAGGGCTCAAGCCGGCTTCCGCGCCGCTATATCGCTCGACAACTGTGCTTTGACGCGGGCGACGAGCGCCGCAGCGTCTTCGCCCTCGGCGTCCGCCAGGACGCTGCGTACGGTCACATGGCGGCCGGATTGTGCCCGCGGATTATGCAACCCGAGGTTGCGAACCTTTTCGGCAACACGCGACGCGAGGGGGGCGATTTGGTCGGCGCGTTGCCCCGGCACCGCGACGACAAAGGTGGTTTCATCACAGCGCGCGCTGAGGTCGCCTGCCCGCCGAAACGCGCCGGTAATTTGGGCGGCGATCATGCGCAAGCAAGAGTCGGCCGCGTTCGCACCGAAAGTTTGTCTATAGGCGGCGAACTCGACGATCTCGAATACGACGACGCAGAGCGAGCGCCGCTCGCGGCGCGCAGCACCGACATCGCGCTTCAGGAGCGATGTGAAATACTCGTAACGCAGCAATCCAGTGACGGGATCGGTGCGACTCAAGCTCACTATCTTCTGCCGGGCTTGGCCAAGAGCTCGTTGCAGCAAATCGACTTGAACGTTCGAGTCTTGGTTGGCTCGCGGCGCGGCCGCGCTGTGCTGGCACAGGAAATAAGTCGTATCGCCGCGCACGCTCGAGAGCGGTTGGAGGGCGACTTCCGCGAACCAAGTCGTGCCGTCCTTGCGATGATACGGAATCGTCGCTTGGCAAGGCTCGCCGCAGCCGATGGCTGCACGTGCTCTCGCGACCTCGGGGTTGGTATCGTCGCAGGCTACCAGGGAGCGCCAGCCCTGCCCTTCGAGCTCGGCGGCGGAGTAATCGCTCAACTCTTCATACGCGGCGTTCGCGTACGCAATCGAGAGGTTGGGATCACGGGCATCGATGAGCAAAATCCCCTGCGAGCTCGAGGACACGATTTGCTGCAGAATATGACGGCTAAGGGACTTCAACCCGGAATCCTTCCATGTCCGAGCGCATTATGTTCGGTGAGTTTCCGCGGTGGGTCAGTGACCGCGGTCACATTGCAGCGTCGTGCAATCTCGGTATTAGAGCCTTGAGTAGCCGCGCGACGCGTGACATGGCGACGGCCAAGTAGCGATCGAGCTCGGCATGGATGGAAGCGCCTTGCGGCGCCCGCCCGGCTGCGTAGTTCACGGCGGCCGCGCAAATCGCGTAAGACAGACCGAGCTCGCGCGCGAGAACCGCTTCCGGCATCGCCGTCATGCCGACCATTGCGCAGCCGTCGCGTTCCAAGCGGTCGATTTCGGCGGCTGTTTCGAGCCTCGGCCCTTCCGTCACACCGTAGACGCCGCGGCGTACGCCGAGCCCGCAGTCTGCGGCGGCCGCCGCGACGTGGCCGCGGAGCTCCGGGTCGAACGGCTCCGTGAATTCGACGTGGCGGACGGCCTCGCCGGGTCCCGCAAACGTCGCCGCCCTTCCGGCCGTGTAATCGATGAGCTGATCCGGAATCGCGAGCTCGCCCGGCGCAAAGCCGGGCGCGATCGCCCCGACGACGTTGATCGCGACGCACCAACGCACGCCCGCCGCATGCAAGGCCCAAACGTTCGCTCGATAATTGACTGCGTGCGGCGCGATCGAGCCCGCGGCGCCGTGGCGTGCAAGGCACCACACATCGCGTCCGCCGACGGCAGCGCCGGCGAGCGCGCTCGAGGTCGGCCCGTATGGCGTCTCCGCCGGAGCCGCCGCCGGCAACGGTAGCGCGAGATGAGCGAAACCGCTGCCGACGATGAGCCCGACGACCGGCCGGGCTTTCGACGCTTCGCGTGTGGCAGCGGTTCTCTTTGTAGGAGCGGCCTGCGGCCGCGATTTACGCTTCATGAGGAATCGCGGCCGGAGGCCGCTCCCACACCGGAGGCCGCTCCTACCCCAAAAGACGGCGGCGTGGCCACAGCGTACACACTCCTCAAGTTGCGCCAGTAACCTTTGTAGTCCATGCCGCAACCGAACAGGTACTCCTTGCCCGCCCGCAATCCGACGAAGTCGACCACCGGGCGCGCTGCAGGCACATCGACTTCCTTGCTGACCAGCACCGCAGTGCGTAGGTCCGCGACCGGCATTCTCTTGAGCTCCGCGTGCAAGGCCGCGAGCGTTACCCCGCGATCGAGCACGTCGTCGACGAGCAGCACGACGCGATCCCGATAGATCGCTTTCGGACCGACGATCCATTCGAGCGCGCCGCCTGACAACGCCCTGCCGTAGCGGCTCACGTGCACGTAATCGAATTCGTGCGCAAATTCGAATTGCTCGCATAGATGCACCGCCGTGAAAACGCCGCCGTGCATGACTGCCACGACGAGCGGATTCGTATCGGCGAGCTCGGCCGCGATGCGCCCGGCCATCGCGCACAACGCCGTGCGCACTTCTGCGGCCGAGTAGATCTCGCGGGCCTGGCGCCGCACTTGCTCGAGCTCCGTGGAAAGGCTCAAGCCAGTCAGCCCTGCAACTCGAGCTTCGGCCGCGCGCTCAAGTCTGCGAGCACCCGGGTCGCGTGTTGCCATTTCGGCGACGCGCGCAGCTCGTCCCACCGCAAATGTTGTCGCCCGCGCAAACGCACCAAGCGCAGCTGTCCGGCGGGACTCACGTACCTGTCGAGCGCCTCGAGCAGTGCGGGCAGCTCGTCAGGCACGTTGCATACGAGCACGAGATCGCAGCCGGCGTCGAGTGCCCGTTCGACTCGCGCCGTGAGATCGCCGACGCCCGCCGCGCCTGCCATGCTCATGTCGTCGGAGATAATTGCACCATGAAACTTGAGCTCGCCGCGCAACTGATTCGTGATCCACCAGCGCGATAGGCTCGCCGGCAACGGGTCGAGCTTCGGAAAAATCACGTGCGCGACCATGACGGCTTGCAGGCCGCCGTCGACGAGCCGCCGATAGGGCTCCAAGTCTTCGAAGAGGTCGGCATAACTGCGGCCGTCAACGGCGATTTCCGTGTGGGAATCACCCGTCGCACCCGCGTGCGTCGGAAAATGCTTGGCAGTGATCGCCATTCCCGCCTCATGCGCTCCAGCGTCGAACGCGAGAGCCAAGCGAGCGACGGTCTCCGCGTCGCTATGCAAAGCACGATCGCCGATGACGGCGGCGAGGCCGAGATCGAGGTCGACGACGGGCGCAAAGGAGAGATCGATGCCGAAAGCACGCAGCTCCGCCGCCATGGTCCAACCGAGAGAGCGCGCCGCTTGCTCGCCGGCGGCAGGATCGGCGTCATACAGATGGCCGAGCAGCCTGGCCGCCGGTAGCTCCGTGAAAGGCGCATGGAAGCGCTGCACGCGCCCTCCCTCTTGATCAACCGCAATCAGCAGGGCGGGACTGCGCGCCGACCGTATGTCGTCGACGAGCGCGCGCAACTGCTCGGGAGTTGCGTAGTTGCGTGCAAAAAGAATGATGCCGCCGACCGCCGGCGAATTGAGCCAGCCGCGCTCGTCCGCCGCGAGCGACGTCCCCCGCAAGCTGATCATCAGAGGTCCCAGCGACATATCGGCTCCGTCAGTCAATCATTACCAACGTTCCGGCCGACACGGCGTCGAAAAGCTCGATCACGTCGGCCGAGCGCATTCTGATGCATCCGATGGAGCCCGCAACGCCTAAGACGCTCGAATCGGGCGCCCCGTGTATGTATATGTGTCGCCGCATCGTATCGACCTCGCCGAGCCGGTTGCGCCCCGGCTCCGTGCCGGAAAGCCATAGGATACGCGTGAGGATCCAGTCCCGATCCGGGAAAGCGCGCGCGAGCGCCTCGGAATAGATCTCGCCGGTTGGGCGGCGACCCACGAACACCGTTCCCGGCGCTTGCCCCGCGCCGATCTTGGCACGAATGATGTGCCGGCCTCGCGGCGTCATGAAGCTGTCGCGACGCTCACCGACGCCGAAGCGGGATGTCGAAATCGAATACGCCGTCACCTCGCGATCGCCGTCGCGGAGCACGAGCCGTTGCGCGGCGGTCGACACGCTGAGACAGCGCTCGTTCAAGGATGGCACTCCTCGTTGCTCCATTGTGCATAGGGATGCCGCACGAGGTTCACATTGTAGTAGCGGCTCTGCTCCGTCACTTCCTTGCCGAGCCACGGCGGGCGGACGAAACGCTGCTGCACGTCGGTAAGCTCGATTTCGGCGACGATGAGCCCCTCGTTTTGGCCGTGAAACTCGTCGATTTCCCACTCGACTCCCGCGTACGGCACCCAATGGCGGGTCTTCTCGACGATCGGCTGCTCGGCCGCAGATTCGAGCAGCGCGCGCGCATCGTCCAGTGGAATCGAATATTCGTATTCGTCGCGTACCGGCTCGAGGCCACCGCGCTTGATGTTGAGCCACGCTTCGCCGTCGCTGACGCGCACCCGCACCGAAATGCGTCCCGTAGTCGCGATGTAGCCCTGGCTCATGAGGCGACGCCGAGTCACGAGGCTGCGCCAAGCGTCGCTCGCGAGCAAGAACTTGCGTTCGATTTCCTGGGGCATGAATGGCGCTCAAGCGCGATCGAATATCGCCATGACCTCGACGTGATGGGTGTGCGGAAACATGTCGAGAATACGAGCCGTCGTGAGCCGGTAGCCCTGCGACTCCGAGAGCACGCGGGCATCGCGCGCGAGCGTCCCCGGGTGGCAGGACATATAGACGATTCTCCGCGGTCTCATCGCCGCCATCTGCGCGACCGCAATCTCGGCGCCCGTACGCGGGGGATCGAGAACGACGACATCCCATGGCTCGCGCAAGAAGCTCCAGTCGGGCTTGCCGAGATCGGCCGCGTAGAATCTCGCGTTGCGAATGCCGTTGCGCTCCGCGTTGCGCGCGGCACGCGCGACGAGCCCCGCATCGCCTTCCACGCCGAACACAAGTCCCGCGTGCCGCGCCAAGGGCAGGCTGAAGTTCCCGATCCCGCAGTACAAGTCGAGAACCCGGTCGCTCGGCTTAAGCTCCGCGGCCGCGACGGCGGCGGCGACCATGCGAACGTTCACTGCGGCGTTGATCTGGATGAAATCGGTCGGCGCGAACTCGAGCTCGAGACCGAAATCCGCGAGCGCGTAAGAGAGCGTTCGAGGACGCGTCGCGATCGAAACCGCAGTCCCGGGTCCGCCGCGTTGCAAATAGATGTCGAGATCGAAACGTTCGCCGAATTCGCGAAATGCGCTTTCGTCACGCGGCTCCGGGGGGTCGAGGACGCGCAGCACGAGCGCGCCGAACGCGTCGCCGATGGCAACCTCGATCTGCGGTATGCGTCGCTTGAGCCCGCTCGCACCGATGACCTCGGATAGCGCGTCGAGCGAGGTATCCATCGGCGGCGCGAGCACCATGCAATGGCGCATGTCGGTGACGAGCGCCGCCGCGCGCTCGCGAAAACCGACGAGCACGCGGTTCTTGGCTTCCACCTGCTTGACTCCGAGCCGTGCACGGCGGCGATATCTCCACGGCGGACCGAGGATCGGATCGAGCCACAGTCCCGGGTCGATACCGGCAATGCGCGCAAACGCTTCCGCGACGACGCTTTGCTTGAATGGCACCTGGGCCGCGTAGCTCATGTGCTGCAACGCGCAGCCCCCGCAGACGCCGAAATATTCGCATGGCGCGGCGACACGCTCCGCGGCCGCCTGGACTACGCCTACGAGCTCGGCATCCTGGTAGCGCCGGCGCCGACGGCGCGGTACGACGAGCACGCGCTCCGACGGCAGGGCGCCGGCGACGAACACGCGCCGGCCGTCGACGTCGGCGACGCCGAGCCCATCGTGACTCAGGTCGCGAATTTCGACGGCAATGGGGGCTTCAGACCCCGCTTGTCGGGTCATTCCACGCATCCAGAAACCGCTGCAGGTGCGGCTCTTTGGATCCCTGCAATTTTTGTCTCAGCAGCTCGAGCTCGTTTTCGTACTGCGTCCCGTCGAGCAGTCCGCGCATCAGTTGAAACCGCAGATAGACGAGGTAAGTGTTCAAGACGTCGCTCTCGCAATAGTTCTTGATCTCGTCGACCTTGCCGCGCAGGAAGTACTCCCACACCTGATCGCCGCTCATGCCGAGCTTGCCCGGCAGGCCGAGCGACAAGGCAACTTGCTCGAGTGAGGCGCGGCCGCCTCCTTGGAAGCCGGACAGCACATCCATGAGGTCGATGTGTCGCCAATGGAAGCGGCTCAGGTAGTTGTTGTACCGGAAGTCGCGATCCGAATCGCCCGTTTCCCAGTAGCGCGCCGCGTTGACGCCGTATTTGAGCGCCCGGTACTGCAGCACCGGCAGATCGAAACCCGAGCCGTTCCAAGAGACGAGCTCGGGACTATAGCGCTCGATGCCGTCGAAAAACCGCTGGATGATCTCCTTTTCCGACGGCAGATCCGGACCCAAGCTGAATACGTGTAAGCCCTCGCGATTGCGGAGCACGACGGAGACGACGAGCACCCGGTGCTGCACCAACGGCAGAAAATCCGTGTCCCGCGCCTGCTTTTGCTTGAAATACATGACCTTAGCTGCGGCTTCGTCATCGAGATCCCCGAGGCCGAACAGCCGTCTGCCGAGCTCGGTGTCGGGTATCGTTTCGATGTCGAAGACGAGTGTGTTCAAGCGTGCTCCTTTGGCTCACTTACGAAGTAGTATCGCGATGGCTACGACGAGCCCGGCCTCGTCGGTCAGCGACAAGAAGCCGTCGCCTATGCCTAAGCGCTCGCACAGCGCATTGCCGCGCGCCGAGTAGACCACTTGAGGCTGCCCCAACGCGTTCGGTATGGTGCCGACGTCGCGAACCCACATGCCGTTCGAGAAACCCGTGCCCATCGCCTTGACGACGGCTTCCTTCGCCGCGAACCGCATCGCGAGAAAGCGCGTCTTGTTCTTGGTGCGGCGGAACAACTCGAGCTCTTCATCGAGCAGCACGCGCTCCGCGAAATGCTCGCCGTACCGATTCCACACGCGCTCGATGCGCTTGAGCTCGAGTACGTCCGTGCCGATGCCGAAGATCACGTATGCCGCGCCGCGATCATCAGGCTTTTCATTCTCGCGACCGCGGTCGCGAACCCGTCAAACACGGCCTGTGCCACGATCGCGTGGCCGATATTGAGCTCGGCCATTTCCCGGATCGCGGCGATCGCTTGCACGTTGTGATAATTGAGGCCGTGGCCGCCGTGCACGCGCAAGCCCATTTGCGACGCAAGCGCGGCCGCACTCCGAATACGCTGCAATTCGCGATCCTGCGCCGCGGCGTTCTCGGCTTGCGAGTAAGCGCCCGTATGAATCTCGATGACGGGGGCGCCGGCCGCCACGCTCGCCTCCAACTGCTCACGGTCGGGATCGATGAACAGCGAGACACGTATGCCGCTTGACTGCAAACGCTCGCATGCGGAGCGGATCTTGTCGGGCTGGGCCGCGACGTCGAGTCCGCCTTCGGTCGTCAATTCCTCGCGACGCTCGGGGACGAGGCAGCAATCAGCCGGACGCACGCGCTCCGCAATGCGCAACATCGGGTCCGTCGCGGCCATCTCGAGATTCACGCGCGTCTGCAAGGTTTGCTGCAGAATCTCGAGGTCGCGCTCCTGAATGTGGCGCCGATCCTCGCGCACGTGGATCGTGATGCTGTCCGCTCCGGATTGCTCGGCAAGCAGCGCCGCGGTCACCGGATCGGGATAACGCGTGCGCCGTGTCTGCCGGAGCGTGGCGACGTGATCTACGTTGACTCCCAACAAAATCGGTTGCACCCGAGTCATCGGTCCAGACCTCTGTCGACAATTGCCTTGAACACGCTGCGGCTCTTCAGCGGCCGATCACCGAGATAGGTGTGCAACACGCGGCCGAGCAACAACTTGGCGGCCTTCAGGCTCTCGGCATCGTCGAGCGCTCGCTCGCGCAACGAGATCAGGTCCCGCCCGCGAAAGTCGTCGCCGGCGACCTGCCCGAGAGCACGCGTCAGCCCGTTCTCGAGCTCGAACACGTATGACCGGTCGGGATGCAGCGGCTCGCCCGAGTGAAAGTCCCGGTCGAGCGGGAGCCCAAGCCCCAGCGCATGCAGCAAACCAAGCTCGAACAGCCTGAGCGTTCGGGCAATCCCGGTGCCGCTCGCGAGCTCTTGCAGGCACGCACTATAGCAGGAAAAGACTTCGCTATTGGCGTCGCCGCGCGCGAGTAAGCGCAACACCAGCTCGTTGACGTAAAAGCCTGCAAGCAGCCGATCACCATTGAGCTCCGTGGGTTTAGATTCGGCCTCGACGTGCGTGAGACTGCCGAGCTCCCCGCGCTTGACCCATGACAATTTGAGCGGCACGAACGGCTGCAGCAACGCGCGCTGTCCGCTCCGGGCGCGGCGCGATCCGCGCGCCACCAACCCCATGCGTCCATGGCCGTCCGTCAGGCAGTCGACGAGCTGACTGGTGTTTCTGAACGGGCGATGATGCAGAACGAACGCCCGTTCGAGCAGAACCTCCTCGCGCTCGCTCATGCGGAGTCGAAGCCCAACCGTTTGAGCTCGAGCTCGTTGTCCGACCAGTGCTTGCGGACTTTGACCGTGAGCTCCAAGTGCACGCGGCCGCCGAGCAGCCCGTTGAGCTCGATCCGCGCGTCCTGTCCGACTTGCTTGAGCAAGCGGCCTTCGCGGCCGATCACGATCGGCTTGTGCCCTTCGCGCTCGAGCCAAATGAGAGCGTGCACGAGCCAACGGCCGTCCTCGCCCTTCTGCATGTGCTCGATCTCCACCGTCAAGCCGTAAGGAACCTCTTGGTGCAGCTCTCCGAGCAGCTTCTCACGAACGATTTCCGCGGCACGAAAGCGCAAGCTCCGATCCGTTGTCATATCGAGCGGAAACAGGGCGGGCCCGGCGGGGAGATTCGCAAAAATAGCGTCGACGAGCGCGCCGAGGTTCTCGCCGGACCGCGCGCTCACGGGCACGTAGGCGAGGAACTGCATCTTGCCGAGCTCGTGCAGCCGCGGCAGCAGACTCGTCCGCGACTTGAGCTCGTCGATTTTGTTGAGCACGAGAATCGTGCGCTCGCTGCGATTCTTACAGAGCTCGAAAAGCCGCCTGTCCTCCGCCGTCGTGCGCTTGGCTTCGGTCACGACAATCACCAAATCACAACCTTCGAGCGACTCGTGAATGACGCGGGCCATGAGTCGATGCAGCGCATGTTGCACGCGGCGCGCATGACCCGGAGTGTCGATGAAAACGGCCTGGGACTCGCCGCGATTGAGGACCCCCAAAATACGGTGCCGCGTCGTATGCGGCTTGGTGCTCACGATGCTGATCTTTTCGCCGACGAGAGCGTTGATCAAAGTCGACTTGCCGACGTTGGGCCGGCCGACGATCGCAATCGTCCCGGAGCGCGGACCGTTACTCCGACCCACGGCTCAGCACC
>Ga0209108_10000118_pt1 | contig 38180 bp, 32 predicted proteins | sample Rifsed10ft1_FD_184003 | JGI IMG/M metagenome (GOLD analysis project Ga0209108, IMG submission 184003) | Soil microbial communities from Rifle, Colorado, USA - sediment 10ft 1 (version 2) | ecosystem: Environmental > Terrestrial > Deep subsurface > Rock core/Sediment | place: Rifle, Colorado...
GCCGCATTGTTTTTCGACGGTGACCAGCTGTGGGCCGCCGCGCCGGGGGCCGGGGAGGTCTACCGCATCGATCCGGTCACGGCTCAGATCGTCGATACGATCGCCATCGACGGTTATCCGGTGGCGCTGCTGACCGTCTCGTGCGGGCCGGACTGCCGGGCCCTGTGGACCGCCAACCAGACCGGCGACAGTGTCAGCCGAGTCTCCATCGAGTGAGGTCGACCTGGCGAAGGACTTCGCGATGTCAGGCGCCCGGCCGCATTTCCTGCGAGGCGGGTCCTGGCCGCCAGCCTGATCGGTACGGCGTGTCCAACGGGAAGCGCGCGCGGCGTTCCGGTCGACAGCCTGACTCAAGCCGATGACCGAGACCGCACCTCTCGATTTTCCGGGATATGCCGTCCAGGGCCTGGCCGGCCGCGGAGGCATGGGCCGCGTCTACCGTGCGGAGCAGTTAGCCACGCGCCGGATGGTCGCCATCAAGCTGCTGACCGCCGGCAGAGTCGATCCGGCAAGCCTGGCAACCTTCCGCCGCGAAGCCTCGACTCTGGCCCAACTCGAACATCCGCACATCGTCCCGCTTTACGACTATGGCGAGCAGGCCGGCACCCCGTACCTGGTCGTCCGCTTCCTCAGCGGCGGAACGATGGCCGACCGGTTGAAGTCCGGCCCGGTCGATCCCGCGACGGCCATGCGCTGGATCACCGACGTGGCCGACGCCCTCGACGCCGCCCACCGACGGGGCATCACCCATCGGGACGTCAAGCCCAGCAATCTGCTCCTCGACGAAGCCGGTCATGTCTACCTGGGCGACTTCGGCATTGCCGCCACGGCCGTCGACTTGGCCTCTGCCGCCCACAGCGGGAGCGCGGCCTACGCCTCGCCCGAGCAAGCGCGCGGCGAGGCGGCGGACGCCCGCTCGGACGTCTACTCGCTGGCCGTCACGGCGTTCGAGATGGTCACCGGGCAAAAGCCCTACGAGGCCGAGACCGCCCTGGGCATGATGGTCCGCCATATGCACGATCCGGTCCCATCGGCCCGCGCCGTCTCTCCGTCTGTGCCGGTCGGTCTGGATGCGGCCATTGCCGCGGGGATGGCCAAGGACCCCAAGGCCCGCCCGCCCTCCGCCGGAGCCTTTGCCGGCAGTCTTCGCTCCGCGCCGGTCTCCGCGCCGGGAGATCAGGTGACGCTGGCCCCCCTCCCTGCCGCGAAGTCGCGGCGCCCGGCTTCGCTCGGCCTCGTGATCGGCCTGGTCGTCCTGGCTGGCGCGGCGTGCTTGGGGCTTGCTGGCGTGTTCGGCGGCGGCCTCGCCGTTTACTTCGCCTCGTCTACATCGACGGCGCCGCCCACCCAGGCGGTCCTGCCCGCCGACACGGCGGCGCCGACGGTTGAAGTTGCGCTCCGGTCTCTCCCTTTCAGCGACGACTTCTCCGATCCGGCCAGCGGCTTCGGCGTCGAACAAGACGAGGACGGTCGCGTCGGCTATGCCGACGGCACGCTCCAGATCGATATCCTCACGCCCGGGATCGAGTGGTTCTCACCGTACCGCGGACTGATGGAACAGGACCTGACGATCGAAGTCGAGGCGCGATTGATCGAGGGCCCGGCGGGCAGCGAGATGGGGATCGTCTGCCGCTGGCAGGACGATGACAACTACGTCGCCGGCGCGCTGCGCAGCGACGGCATGGTCTCCGTGTGGAGGAAGAGCGCCGGGGTCGACATGCGGTGGCTGGATTGGACTGCGATCCCGCAATCCGTCGAAGATGCCGGAGCGGCGCGCGCCCTCCGGCTCACCTGCGCCGGTCCCGACGTCCGATTCGCCGTCGATGGGGTGGAGGTCGCCGCCGCGTCGGATCCCTTGCCCACGGCTGGGTCCTTAGCCTTGATGGCCGGATTGCTGGAAACCGGCAACCTAACGATCGCCTTCGACCAGCTCGAAGTCAGCCGACCGTAGCGGCCAACCTCCGCCGGTAGGCCGGACTCCCTCACGCCCTGGTCAAGGGATGGAGTAACTCGTCAGCTCTGCGCTCGAGGTGTACCCCTCTCCGCTGGTGGAGTAGCGGACAATCCCCACTCCTTCGACGAGCCAAAAGCTCTGGCTCCACGTTGAAGGAGGTATGGCGATCCCGAAGCTGCTACTCGTCACCGTCGTCGTCGCCGTCCCATCGATGCGCAGGGCATCGAACGTTCCGGCTGGAATGGCAACCGTCCCGATACCGGCGACGGTCCACGACTCCGAGGTTGTCGCCGTCGTCTCTATCGAGAACCCTTCGGCCGAGGTGCTGATGACCGTGGTGTAGTCATTGCTCCACGAGAACCCGGGCACCATGCTTTCCGCCGCCGGAAGCCAGGAGCCGGAGCTGCTGGCGACTTCCACCGAAGCAAACGCGCCGTATGCGGAACTGCTGATGGTGCCGAAGTCGTACGAGGTGATTCCCGCCGGGCTGCACGTCCAGTGGACGGTGAAGTTTACTTCCGGTACAGAGAAGTCCATCGTCGCCGAAGCCGCCTCCGCTGAACCGCTGGCACTCGTCACACTCCATGTGTACGCGCCTTCCGTGGTGGCATAGCTCCAGCTGGCTCCCGTCCGCAGGGGCAGATAGGGATGATCGCAGGCGTGAACCGAGGTGCTCGCACCGAGCTCCGGTCTTGGGTCGAATGCCTCCTCCGCCATGAGGTCGACCTCGGTCTGGATGCCGGCCAGGGCGGTGCGCAGCGCCGCCGGCTGCGGGGCGTCGGTATAAGTGGCGCCGGGGATCAGCTCGACGAGTCCCTTGACGGCTTCGATCTCATCCGGCGGGACTTCGAAGCCGACGACGAACATCCTGAGCTCGATGCCGGCGCGATCCGCCTCCTGGCGGATCAACTCGCCGGCCTCCGGGTTGCACAGGTCGGCCCCGCCGGTGACAACGACGATCGAATGCGGTCCGTCGGTGGAGGCCATGTCGCGGATGGCCCCGACCATCGCCTGGGCCAAGGCCGAGTCCGATTCGGGCGCGGCTTCCACCTCCCCTAACGAGCCCTCGATCGCGCCCTGGTTGGAGGCGGCCAGCGGGACGATGAGGTCGGTGTCCTCACACCCCTGCGGGAGGGCGCCGGTGCCGAAGACGCGAAGCCCGGCCGTCAAACGCGGGTCGGCCGTCCGGACGATCTCGCCCAGGACGCCGCGGGCAACAACGATGCGCGGCTCACCCCCGCTGGACGGGCTCTCCATCCTGGGGGAAGCATCCAGGATGTACTCGATCGTGGGCTCGGCCGAGGAGCCTCCCCGCCCGCGGAAGTAGAAGTACGCGCCGCCGGCAGCCGCGGCAAGGCAAAGGCAGGCAGCCACTACGCCGCAACCTATCAGGATGATCACGGGCCATCGGCGCTGAGGGGAAGATGTGGCCATCGGTTCCTCCAGGGGAACCTCGAGTCTATCGCAGCACCCCGGTCGGAGCAAGGAGGCCTGACTCATCAAGGCGACCAGTCCCCGGATGCTCCCGACGTCCGGCGATGTTGAACGCCGGGAGGCCTTCACGATCGTTCATTCCATCGTCTTCAGCAGCTCGGTCAGACGGTCCATGGTCTTGGCTGCGCGTTCCTCCTCACCGCGATCCCGGAACTCACCGCCGTTCGCATGCCGTCAACGAATCAGACCTTGGGTCGCCGGCGAGCTCTTCCCTCCTTTTCCTTCAATTCACGCAGGTGCTCCTCCAGGCGATCAAAGCTCTCCTCCCAGAATTCCCGATACTGCTGCGTCCAGTCGGCTACGTCCTTGAGGGGTCCCGCTTCGAGCCGACAGGGCCGCCATTGCGCCTGGCGGCGGCGCTCGATCAGACCAGCCGGGAGGCTGATCTCGAACGGCTCGGCCAGCTCGGTGACCGAGCCTCCCCCGCCGCCAGGCGAGCCAGGATCGCCGGCGGGTGGGATCGGCGAGGGCGGGTAAGGGTCTAGCTAAGGCTGTCCGCTGGCGTGGTCATTAATCGACCGACGGGTTAATTTACCAATGCGTAAAATACGGGGAGTCCGCCCGCGTGTCAAAGAGGCAACTTCCCGGTATCATCGGCCTGTCCCGCCGGACCGACCGCTCCGGAGGGCCGTCCCGAGGAACCGTTGCGCATCGTCATCAAACTCGGCACTTCGACGCTCACCGCCGGCACCCAGCTCCTTTCGCCGCCGCGGCTGGCGGACCTGGTTCGGCAGATCGCCGCTCTGCGGGCCGCGAGTCATGCGGTGGTGCTCGTCTCCTCGGGCGCGATGGCCTCCGGACGGGAAGCCCTGGGCTTTCCCTCTCTCCCGAAGGACATTCCCGCTAAGCAGATGCTGGCGGCGGTCGGACAGCCGCGGCTGATGGCGCTGTACGCCGAGTTGTTTGCCGCCCGCAACATCACCGTCGCCCAGGTCTTGTTGACTCGAACGGACCTGACCTTGCGTCGCAGCTACCTCAATGCCCGGAACACGCTTACGGGTTTGCTCGAGCGGGACATCCTGCCGGTGGTCAATGAAAACGACACGGTCGCCACCGAGGAGATCCGCGTCGGTGACAACGACAATCTCTCGGCCATGGTGGCCAATCTGGTCGACGCCGAGCTGCTGATCCTGCTCACCGATCAGCAGGGAGTCTTCACCGGAGACCCCCGCTCCAACCCGGCCGCCCTGCTGATCGACGAGGTCGAGGGGGACGAGATCCCGTCGGAAGTGTGGCGGGCGGCTGGCGGCACCGGCCCGGCGCTCGGCACCGGTGGGATGATCACCAAGCTGCAGGCAGCCGACCTCGCCCGGCGATCCGGCGCGAAGGTTTGCATCGCCTACGGCGGCGAGCACGATGTGCTGCTGCGGATTGCGGACGGGGAGCGCCTCGGGACCCGCTTCCGTGCCGTGGCGTCGGCCGTGGAGAGCCGGAAACGATACATCCTGGCCGGAGGGGGTTCCGGCGGTCTGGTGGTGGATCCCGGGGCGGCGCGGGCGCTGCGCCAGGGAGGCAGCCTGCTCCCCATCGGCGTGATCGGAGTGAGCGGCGAGTTCGAACGCGGCGACACCGTGCGCGTGGCCGAGGCGACGGGGCGCGAGATGGCACGCGGCATCGTCAACTACCGGGCCGCCGATCTAGAGCGTCTGCGCGGTCGGCACTCCGACGAAATCGAGGCCCGCCTCGGTTACCACTACGGAGACGAAGTGATCCATCGCAACCATCTGGTGCTGCTGTGAGCGAGTCCGAAAGGCCGGCGCTGGACCCCCGTCTGCTCGACCTCGGCCGCCGCGCCCGGGCGGCCGCCCGCCCGTTGGCCGCCCTCCCTACGGCGACGAAGGATTTGGCCTTGCAGCGCCTGGTCGCTGCGATGGGGAAAAACAGGGCCGAGATCCTCGACGCGAACGAACGGGATGTCGCCGCCGCCGCGGCGGTCGGGCTGGAGGCGGCGTTCTGCGATCGCCTGAGGCTCACCCCGGGGCGCCTCGACGCCATCGCCGCCGACGTGCTGCGCTGCGCCGCTTTGCCCGATCCGATCGGCGAGACCTTCGACGCCGTGACGCTGGAGAGCGGCTTGCACCTTCATAAGCAGCGCGTGCCGATCGGGGTGCTGGCCGTCATCTACGAATCGCGCCCGAATGTTACGATCGACGTCGCCGCCCTGGCCATCAAGACCGGCAACGCCGTCATCCTACGCGGCGGGAGCGAGTCGCGCAGGTCGAACCTGGCCCTGGTGGCCTCCGTCCACGCCGCCCTGGAGGAAGCCTCGATCCCCCTCGACGCCGTGCAGTGCGTGAACGACCCCGATCGCCGGCTGGTGGCCGAGCTGCTCCGGATGCGCGAGTGGGTTGACCTGATCATCCCGCGCGGGGGCAACGCCCTGCACGAATTCTGTCGGGAGAACAGCACGATCCCCGTCATCACCGGCGGCATCGGCATCTGCCACCTGTACGTCGACGCCTTGGCAGACCTCGACGCCTCGCTGGAAGTCATCCACAACGCCAAGACCCAACGTCCGACGGTGTGCAACGCCCTCGACACAGTCCTACTCCACCGCGCCATCGCCGGTTCCTTGCTGCCCGCGCTGACGACCCGCCTGACGGCCGATGGCGTGGAGCTGCGCGCGGATGCCTCTGCCCGGCCCTACTTCGACTCGCCCGATGCACCGGGCGGGACGCGCTTGCCGGCGGGCGTGACCCCGGCCGGCCCGACCGATTTCGACACGGAGTGGCTGTCGCTGGTGCTGGGCGTGAAAGTGGTCGACTCGCTCGACGAGGCTGTCGCTCACATCGCCCGGCACAGCACCGGGCATTCCGATGGGATTCTGACCGACGACGAGGATCAGGCTCGGCGCTTTGTAGCCGAAGTCGACTCAGCCGCCATCTACGTGAATGCCAGCACCCGCTTCACCGACGGGAGCGAATTCGGCCTGGGGGCGGAGGTAGCGGTCTCAACGCAGCGGCTGCACGCGCGCGGGCCGATGGGCCTGCGAGAGCTGACCACCTACAAATGGGTTGGACGGGGAGATTACCTGGTGCGGCATTGAGCCCGCTCGCCGCGGCCGCTCCGTGCCCGCCTCCGCCAGGAAACGCCTTCATTGGCGATTCCGATGTCGCCCAGAACGGCACCCCCGATGACGCAGGCGGCGATGGCGTCCAACTCGAATCCGGCGCCGAGGCTGGGCTGGGCGATACCCAAGCCGGAGGCGAGACGCACCCCGGCCCGCGCGGCGCAACTTTGATGCAGGCCAGGCGCACCGCTTCCTCGTTGCCGCCGATGGCTTCGATCGCCCGTCCCGGAGTCGTCCGCAGCAGGAAGAAGGCCGACACCGGAAAAGCCAGCACTGATCAACACCGAGAGAGTCATCACCCGCCGGCCGTTTAACGGCCACAAGCACCCGGCTTCCACCCGCCAGGGGGACGCCGGTCAATCCTTTGGACAGGTCGGACTGGGTGTGTGGACCGCGTGGACAGCCGGGTTGCCGTACTTCGCACCTTGGGGTACGATCGAGTCGAAACCGGACCGACCGAGGGGGATTGGCGTGCCCGGTCATCGTCCCAGCCGAAGCTTAGCATTCGACCGCGGAACATGAACTCGTTATCCCTGCGCCCCTCCTTATTCGTGGCGACGCTGCTCGCAGCCGCCGCCTGCACCCCGGCCACTCCCGTCGGCCCCCCGCCGCAGTCGTTCGGCACGTCCGTTTTCGCCGCCGTCGTAACCCGAAACCCGAACGAAGCCATCGATGTGGTCCTCGTCCCGGACGATGACTACGGCGACATGAACGACGTCACCGCCCGCCAGGCTTTCCTGGATCAAGTGGAGCAGGTCATCCAGTCCGGTTTTGAGATGAACCAGGCCTGGAGTTTGAATGCGGACGAGGTCAACTACTGGTACATGACGCTGAGCGGCGATGTGCAGCCCGGCAGCGGCATTTGCCCGTCGGTCTCCTGGCCCAACCTGACCGACGCCACCTTCGCCGAAGTCATCGTGCTGCTGCACCCTAACCCGCTGCGCGACTGCGCCTGGGGCGGCCGGGTGACCTCCGAGCCGACCAGCTTCAACACCATCGTTCACGAGGCCAGCCACGCCGTCTTCGGCCTGCCCGACGAATACTGCTGCGATGGCGGCTACTGGACGGCGCCGCCCGTCCTGTATTCGACGCAGGCCGCCTGCCTGACGGACGCCACCAACGCCGCCTGGCGGCAGTGCGAATCGATCGTCAGCGTCAGCGGTCCGACCTGGTGGCGGTCCGAGGATACGCTCTGCGACATCATGGGCTGCGTCGGCGCCGCCGTGCAAGAATACGGGACGGCCGACTGGGTCATCGTCGAGCATGTGTTGTCGGCGCTACCCAACGCCTCGATCACCGCGCCATCGGTCTTCGCGCCCAATGGATGGCCTTAGAAAGAGACGACGTGGGACGGAATAGGCGCAGTTTCGGTTTGGGGATCGCTCTCCTCCTGCTGGCACTGGCGGCCTGGTGGCTGCTCGGCAGGTTCGCCCCGACGCCTCACGGCATCTCCGCTTCGGCGCTGACGCCTGCCCCCACGCCGCCCGACGACAGGATGGTGGCGGTCCTCCGACTGGAGATCACCTCGGACGCGGCCGGCGAAGTGATCGAGGTCGTGATGTCGGAAGGCGTGGTCCGACCCGGGTACGGACCGAACGTCCTCAACCGGCCTGGGGCGTGGACCGTTTCGCTCATGTCCTCGGCGGAAGAGGCGCTGCGCTTCGGTCTGCCGGATCCTCGCCAGGTGGACGTGGAGACCGACGCCGGCGCAGCTCCCCACGCCGGGTCGTTCCAACCCTTTGTCGAATACGAGGTGGTGATCCCCCTCAGCGATCCGCTGGGGCGCGATCTGGTTGTCAGTGAGATTCGCCTGTTCGACCAACCGGGCAACCTGATCTTCGCCGCCGCCGTTCGCGGGGGAAAGCTCGCCCCCCTCCCGACGCGTCTGGCCCCCGCCGGCGCTGCCGGCTAGACCACTCCGCCCCCTGCCCCATCGAGCCTGGCTCACCCGCCAACCGAATCGACCCGGCGCCTCCGGCCAATTCTTGCGCCGCGGACCTCCCGGCGTCAAACGCAGTTATCATTCAGGTCTCCCACCGATGCGTTGACGGCCTCGGGCTTATGCGACGAAGACCAGCGAAAGGGTCAGCCCTATGACTTCGAGCGGCAAGGAATCGGCACACACCGGACTGAATCCGACGCGCCCCACCCTTTGTCTGTATCACGATGATCCGGACGGCTGTTGCGCTGCCGCCATCGTCCGCCGAGCCCTGGGCGACGAGGTCCATCTGCTTCCCCTCGAGATCGGCGACGCCATCCCCTGGGAGGCGGTCGAGGGCATCGGGCAGATTGTCCTGCTCGATTACTCGCTCCCGGAAGAAGAGATGCGTCGGCTGGCCGTCGGACGTAAGCTGGTCTGGATCGACCATCACAAGACGGCGTTGGCCGGGCTGACCGAGGCGATGGCCGGTGTTCCCGGGGAACGATCGATCGACGCCGCCGCCTGCGTTCTGGCCTGGCGGACCTTCTTCGCGGGCCAGGCGCCGCCGCTGGCCGTGCTGCTCATCGGGGATCGTGATATCTGGCAGATGTCCTATCCGGAGACGCGAACCTTCTCCGAGGGCCTGTATCAGGAAGACATCCAGCCGGCCAACGATGGATTGTGGAAGCCGTTGTTGGACGACGACCGGGCTCGGGTGAATCAACTGGTCGAGCTCGGCCAGATCCTGTACGCCGTCCGACTCAAGAGGATCAAGGACGTCGTGGCGCGTTATGGGTTCCCCGGCTTCTTCGAGGGACATCGGACCCTGGCGGTCAATCACCCGGGGAACGGCGACATGGGCGAGTACATCCGCCAGACGGGGTACGAGCTCGCCTATTGCTACGTGGAGGTCATCCGCCAGGATCAGCTCCAGACCGTGGTCACGCTCTACTCGGACCAGGTCGACGTTTCGGAAATCGCCCGCAAGTACGGCGGGGGCGGGCATCGCGGCGCGGCCGGCTTCCAATTCCGCCGGGCGGACGATCCCTTCCCGCTTGAGAGCGCCGCCTCGCTTGGGCCGAGCCCGTAGACCCGGTCGTTCTCGCCGGATGAATCGAGTCAGCGCTCCGAGCCCACCGAGAAATCCACAACGACAGGGAAATGGTCGTAGATACCGGAGGCGGGGTCGAGCAGGACATCGTCCCGCAGCAGTCCGCGCGCCGCCAGAACCTCGTCCGTCAGCAGCCGTGTGTTCAGAATGAAGGCGTTGCGCAGCCGCAGCACGCTGTCGGAGAAGATCACGCGGTCGAGGGCCCCCGGAGCAAACGGTCCGCTGTCGTCCCTCCAGGTGTAGAAGTGAACTCCCTGCCCGTTATGGCTGGGCCTCGCATCCTCGAGAGCGGTTCCGTCCCAATCCGGGTCCAGGTCGCCGCCGTACCTCTGCTCGTCGTAGAGGTCTCCCTCGGTCAGCGTCTGGATGTGCCGCGCCGGATCCGTTTCGTAGGCATTGAAGTCCCCCAGGATCAAGAACGGCGTCCCTGCGGGAAGATCGAGGTGTCCACCCGGAGTCTCGAAGTCTCTCACGTGGGCCATGATGGCGTCGGCCTGACGCACCCGAAGCAGGATATCCTCCGGGCTTCCCCCCGACTTGAAGTGTGAACAGATGAGGTAGAGGTCGGTGGACCCATACGCCTCATCGGGCAGATCGACCAGGGCGGCGGCCTGGTCGAGGGTTGTCAGGACGCTACCGGTTTCGAGCTCGTAGCCCTCCTCCAATAATCCGAAGCGCGTGGCGATCAGGTCGTCGCCGACATGGGCGACTTGCCACGACTCACCCTCGGGCGCGCCCAGGGCCCGCTCCAGGAAGTCGGCAAGCTGGCTGTCCCTTCGAAGGTAGTTGATCTCCTGCAGGCAGACGATATCCGGCCGGACCGCTCCCAGGATCCTGCGGAACGATTCGGCCCGGCTGAAGAGCCTCAAGTCGTCGTTCTCCGGATCATCATCCGGGAAGATCGAGTCCCAGTTCACGTTGAAGGTCATGACCCGGAGGCTGTCCGGGACCCTGTCGAGAAACCGATCGTCGGCGCTGAGGGTCGCCGTGGCTCGACTGGACCGGGTCTCCACGGCCGGCGGGGTCGGACCGGTCGTCGACGGGACGACGGAGGAGAGCGAAGGCGGCGGCGCGGGCGGCGCGGGGATGGTGCATCCCCCAAGGGAAACCAGAGCGGCGCCGAGCAGACACGCGGGGAGACGGTTCATCCGCAGAGTCCCGGCATTCTACTCTCCGCGCCCACGACATGGGAGGAACGGAGAGATAGCCCGGAGGCGGTTCTCTCACCCAACCGCCGCCATTCCGTCCGGCCCCGGGATCTCCGAGTCGCCTGCTCCCGGCCTCCGGGGAATCCGGGCCAGGCGCATCACCAGCCGGACGCACTGGGCGGGCGTCTTGTTATGGTTGTGAGAAACGAGGATCTCCCACCGAGAACGCCTCGGTGGGAGATCCGTGACTTACAGGCGCAGCGCTCGGTCTACTGGGATTCGGCGACCAGTTGAGCCGCCGTATCGTTGACGGCGTCCAGGATGCTGACGATCTCCTCCTGGCTCGCCGCATTGGCCACGGCGTCGAAGGCGTCTCGGATCGCGCCCCGGACCGAACCGTGAGCCGCCAGATTGGGCTCGGCCTTCCCGAGGTCCAGCAAGGCGAGCGCACCGCCCCAGATGGCGTCATCCATGGGGCGGCTGCCGACATCGGTGGTCGACTGGGACGGGAAGTACCCGGTGTAGCCGATCCACTCGGATTGCGTCTCGGGCGAGGTCAGGTACTTGAGGAACAGCCAGCTGGCCAGGTCCTGATCGGGATTGGTGTTCACGACCCCGATCATCTGCCCGAAGGCGTTGACGAAGCGGCCGCTCGGCCCGGGGAAGGGGATCGTGCTCCATTCGTCCGCGTTGCCGGCGTCGGTCATCGCCGAAGCCTGGAACGGGATGCCGGCAGTCGAGCTGGAGGCGAAGAGCGCCAGGCGGCCGGCGAATTCGGGATTGGGGAAGCTCGGCGTGGTCAGTGTGCAGCCGCTGACGACGAGGTCGTTCAAGAAGACGGCGGCGTCGACGGCGGCCTGGTTGTTCAGGTCGTAGCCAGTGCCTTCGTCGGTCACGATCTCGCCGCCGAACGCCCAGACCCACGTGACCATCTGGGAGGTGTCGGGGAAGTAGACCATTCCACCCGTCCCATCGTTGTCGGGGTTGTCATCGGCGTTGTTGGCGGCGGCCGCGGCGCAGGCTTGTTCCTTGAACTCGACCGCCGTCTGGGGCGGTCCGGCGAAGCCCAGTTCCGAGGCCCACGTGTTGTTGTAGAACATCACCTGGGCCGATTGGTGCATCGGGATTCCGACCTGCGTCCCGTCCGGCAGGGTCCCCGAGCTGTATGGGCCGGGGAAGATGCCCGCCCTGACTTCGTCGCTCAGCCCGTACACCGGGTCGTCGATGTACTGGTTCAAGCCGGTGATCACGTCCAGCCCATGCCAGCGCACCAATCCATTGGGGAATCCCATCGTCAGGTTGGGCAGTTCTCCCGTGGCGATGGCGCCGTTGACGGCCGTTTCCAGATCGCCCTGGCTGCCCTGGGCCACGGCCTCGACCGTGATCCCGTACTCGTTCGAGGCATTGAAGGCGTCGACCAGGGCCGTCATCCCTTCCAGGTTGGCTCCCGAGCTCATGGCGTGCCAGAAGGCGATGGACTGGCCGGTCGGGTCGGCATCGATCATCGACATCACTTCCGTCGGTTCGGCGACAGGCGCCGTGGTGGCCGTCGCCGGCGGCGGCGGCGCTTCGGTGGGCGTCGGCTGGGCGCAGCCGGCCAGCAGCGCGGCGACCGTCATGCCGGCCAACAGCAAGAACGCACTTCTCTTCTTCTCCATGTTCGTGTCATCCTCCCTGTGTGTCATGAAATGACTCGCGGATACCTGCGTATCTCCTGCCCCTCGATCATAGTCCGCTCCGGCGCTGCACCTCCTTCGGTCGTCCCTTCGATCCGGCTGGGGCCTGGGCCGCCCTGCGGTTCAACCTTTGATCCCGGTCCGGGCGATACTATCGGTGAACTGCCTCTGGGTCAGGAAGTACAGCCCCAGAATGGGCAGGATGGTGATGAAGGCGCCGGCCATGATCAGGTGCAGTTTGCTGCCTTCGTCGGTCACGAAGTTGTAGAGCCCGACCGAGATCGGCAGCCAGCGGTCGGAGTTCGTCACCAGCAGCGGCCAGGCGAGGGCATTCCACGATCCGATGAACGAAAGCACGATGATGACCATCACCGGGGCCATCGAGAGCGGCAGCACCAGCTGGACCAAGATCCGCAGGTGGCCGGCGCCATCGATCCGGGCGGCGTCGAAAAGCTCGTCGGGGATCTGGGCAAAGAACTGCCGCAGCAGGAAGATCGAGAACACGCTACCCATGAAGGGAATCGTCAGGGCCGGCCAGTTGTCGATCCACGCAATCGGTCCGACCCGGCCGAGCCAGGTGACCGTCAGCAGGTTGGGGATCATCGTGACCATCACCGGGATCATCAGCGTGCTGAGCAGGAGGCCGAAGATCAAGTTGCGGCCGGGGAACTGCATGCGGGCGAAGGCATAGGCGGCCATGATACTGCAGGCCATTTCGCCGGCCAGCGTGATGACGGTGATCAGCACGCTGTTGATCATGAAATGGGAGAATTCGGCGCCCGACCACGCTTCGACGTAATTTTCGAAATGGAGCTCCGTCGGGAGCGTCCGGCCGCCGATCGCCTCCCCCAGCGACATCAGCGAAGTGGAGATCATCCACAGGAACGGAAGCAGCGAGACCGCCGCGCCGCCGAGCAGCACCATCAGGCTCAGGACCATCCAGAGCTTCACCCGGGGAAAGCGGAGCGCCGCTTTCGCGCGGCGTATCCGGGGAAAGACCGTGGCGGAAGTCCCGTCAGCCATAGAAGACCCGCGATCCCTGCACCCGATTGTTGAAGACGGTCAGGGCGAGGATGATGGCGAACAACACGAAGGCCAGGGCGGAAGCATAGCCGTAACGCGTTCGGACGAAGAACTGGTCGAAGATGAGGACGCTGATCGTGTTCAGGCTGCCCAGACCCGTCCCGACGGATTGGCGGAGCAGCCAGAGCGTGTTGAAGGCCTTGAACGTGCCCATGATGGCGATCAGCGAAAGGAAGTACGTCGTGGGAGAGAGCAAGGGAAAAGTGACGTGGCGGAAGACGTCCCACCGGCCGGCGCCGTCGATTTGGGCCGCCTCTGCCAACTCCGCCGGGATGTTGGCCAGGCCGGCCAGGTAGATCACCACGTTATAGCCGACGTAGGTCCAGACCGACAGCAGGATGACAACCGACAGGGCCTGGCTCGGGCCGGCCAGCCAATCGGCCAACAGCGTGGAAGAATCCGCCGGCAGCCAGGCCGGCAGCACCTGGTCCGGGTAACCGGTGATCCCGGCCGCCCCGGCCAGGATGGACAGGATTCCTTCGGGCTCGCGCAGCCAGTCTTGCGCCGGGATCCCGACGGAGGCCAGCAGGCGGTTGATCGGCGCCGATAGGCGCTCCGAGAACATCAGCCGGAAGACCGTGGCGCTGGCCAGGGCGGGAGTCACATAAGGCAGGAAGAAGATCACCCGAAACACTCCGGCGCCCCGCTTCTGGTGAAAGAGCAGGACCGAGAGGAAGAGGGCGATCGTCAGTTGGATCGGCACCGTCCCCAAGGAGAAGAAGACGGTGACCTTCAGGCCGTTCCACAGAGCCGGGTCACCGGAAGCGACGATGGTGGGGATCTCGACGATCAACAGCACCGCCGCCACCATCAGCACGACGGCGGAGAGAATCCGCAGGGCGAAGGAACGATGGGTCGACTGTCCTTCCGCGCTGCGCCAGAGACGCCAGGCCGGCCACAGCAGCAACACGCCGGAGGCGACCATGATGAGCTGAGGCCAGATCCCGGGATCCTCGCCGGTTTGGACCGCCGCCGTGTAGGCCTGAGCAACGGCGCCGAAAGCGATGACCAGCAGACCCGCACCGACGATCAGGCCAAGCCAGGCAGCAGTCAGTTTCGCCTGTACTTCCGGACCGGCGCGGAAGCGTCGCACCAGCGAAGTGGCCAGGCCGATGACGGCGGCGAGCAGCGCGAGCTGGACAAACAAGTTCCAGGCCGCATGAGCCGTTTCCGCATAGAAGGCCTCGCTCAACAAGCGCTGGAAGAGCTCGCGTGTCCGCTCGAGGCCCCTCATCTTGGGGGCGATGTCCAGAAACTCAGGGAGCTCCAGGTAGGCCCAGCGCAGGCCGGCAAGGACCGCGGCGGCGTGCAGAGCGGAGGGAACGACCAGGAGCCAAGCGCTGCGCTCGCCTGGAGATGACGGCCTGAGGATGGGCCTGGCCATGACGAAGGCGCCGACCAGCCCCCCCACGCCAAGAGCGAACAGGCCGAGATAAGCGAAACTGCCCACGGCCGTGACGTAGTTGGCCAGGCCCGTGAATTCGTCGCGGATGATCAGCCACTTGTGCAGGCTGACATACAGGGCGAACCCGACCGGGAAGATCCCGAAAGTGAAAATCAGCAGGAGCGCCGGGCTGATCAGTCCGTAGGCCGTCAGGTACTCGCGCAGATTGCGCCCGCGTCTTCCGCTAAAGACTCGGCGCAGGGGGCTGTTCTCGGCCCAGGGGGTTTCCATGCCTGAAGAGATCTTCGTTCCTTGCATTCCAGAATCGCAGGGGCGCCGAACGGGAGTCCGTGCCGCGCTCCCGGGCACCGCCCCACCGCGAAGCGGTGCGCCGTCGTACCAAGTTCAAGCGGCTTCAGGACTAACGCACTGCCCTACGGCGCGTACACACCGGCGATGGCCGCGCGTTGCCTGATCCGAGAGTAGCGATGGAGAGATCGAGGGCCGGCTGACGACCGGGAGCCCCATCCACCGGCACCATTATACGCGCGCCGCACTGGCAAGGGAAAGCGCGCCCTGTCCCTTGCCCGCGCAGGCCGTTCCGGTCCGCTCGGGCCGGTCCAAAGCCGCACGGCCGCCGGCCCCGGGCGGGTCGATTCCCGTCCGGTCTCGACCTCTTCTGGCCGAAGGCAAGCCTGCCGTTGGCTTTCCTGATCCTCCCTGCCCTGACCCAGGGCCGCTCCTCCTTCGAGCCGTGACAGACTGCACCATCACGTCATGATGCACGTCAAGTTCCCGGACCCCGACTATTTGTTACAGTCTTCACGAATGCGGACATTCGGTTATCTACATGAAAGCGAGGTCAAGTGGACGGTCATCTTGAACGGGAAGTCCACGAACTTCACGCCGGTTTGTGCAGCGCCCTGGCGGACCCCAAGCGGCTGATGATCCTGTACTCGCTTTCCGAGTCGGCCCGCAGCGTCAACGACCTTTCCGAGCGCCTGGACCTCCCTCAGCCGACGACCTCCCGGCACCTCAAGATCCTGCGGGATCGCGGGCTGGTCGCCCCTCAACGGCTTGGGGTCAACGTCATCTACTCGCTGACCGATCCACGCCTCATCGAAGCCCTCGATCTGCTGCGGGCTGTGTTGCGCGACATCTTCGACCGCCGGGCAGCGGCGGTGAGCCAGGCCGAGTAAGCCTCGATCAGCCTGCGGAGAACCTCATGCCCATCCCCTGGAAAACCATCGCCCTCCCTTCCGCGATCATCAGCCGCAACGGCTTGCGCACGGCTTGCGCCGTCTGTGGGGAGGAGATCTCGAACGGGCGCGAAGTGATCCGGCGCGGCCGAACGATCTGCCGCGCCTGCGCCGGCGAAGCCTACTGCATGCCAGCGGCGGCCCGTCTGGCCGGCGAAGTCCTGACCTTGGGGCAGAATACGATCAGCGCCGTCGCACACGCGTAGGGGCCGTCCACTCGGCCGCGCCCGGGAAGATGAATTGCTCACACTTGCGAGACCGCCACAAGACCGGCGCCGTGATGGCTGCCCTCGGATGGAAGTCGGAGTTCATCGGCCCGCAACTCCATTTCTGCACGTGTGCGGCCGACCCCTTCCCAAGCGGCCCGCTTGTTGACTTTGCCTCCCCTGCCGTGCTACAATCATGACATAGTTCGTTGGTTGCCCCGACAAACTAAGTCAAGGGTTGCAGTGCCCCGCCAATTCCGAACCGGCGACCAAGCCCTCGTCCGTCAGATGAACCGCTCTATCCTGCTTCAGAGGCTGTGGGTGGAGTCTCCGATCTCGCGGGCCGATCTCGCCGCCGGCACCGGGCTGAACAAGACGACCGTCTCCAACCTGGTGGACGAATTACTTGAGGGCGGATTCCTGCGGGAGGCCGGCCGCAATGCGTCGGTCGGCGGCCGGCCGGGCACGCTGCTCGAAATGGACCCCGATGCCGGGTGGATCATCGGCTGTGAGATCGGCGTCGGACACCTGAGCGTCGTGCTGGCCAACATGAGGGCCCGGGTGACATGGCGCCGTCAGGCCACGTTCTCCAAGGAAGACAGCCCGCCTTCGGTCATCGACCGGCTGGCGGGGCATATGCGGCAGGCCAAGCAGCACGCTCAGCGGACAGGTCGCCGGCTCTTCGGCGCCGGTCTGGCCGTCCCGGGTTTGGTCGACGTGTCCAGCGGGACGTTGGTCTTCGAGCCCAACATGGGGTGGCGTAACGTCCCCCTGCGCACCGACCTGGCCGATCGACTGCGGCTGCCGATGTTCGTCGACAACGACGGCAATGCGGCGGCCCTGGCCGAACGCTACTTCGGTGTGGCTCAAGGGGTCGAAGACTTCGCCTACGTGGTGGCGAATATCGGCCTGGGAGCCGGCTTGGTCATGGGCGGACACATCTACTACGGAGTCAGCGGCTATGCCGGCGAGGCCGGGCACACGACGATCGACCCGAACGGACCTCCCTGCCGCTGCGGCAATCGCGGCTGTTGGGAGACCCTGGCCAGCCAGCGGGCGCTGATCGAGCGCGTCGGGGAACTGCGACGAGCGGGTTCCTCGTCGACACTCGATCAGGTGGGCGGCGACGGAACGACCTCGCTCACGCTCGAAGCGATCCTCCAGGCGGCCCAGGGCGGAGACGCCGTCGCGCTGGAAGCGCTGCGTCAGACCGGGACCTACCTTGGGATCGGGATCGCCAACCTGCTCAACTTGCTCAACCCCGACCTGGTCGCCTTTGGAGGCAGCCTGAGCCTGGCCCACGAGTTCCTGCTGCCAGCGGCGCGGGAGGTCGTGCAGCAACGGGCGATGGCCGAGCTGTCTCAGACCACCCGGATCGTCGTCTCGTCGTTCCGCCAGGACGCCTGCGTCATGGGGGGGGTCGCCCTGGTGCTGCATGACATTCTCAGCCAGCCGCGGCTGGTGCCCGCCGCCCGGAATTCCCCGAAGCCGGCGCAGGACGACCCGAGGCCAAAGTCGGCCTTGAGAGTGACGCCGTAGTCTGACCGGAGACCGCAGTTCGAGCCGGAGGGAGGTGAAACCGAAGGTACGAAACTAACCCGACCGAGTTGCATCCAAACAGACCACACCGAATCGATTAGGAGGAACGAGAATGTTCCGCAAGTCTTACGTAGCCGTACTACTCCTGAGCACCGTGGCCTTGCTCGCCGCATGCACCGGCGCTCAGGGTGGCGATCAGGTGGAGATCTTCTCCTGGTGGACCGGCGGCGGCGAGGCCGCCGGACTCGATGCCATGCTCGAGGTCTTTGGCACCGACTATCCGGACGTCGAGTTCATCAACTCGGCCGTCGCCGGCGGCGCCGGCACCAACGCGCGCGCCGTGCTGGCCAGCCGCCTGCAGGCCGGCGACCCGCCCGACTCGTGGCAGGCTCACGCCGGGCAGGAGATCATCGGCACCTACGTCGCCGCCGACCAGATCGAGCCGCTCAACGACCTGTTCGAGGACGAGGGCTGGATCGAGGTCATGCCGGCGACGCTCATCCCGCTCATCTCGGCGGACGGCCAGATCTACTCCGTCCCGGTCAACATCCACCGCGCCAACGTGATGTGGACCAACCCGGCCCTGCTGAACGAGCTGGGCGTGTCGGTCCCGACGACCTGGGATGAGTTCTTCGCCGCCTGCGAAACGATCGAGGCCGCCGACAAGATCTGCCTGTCGATGGGCGAGCAGTGGACGGCGATGCACCTGATGGAAGTCGTTCTGCTCGGCGAGCTCGGCCCGGACGCGTACAACGCGTTGTGGGACGGCTCGGGCGACTGGGGCAGCGCCGATGTGGCCGCCGCCCTGGGGACCTATGCCGAGGTCCTGCAGCACGTGAACTCGGACGCTTCCGGCCTGACCTGGCAGGATGCCTCGCAGCTCGTCGCCAATGGCGATGCCGCCTTCAACATCATGGGAGACTGGGTCGACGGGTACTTCGCCGGCGACACGGCCGGCGGCAACCTGGGCCTGGTCCCGGGCGAGGGCTACGGTTGGGCTCCGCCTCCGGGGACGGACGGCGCGTTCCAATTCTTGAGCGACAGCTTCACCCTCGCCAAGAACGCACCGCACCCTGAGGGCGCGCTCGACTGGCTGCGCGTCGCCGGCTCCAAGGCCGGACAGGAAGCCTTCAACCCGGTCAAGGGGTCGATCTGTGCCCGCACCGACTGCGATACTTCGCTCTTCGCCGAGTATCTGCAGACGGCGATGGCCGACTGGTCGACCGACACCGTCGTCGGCAGCCTGACCCACGGCGTGACCGCCAACGACACCTGGAAGAACGAGATCAACACCGCCCTCGGCTTGTTCCTGACGGACTCCGATGTGGCGGCCCTCCAGGCGGCGCTGGTGGCAGCCTCCGGCTCGTACGGGCCCTAACCAGGCGCCCGCCTGACCTTTGAGGGGCGGAGGCGACTCCGCCCCTCTCTCTTCCCGCCTGGCCCTCGGGCCTGCCGACTGGCGCTAGAATCAGCGGCAGCCCCCGGCGCTGAGGGAGAGTTGATGACAGCCATCTCGGCAGGTGCCTCCCGCTCGGCGACGGCCCCCTTGCCTTCGGGGCGCCGCCGGCGCAGCCGCGATCAGTGGACGGCCCTCCTCGTCGTCTTGCCCTCGATCCTGGCCACCTCGATCTTCGTTTACGGATTCATCGGCTGGACTCTGCGCGTTTCGCTCAGCAACTGGACCGGGCTGATGCCGGACTACACCTTTGCCGGGCTACGCCAATACCTCGAGCTGGCGCGTGACGCTCGCTTCGCCATCGACATCCGAAACACCGCCATCTTCACGGCGCTCTTCCTGGTCAGCTGTATCGCCATCGGCCTGTTCCTGGCGATCTTGCTCGATCAACGCCTGCGCGGTGAGAACCTCTTCCGCAGCATCTTCCTCTTCCCGATGGCGATCTCCTTCATCGTGACCGGCGTCGCCTGGCGCTGGCTGATGAACTCGGCCACCGGCAGCCGCATCAGCGGACTCAACCTGCTGTTTCAACAGTTGGGGCTGGATCCCCTGATCAGCGAATGGCACCTGACGGACCCGCCGTGGGGGATCGCTTTCATCGTCCTGCCGGCCGTCTGGCAGATGTCGGGCTTTACCATGGCACTCTACCTGGGCGGGCTGCGGGCGATCTCGGACGATCTTCGTGAGGCGGCCCGGGTGGATGGGGCCAGCGAGTTTCAGATCTACCGCTACGTTCTGCTCCCCCTCTTGCGGCCGATCACTCTCAGCGTCGTAATCATCCTGGGCCACATCTCGCTGAAGATCTTCGACCTGATCGTCGCCATCAGCCAGAACAACATCGCCCTGGACGTGCCGAGCGTCTACATGTGGAGGACCACCTTCGACGGCAACAACTACGGGCGGGGCGCCGCCATCGGCATCTTGATGCTGGTCACCGTGGCGGTGCTCATCGTGCCCTACCTGGTGTACAGCATGCGGTCGGAGGCGGAGCTGTGAAGCCCGGCGCCGCCCGCCGCGCCACGCGACCGGTGCTCTACCTGCTGCTGATCGGCATGGCCGTCTTCTATCTGCTGCCGATCTACGTCCTGCTCATCACCGGCCTGAAGAGCTTCGCCGAAGTCGATTTGCAGCGGATGTGGGACCTGCCGACCGGAATCTACTTCGAGAACTTCGCCAGCGCCTACGAGAAGTTGGCGCCGAACCTGTGGAACAGCCTGCGCCTGGTCATCCCGGCCGCCCTGATCTCGTCGATGGTCGGTTCGCTGAACGGCTATGTCTTCGCCAAGTGGAAGTTCCGCTACTCGAACTTGATCTTCACTCTGCTCCTCTTCGGCATGTTCATCCCCTACCAGGCCATCTTGATCCCGCTGGTACAGTTCATGGAATGGATGGGGCTGCGCGGCTCGATCACCGGCCTGGTGTTGGTGCATGTCATTTACGGCATCGCCATCACCACGCTGATTTTCCGCAACTACTATGCCGGTGTGCCGACGGAGGTCTTGGAGGCCGGTCGCATGGATGGAGCCGGTTTCTGGGGCTTGTACCGCTACCTGGTCTTCCCCCTCTCCATCCCGGCCTTCGTCGTCGTCCTGATCTGGCAGTTCACCCAGGCCTACAACGACTTCCTCTTCGCCGTCGTGCTGACCGGTAACCGCACCTGGCCGGTGACGGTGGCGCTCAACAACCTGGCCGGCAGTCAGATCGTGCAGTGGAACGTCCAGATGGCCGGCGCCCTGCTGACGGCGCTCCCCACCTTGCTGGTCTACATCTTCCTGGGGCGCTACTTTGTGCGAGGCCTGATGGCCGGGGCGCTGAAGGGATAGTGGTCAGTGGTCAGTGGTCAGTCGTCAGTGGTCAGTGGTCAGTAATCGGTGGTCACTGGTCAGTGGTCAATGGGCTGCAGACACGCATTGGCCGCCCCCAACTCGGTCATCCACAACCGCCGCTCTCCAATCCAGTTCTCAAATCTCTTATCCCTAATCGCCAGTCCCCAATCGTCAGCTTTGGATGACCTCTGCGCCGGCGGACGGTGTGCAGATGATCAGGCGCGCCTCCCGCCCGGTGATCGAGCGATAGCCATCCCGGACATGTGAGGCGAAACCCGCCAGGTCTCCCTCCCGCACCAGCGCCACGGCACAACCCCCGAATCCTGCACCCGTCAGGCGAGCCCCCAGGCACGCCGCGTGCCCTCGGCTGACGGCGACGATGGCGTCCAGCTCCGGGCTGGAGACCTCGAAGTCGTCCTTCAGACTGGCGTGGCTGGCGTTCATCAGCCAACCGACTTCGGCCGCGTCCCCGCGCAGCAGCGCCCGGGCGGCCTGTTGCGTGCGTTCATTCTCGGTTACGACGTGTCGCGCTCGACGCAGCACGGTCTGGGAGAGCCCCGCAGTAGCGCGGGCCAGGTCTCGTTGCGTGACGTCACGCAGCGACGCCGCACCGAAGGCACGCGCCGCCTGCCGACATTGTTCCCTTCGCTCCTCGTAGGCAGAAGCGGCCACGCCCCGGCGGGTGCCGGTGTCTAGGACGACGACCTGGATGCCGGCCGGAAGAGGCGCCGGAGTGATGTCCATCGTGCGGCAGTCGATCAGCAGGGCATGCCCGGCGACTCCGGCTATGGAAGCCAGTTGGTCCATGATCCCGCACGGCACGCCGACCCACTCGTTCTCCGCCCTCTGGGTGAGGCGGGCCATCGCCAGCGACTCCCAGGCCAAACCGGCGACGGCGGCGAAGGCTCGAGCCCCGGCGACCTCCAACGCGGCGGACGACGAGAGTCCGGCTCCGATGGGCACATCCCCGGCAACGACACCTTGCCAACCGGCCAGGCTATGACCGGCCTCGGTCAGGGACCAGGCCACGCCTTTGACGTACTCCGCCCACGGCGGCCCGCCCCGGGCGATGGCGGCCAACTCGAAATCGAGCGAGCCGCCCAGGTCCGCAGCATGAACGGTGACACGTCGCTCCGGGATCGGGCGAAGAGCGATCCACACCGCCCGGTCGATCGCCATCGGCAGGACGAAGCCCTCGTTGTAGTCGGTGTGTTCGCCGATCAGATTGACCCGGCCCGGCGCCCGCACGAACACAGCGGGCGCAGCGCCCCACTCCTTCCGAAAGGCCCCGACGGCTCGTTCCAGGGCGGGAGGCACTCCAGGCGAGTCCATCTCAAGCGGGGGCCGGGCGACGGTCACGGTAGTGGGTTTCCGGCGCGGCGCGCAGTCGGGCGGCGGCCGCTTCGGGGGTCAGGTCGCGTTGCGGTTCGGCGAGCATTTCGTAGCCGACCATGAACTTGCGCACGCCGGCCGACCGCAGCAGGGGCGGATAGAAATGGGCGTGCAGCGTCCAGTGCGCCGCGGGCGAGTCGTCAAAGGGCGCGCCGTGCCAGCCCATCGAGTAGGGGAAGGATGTTTCGAACAGGTTGTCATAGCGGACGAGCAGGCGCTTGAGGCTTCCGGCCAGGCCGTCCCGTTCGCCGGCGTCCAGGTCCGAAAGGCGATGGATCGCCCGGCGTGGCAGCAGCAGCGTCTCGAATGGCCAGACGGCCCAGAACGGGACCACCGCCACCCACGCCTCGTCCTCCATGACCATGCGCTCCTGTGCTTCCCGTTCCCGATCCAGGTAGTCCGCCAGGAGCGGCCGGGCGCGTTCGGCCAGATAGGTACGTTGGCGCAGGTCCTCCTTCCCCGCCTCCAGCGGCAGCGCGTCCGTCGCCCAGATCTGGCTGTGCGGATGCGGGTCGGAACAGCCCATCATTTCGCCCTTGTTCTCGAAGACCTGGACCCAGCGAAATCGTCGGCCCAGTTCTTCGGACTGGACAACCCAGGCCTCGACGACCTGGCGGATGGCCGCGACCGACATTTCGGCCAGGGTCAGATCGTGGCGCGGGGAGAAACACACGACACGACACGCACCTCCGGCCTGCTCGACCCGGAACAGGGGATCGCTCCCGCGCGGCGCGTGGCTCGATGGATCGAGCAGGGCCGGATAATCGTTGGGAAAAACGAATGTACCGTCGTAGGCCGGGTTCCGGGTCTTGTTGGCGCGCCGATTGCCGGAGCACAGGTAGCACTCCGGATCGTAGGGTGGACGTTCTCCCGCCGAGGCCGGTCTTTCCGCGCCGCGCCACGGTCGCAGCGCGCGCTGTGGGGAGACCAGGATCGAGTCGCCCGTCAGCGGGTTGAAGCGGCGGTGCGGGAAGTCAAGCCCGCTGAAGGAGTTCATGGCAGACCCCTTCCCTTCCATCAGCGTTTTCGATTTGGCCGCGGCGACCCGGCTCGCAGGACGGGACGGCCCGGCGCGCGCTCAGTCGATTTGCAGGCCGATATCGAAGAAGGCGGAGTACCCCTCGGCGGCCTCGATCGGCGCCAACAGAAGCTGCTCTCCGCCGCTGCGATAGATCCCATCGTCGGCATTGCGGACGCCCCGCTCGCCCTTGGCAGCGTACGGCGCCCGGGCAAAGACGGCGTCTGACAGCGCATCGTCGAAGAAGAGCTGCGATGTGAACTCGTAGGCTGCGCCGTTTCCCGCCTCGGCCCGGATCTTGAAATGGATGTGGACGGTGCGGCCGGGGTACCAGCCGGGGTAGATCGATTGGAACCGGGCGACTCCGCCGCCGTCCGTCACCTGAAAGCCGCGCAGGAACAACTGCCCGCTGGTGTCGAAGCCGGGATCGGCGACATCCGAGTAAACCCCGAGCGCGTCGCAGTGCCAGACGTCGACCATCGCCTCGGCCAACGGCAGGCAGCCCTCCGAAGCGATCCGCATCACACGGAAAACCAGCTCGAGCGGCCAACCGGCTCTGACCTCCCCCGTCGTCGGGTCGGATCGGATATCCGACCGGTTCAGCCGCGCGTCGACGAAGTACGGACCCTCAGTCATCTCCGGCCGCACGATGCAGGCCGGCAGCGGCGCCGAAGTGCCCGTGGACAGGGCGACTGCACTCGGAGCCCCCGTGGCACCGACGGTCGTTCCGCCTAAGATTTCCGTCCCCGGCGCAATCCTCGGGGCGCAGCCGGCCAGAAACGCCGCTCCCGTCACTCCGATGACCTGAAGGGCCTCCCGGCGGCTCAGGATTCGGCCCACTTGGGCGTCATCGTTCTTAGACATGGCACCCTCCTCACCGCGCCCGAGTCTACCCCGCATCCCAGGCGGCTCGGCGTGCCGCTCGAAGTCCCTCCGGCGCTGCACTGGCGCCAAGGGTCCGAAGGTACAATTCCCGATTTCCTGGGGATGGGGCTGCAGGACGGCGCCGGGCCGCCCCGTTTCATCGACCGACCGTCGGCACAGGAGGACTGGCCTGTCCTTCTCACGTTTCTACCAGCCGGCCGGGTCCATCCTGTGCCCAACAGAAACACGGCGTGGCGGATTGCGCGAGAATGCTGAACCGAGCGACGGGCCGGCTTTTTGCCGACGTAGCTCAAGTCGATCCTCGCGAGGGAGATCCTCGGTATGAACGCTCCGGCGTCCCTGGGACCCTCTGCGGTCCAGCCCCTGGCGCAGAGAATCATCCAGAACACCGAGCAGGTCATCGTCGGCAGGCGCCGGGAGCTCGAACTGGTACTGGCCGGTCTTTTGTGCCAGGGCCACTTGTTGATCGAAGACGTCCCCGGCGTGGGGAAGACGGTGCTCAGCCGCAGCCTGGCCCGGTGCCTCGGCTGCACCTTCAGCCGCATTCAATTCACGCCCGACCTGCTTCCCAGCGATATCACGGGGACGTCCGTCTTCAACCCGCAGACACGTGCGTTCGAGTTCCGGCCCGGTCCCCTCATGGCGCAGGTCATCCTGGCGGACGAGATCAACCGTGCGACTCCGAAGACGCAATCGGCGCTGCTCGAGGCGATGGAAGAGCGGCAGATCACGATCGACGGCGTCTCCCACGCCCTGCCCCGGCCCTTCATCGTCATCGCCACGCAGAATCCGATCGAGTATGAAGGGACGTTTCCGTTGCCGGAGGCCCAGCTCGACCGCTTCTTGCTCCGCATCCGCCTCGGCTATCTCTCGAAGGACGAAGAGATCGACATGGCCGAACGACAACAGTTCGACCACCCCCTGGCAACGCTGGCGGCGGTGGTCGGGCAGGAAGAGCTGACGGCGATGCAGAACGCCGTACGGCACGTCTTCGTCTCGCCGGCGGTCAAGCGCTACATCGTCGACCTGACCTTCGCCACGCGCGATCTCGATTCGGTGTACCTCGGTGCGAGCCCGCGAGGGACTCTCGGGCTGTATCGGGGAGGCCAGGCCCTGGCGTCCTTGCGCGGTCGCGATCACGTGCTCCCCGACGATGTCAAGACGCTGGCCGAACCGGTTCTGGCGCACCGCATCATCGTCGATCCGGCGGCGCGCATGAAGGGCCTGACCGCCTCACAAGTCATCGCCCGCTTGCTCGAACAGATGCCCCTCCCGGACGCAGGCCCGCCGCGATGATCCATCCAGGCCGGCTCGGGCGGTGCTCGACGCGCCTGGACACGTTGAGGCGCGTTCGCCATGAGACGTGCGAAGCGTCCCTCCACCTCCAGTCCCCCATCCTTCCGATGGCGTTCGCTGCCTTCCTCGTCTGGTCGCTTGTGTGGCCCGGTCCGTTCTCCGTGAGCGGCGTCGCCTTCACGGGCAGTCTTCTCCTGATCGGATACGCCTGGGCCCGAGCCATGGCGGCCCACGTCACGACACGCCGGGTTCTGCGTTTCACCGCCCTGCAGGTGGGCGATCACCTGGAGGAGATCCTCTACCTCGAGAATCGGTCGGCCTGGCCGGTCGTCTTCGCCGAGTTCATCGACCACTCGACCCTGCCCGGTTACGCCATCGATGGCGTCCGGGTGGGCGCTGCGCGCGCCACCAAGCAGTGGTGGCTGCACACGATTTGCCGCCAGCGGGGCGTGTTCTCGCTGGGAAACTGGGATGTCATCCTGGGGGACCCTTTTGGCCTCTTCCAGGCGCGCCAGCGCTACCGGCATCCGGAGGAGATCACGGTCTACCCCTCCTTGGCAAACCTGCCTCCCGGGATCACCCATCACCGCACCCTCGGCGACCGCCGGGTGCTCCGTCAGGCTCTTCCCGCGGAGACCGTCAGCGCCATGACGACCCGGGCCTATATCGCCGGCGATCCCCTGCGACGGATCCATTGGAGGACGACCGCCCGCCACGAGGAACTGTTCGTCAAAGCCTTCGAACCAGAAGCCACGTCGGCGATGTGGGTGGTTCTCGACCTTGACGAAGGAGTCCACGTGGGCCAGGGAGCCGAGTCCTCCCTCGAGAAGATGATCATGGCCGCCGCCACGCTCGCCTCATCCCTGCTCGAGCAGCGGGTGCCCGTGGGCCTGGTGTTGGAGGCCGAGGGAACGCGGGTCGTGCCGCCGCAGACGAGCCGCGGCGACCTATGGACGATCCTGCACGCTTTGGCGCTCGTCGAGTCGGGTCGGACCTCACTGGCCACGTCCCTGGCCCGGGCCGCCTCGATCGTGACCGTCCGCGATTCCGTGGCGATCCTGACCCCCTCCCTCGATCTGTCTTGGGTCGGGGTTCTTCCCACGCTGACCGCCGGTACGATGGGCGGATTGGACGTGTGGCTTTTCGATCCATCATCCTTTGGCGGCTCGGGAGAAGCAGCCGGCCTGGCGGAACTGTTACGGCGCCAGGGCACTCGAACACATGTCCTGCGGCGAGACGACATTCGGCCGGTCGAGGGCAGCGTCGCCCGAATCCGACGTTGGGAGTCCCGGACTGCCGCGGCTGGCCGGCCACGTTCGTGGACGGACGTCTCGAACGTCGGTCCTGCCGGCGGCGTGATCCACCATGTCCGCTGACTCCGTCCGACCCTATCCATGGAAGAACCGCTCCAGCACGATGACCCTGCTCGCGCTCGCGCCGGCGGTCGCCCTCGTCACTGGGTTCAGCGGTTCGGTTGGCTGGCTGCGCGATCCCTTTCCTTTGCTCGTCTTGATCGGCTGTGCGTTGGCCGTCGCTCTTGGCCTCTCTCTCTCGCGCTTCCACGCCTCGAGAGCGTTTGCATTCACGTTGGTGTTGTCGGCCGGATTCGTCCTACTGATCACGGGCAGAGTGGTGCCAGGCCCGGCGGATTTCCTTCGCCGGCCAATCGCTGACACGCTGTGGTTCATGAACGTCCGTCTATGGACCTTCCTGAGCGACGTTGTCCGAGGTCTCGACCAGCTTCGGTCCGGCTCGTACCCGGGGGCCACGCTGGCGACGGCGGCCTACGGGCTGCTGGCGTGGCAGACGGTCTACTGGCTGGTGTGGAGCGGCCTGCGTCGCCGGCCGGCGTGGTCGGCGGTGTTCCTGTGTTTCGCACTGCTCGTGGCGCGGGACCTGCTCTCCGCGCGTCCGCCGGCGTGGTCGATGGGGATGACGTTTGCCGTCCTGGTCTTTTCGGCCAGCGCTACCTATGCTGCCAACATCGACACGTGGGAACGGCGAGGGCTCGGCTACCCGATGGTGATCTGGGAGGGCTGGGCTGCCAGCCTGGCCGCCATCGGGGTTGTCGTCTTCATCGCCACGGGCCTGACCACCCCGTCATGGCGCGATTCCATCCAGCGTTTTCTCGACTCGTTTCGTGATCTGCCGCAACAGACCGCCGGAACAACCGAGGCGGGCGGCCGGCCCTGGCGGGGGAGTTTCGTGCCAGATCTCGCCCTTGTCGGCGCTCCTTTTCCCCAGGGCGACAAGACGATCTTTTACGTCCGGACCGGCGATTCGCCGACGGAGACTGAGCCCGGCGGTTTCATGGAGCCACCGGGGGAGCAGCATTACTGGCGGGCGGCCATCTACGAGAACTACACCGGCCGGGGGTGGGACATCGCGCCGCTCGGTGAATCGGCCCCGCCGATGGCCGGCTACCCTCCGGCGGATTCTTCCCGCTATCCCTTCCGCCAGGAATTCGAGATCCTCGACCTGGGGGACGACAGGCTCTTTGCGGCGAGCCAGCCCGTGGCGGCCAGCGAAGGACTTCGCCTGCGCACGGCCGGAGACGACGACCTGAGCACCCTGCTGCAAGGCGCCGAGGAGGAGTACTCGGTCGTTTCCTGGGTTCCTCGAGTCACTCGAGAGCAGCTGATTGCCGCCGGTGCCGACTATCCGGCAATCATCCGTTCAATCTACCTCCAGCTCCCTCCACAGGTGCCGGAGCGAGTGCGGATTCTCGCTTCCCGAATCTCCGCTGGAGGCGGGTCGGCCTTCGAGAAGGCCGCGCGGATCCAGGCGTACTTGCGCAGCAGCTTCGTTTACCAGGCCGACCTGCCGCTTCCACCGGCGGGCCGAGACGTCGTCGATTACTTCCTGTTCGACGCCCCCGGCGGATTCTGCAGCTACTACGCGTCGGCCATGGTGATCCTGTTGAGGCTGGAGGGCGTGCCAGCGCGCGTCGTGACGGGGTTCGCCACCGGCGATTGGGAGGGACGGCAGGGGCGCTACCGCGTCGCCGAATCGGACGCGCACGCCTGGGTCGAAGTCTATCTCCCTCCGTATGGGTGGATCGAATTCGAGCCCACGCCGTCCCGCTCGCCCTTCGAGTACCGCGACGCTCCGGCGTCCCCTGCGATTTCCACTCAACCGTCTTCTCTCCAGGACGAGACCGTCCAGCAGGGCCGAAACCCATCCTCCGTGTCCCGATTCGCGGCCCTGGCGGCGGCGGGCCTGCTCGTCACTTTATTGGCATGGCACCGCCGCCGGGGTCGTCCCATACCGGAACGGCTCCTGCACGCGCTCTATTGGCAGATGCGGCGGACCGTGTCGGGCGACGGCCGGGCACACCTGACTCCTTCGGAGTTCGCCGCTCGACACGAGGAATGGATCGCTTCCCTTCCGCGCCTGAGTCGGGCGGCTCGGATGCTGACCGACCTCTATATCCAGGCCACCTACAGCCTTCAAGGCGCGGCGCCGGAGGAAGTGGAAGGGGCCGGCCGCGCCTGGCGCTCCGCGTGGTGGGATCGAGCGCGCCTGAGGTGGAGGCCGAGGACGGGATGACGAGGCCGGACCGGGCTTGGATCGCGCCGCACTGCATGGAAATCACAGAAGCATGAGGCGAGCGAGGCAAGCGATTCCTCCCGAGGCGCCCGGCACGGTGACCTCCGCAGGATCCGAACGACCTGACCATCGGAAACCGGCTCGCTCGACGTTCCCAGGATGACCGACAGCCGCGCGGCCAAGGGCCGCGCGGCTGTCGATGAAGGAGCCTCTTGAGGCGCTCGCGAGAGCCGGCTTGAAGCCTCTAGCTCGCCAGGACCTGGATCCGACTGAACTCGGCCATCGTCAACCCCGGGAGATTGCAGCTCCAGACGCTATCGGCTTCCGTTTCCCAGCAGGAATAGCGAGAGGGGCTCGGGGCGTGGAGCAGGACTTCCACCTGCGATGGGCTCGAGCCGTCGGGCGTTGCCACGGAGAAGGTGACACCGGACAGCAGCGACGGATCGGTTGCTTCCAGGGTGAAGTGCATGGCGGAGACCGTCACCGGCAGGCCGCCGTGGGACGTCGAAGAAGCGGCGGCGACGCCGAAGGGGAGCGAGCCGCCGGTGAGCACGAAGAGAAGATTGCCGGCGATCGCCGCACCGAGGAGTGCGAGCAGATGGCTTCTTACCTGACGGCTTGTGTTTCGGCGACTGTTCTTGCGGACCATTCCCTCACCCGATCTCCCGCCCAACATCCACTACGCTAGGCGAGTCCACTCTTCACCGCATCTGGCGTCGGAGGGATTTCCTTCTCGTCCGTTGCGGGGATTGGGGATCGGCCGAATGGCGGACGCGCCTCCGCCATTTGGGGGATGTGGGATATCCGGCTTCGGGCGCCCAGCCGCCAGTCAGGCGGAAGTGCCGCCCACTCCCAGCGCCTGAGCGACAGCCTCCGCCCGGCTGCCCACTCCGAGTTTGGAGAGGATGTTGCTGACGTGGGTCTTGACCGTCGTCGGGGCGATCCGCAGGTCGAGGGCGATCTCATCGTTGGTCATCCCCCGGACCAGCAGCCGCATGACGTCCGCTTCCCGTTCGGTCAGCCCGTAGCGCGTCCGGAAAGCATGTGCATCCCGCTCGGGCGTGGGGAGGGGTGCCGTCTTGGCCCGTTCACTTTCCAGCTGACCGAAGCGCTTCAACCGTCCCAGGACCGCCGCCAGCAGGTCCTCCGGCTCGACCGGCTTCGTCAGGTAGTCGTCGACGCCGAGTTCCTTGCCAAAACGCAGATCGGCTTCGTCGCTCTTCCCCGAGAGAAACAGGAAGGGAATCCAGACCCAACTCGGATTGGCCGAGACCCGCTCGTAGAGCTGGTACCCATTCATGCGCGGCATCATGATGTCGGTGATGATCAGGTCGGGGGACTGCCCCGCCAGGACCTGCAGCGCCTGGAGGCCGTCCTCGGCCGTCAGGACGTGAAATTCGTGGGCTCGCAGCATCTGGGCCACGGCTTGGAGCATCGCCGGTTCGTCGTCGACCACCAGGATTGTGGCAGGAATGGTCATGCAGCGAATCCCCTAGCCATCACGTCAACATCCGGCGTGAGGCGGCAACCCCCGCCCCGTGGTCCTCATCGGCCGAGATCGCGAGGGCTTCGTGCCACCGAGAATCCCAAGCAGAACCGGCGCCTGTGTACTTTACACGTCCGGGGCTGGGCGCGCAAACCCTGGGCACGAACGTCGCCCTCCGCCGGGTCGCCTCTCCTTCGTCCAGGGCTCTCTCAGCCGTGACAGTCCCCGCTGCCCCGATCGACAAACGTCTTCCCGGCGACAGGGACAAACTCCCATTCGTAGCGGTCCTGGTACAGGGTCAGCACCAGTACGCCAAAGGTCGTCGAGTCTCGCACTTCGCTGTTCGGCAGGGCCAGGGGGAAGCCGTAGTGACTGGCTCCCCCGGTGCCGGCAGAAAACTGGCGCAGGCCTCGCTCGGGATCGGGGTTTCCCTGCGCGTCCTGAGGGGCGAAGCGCTCGTAAGAGTGGTCGTGGCCGGTCAGGACGATTTCGGCTCCGGCTTCATGAAGGAGGTTCCAGTAGGCCTGAACCAGCGTCGAACTGCCGCGCAAGCCGGAGCTGAAGCGAGGAACGTGCCAGTAGGCCAGTGTGCAGGCGGCTGGATGGTCGCGTAAGTCGGCTTCCAGCCAGAGCGCCTGTGCGTCCCCGGCGCCGCACCCGCCCACCTCCCAGCATTGGCTGTTGATCACGACGACGTGCCAGGCGCCTAGCTCGTAGCTGTAGTACCCGAGGCCGGGCTCGCCGGCCGAAGCTCCGAAATAGTCGAAGTAACCAGCGGCGCCGGGGGTCAGGTACTCGTGGTTTCCCGGGGCTGGGCGAGTTCGATCTTTGAAGCGCCCCCAGGTGGGCTCGTAGCATTCGGCGAACTCGACCGGCGTTCCTCTGTCGTAGACGCTGTCCCCCAGGACGGCGACGGTGCCGTCCCGCGCCTCCACCAGCAGGGCCGTGGCCTCGTCGCCGTCGTTGCCGCAGGCGCTGATGTCCCCGGCGGCGATGAGGACGGCCGGGGTCGGGGCCGACGTGGGAGTGGCGGAGGCTTCCGTTGATGGAGCGGCGGAAGCCGGCGGAGGAGTCCCAGTCGGGTCCGCCGCCGCAGTAGGCGCCGGGGCCGTGGCGGTCGCTGGCTGGCTGGCGGCCGGGGCCGTGCGGCCCGTGCACGCGGGCGCGAGGAGTCCAACCAGGACGACCGCGACGACAAGCCGCCAGGGGCCAGCCGGTCGAGTCACGGCGGCCGCCGGGCTACATCCCCAAGCGGAAGGGGAAGATCGCCCCAAGGATGATCCCGACGACGAACAGAGTCCCCGCCAGCTTGACCCAGTAGAAGGCCCATGCCACGAACCACAATGGCCAGACGGTGTGGCCCTCCGGGGGCGATGACGGCTTGGGCTGGGAGTAGATCTTCCAAACGCGCAGGAGGCGTGGGATCGAGAGCAGGACCAGCAGCACCCAGACGCTCACGATTCCGGCGAGCACCAGGCCCAGGCTGATCAGGTAGAAGGCGACCATCATGCCGCGGATCAGCCGGTTGGTGGAAACCTCGCCCAGGATCACGGCCAGCGTCCGAACGCCGCGCGGCTTGTCGTACGGGAGCTTGTCCAGGTGCTTGCCCATGACGACCGTCGTCACGGCCAGCGCGTACGGCAGGCAGGCGGCCCAGATCCAAGATGGCAGATTGCCGGCAGCGACGAAGTACGACCCGCCGATCATCAGCGGGCCCCAGACGATGAAGACGCCGATCTCACCCAAGCCGTGGTACTTCAACTTCAACGGCCAGGCGGTGTAGAACAGGCTCACCAGAAGCCCGGCGGCGGCGAAGCCGAGCACGAGCGGGCCGCGCACATAGGTGAGATAGAGGGCGATAAGAGCATCGATGGCGGTGAGAGTGATGAAGGCCGTCGCCAGTCCGCGCTGGGTCGTCAGCCCGCTCAGCACCGGATGAGGCGCGTACAAGGCTCGCGGGTAGTCCTTGGTGTCGAGCCCTTCCTGGAGATCGAAGAAATCGTTGGAGAGATTGTTGGCGGCATGGGCCACGACCAACCCGACCAATGCCAGACCGAAGTAGAACCAGTTGATGGCGCCTACGCTGACGGCCAGCAGACCGCCGATCAGGCCCGAGGTCAGGGACATCTGGAAGACGCACGCCCGCATGAGGACCAGCCAGCGCGACACGGCGTCCATCCGCTCGTCCGGCGACAAGTTGCAGGTGTCGATCACTTCCTTCCAATTGCGAACCAGCTCTCCCGGGCTGTTCGCCCGTTCCACCGAGTGCGTTACGGCCATCCGACCCTCCTGGATTCCCACGGACCTGCCCGCGGATGATCCCGGGATTCTACCCCGGTCCGGACAACGGATCGACGAGAGTATCCAACGGGCGTCGCAGGCGGCCGCCCCTGCTCCGGCCCTTGGGGCATCTGTCTTGGCGGTTTCGGGACAGGGGCCAGGCGATTCCTGGCTCGCTCATGACGAGCGACCGGTTAAAGGACGGCGGGCGAATCGATCCAGGGGCCTCGACGGCCGGCCCCGTTTTTTCCGGGGCCGGTGCGCCCTTCCGTCTAAGGAAGCGGTGCGGGGTACGACAGGAGGAAATCGCGGTCGCGGTCTTGTTCGTAGGATTTGAGCGTCGGCGAGTAGGTCCGCACGATGACCTGCCCCAACTCCTGGTTGAAACCGATGATCCGCAGCCAACCTCCCCCACCGTCGGGCCGCAGCTGATAATCAGAGACGAGCTGGTGCATCCAGGGCCCGGCGACGTTGCGATCGGCGCGGTGCGCCTCGCCGTCCGTCGTCTGCGTGTCGTACTCGTGACCGGACAGCACCAGGAACACATTCGGATGCGTGGCAATGAGCTCGTCGAAGAGATACTCCGTGTTGCCCGCCGCCGCCGTACAGCCGAAGGCCGGCTGGCCGACGTTTCTTCGTCCAAGGACATCAGGTAAGCGTGAGTCACCAGGATGGCGTGGCGGTCGGCGTGATCCGTCAGCACCTGCTTCGCCCAGGCAACGACCTCCGGCTCGGGACAGAACTACGGAGCCAGCACCAGGAAATCATCGGCGCCCAGAGACAACGGCCCGAGCCTGTAGCCACCGGCGCTGAATAGCTGGTAGTTGTTGTTGTTGGTGCCGGCCGGATTGCCCTCGCCGTACCAGTCGAACGCCTCGAAGCGCTCCGGCCCGAAGTGTCGATTGAAGGCGGTGGCCTCTCCCGTCGGCGAGAGGTCGTGATTGCCGGGAAGGAGGCTGAACGGAACGACGCCGATCAGGCGCGAGAGCATGGCGTCGGCGCGCTCCCATTCCAGCGGATTGTCGTAGTGTTCGACGATGTCGCCGACATGGCTGACGAAGACGATATTGCGCGGCTCCTGCTGGCCGAGGATCCAGTCCACCTGATCGGTCAGCATGTCCGGATGACGCTCGACGTAACACTGCGTGTCGGGCAGCAAGATGAGCGTGAACTTCTGCAGGCCGCGCGCCCAGGTCAGGGCGGCGGCCGCCGCCAGCGCCGCGCCGGCCGTCCCCAGGACGACCCAAACCAGGATCGATGAGGGGAGAGCGAGGCGCGCCCGCGGCACGGAAGGTGGAGAGGGCGAGATGGCTTCCATGGTACCGACCGACGCCGGGCCGACCCGGGTGCCAGGCGACCTCCCCGCTCGACTCACTACGGCTTGCGCGAGACGCAGTTCCCAACCAGACGGCCGTATCAGCCGGCCTCGGGTTGCAGCTGAACGATGATCCCCTCATGGGCCCGCAAGCTGCATGCGCCGAGCCCGACTTGCCCTTCGCGGTCCAGCCAGGTTGAGACCAGAATGCGGCCGGAGCGGCGATCGGCCAGGGACAGGACCCGGTCCTCTCCACCGAAGTTGAGCGCCACCAGCAAGTCCTGATGGGCATCGCTCCGGTAGTAGACGTAGCAGTCGTCCGGCACCTCGGGTGCCGGCCGGTAGGATCCCTCCAGAAGCACCGGCGATGATCGGCGCAACCTCAGCAGCCGCCGGTAGAGAGCGAGGATCGACCGGGGTTCCGCCAGCTGGGTCTCGACATTGCGTTCCCGATAGTCCGGATGGACGGGCAGCCAGGGTTCAGTGCTGCCCGAACTCACGGACGAGGAAGTGAATCCGGCGCCGGGCGTCGCGTCCCACTGCATCGGCGTGCGCGCCGGATCACGCGAATGTTGCGCCAGTCCGGAGATCTTCGGCCAGGAATCTCGTTGCAGGTCCGGCGAGATCGGGCCGTCCAGCATGCCGATCTCGTCCCCGTAGTAGATGAAGGGCGCGCCCCGCAAGGTCATCAGGAGCATCGCCGCCACGCGGGCCTGATCCCCTCCCAGGCTCGTGGCCAGCCGCGGCTCATCATGGCTGCCCAGGACCAGGGTGGCCACGGCGCCCGCCGGGAGGCTGGCCTCGCTCGCGTCCACGTACGCTCGAATCTGGCGCGCCTGCCACGGCAGGTTCAGCAACCCCATGGTGAGGACCAGGTGCAGCTCGTCGTCCCGACCATGGTAGGCGGCTCCCATCGCCAGGTCCATCGTGTAGACCTCGCCGGCCATCATCCGCTCGCCGGGGAAGCTGTCGAGGAGCGCCCGCCACTCGCGCAAGATCTCGTGCACCTCGGGCTGGTTGGCGCTGTGACGGCGCTCCTGCATCCCGGCCGGACCCATATCCTTGCCGATGAGCGGACCGGTCCGGAGGGGGTTGTCCCGGAATTGGGCGTCCTTGACCAGCGGCAGCACCGAGTCGACCCGGAAGCCGTCGACTCCCCGCTCCAACCAGAAGCGAAGCACCGCCCGCATCGCCTGGCGAACCTGCGGGTTGCGCCAGTTCAGGTCCGGCTGTTCCTTCAGGAAGCTGTGCAGGTAGTACTGCTGCGTCGCCGCGTCCCAGGTCCAGGCCGGGCTCGAGAAATACCCGAGCCAGTTGTTAGGCAATCCCCCCTGGGGCCCCGGGTCGCGCCAGACATACCAGTCGCGCTTCGGATTGTGGCGGTCGCGGCGGGACTCCTGGAACCAGGGGTGCTGGTCCGAGGTGTGGTTGGGCACGAAATCCAGGAGCACGCGCAGTCCCCGCTGGTGGGCCGAGTGCAAGAGACGGTCGAGCGTCTCCAACGAGCCCAGCTCCGGATGGATGTCGGAGTAGTCGCTGACGTCGTAGCCCCAGTCGGCCATCGGCGAAGGGAAACACGGGCTGATCCACAGGGCATCGACCCCGAGCTCGGCCAAGTAGTCGAGCCGGTCGATGATCCCTTGCAGATCCCCTTTTCCGTTACCGGACGTGTCCTGGAAGCTGAGGGGGTAGATCTGGTAGAAGACGGCCTGCTTCCACCACGGGGTGTGTGTCATGCGCACGAGTTCCGGCGGGGCTTAGCCCTTGACTGAGCCCGCCGTCAGCCCGCGCACGAAGTAGCGCTGCAACAGGAAGAAGACCAGCAGCGGGACCGCCATGTTCACGAAAGCGCCGGCGGTGAGCACGTGCCACTGCTCGCCCCGCCGGCCTACCAGGGCCGCCACGCGAGCGGTGAGCACGACGACATCCTCTCGGGTTCCCAAGAAGACCAGCGCCACCAGAAGATCGTTCCACACCCACAGGAACTGGAAGATGGCGAACGAGGCGATGACCGGGACGGAGAGCGGCAGGACCAGGCGGGTGAAGGTGGTCAGCGGGGAGGCCCCGTCGACCTGCGCCGATTCGATGATCTCGCGTGGCAGCGTGGCGATATAGCCATGCAGCAGGAACACCGCCAGGGGCAAACCGAAGCCGGTGTGGGCCAGCCACAAGCCGAGGAACGTGCCGTTGAGGTCCAGCTGTGTATATAACCGCAAGAGCGGGACCAGCGTCAACTGCAACGGCACGACCATCAGGCCGACGACCAGGACAAAGAAGAACTTCCGCCCTGGGAACTCCAGCCAGGCGAACGCGTAGGCGGCGAAGGCGGCGATGGTGATCGGAATGACCACGGATGGGATCGTGACGAGCACGCTGTTGACGATGGCGTTCGCCAAGCCATGGGCCGTCAGCACTTGCACGTAGTTCTCGACGGTCCAGGCCGACGACTCAAAGGGATGGGCGAGCACCGTCCACCATCCCGATCCCAGGATGTCATTGGCGGGCCGCAGCGAGCTGATCAGCAAGCCGGCCGAGGGCAGCGTCCAGATCACGGCGATCAGCAGCACGACGATCCGGACCGGTGCTCCGGCAAGCACCCGGCGCAGCCGGTCGTAGGAAGGGCGCGGGGCGCTCTGATAGCCAAGCCTCATGGCCTTATCTCCTGGAGCCTTCGATGCTGCGCACGTTGTAGATCATGATCGGGACGACCGCCACCAGCAGGACGACCGCCAGGGCGCTGGCGCGCCCGTAGTTCCCGAAGGAGAACATCTCCCGGTACATGCGGTTGGCGATCACTTCGGTCTCGAACTGACCGTTGGTCATGACGAAGACGATATCGAACACCTTGAGGACCATGATCAGCACGGTCGTCGTGATGGTGATCAAAGCGCCTCGGATGGAAGGGATGATGACTTGGAAGAAGATACGGATCTCGCCGGCGCCATCGATCCGCGCCGCCTCCAGCAGTTCGGCGGGGACGCTCTTGATGGCGGCCGACAGGACGACCATGGCGAATCCCGTGAGGATCCAGATCATGATCACGATCAGAAAGAAGTTGTTCCAGGGCTTCAGAATCAACCAGCCCTGGGGATCTCCGCCCAGCCCGGTGTAGATGGCGTTCAGCAGGCCGATCTGCGGCCGCTGAATCGGCTGGAAGCTGTACACGAACTTCCAGATCACCGCCGCGCCCACGGCCGAGATCGCCATCGGAAGGAAGATCATGGACTTGGCCACCGGTTCCCAGCGCCCGATGCGGTCGACCAGCACGGCGATGACCAACCCGATCGAGACGACGAAGCCCGTGACGAAGATCAGCCACAGGACGTTGTTGCGCAGAGCCAGCAGCATTTCCGGGTTGGTGAGGGCAAAGACGTAGTTGTCGAGGCCGACGAAGGCCTGCGAGCGGGCGTCCATGAAGCTGAGGTAGACCGTGCGCAGGGTTGGATAGATCAGGTAGGCGCTCAGGATGACCAGGGCCGGGCCGACAAACACGAACGGTCGCACGGTCTCCCGCACGCGATCGGGCAGGACCGAGACCAGATTGTCGGTGACCAGGTAGAGAACCCATACGCCGCCGACGCCGATGATCAATCCCACGATGCCGATGGAGAGCTTCGGCGCGCTGGCGTCGCGCATGAAGATGAAGGCCCAGCGCAACACCAGGAAGGCGACCACCGGCACGATCAGGGAGACGAAGATCCGCAGCGGCCCGCTGGTCAGCCAGGGCAGCCTCCGATGGGCTGCGGTCGGATCGCCGGCGCTACTTGCCATCGGAGAAGACCTCCTCGGTTCGGCGAACGTGTGGGGCAGGGCAGCCGCCAGGCGGCTGCCC
>Ga0209108_10000120_pt1 | contig 37976 bp, 29 predicted proteins | sample Rifsed10ft1_FD_184003 | JGI IMG/M metagenome (GOLD analysis project Ga0209108, IMG submission 184003) | Soil microbial communities from Rifle, Colorado, USA - sediment 10ft 1 (version 2) | ecosystem: Environmental > Terrestrial > Deep subsurface > Rock core/Sediment | place: Rifle, Colorado...
GTGCGCGGCCAAGGAATCCAGAGTCTCCTGGCCGGGCTGCTGTTAGGCGTCGGTTACTGGCTGCTGGGATCCCCCTACCCGGCGCTCCTGGCGCTGGCCGGCGCCCTGGCGAGCCTGGTACCCGTTGTTGGAGTAGCCCTGGCGGTCATTCCCGTGCTGTTGGTGGGGCTGCAGACCGGTGTGCAGCTCAGCCTGGTTACGGCTCTCTATGCGCTGGTCGTCTTGACGGGGCTGGGAGTATGGGTCAAGCCGCGTCTTTTCAACCGCAGATGGGACAATCCCATTCTGACCGTAGTTCTGCTGATTGCCCTGGCAGACGCTTTTGGCGTTGTCGGTATCATCCTCGCGCCGCCTCTGTCGGCGGTATGCCAGATCCTGTGGAGCCGCCTGGTCAGCCGCCGCGCGGTTGAAGGGGCTGCGGCGCTGGTTTCAGACCTCAAAGAGCGGCAGGCACGCCTGCGCGACACCGTCAGGGCCATGGGTGAACCGGCTCTGCCTTTGGTGACCAGCAGCATGGAGCGGCTCGCCCTCCTGATCGAGAAAGCAGAACCCATTCTGCGAGAAGAAATGCCGGTCGAACCTTCCGAGTGATCCCGCGCCCCAGCCTGTCGCGTTGACGGTAGGCCATGTGGGTCCACAGGGCGTGAAGGAAACGAGCGGTGACTGGACCCAGAACGGCTAGGACAATGGCACAGCTGCTTGAGCAAGGGTTCCAACGCGTGCACCGGTTTGACGAGCGGACGCACGGCTGGCTGGGGATGTTGGCGGTCGCGGCCAGGCATGCGCTACAGCCCGACTCGGTGATTACGGCTGCGGCGATTGCCTACTTTGCCATCTTCTCCCTCTTTCCCCTCACTCTCCTGAGCGTCGCCATTGCCAGCTTCAGCCTGGGCTCGTTGATGGACCAGCAACTGGCCGTACAAAGGCTGGAGTTCATTGCGCCGGCCCTGGACCAGTTGTTGGGCAAGAATATCGACGAAATCATCCTGGCCCGCGGTCCCCTTACCGTAGTTGCTCTCGTGAGTCTGATCTGGTCTGCCTCTACTATCTTTCATATGCTTACCGGCACCCTCAATGAAATTTGGGGTATTGAACGAAGTCGCCCTTTCTGGAAGCGGCGCGGTCTGGCGATACTGCTGATCCTGGTCTTCGTCGGCCCGATCCTCATCCTGGCTTCGTTTGCCGGTAGCCTGATCGGCAACCTACTCACCTGGTTGCCCGACCAACTCATTCAAATCGTAAGGGGCGCCAGTCTGGCACTGGCGATCTTGCTCGATATCGCCCTGTTTATGGTGCTCTACCTGATGCTCCCGCATGCAGCTTCGAGCTGGCGCGAGATCTTGCCCGGCGCGATTGGAGCCGGTTTCCTCTGGGAACTTGCCAAGAGGGCCTTCTTGTTCTTCGTTTCCACATACGTTTCCGTTTCAAACCTGGTCTATGGTTCCGTGGCGGCCATTATCGCGATCCTGACCTGGGCCTACCTGAGCGGCCTTATCTTTCTCTTTGGCGCTTACTTGAATGTCGCCTATTGCCACAAGAGACAGCAGCAACGGGAAGCGGCAGCTCCATCGTCGATGCCACGCCGATGAGATGGAGAGTCGGGCATCCATCGTCCATCCTTGGAATTGCGCTTTCTGACACGAAGGCTCAGGAGCGTCCAACACTCGGGGATGCACCCTCGAAAGGACGTGCTGCGCGCAAACCGGCCCTATTCGTGCGGCTTGGCCTAAGAGACAAGGGGTCGGGATTGGGATCCGCTCGCCCGCCGGCATGCACGCTAACCCGCGGGGGCGGGCAGCTTTCATTGACACCGAGAATTCCCCCTGACGCCCTCTCCTTCACTTCGTCTATCGGGCACCGGGGCCTCCCCCAACTGGCGGAGACGAACTCCAGCCTGCCGATGGATGTGGCCAGGGATACTCTACGGTAGGATGAGTTCATGGCCCACAGGGGCTTGTTGGCCCGTCAGTTCCGTCTCCTGGGATCGGCCCCGAGCCGTCATCCACCTCCACCGCATCGAGCAAGTATCTCAAGAGGGAGAAACCGCATGATTACCTGGATCATCGTCATCCTGCTCGTCCTGTGGCTCCTCGGCTTCTTTGGCCCGAGATTCGTCCCCCGCATCCCTCGCACCGGCAACGTGGTTCACATCCTGATCGTCATCGTGGTCATCCTGGTTGTCTTGAGGCTGCTGAGAATCGCGTAGGCCGAAACCTCGCTCCAGCAGTTGCAGGAACAATCTAGGGTTGGTTTGTAGCTGCGGCGACAACGCGCGCTACTTTCGGCGGGCCGACCGCTCACAAAAGAGCGGAACACAAGCCTGCGAGCCAGGCTTGACTTGCACAGGAGAAAGGCGGGAGGACCCGGAAGAGAGCGTCGGGTGGCGACTCCGATCGCACGCCAACGGTGCACAGCGGTGACACCATGGAGGTGACCCTTTGGTGCCCTCCGGGAGAGTCAGAATTCACGTCGGCCTGCGCCCACCGGCGTCCGACGCGAGTGGGACAGGTCGGCCATCAGGGCAGCCAGACGCCTACCCAACCGTTCCAGACCGTGGTCGGCAACCACCCGGGCGCGCAAGTAAGCGCCAATGCCTCGCAGGGTCTCGTCGTCAACGCCGAGGGCGGCGTGGATCTTGTCCGCCCATTCGCCGGGATCGTAGGTATTCACGATAAGCCGGTCGGCGTAACGGCCCAGGGTCTCGCGTAGTTCCGGATTGCCAACGATGGACGGACGGCCGCAGCTCATCGCCTCCAAAGGCGCCTTATCGCCAAAGCCGGACGGAGTGAGGTTGACATGGACTCGGCCCTGTCGATACCAGTCGGGCATGGTCTCCCAAGGTACGGCCGAGTGGATGTGGACGATATCGCCCAGGCCCAGGGCGCTCACGAGGGCCTGGATCTCGCGGAAGTAGAGCTGGTCACTCGCCGTCAGCGGGCTTCCCAGGATCACGACTCTGAGCCTCGGCGTCAGATGCGCCAGACGCGAGGCGGCACGGATCAGGACGTCCAGGTTCTTGGAGCGTGAGATCCTTCCCGCGCAAAGGACCGTCGGGACGGTTGTTTCGGGTTGGGGCCCCGGCCGAAAGAGTGAGGTGTCGATACCATGGCCGATGATCTCAAGTTTGTCGCGGCCGAGAGGGTAGGAGCTCGGATAGCAGCTGACCACCCGGGTGGCCGCGGCATGCGCCAGCTTGAGTCGCCAATCGGCGTGGGGATGGACATACCACAGAACCAGCGGGATGGCGTAGAGCTTGAGAAGCGGGGCGGCGAGAACAGCCAACGGTCCGGCCATGTGGGCGAAAGCGGCATCATAACGGTTCCGGCGCAGCAGCTGGGCCAATCGTGGGTAGAGCCCGACCGCCAGGCGAGTTCTCCCGAAGCCGCGCTCCTTGCCCAGGGACTGAACGGTGACGCCGGCCCCGGTGGCGAACCTTCCCCTCCTCACCGTCAGGACGTCGACGTGCTCACAACGCCGGGCGATTTCGTTGACCCAGCCCATGGCGAATCCAAGCGACGGGTCTTCCACATCGCACGCCAGGTTGAACCAGAGGATCCGTCGGAGGTTCTGTTCCTTTGAGGGCGTGGAGGAGGCCAGTTCTCCCATGACGATCAGCGCATGCTGGATGCCGGATCTGCCATTCCGCTCGATCTATCGGACAGAGCAGGCTCATCCATCCAGGCAGGCCCGCATCGCCCCGGCGAAGCTTGCCAAGTATTCCTCCTTGGATATGTTGGGGAGCCGGTCGAGTGCGTTCTGAGCTGCTTGGGCGAGGGACTGCCGGCGGTCCCGATCTGCGTGCAAGGCCAGGATCGCCTCGGACAATGCCTGCACGTTCCCGACGGGGACGATCCTAGAGGTCCTGCCGTCGATCAGGAGGTCGCCCGCCGGCCCGACGTCAGTCATCACGATCGGAATTCCTGCGGCGATGGCCTCGATGCAAACGCGCGGCCAGCCCTCGAAGTTGGAGGCAAGCAGGAAGAGGTCGAACGACTTGATAAAGGAAGGCAAGTCCGCCCGCCACGATTCGATCCAGACCTTCGTCTCCAGCCGGTTCAAGCGGATGCGCTGCTCGAGCAGACGCCGATCGGGGCCGGCGCCGGCGATAACCAGCACCGACTGCGGGACGGCGCGCGTGACCTGGACCATGGCGTCGATCAATAGTCGAAAGTTCTTCTCCCGCTCGACGAACCGGCCGGCCGAAACAAGCCGCAACTCGAATGAACCGAGGCGATCATCGGTCGGAGAATGCCTGGGGGCCGATCGGACTCCGTCCACGTCGGTCCAGATCGGAAGCACCCGGATCTTCTCAGCCGGGACGCCAAGTTCGCGAGTGATGGCCGCCCCGACCCGGGGCGAGACCGCCCGGATACACGATGCCCGAGGCAGGACGAATCGAGCCAGGAGGTAGCGGAAGCGTTCCCTCCAGGAGGCCGTACGGTAATGAGGGCTCAAGACGTCCGTGTGGACCTGGGCCTGGAGCGGGACCCCGAATCGGCGAGCCAGCCCGTAGCCGATGAGGCCGAAAACGTCGGCGTTCTCCGAACTGATGATGTCGGGATGGACGGCTCGACACACGGCCGTCGCCCGCCGCCACACGCGCAGGTAGCGCGCCAGGGCGCTCCGACCGCTGGCAGCATACGTACGCAGAGTGTCGTGCGCCTCCTCACGATGTGCCCGGCGGGCGGCGACGACGATGTGCAGCTCATCGAAGAGCTCGGCGTAGTCGATCATCCGGTCGCGGGCGCGGGATCCGGGGACCAAGATCGACTCGTCCCCGGCGAGAACGAAGACCTTCATCGAATCGCCTGAAGGGCGGCAGCGGTCGCCTTCAGCATGGACTCCGCCTCGAATCGACCTGCGGCTTGGTTCGCCGCCGCCGCCAGGCGCGCCGCCCCGGCCGGGTCCCGCAACAGCTCGCGAATGGCCCTCGTGAAGGCCCCGACGTCATTGTGGCGCACCAGCCACCCGGTTCGGCCGTGCTCGATGAGTTCGCTTGTCCCGCCGGTGTCCGAGGTGATCACCGGTGTCCCCAAGGCCATCGCTTCCAGAATGGAATGCGACATGCCTTCCCCTGCGGAATTCAATACGAACGCATCGGCGGCCCTCAGGTAGGTCAGGGCCTGAGGTCGCAGAGCCGCACCCGCGAGCCGGATGGTCCCGTCGAGATTGCATTGCCGGATCCTGCGGCCCAGCGCCGCGCCCTGAGGTCCCGATCCCAGGATGACAAGGCGCAACTCGGGGAACTCCGGCTTGAGCGCGGCGGCGACATCCACCAGGATCTCGAAACCTTTCCATCGCACGAGGCGCCCCATGGCGACGAGGAGCGGACCGCCGACTCCAAGGGATGCCCGGGCGAGCTCGCGCGTGGCGGGGATACCCTCGGGAAGATCCGCCGAGTTGGGGACGATCACCGTTTTCGACCGGGGAACCCCCCACCCTGCAACGAGGCTCTGAAGGTAGCGATTGGGCACAACGACCATCCCCGCACGGGCGGCCACCCACCGCTCCACCCGTCGCAGCAGTTCGACGCGTGGGCTCTGACCTTCGAGCTGAAAGCGATCCAGGTCGTCATGGACGCCGAACCGCTGCACACCCTGCTCCCAGGCGTAGTCTCCGCCGATGCGGAGGACGAAACCGCGCTCGGTGAGCAGCGACGCGATCGCGACCGGCAGGCCGACCGAGACCGGATCGAGGGCATAGAACACCGTCTTCCGGCCGGCTGCGGCGACGAGACGAGCGAGAAACCAAAGATGCCGCAGCCCGCGGGGAAGGTGAAGGTACGAGCTGAACACGAGCGGCACAGGCCTGATCCCATATTCGGGGAGGCCGCGCACCAGGGTCGCGGCGTGCGTCGCCGGCCCGCCCAGGTCGGGCGGATAGATCCCGGTGGCGATCACCACCTTTCGGGAAGTCATGCCCCCAGCAACTCCCCGAACAGACCGGCATACCGTCGGGCGACGAGATCGATGTCGTACCTCTCGCGGACCAGGGCCAGACCTTGCCTGGCCAGTCTTGCGGCGAGGTGCGAATCGACCAGAAGCCTCTCGATCCGATCGGCAAGCTCCTGCGGACGATCAACTGCGGTGAGGAGACCCGTTTCCCCATCCTGGATGATGTCGGGAACGCCTCCGACCGGGGTTGCGACGACTGGAAGCTCGGCCGCCAAGGCCTCGATGAAGGCGTTTCCCATACCCTCCGTCCGGGACGGTCGGACAAAGACGGCGCTCTCCCACAAGTGTTTGGGGACGTCCCGGTGCGGGATGTTTCCACAAAAGCTTACGGCGGAGCCGAGCCCGAGCTCGGCGGCCAGTCGCTCGAGCTTCGATCTTTCCGGACCGTCGCCCAGGATACGGCACTGCAGGCCCTTGTGCCTTCGGATCAGCAGTGCCATGGCGCGCAACAGGGAATCGATTCCGTTCTTCTTGACGAGCCGAGAGACAGTCACGACCGTCGGGGTGGGACCGGATGGCGGGGGACCGCGGCGCCGGAAGAGTTCGAGATCCACACCGTTGGGGATGAGGTCCACCGGACGCGTATACCCATGCGCCGCAGCCAATGCCGCCAGGGGAGAAGAAATGGCGGTAACCCTGGTGGCGCGGGAGAGCATCGTGCGGAATGCCCGGCGTATGAGGCCCAACCGTCCTTTCGCCACACGCTCGGGTCCTTCGCCGTACTGGATCGTGAGGACAAAGGGAGTCGAAGGTTGAGAGCGCTGGATCCAGGCGGCGGCCAGGGAACCCTGTGCGATATCGAGGCCCCACAGGAGCGTTCTTCTCCCGTTGTTCGAGGAATCGACGAGGCGACGGCTCGACAGGACGGCCAGAGGCGGCAGCAACCACTTGTCGACCCCGCGGGCGATCCCCAGGCGCCGCAGGCGGCCTTCCCTCAGGATCTCGGTCGTCGGACGGTCCGATCGGAGGCGTGCCGTGACAATCGAGATATCGAAGTCGGATGTCAGCCGTTCGGCGACCTGGCGCAAGGCAACTTCGACACCGCCGACGTCAGGGAAGTACGAGGTGGTGAACGCCAGCAGGCGAGGTCTCGCCTTCACAAGAGGTCTACCGCGCTTTCGCCAATCGGACTCGGGAGGAATGCGCGCCGGTAACCGAAAGCGTCTCGTGGGCGGCGCGAAGCCGGGAGATGGGATTTCCAGACCGGAAATTCATTATACCATTGGGGCTGGCCGGGTCTTCCCTGGGGCGACGCTTGCAGCCTGGTCGGCGGTTGGCTGTTCACCCCCGCATTGATCCCGGCCGGGCGCTACCCGAGGACCACCCGCGTCGGACGCCTGCTCCGAAGAACCAGCCTGGGCGAACTGCCTCGGCTGTAGAACGTCAATCGCGGTCAAGGGGGTTTGCGCGCGATATCTAGAGGGGTAGAGCGAGGAAGCGTGATGCCCGTCAGAAAAAAAATCCTCCTGCTGCTGGCGTTGGCCGTCCTGATCCGCATCCTGGCGTTCATCGTCTTTCGATCCACTTTCGACTTCGTCCTGACCGGCCAGATCCATGGATCGCACGCGTACGACACATACGCCGTCAACCTTCTGCAGACGGGTGTCTTCGGCGCGCTCCCTGGCATCCCCGACGCCTCCATTCCTCCCCTCTACGCCTACATCCTGGCCGGCGTCTATGGTCTCTTTGGGCGCGGGGCGCCCCAGGTCGTTCTTTTGAACGTCATCGTCGATCTGGTTTCCATCGTCTTGCTCGTCGATATCGGCCGCAGGCTCTTCCCCGATGGGCAAGCGGTCGGTCTGGTGGCAGGGCTGGCGGCCGCTCTGTATCCCTACCTTATCTTCCAGTCGCTCACGCTGATCGACTCCCCCCTCTTCGCGGCCCTCCTGACCGCATTCATCTGGGCGATGGTCGTGTTGCGTCAGCGCCAGGACAATTCCGCCTCGACGCTGGCGCTGGCCGGTTTCGGCGGGCTCCTCCTGGGGCTCGCCACTTTGACCCGCCCGGTGTTGGCTGCCTTCGTCGTCCTCCTCCCGCTCTGGTTCTTGTTCCGCCGCACGCCACGAGAGACCGCCGTTCGTCTCGCGCCGGTGGCGCTGCTCGCCATCGTCGTGATCGGCGTGTGGACCGCCCGCAACGCCCGCGTGTACGAACGCTTCATGCCCATGACCGCGACCGCCGGATCGAATTTCTGGCAGGGAAACAGCCCTCTGGTTGTCCCACTGTTGCGCGCCGGCTACGACGTCCAATGGACCAGTCCCGAGTCGCTTGAGGCCTCCGACCCGCGCAGCGCCGAGGCCGATGAGGAGCGATTCCGTCTGGCCCTGGACTACCTGCGCCAACACCCCGAAGACATCCCCGAGTTGATGTGGTTCAAGTTCATCACCCAATGGAGCATCGATGTGGCTCCCCGCTTCAACCCCACCGATTCCGCCGGCCCGCTCGTGACGGTTCCGGGGAGGGCGGAGGCCTACCAGGTCCCGCAATTGGCGCCGACGGACCCGATCACGCGCTATTCGACGCCGTTGTTCGACCGCATCGGGCGGTCGGTCCATCGCCTCTACTGGGGAGGCATGCTGCTCCTGGCCATCGCCGGCTCGGTGCTTGTCTGGCGCGCCTGGCGCGAGGTTTCCCTCATTTGGTTCGTCCTGCTTGCCATGACGGTCGCCTACGTCGTGTTTCATCCCGCCACGCGGTACCGCGCACCGGGAGACCCATTCGTCTTCCTCCTGGCGGCGTATGCGATCGCCTGGGTGGCGCGACGCACAGGTGTCGCACGAACGAGACCGCAGGGATCATCATGAGCAGGGCTCTCGATCAAGCACGGCATGGGCTCGGGACAAGCTCCGAGAAGCGTGAAGGTGGGGCGACCGGCCGATGACTTTGGGATTCGATCCCGCCTACGCCGGCAAGCTGGAGCAAGAGGCCGAAGTCTGGAATCGCGCGGCGGAGCAGCAAGCAGCCTCGACCCCTCCTGATTGGGAGTACCACCGCCGGCTGTGCTACAACACCGGTGCCCACGCGGCCGACGTCGCGTCGCTGCTGCTCCGGGTTCGACCCGGCATGCATGTCCTCGATCTGGGATGCAACTCGGGATGGCTGACACTGGCCATGGCGCGCAGGGGAGCCCGAGTGCTAGGACTCGACGTCGCCGATCGCGCCATCGAGATCGCTCAAGACTATTTCGACGCGGTCCGCGGCTCGGTTGCCGGGAACGTCACTTATCGGGTGGCGGACCTCAACCTCGTTGAGCTCCCGGCCGGCGAATTCGACCTGGTCGTTGCACGAGGGGTCTTCCACCATCTGATCCAACTTGACCGACTCATGGAAGGGATCCAGCGTTCTCTGAAGCCGGGTGGGCTCCTGTGGGCGAGTGATCCGGTCGGACACGTTCCCGCGGAGGCTGCCCTCCTGGCGGGGATGCTGATGCTCGTCCTCCCGACCCACGTCCCTCTGGGCCAGAAACTCGGCGCCTTTCGCCGCTTTGGTACGCGGTCCGTCAGCCGCGTTCGCGCAAGCATGGAGGCCGAAGGTGGATCCCCTTTCGAGGGCATCGGCCGAGAGACAGATTGGGTCGCCCTCCTGCGGAGTTCGTTTCTCATCGAATGGGAACAGCGCCACCCCGCGGTCACAGGTTATCTGGCCGCACAAATTGCCCTTCCAGACCGCGTGTCGCTGCCGGTCCTGAAGGTCATCGGGGCGGTTGACATCTCGCTTGTTCGATTGGGCATCGTCCGCAGCAGTGGCCTGACCGTGCTTGCCCGGAAGGCGAAAGGCTGAGGACGGGGATGCATGTTCTGCATGTCGCCCCGTACTACGCGCCCGCCTGGTCGTTCGGCGGAGTAGTGGCGGCGGTGACCGGGTTGGCCGAAGCACAAAGCCGGGCGGGATACCAGGTGACGGTTCTGACGACAGATGCGCTGGGCCGGTCCGGTCGGATCGACGCGCTGGACGAAACCCTGCGCGGCGTCCGGGTGGTTCGCCGACGCATCGTGAGCGGCCTGCTACGGCGACAGCTCCACCTTTCAACACCGCTGGGGTTCCGGACGGCCGCCGTCGACCTGCTGCGAGAGACGCAAGTCGATCTGGTCCATTTCCACGAGCTGCGAACCGTGGAAAACCTGATCGTGGCCGGTTGCGCCCAGTCTGCCGGCATCCCGAGAGTCGTCTCGCCCCACGGAACGCTGCCGTACACCATTGGGAGCAAGATCGCCAAGAGGACATGGGATCTCGTTTTCGCGACCAGCCTCGTCCGACGCTTCGACCACGTGATTGCTCTGACAGGGCAGGAAGCCGGGGATACCCACGCGCTCTGGAACCGCTTCGGGGCCCGACTTCTCGAGCCTCAGGTATCCATCGTCCCAAACGGTGTGGCCCCCCTCCCGCCCGCCAGCCCGGCCATACGGGCAGCGTTCCGCCGTCGCTGGCAGCTTGGCGAGGGCCCTGTGATTCTGTTCCTGGGACGGCTCGCGGAGCGCAAAGGGCTCGGCTTGTTGATTACGGCGTTCGACGATATCGTCCCGCGATGCCCTGGAGCACGTTTGTTGGTCGTCGGGCCCGACGAAGGCGTTCTGGGTCGCATGAAGGCACGCGTTCGGACCCTCGGCCTCGAGGGGCATGTGACGTTCGCGGGCCTGCTCGTCGGCGAGGAGAAGCTCGAGGCACTTGCGAGCTCGGACATCTTCGCCTTGCCGGCCCACGGCGAGGGACATTCCATCGCAACGCTCGAGGCCATGGCCATGGGCCTTCCGGTCGTGATCAGCGATAGTGTTTCCATGCCGGAACTTGAAGCCGAGGGTGCAGGAATCGTCGTCCGTCCGGTGGCCGGGCTGCTGGCCGAAGCGTTAGCCGACCTCGCCGGCGACGCGGCGCGCCGCCTCCGGATGGGACAGCGCGGCCGCGCGCTCGTCGCCCGCGAATACACCTGGGCGGACATTGCCGCGCGCATGGACAAGGTGTACCAAGGAGTCCTCCGACGGGGTCATCCGCCCGCGGCTCGAGGAGCCTAGTGCCAAGCAGAGAATTACTCTCTCCTTTCCCCTCGCCCCTGGGCCGAAGGACGGCATGCCCTCCCCCGCAACCGCCCCACCGCCGGATACAGGGTTGCTAGGGTGTGCGGGATTGTGGGGATCTACGACCAGACGAGGACGGGCCGCGCCGACCCGGGGACCGTGCGGGCCATGGCTCAGGCGGTGGCCCACCGCGGTCCGGACGGCGCCGGTTTCTTCGCCTGGCCTCGGGAAGCCCCGAACGTCGCGCTGGGGGTACGCCGTCTCAGCATCATTGACATGGTCACCGGCGATCAGCCCCTGTTCAATGAAGATCGAACCATGGCTCTCGTCTTCAACGGCGAGATCTCCAACTTCGTCGAGCTTCGATCTGAATTGGAGCAGCGAGGACACGTGTTCAGCACCCGATCCGACACCGAGACGATCCTCCATTTGTACGAAGAGGATGGCCTCGACCTGTTTGGGCGACTGCGAGGGATGTTCGCCTTCGCCCTGTGGGACAGCCGGCAAGAGCGCCTCGTCCTGGCAGTCGATCACGTCGGCATCAAGCCTTTGTACATCACCGAACATGACGGTCGGGTGATCTTCGGCTCCGAGGTGAAGGCCCTGCTGGCAGGCGAAGAGGCCCCCCGCGGCGTCGACGCCGATGCGATTGATGCCTATCTGAGTTTCGGCTACATACTCGGCCCCGCCACACTGTATTCCGGCATCCGCCGTCTGCCGCCCGGTCATGCCCTCGTGCTCCATGGCTCCCGATCGGACCTCATCCGCTACAAGTCATTTTCCTCTACCCCCGGCCCGAGCGGAGCGGTCGCCGACAGGGACTTGGCCGACGAGACCTACCGCGCGCTCACCGAAGCGGTTCGTTTGCACCTTCGCAGCGATGTCCCGGTCGGGCTCTTCCTTAGCGGCGGGATCGACTCGGCCTCGCTCTTGGCGATGATGAGCCCGTCGGCCAGCGAGCCGGTCGAGACGTTCTCCGTCGGGTACCGAGGTTCATCCGGGAGTCGCTTCCCCGATGATGAGACCGACCACGCCAGGCGAATCGCGGCTCACTTTGGTGCGCGCCATCGGGAGTTGACCCTGGCGGCGGATGACTGGTGGACGGCACTCCTCGGCTACGTCCGAGCCCACGACGAGCCGAACGCGGATCCCGCCAGCATCTCGTTGTTTGCCCTCTCCGAGGTGGCTTCCGCCTCCGTGAAGGTCGTCTTGAGCGGCCTGGGCGGAGACGAGGTCTTCGGCGGCTATGCTTTCCATCGACGGTACCCAGCCAGAATCCGTCAAGGGGAATGGCTCCAGCGTCGATGGCCAGGCTTCGCCCGCTCCTGGGGCCACGGCGCAGCGTGGGACTTCGCAGAAGCCAGCTTCCCTTCCGTCCGGCGCATGCGCTGGGTCGGCGGCCTCCTGGCGCAGCTCATCGAGCTTCGCTCCTTGTGCGATCCCATGCCTTCTGCGCTCCGCCGCCGGATTTCGTATGACGGTCTGGTCTTCTCCGACCACTTGCGGTCTAACCTGTACAACCCATCTCTGCGAAGAGCCTCGCAGGAGGGGAGCTACGTCGAGCGGGTCTTCGCCGAATTCATCCGGCAGATTCGATCGGTCGATCCGGCGGATGTCGTCCAGCAGCTGTGGCTCCAGGTATGGCTCCCGGGAAGCGGGCTGCTGGCGTTGGACAAGATCACCATGGCCCACTCCCTGGAGGCGCGTGTACCGTTCTTCGACCCCAACCTGATGGCGTTCGTTTTGAAGATCCCCCCTTCGATTCGACTCAAGGGAAACAAGCATCTGCTGCGGCAGGCGATGCGGGGCCACCTGCCCGATTTCGTCTTACGTCGCCCCAAGCGTCCCTTTTCGACGCCCATCCGCTCATGGTTTGACAACGAGTTGGCCGACCGGATTCAGGGAGTCCTCCTCGATCCGCGTTGCCTCGGACGGGGGTGGTTCAATCCAGACGCCCTGGCGACTCTCGTGCGCAGGCACTTTCGCCGCGAGACCGATCATACGGAGCTGATCTTCCGTCTCCTGGTTTTCGAGCTCTGGCAACAGTCGACCATCGACCCCCCGCCCCGCGCCGAGGATCCGTTCCTTGGAGATTCCGCTTGAAGTTCCTTTTCGTGGCCTCGCTGCATCACCCACCGCCGAGCCAGGCAGGATCGGATCCGAATGACGGAGAGCCGGCGACGTTCCCGCCATCCCAGGGCCAGCATTTCTGGGTCCGGTCTTTGACGAAGATGGGCCACACCTGCCACGTGTTCTGGCGTTCCGCCAGCCTGTGGCCTTGGGCCAGGACACGCGCCCTCCGCATGACAGAGAGACCGAGCGCGGCTCGCGCCCTGCGGGCTCTATCCGCCCCCTATTCCTGGATCGGTCTCGATCCCCTATGGCGCAATCGGCGCTTGATGCAGCACGCCCGCGAGCTTCGACCCGACGTCATCGTGATGATCGGCGGAAACGACGTGATCCTGCCCGGGACGTTGGACGCGATCCGACGCGAACTGCGCCCGGTCCTGGTCTACGCCTGCGGAACATCGCCGGTCCTCTTTTCCCATGCGATCGAGCGACAGGCTGCTACGCTCTACGATCTGGTCGTCGCCAACGATCAGTACCATGCCATCCAGTGGTTGGAATTGGGTGCGCCCCGCGCCGAAGTCCTCCCGCTGTCCGGTGTGGATCCCGACTTCCATCGCCGGCGCGATCCGGCGTGGCCGGACCACGGCATCGCCGCTTGCGAGATCGCCTTCGTCGGGACACTCGTTCCGAGTCGCCTCTACTCCAGACGAGTGCGCGCCTTGGAAGCGCTGCGGGAGTTCGATCTGGCGATCTGGAGTGTTCATGAAGTGCCGGTCTCGCTGCGGGCGGCCCATCGCGGCCCTGCGCTCGGCGAACAGATGGTCCAGGCGATCGGATCGGCCAGCATCGTGGTCAACCCGCATGGGGACTTCATGCGCTACGGCGGAAATATGCGACTGTTTGAAGCTTGCGGCGTCGGGACGATGCAGATCGTCGACGACCTGCCCGGGGTCCACCGATGGTTCCGCGTGGGAACCGATCTGATCACGTACCACGACGTGAATGAACTGCGCGATCAGGTGGCCCATTACCTATCGCACCCGGACGAACGACGCCGGATCGCCTCCGCCGGCCAGTCGCACGTCTACGCCCATCACACGTATGATCATCGGATGGCCCGCCTCGTCGAGTTGGTGCAGACGATTGCGGAAAGCCGCAAAGAGAGTCCGTCGCCGTCCGATCGCGGTGCCCGACCGCTGCCTGCATGAGACTCGTCTACCTGGCCCATATGGCGCTTCCCAACCAGCGGGCCCACGCCTGCCAGATCATGGAGATGTGTGGCGCCTTCGCCGGGAGCGGGATCGAGGTCCGGCTGCTGTTTGCCGAGGACTGGGGCTCCCTTCCTCGGGGCCGCGCGAACGTCTGGGAGGGGTGCGGTGTACCGCCGAGGTTCGAAATCGACGGCCTTTCGTCCGTCGACCTGGCTCCCCTCGGCGCCTGGTTGCCGGGGAAACTGCGGCAGGTATGGGCCCGCCTGGCCTGGACGGTAAGTCTTGCGACGTTCTCGGTGTCCGCCGTGATACGGCTCCGAGCCGACCGCGAATCGATGGTCTATTCCAGGGACGCTCTGCCGCTGGCGTTGCTGGCCTGCTTGCGGCGCGAACGGGCTTCGCACCTGTTCTTCGAGGCCCACACGACACCGACCTCACGTGCGGGACGATGGCTGCGGGGCCGCCTGGCGAACGCCATCGGCGGATTCGTCATGGTCACCGATCACCTTCGCCAGCGCCATGAGGCGATCGGGGTCTCTCCCCGCCAGGCGATCGTCGCGCATGACGGCGTGCGCCTGGAACGGTTCGCGGTCCACGATGATCGAGCCGCCGCCCGGTCACGCCTCGGCTGGCCGGAAGCGGCCTTCATCGTGGGATACCTCGGCCGGACGCGAACGCTCGGCATGGACAAGGGCGTCCTGGCTCTGATCCAGGCCGCCGAGTTGCTCGGCCGGGAGGGCCACCTGCGGCCGATGCTGGCGGTTCTTGTCGGGCCGTCCCACGCGGAACTGCAGGAGCTGGTCGGCCGTGACGGCCGTCAGGGCCTTGCCGACCTCGTCACTGCCACGGGTTGGGTGCAACCGGCGGAAGTACCTTTGCATTTGCGGGCGATGGATGCCTGCGTCCTGCCGCTGCCGTGGACGGAGCACTTCGCCTTCGAAGCCTCGCCCATGAAGCTTTTCGAGTACATGGCGTCAGGAACTCCGATCGTCGCCAGCAACCTTCCGGCTGTCGCCGAACTCCTGCGCGATGGGGAAAACGGATTGCTGGTGCCCCCGTCAGACGTCCCATCTTTGGCGGGCGCCTTGCGCCGGCTGCGCGACGAGCGAGGGCTGGCGGAGAGGCTGGCCCGCCAGGCGGCTCAGGACGTCCGGTCCTTCACCTGGGATGCCAGAGCGGGTCGAATCTTGGAGATGATGGCCGCGCCGCACGCAGGTGCCGCCGATTCTCGTTCGGAACAGAACCGGCTGGGGTAGCCCCCGTCAAGTCGCTGGCAGCGGTGGCGGCGCCCAAAGGCGGACTCGGCGCATCAAGATCCAGCCGAACGTGATCACCATGACGAAGACGTCCAGAATGAGGAGATAGGCAAGACCTAAGGCCCCCCACATGGAAACGAAGGGGACGAGCATAGCCAGGAAGAACGCGGTCCCGATGACACCGGCGATCAGGTCGAGGTGGGGATAGCCGGCAATGAGGACCATTTGCCGCATCCACCCGGTCGCCGTCTGGAGGCCAATGAAGACAACCATCAGCCGGAGGACCCCCGCCGCAGGGAGAAACGCCGGACCGTAGAAGAGGTTCACCAACCAGGAGGCTGAGAAGAACAGGAACACGATCGCCGCCAGGCTCACGCTGCCGTTCACCTTCACCAATCGATCGACGAGGCGACGGACGCGGGCCCTGTCGTTCAACGCCCAGGCTTCATTCATGAGGGGATACACCGCCTGCGAGACGGGTCCCAGGGCTGTCGACAGCACCAGGGCGGCGCTTCTGGCGATCGTGTAGAACCCGACGTCGGCCGGCGGCCTCAGCGCGCCGAGCACGACCACGTCCAGGCCGCCCGCCAGCGACTGTAGCGACCCGACCAGGCTCCCATACACGGCAAACGGGCGGAACGAGCGCCAGGCTTGTCGATAGTCCCCCCCGCGCAGCGTCCCGCTCCGTCGCCAGAAGACCCACAACGCGCAGCTGGACGTGAGCAGGAACTCGAACGCGCCCATCAGCACCGCCGACCAGGCGACCGCCATCACGCCCAAGGGCAGAACGGCGACGATCACGCCGAGCTCGATCAACCGCGTCGCCAGCTGAAGAATCGTCATCAACGGGAACCGCTTGAGCGTGATGAGCAAGGCCGTGAAGGGCCTCTTGAGAAGGCCGAACGGAACGGCGAGCACGTAGATCCCGATCAGAGGCTGAAGGGTTTCGTGCTGAGGATGGCCCCCCGTGAGCGGAATCATGATGGCGGCGATCACCACCATGGCCGCCAGCGCCGCCACCCCGTCGACCAGTACGCCCAGGTGAAGGTAGGTGGCGGCACGCGCATGTTCCTTCCTCGCCATCGCCGATCCGACAAAACGGATGACGAGATCTCCGCCGCGCATGTCGATGAACTCGCCCACGAACATCGTCAAGGCCAGGGCATAGGCCATCAGCCCGAAGGTCTCCAGCCCCAAAGCCCTGGCGATCAGAACGGACCTGACCATGAACAGGGCGGTCGAGGCGAAGTTACCGATCATCCCAGAGAATGAGCCATGGGCGATCGGGCTCTCCCATAGCTGGGTCGTCAGTCTGCGAAACGCTGCGAAAGGAGCCGAGAGCATTGTCACGGACCGACCCCGCGGATTCGATGCTCGGGAAGGACGATAAGGTGGCTCATGGCGCGTGGGGCGACCATCAGGCGAACTCAATCTGTTTACCGTCGACAAGCGCCTCGTACGCCCCCACCAGGCGCTCCGCCAGATGGTCCCAGGAGAACCGTTGGGCGCGCCGGCGTGCCGCATCGCCCATCCGCAGCCGCAGGTTGTCGTCGCCCAGTAAGCGGATCAGGGCCTCGGCGGCGGCGGCTGGATCGTTCTGGGGGACAAGGAGTCCGGTCTCCTCATGAATCACCGCCTCGGCCGCGCCGGAGTCGATCGTCGCGACCGAAGCCTTGCCGGCCGCCGATGCCTCAAAGTAAACCAACCCCAGGCCTTCGAAAGTCCCGCCGCGGTTGACCGGCAACAATAGGAAGACATCCGCTCGCCGATACCACGCGGCCAGTTCGGCAAAGGGAACCGGTCCCAGGAAATGGGCTCGGCCGGCCAGTCCGAGATCCTCGGCCAGACGCGGCAGCTCGACGGCGGTGCGGCCGGCTTTCGAGCCGCCGCCGATGATCACGAACTGCAGGTCCGGGAATTGTGCCTGAATCCGAGCCACGGCTTCCAGCGCCACGTGGTGACCTTTGCGGGAGCGCATAGCCCCGACGCTCAGGATGACGGGGCCCGCGCCAGCCCACGTGGGTAGGCCGGCGATATCGCTCCCGCCGAAGTCACCGGCCCGGACGCCCGCCGGCCAAACGACGTGGCGCGGCAGTCGGCCGCCCCGAGCGATCTGATCCCGCGTGTATTCACTTTGTACGACCAGCAGGTCGACTCGATTGAGCGCCGCCTGATAGAACCAGCGACGCCACGGAGTTCGCAGGGGAAGCGCCGCCCACGAACCGTGCGCCGTCTGGACGTAGGGCAATCGGCGCGGTCGACTCCAAGAGATCAGAGGACCATACAGCTCGACGATGCCATGCACTACGTCGCAGGTTCGGAGGACTCGCCGGAGCCGACCGGCCGCGGTGAGGCTCAGAGGCCCGCTGAAGGGACCCGCCAGGGGCCGAGGGATCACCACGTGTCGCTCGATGCCATCCAGGGCGGGATCCATCTCCGGATCGGCGGTGATGAGGACCGGTTCGATGCCGCGCTCTCGGACAGCCCGGACGGTCTCGACCGTATATCGCCCCCATCCGTCGAGCCCTTGCGCCCGGACCGCGACGTAGCCGACTCGCACTATTTCTGCTCCTGCACCGCAAGGGGCCCCTCGGGAATACTCACCGCCGTCCCCACGGACGCCGCGATTCTAGCCCATGTCTCCAGTCGGAGCGATCATGCGTGAAGCATGCGGCCCCGTTCTTCATCGCATGGTAGACTACCTCGACCGCAGCGGTGTCCCGCGGGCCGAGACCGGAATCGGACAATCCGCGGCCCCGCGCGCCCCACGCCCATCTCATGCGACCTGACGTGCACCGGCGCAAGAACCTCCGGCCGACCTCCATCGACCTTGATCGTCGCCGCGCGTGAAACTCCTGGTCGCCTGCTCCTCCCTCGATCTTCGGACCCCCCTGAGTTCGACTCCGGCTTGGTGGCAGCTCCTGAAGGCTCTCTACGAAACCGGCGTCGAGCTGCTCGTCACGACGTATCAGGGGGACGTCCCCGAGAGCCTGTGGTGGCGAAGATTTCCCAATCCGACAAGACGGCAAGGCGACGCCTTCGCCGCGATGCGCGGCGCCGTCCGCCGGTTCCGCGGGGATTCGGTTGGCGACGATGGCTCGTCCACCTCGAAGGAATCGGTCTCCCAGATGGCGGTGCGGAAACTGGCCCAGATGGCGATCGCCCCGCGTTGGAGTAGACACCTGCGGGCGATCCTGAAGTCCGAGGCCGACGTCGATGCGGTCCTGCTGATCTCGGTTCCGCCAAACCACCTGCGCGGCATCGCCGCAGACCTCCGTGCGCGATTCGGCGTCCCGGTGCTCTTCTATGACGGCGACGTGCCTGCCAGCCTGCCGCCGTACCAGGGCTTCGGCACCGGCGTAGCGTTCTACCCGGGCGCCGACCTGCGGGAATTCGATGCCGTGCTCAGCAATTCGAAGGGTGGTGCCGAAGCGCTCCTCCAACGCGGCGCGGCGCGCGTCCATCCGTTCTACTACGCCGCCGATCCCGATGTCTACCGGCCCCTTGCGATCGAGCCCGACATCGACGTATCTTTCTACGGGCACACGATGGAGTACCGGCGAGCGTGGATCCGGGCGATGCTCACTCTTCCGCAGGCGAGCATGCCGGAAACTCGCTTCGGCGTTCGCGGAATCCGAATCGAGGCCGGGGCCGGTATCGAGGGGCTCCCCTACCGCGGCTTCAGCGACCTCCGGTCGTGCATCGCCCGGAGTCGCATCAACCTGAACATCGTGCGCGAGCCTCAGGCGACGGTGTACGCCTCGTCGACCCTTCGTCCGTTCGAGCTGGCCATGATGGGCGCCTGCATGGTGTCGAACCCATACCTCGGGATCGAGGAGTGGTTCGAACCCGGGAAGGAAGTCGTCGTGGTGGGTTCTCCCGAAGAGGCGGTCGACCGCTATCGGTTCCTGCTCCAGAACGAGACCGAGCGCCGCGCGTTGGGGACGGCGGCGCGCCGTCGGGCGTTGGCCGAGCACACCTATCGGCAGCGCGCCGAGCAACTGGTCGAGATCCTTGAGGGGTATGTCTAGCGAGCGGGGGATCCTTGCCGCAGGCGCGCTCGCCGTCGGCGTCTCCTTCGCCTATGGTTTTGCCTGTCTGCTGCTGCCCCCCGGCCGGCGCCATTGGTTGACCCTGAGTGTGGTCACCCTCGGGTTGAGTCTGGGCGCCCTGACCCTGATCATGTTCTGGATCGCATGGCTATCTCCGGGGCGGTTGAATGCGCCCGTCGTCGCCCTCGCGTGCGCGGCCGTCGGCGGACTCGGCCTCTATCTGGCAAGAGGTCAGGCCCGGCCCGATCGCCCGCCGGATGGAGCCGGTCGTTTCGCCTGGACCCGGGACCCCTTCAATACCGCCCTCGTCGCCAGCGTCGCCGTCCTCTCGGCTGCGATCCTCTTCAACGCCGTCTACTGGCCGTTTTCCGACTGGGACGCGCTGGCGATCTACGCGCCTATCGGCCGCCGGATTTTCGAATCGGGCGCCCTGCCGACGGGATTCCTCTACGAGAGCTACCCGATGCTCGTCCCGCTGGCCTACGCGTATGCCCACGGCGCGGCCGGGGCGGTGAACGAATCGTGGGCTCGGCTTGTGCCGGCACTGATGGCGGTCGGCGCGGCGGCGACGGCCGGCGCCATCGCTCGCGAGATGCTCTCTTGGCGCGCCGGCCTGGCGGCGGCCGCCCTCGTTGTCCTGACTCCGCTCTTCGGCCGTTGGGCATCTTCAGGCTACGTGGACGTCCCCACGGCGTTCTATATCGCCCTCGCCGCCCTCGGCGCCTGGAGATGGTTACAGAGCCGCCGGCGCGCGGACGCCCTGCTGACCGGACTCGCCGCTGGGCTGGCGATGTGGACCAAGAGCGCGGCGCTGACGCTGTGCCTGAGCCTGGCGGCGCTGGTCGCGCTGCGAGCATGGGTCGATCGAAGACAATTGGTGGATGCCCCACGTCCTGCGGTGCCGGCGGGGACGGCCTGGATGGCCATCGGGATCCTGGCGACGGCCGGCCCGTTCTACGCTCGCAACCTTGCGGCGTTTGGTTCCCTTCTTCCCGATACGATTTGGACGAGTCTGGCCCGCCACGACCTGGCCAGCTTTCTCATCATGCTCGACCCTCGCCAGCACTTCCTGGCGACGGGGTGGCTGTACACCGCTTCGTTGGTGTACGGAGTCGTTTCCCTCGGCCGGGGTTTCCGCCGCGTTACGGTCTGGCACCTGCTGGTCGCTTTCGTCGCGCCCTTCCTGGCGGCGTGGTGGTGGCTTGCCAGCTACGACGCACGTTTCCTGGTGATGATCGTCCCACTACTGGCCGTCATGGCAGGCTTGATGGTCGAAGAAGTGATCCGTCACCGGGCAAGCAAGCCCAACCCGAAGCAGGTACGCCGCGCGGGCTGGATTGGAGTCTTCCTGGTGCTGGCCATGGTCCCCTTCGCCCTGCACAAGGCCGTCATCGGAAAGCGAGCCATCCTGCAGAATCCTGCGATGACGAGCGCCGACAAGCATCGGTTGCTGCTCGGCGGCGCGTACGACCTTGCCCTGGCCGTCAACATGCTCCCCACAGGAAGCCGAGTGGTGGGAGTTCCGATTTCCACCCGTTACCATCTCGACACGCCACACCTCAACGCCTCAAGCGAGGCGCCGGCCGCCGGCCCGCCCTGGGAGGTCGCCGATGATTTCGACTTCGCGGTCTACCAGACCGACGAAGGGCTGAGGCCGCCCTGGGCAAGCGGGATCCCGACGGTTTTCGAAACGCCGGACGGCTACTTCCTCTATTCGACCGAAGTCAGTCGTCCACCTGCATCGCACATGGATTCACCCGCCGACGGGGAATGAGATGAGCCAACGCCCTTGGCCCGGGAGCTTGCGTGAGGCGCTGATGGAGACAGCGGCGACGCCGTGGAAGGCTATCCATGAGCTCCGCCGCCTGTCGTGGTCGCCCGTCGGCCGTCTGTACTTCGCGTGGCACGGCGTTCGCTGGGGAGCCGGCTGGCGCATCTATGGCATGCCGACGATCCAGAGACACCGCGGCAGCCGGATGATCATCGGGGACGACTTCGAGGTCCGCAACTGGCACGCATCGAACCCGCTCGGCGTCGACCGTCCCTGCCTCCTGGCGACGTGGTCCGCCGAGGCGGTGCTGGAGATCGGTCGGGGAGTCAGGGTGAGCGGCGGCGCCATCTGCGCCCGGCAGCGCGTCCAGATCGGCGATGAGGTGACGATCGGCCCCAATTGCACGATCGTGGACTCGGACTTTCATCCGATCGGACTCGAGAAGCGTCTTTCGCATTTTGCCCTCGGCTCCACCGCCCCGGTAATCATCGAGGACGGCGCCTTCATCGGGATGCGCGTGCTGATCCTGAAGGGCTCGCGCATCGGCCGCGGCTCGGTCGTCGGAGCCGGCAGCGTCGTGGCAGGCGAAATCCCGGCGCAGGTGCTCGCCGCCGGCAACCCGGCGCGCGTCGTCCGGACGATCTGAACGATGGCCGCCGTCCTCGTGGGGCTCGTCTTCGGCGCCGGCATGGCCCTGGCCGCGGCAGGTTGGTCTCGCCACGGCCGCTCCGAGAGGTTCCCCCTCCCGCTCACCGCAACCGCATGTTTGGCGCTGATCCTGATCCTGGCGGTGAACGTCGCCGCTTTGTGGGAGCACAGCTTCTGGTTGTCCATCCTCATCTGGATGGCGATCGCTGCGGGCGGATGGGTCCTCCGTGCAGGCCGGTCGTCACGGCCAGAGGACAATCGGGGTCGGGCCTCGGCTCCCGAGGTGCTGGTCATGGTCCTCATCGGAGTCGGCTTGGCACTACCGATGTTGTCATTCCCGGTTCCCTTCGATACCGACGCCCAGGGTTTCGGCTACCTGGCCCTGACGATCCGGGAAGGAGGGAGCCTCTCCACCCTGGCCCCTTGGCACCCGGAGATTTCCTACGTGTACTCGCCCGGTGCTCTTGTCGTCTTCGCCTCCCTCTCCCGCCTCCTCCCGCAGGTCCCGATGAGTTCGGTCATGACGGGCGCGACGGGCGCAGCCGCCTTCGGCTTCGTCTGGCTGGCGTGGGAATTCGGTCGCGAGATCGGTCTCCAGGAGGACGGTGGGGCGCGGCCGGATAAGAACTCGCCCGGCAACGTTCATCGCTGGCGCTGGGCCGCCGGGCTGAGCGCGGCGCTGAGCATCGGTCTGTGGACCGCTTTCCTCGACTCCCATTTCTCGGCCATCTTCGGGCTGCTGTTTGCGCTCGGCTGCGTGACCTCCTTGCTCCGCTACAAGCGCGCCGGCCAAAGAATCGATGCCGCCCTCTCGGCGCTTTTCCTTGCGGGCGTCGCGGCCACGCAGCCCGACATCACCGTTGCGATTGGCCTGGGCCTGACGGCGTTCATCATCGCCTCCTTCCTGGGAGTCGATCGGCCTGATCCCTCGCGCCTGCTGGTTCTGGCCGCCATCCCCATCGCGGCGGCCGTGTTGGTATCGCCCTGGCTCGTCCGCCTCCGCCCACTCCTGCAATCGGGCGTCCGATCGCCCTTCGCCATCGATCCTTTCTTCGGCCAGGTCCTGATCCTCTATCACGGCGGCGTCGGACCCCTGCTCGCCCTGGCGGGCGCTGTCCTCGTCATCCGCCGGCGCGTCGTATGGGGTTTGACCATGGTGTTTTGGTGGATCGCCGCGGTCGACGTCAGCGCGCTTGGCGTCGCCGAAAGGGTATTTCCGGCCCTTGGCGAAACAGCCTTCCGTTTCAACTTCCCGTTCAGTCTCGCCTGGCACGCTCCCATCATTCCCTACCTGGCGCTTACGGCCGCCGCCCTGGTCTGGGCCGCCGAGCGGTGGAGCTTGCCAAGCCCTGCGCGCTGGGCAGCGCCGCTCGTTTGCACCTCGGCCGTGCTCGTCGTAGCCGGAGTTGCGTTCCACCAGCCCCTCATCACGTCAAGCCGCCGCCACCTCCATTTCCAGGGATCCCTCTCGTCCGCCAACGATGTGCGGGCCATGCTCTGGCTGCGCGATCACACTCCCGCCGAATCCCGCGTCCTGAACTACCCCGGCGACTACGAAGGCGGCCGCGACTGGGAAGCTCACTGGGCGCCGGCGATCTCCGAGCGGGATTGCATCTACTTCCGATGGCAGCCTTTCTTCCTGTCGGAGGACGGCCGCGCGGAATCCGGGGCCGCACGCGCCGAACAGCGGGCCTTCTTGGAGTTCTGGCGCGATCCCGCCGACCCGGCCCATTCCGACCTGCTGCGCGCGGCCGGCGTCGACTATGTCCTGGTGCCAGAGTCGGTGGGCGATCCAGCCAGCCTGCTCACCGCGTGGCGGTGGGCGCCGGCGGCGCTGCTCCCGGATACGGAGTCGCCGCCTGCCGATGCGCCCTACTTGCGGCTGGCCTTCGCGGCCGGCGGCGCGCAGGTCTTCGAGCTATTGCCTTGACGGCAGCAGTTGCGGGTCGGCAAAGGTTTCCGCTTCGACGGCACGCCCCGCACAGCGCAGGGTCGAGTCAGCCGTTCGGGGCTACGAGCGACGAATCGATGGCGCGGCGTTCATGACCGAAACCATGTTGGATTCAGGAACGTATCGCGAGACGCGGGCGGCCTGGGAGCGCATCTGGGGAGAAGAGACGGACTTCTCCTTGGAGCTCCAAACGGTCGACTACGCCCGCTCAAAGCATGTTCGTTCCCTGTATCTGCCCTACCTCTCGCCAACTCACCCTATCCTCGAAGCGGGCTGCGGCCTCGGCGTCGAGCTGATCGGGCTTTCCCGTCAGGGCCTTTCGGCCATTGGGCTCGACTACGCAACGAACGCCCTTCTCGAATTGCACGATCGGCAGCCCCGTTTCCGACTCGTCGGAGGAGACATACACCGCCTGCCTTTCCCCGACGGCGCTTTCGGGGCCTACCTCTCATTCGGAGTCCTGGAGCACTTTGAATTCGGCCCCGAGCCGGCCTTGCGGGAGGCCAGCCGAGTGCTCCGGCCCGACGGCGTGTTGGTGTTGACCGTCCCCTATCCCAACTTCGTATGGCGATGGGCCCGCCTGCGCACAGCCTCGACGGGTCGCGCTCCGGCGCCCGGGCCGCGCTACTTCGAAACGGCCTATTCCTTGAGACGCCTCGAGGGGCACTTGCGGGCGGCCGGCTTTGCCGTGACGGCCCGCCACCCCGTCGGCCACAGTTTTGCGCTCTGGGGTCTGGGCGGACCCTTCCGGGACCCTGGTTACTATCAGACGTCCTTTCTTGCTGAGCGCCTGGGGAATCTGATGGAGCGCGTGTTTGCCTGGCCAATGTGCCATGCCACCCTGGTGATCGGCCGGAAGACCGCCGCCTGACACGGGGGGCCGACGCCGCCGGTAGGCTCGACGGCCTACCGGGCTAAGAGCCGCTCGATCGAAGAGGCCGGAGGGCCGGAACACGGAAGCGACTGGCCCCCACGCCAGCCAGCACCCACAGGAACGGCTCGGCCGGAAAGAGATATCTTGGGAGAATCGTCAAGGCGGCGTGGGCGAACACCAGATAGACGATCACAGCGAACACGAAGTGGAAATCACGCCATCGATGGCGGGAAACCCACGTACCCACCGCCGCCAGGAGGACGGCCACGTAGTGGAACGCGTAGACGGCGGATTTCAGGGGGAAGTACCTGGCCTTCATCAGCGCCCAAAGGCCCTGGACCGAACCGTCGCTGTGCAGCCACTGGAGAAGCATCGCCTTGACGCTTGGCCCGCCGAGGTCCGATGTGCCGTGCGGTGTTCCAACCGCCGACAGAACGTTTTTCGTTCGCAGCGCGATCCAGCCGAGGGGATCCTCAGCGATGACCCTGATCGCCTCTCGGGTGTAGCTGCGGTCATCATCGCCGAGATCTTGCCGCCGTTCATCGGTGATCGCGGGACCCTCCCAGTGGCCTTCGCCGACGGCCCCAATCCATAGGTTCGAGGCGAGGCCCTGGGGGAACGGCTGTCCGGTCGTCCGATCCAGGTAAACGAGCCAAGGCACGACCGCCGCCGCGAAGGCGAGGACGAACCAGGCCATACGCCCTCGACCCGCACTCCATCCGAAACGGGCGAGCAGATGGGGCAGCAGGACGACCGGCAGCAGCAGGGCGATCGGCCGCGTGAGGGCGGCGAAGGCGAGGGCCAATCCCGCCGGGCCGAACGCGGCCGCACGCGGATCCGCCTGGGCCCGAACATACAGCCAGCCGGAGAGGGTCAGGAGAGTCATGAAGAGTGGTTCGGTGAGGATCGAGAAGGAGCCGATCATGAACGCCGGCCCCAATGCCAGACCCGCCGCCGTGAACATGGCGGCGGCGTGGTTCCCGGTGAGATCGCGGACCAACCGATAACCCAGCCACACCAGGCCGAGACTGAGACCGATCTGAAGGATGCGGACGGCGGTCAAGTATGCTGCCGGAGGTAGTCCATCCGGGTAGCCGGATCCGCCGGGAAAGAAGAGCCAGACGAACGCGAGCAGAAACGGGTACAGCGGGCCGACTGTAGAGAGAGGCTGGGACAGCTCTCCGCGCGCGATCTGCCATCCCTGGTACACGTACCATGGCCCATCGCCGCCGTCATAGGTATCCATCACCGGCCGACTCGCGAGCCAGACGAGACGGACGAGCACGGCCGCGGCGAGAACCAGCAGGAGCTGGTTCGGTTTGCGGCGGATCCAGGCGCGGATTCGCTCGGTGGGATTCATGGCCGCCCTACGCTCGGTGCCCGTCTTCGAGACTACGGTGTCGACCTCGTCGAAGGACGGTCGACGGCCGAACTCCCCTTGGTCAACGACGATACCTGCCAGCGCAGGATCGCCATCTCCTGGGCCAGATTCTTGTTCTCATCTCGCAGCCGGCTGACCAGGCTGGAGAAGTGCAGCGTGGTCAGGACGAGAAAGCCAAAGCCGATGACCATCAAAGCGCTGGGCGGATAGTGGATGCCCATCAGCGTCGAGAGACGCGCCAGCAAGGCGCGGTTTCCGGCGAGGAGGATGATCGCGACGGCGGTCGCCAGCCACGCCAGGGAATACTCCTCTTTGAGCCGCCGTCGACGCACCATCTCCAGAACGGTGAGCAAGAGAAGCAGCGCGGCGCCGATGCTCAGCGCGACGGTCCGGTCCATCATGAGCGCCTTCCTTGTGGGTCAGGGTTCGATGGGGGCACCGGCGCGGCCCGCAGGAGCCCAATGAAGATCGCCAACAGGACCCTGGCCATGTAGGAGACGGAGTCGATCGTGCGAATCGAGCTCTGTCCTCCGTAGCGCGGGTTCATCGACACCGGGATCTCACGCACTTTCAGACCGGCGCGGATGAGAAGCACGAGCGACTCGGGCTCAGGGTAGTCTTCCGGGTAGAACCGGGAGCAGATCTCGATGGCGCGGCGGTTGAAGGCCCGGAATCCGGACGTCGGATCCGTGAACCTCTGCCGACAGACCAGGCTCAGGACGGCGGCCAGACATCGAATGCCCATACGACGAAGCAGGGGCGTTACGTAGCCGCTCGGTTCCCGATAGCGCGAGCCGATGACGACATCCGCCCCGCCGCCTTCCAGCGCCTCGAGCAGAAGGGGGATTTCCGAAGGGTTGTGCTGGCCGTCGCCGTCGTTCCGGACGACGACGCGGTATCCAAAGCGGGAGGCGAACCGAAACCCGGTCTGTTCCGCGGCGCCGACCCCCAGGTGCAGCGGAAGCTGGAGGCCGATCACACCGAGCGACTCGACGATGGTTCCCGTTCGATCTCGCGAGCCGTCGTTGACGACGGCGATGTCCGCCCGAGGAAGCGCCGATCTCACCCCTGTGACGACATGTTCGAGACTGGCCTCTTCGTTGAAGGCCGGGATGATCACCAGAACATCGGCCTTCATGGCGGCCCTCCCTGACCTTCCCCATCCCGGGCCCATTCGGAAACCACCTCGGCATAGACACCCTCGTAGAGATCGGCCGCCCTCTCCCACGTATGGTCCCGAAGCACCAGCCGTCGCCCGCCTGCGCCGATTTCCCGGCGCAACCCTCCATCGACCAGGATGCGGGTGGCCGCGGCGGCCAGGTCCTCTGGCGTGCTGGCGAGCAAGACGTCCTCTCCTTCGGTGACGCGAATGCCCTCGCAGCTCAGCGGCGTCGCGACGACCGGCAGCTCCATCGCCATGGCTTCCAGGATCTTGTTCCGCATCCCTGAGCCGCTCGCGAGAGGCGAGACAAAACAGGCGGATCGTTGCAGATACGGCCGGATATCCGGGACCAACCCTGTGATCCGGAGGTCCGGCCCTTCCAAGGCGACGAGATCGGCCGGCGGACCGGGCCCGACGACGAGCGCATTTGCCCCGGCTACCCTAGTCCGCACCGTCGGAAGGACCTCCGTCGCCAGGGAACAGGCCGCCTCGGCGTTCGGCGGGTAGGCCAGGTTCCCCACAAACACGAGGGTCGACGTCTCGCCACGGACCCGTCCGGGCCTGAAGTAAGCGCCATCCACACCATTGGGAATCACGGCCGTCGGCAGGCCGGGCGCCAACCGGCGCATGTCCGCCTCTTCAGCTTCCGTCACCATGACCACGCGGCCAAACCCGCCGAAGATCAGGCTCTCGTAACGGCGCGCCAGGTACAGGCGGGCCCTCAGCCGGAGTCGATCCCGCGCTTGCGTCGCTTGCCTCAGGGCAATCTCGAGGTGCCGGGAGTAGCTGTCATAGGGTGTGATAACGGTCGGCCGCCGGGCGCCAACGAGATTGCGGAACTCGTACACCTGGATGCCGCCGATGAAGTGTACAAGATCGTAGCGCTGGGCGGACATCCGCCGATCGATGGCTTCCCACATCGTCGGATTCCAGCACTGCCCCCCGGCATCGGGGAAGGGGTGCGCCAACCGAAGGAGGTAATCCCATGGCGATCGAGGCCGCTCGCGGACAGCTTCGATGTAGCGGAAGGGCTCCGCCCACGGCGATGGATCGGATTCCGCATCACCGAGGTGGAAACCAAGAAGGTCGAGGTTGTGGCCGCGAGACCGAAGCTGATGGGCCACATGGTGGAGGATGACACGGTCGCCTGAGACGATCGGCCCGGGGAGACAGCGGGACACGAAGAGGATGTCCATTCGCTTTGTCACACCGGGTCGCCGGTAGTCGGAAAGGGAGCGCCCTTCCCGGCCGCCAGTCCCTCGATCACGCCGGCGACCTGCGCCGCGTACGTTCGCAGATCGAACCGTTCCTCGGCCCGGCGACGCCCCGCGTCTCCCATGTGGGCCCGAAGTCCCGGATCGTCCAACAACCGCGAGACTTGTTGTGCGATCAGGTCCGGTCGGTCCGGCGGAACGAGAAATCCGGTGTGGCCCTCCGAGACGATCTCGGCCGGACCACCCACGTTGGTGCTGACGACAGGCAAGCCGCATGCCATCGCCTCGAGCAGCGCCATGCCGTAGCTCTCGAAGCGACTGCTGCACACGAGAACATCCGACGCCGCCAGCAATCGCTCGGGACTTTCCGTCCAGCCAATGAAGCGCACCCGGTCGCGCAGAATGGCATCCGAGCGCGCCCGAAGGGTCACGCGCTCCTTGTAGGCCCCATCGGAGGGGACCCCGAACGCGTTCTCGCCGGCGACGATGAACTGAGCGAGAGGGAAGCGCGCTGCCAGGAAGCGCACCATATCCAGGAAGACCTCGTGGCCCTTCACCGCCTGGAAGCGCGCCAGCAGAGTCACGACCGGCGAATCGGGAGGAAGTCCCATTTCGCGGCGGATGGCCGGGCGCTCTGTTGGGCGGGGTCTGAAAGTGGAGGTATCCACTCCTGGGTTCAGCACGATGAAGCGGCCCGCAGGCATGAACGGCGGGGATCCGAGGAAGCCGCGGCGCACCGCTTCGGAGGGCGCCAGGATCAGGTCCGGCCCGTCTCGATAGAAGCCCCGCTGCCAGAGCCGTGGGCGAAACCACCACCCAAGGCATGAGAAGGCGCAGGGCAATCCGAGCTTCCGGCAGGCGGGCAACACGTAAGGCAGACTGTGGAAGTCCGAGAAAACGACATCCGGGGACCATTCAGCCAGGTGGGCGGTGATCCTGCGAGTTGCCGGAAGCTGCCGCCAGATTGTCGGCAGGAACCACAAGGAGGCCGCCCGGTATGCAACGATATGGGTCTCGATACCCTGCGCCCGAGCGGTTTCCGGGAGGCGCCCCTCGCGCGGGCAGACGAGCGACGGCCGGTGGCGGGCCGACACCATGGAGCCGAGCAAAGACCGGAGGATGATCTCCCCGCCCCCCAGCCCTGTATAGGAACTGAAGAATACGGTCCGGATTGCCAGGCTCTTCCCTATGTCCGCCGCTCTGTTCGGTTCAGGGTCGCCTTGAGCTCGCGGCCAAGACGCGAGGGCCAGCACAGCAGCCACAACCATCGAGCCGGCCAGCGCCCGAAGTACTTGGCGGCATAGGCGATCATATCCTCGAAGAAGATTCGGCGTGCCAGACGTCCCAGCTGGCGGGTGCTCGCCCCTTCCTGGTGGATTCCACAGGCCGTCGGGAGATAGACCGCACGGAATCCGGCGCGGCTCAGGCGGTTGCACCAGTCGTCATCCGAGAAGTACAGGCGAAAGCGCTCGTCGTGACTACCGACCGACAGAAGGACCTCGCGGCGGGTCATGATGAACGAGCCGGGCAGGACGTCGACCTGCCGCGCCGTCGAGCGGTCCCATTCGGCGTAGCGTGTCGCCTGGCGGAGCTTGCGGGCCCGCCCATTCAGGATAAGGCCAAGGAAGGTATGCTCGAGAAGGAAATACGGGAAGCTCGAGAACTGCGCGCAGGTTCGCTGCAGTTGTCCATCCGGGTAGGTCATTCGACCGGTCACGGCGCCGACGTCGCTGTGAAAGCCCAGATAGCCCGTCATTTCTTCGACGGCCCCGGGCAAAAGCGTCACGTCCGAGTTGAGGTTGAGAATGTAGCGGCCGGTGGCGATCGCCAGCGCTTGATTGGTCGCCGCCGAGAAGAACCGATTCTCGGGATTTTCGACCAGCCGGGCTTCCGGGAATTCCTCGCGCAACATGGCAACGCTGCCGTCGCGACTGCCGTTGTCGACGACGATCAACTCCGCCGCCAGACCATGCACGGCAGCGCGCGCGGCTCGGAGCGTGTTCTCCAAGTCGGCGCACGTGTTGAAGCTGAGGATGCACAAGGAGAGGTCCATCTGTTCAGAGCCTGCCGGCGATTTGCCTGCGTGCCGGGCCCATCCTTTCCTTGCGACGCAGCGTGTGAGGCTCGGTAGACCTCAAGGCTCGGATCAAGGGGCCGGAGCTCGTGGCCCTGCGCGGAAGTGAGGTTGCAACCGATGTCTTCGTAGATCGCCGGGGGCAGGCCGCACATCCGGCCGGGGGGCACACCCGGATGTGCTTTGCGTCGGCTGCGGGGAGGACGGCCGAGTTTGCTCGCCCAAGCCGAGCGGCTTGGTCACGGCCGAGGCTTGAAGCTAAACGGTGCAACGCCGCGGCCGAATCCAAGGACCGGTTCCGTTCGAGCCGCCTGCTCCAACAAGCACCGCGCGGTACCCAACGCCTGACGAACAACGACGCGGCAGCGCCCGTAGGCAACCCGTCGCCAGTCTGGCGGGCGGGCCCGAATTGGATCATCCGGAGCCGAAGGCTCCCTCGACCCGACCCTCGGGGGCGATGTCCCCGTTCTGGTAGTCGGCCGAGAGCACCCGATACGAATCCGATCGCATCGCCAGCAGCGTGACGATGAGGCCGATCCATCCCGCCAGGATGAACAGGAGAGCAATGCCTCGATCGACACCGATTCCGAACCATGGACCCAGCGTCTCGACCCCGGCGCCCGTAGTCATATACGGGATGAAGATCAGCTGAGCGATCGGCCCGACGAGGAGCGCCGTGATGGGCGTAGCGGCCTGTTCGACGGATTGGGCGAATCCGAAGACGCGGCCCTGCCGCTCCGGCTCGACGACCTTCTGGAGCACGGTCTGTTCCGCGGCTTCCACCACCGGAATCAGGCAAAGCCATACGAACATCCCAACTGTCAGCGGGACGATCGAGGCTTGCAGCGGAAACAGGATGCAGATCGACCACATGGCGGTGTTGGCCAGGAGGAGCATCCGCAGAGGATTCTTGCCCAACCCGCGCGTGGCGACGACCATTCCGCCCACGATGAAGCCCAGGCTCAGGAAGCCCCACAGGGCTCCCCACGCCTGCACGGAGACGAGCAGCAAACCGTAGGCGTCCATCAGCGCCATGAAGATTCCCCCCAGGAAGTTGTTGAAGGTGTGGAAGAAGATCAGGCCGAAGAGACCGGGCACGAGTCGAATCGCTCGTACTGTACCCCGCAGATCCACTCCCTGGCCGGGAGCGCCGGGCGCTTCGCGCTCTATCATCCCCCCGGCGGGAAGGTCGGGGATCGCGAGGGTTGCCAGGTGCCCGATGACCAGCACCGTCAGGCCTATGGCGATCCCCAGCATCCAGGGCACTCCCAGGTATCCGACGGCTAGGCCGCTGAAGATCGAGGCCGCCATGAACGCCACTCCGTTGGTTGTCCCCACAAGGCCGTTGGCGCGGTCGCGACTCCCCTCCGGGACCACGATCGTCACCAGGGTGGACAGCGCGATGCCACGCAGGTTTCCCGCCATCGCCCCGACGAGGGTCAGCACGACGAACACCCACAGATAGACATTGGACGGGTCGGTGAAAGAGGCCGGCGGGGCGGCGAGATGGACCGCTGCCGCCAAGGCGAAGAGGACCAGCGAGGTCAGGCTGGAAAGCAGCATCGTCGTCTTCTTGCGGTACCGGTCGACCAGGGATCCCAGAAAGAACCCTGACAGGGCGATGGTGATCGTGAAGATCCCGGCCATGACGGAAGTGGCGATGACCGACCGGGTCTGGAGGAAGACCCAGAAGGTGACCGCGAACCATACGAAGTTGTTGATCACCGAGGCGGCCAGCGAGTTGGCCAGGATCAGGTGGAAGTTCTTCATTCAGGACCGTCCGTCTGCGGATGGTTCTGCACGCCCCCGTCTTGCGACCTCTCGATTCCGCCTGGGGACTACCCCCTTCGACAACGAGTCGGAGGACGAGAGACCTTCCGGCGAGTGCGCCGAGGATGTGAGCCGGCGCCTTGGGTCCCATCTCGAGCAGGGAGAGGACCTCCCTTCCCCGGCTGTTCGAATCCCCCGCGCCGTGCGAATCTCCTACGCGTGCGGGTGGTAAGTCAGGATGGCGACTCCCGACTGGCTCATCTTGGATTGGACGAGATTGAGCCTTTTCAGCCCCATCCCATCCATGAACAGGCGCTTCCCGCCTCCCACGACGACCGGATGGACCATCAGCGTGAGCTCATCCAGGAGGCCTTCCTCAAGCAGGGACCGAACCACCGAGGGGCTACCCGAGACGCCGATGTTTCTGCCTGTTTGCTGCTTCAGGCTCCTGACCTGGTCGCTGAGAGGCCCCTCGATCAGAGTCGAGTTCATCCACGCCACCTCCTTCAGCGTCCTCGAGGCCACGTATTTCGGGGTGTTGTTGATGTGGCTGGCGTACGGTTCATCCTGGGATGTGGGCCAGAAGCCGGCCCACTCCTGATAGGTCACCCTCCCCAGCAACACGGTGTCCTCCTCGGCGATGAGCGACTCCACGGCCGCCAGCATATCGGCGTCGAAGAGATCGAATTGCCACTTATCCGGCGATTCCACCACTCCGTCCAGCGAAATGAACAGTCCCGAAACGACCTTTCTCACCATCGGCCTCCCTTGTTTCGTCGTCGGCGCACGGTCAGCCCTTCCGTCGGGCCTGCCCTGCGCACCTTTGTTGAATTTCCGACAATCTCGCTCCAAGATCATACTTCGATGTGCTCCGTGTCGACAGCCCCCCAGGGGGTGACCGAAGGATGACATCTCGCCACGCCGCGCGAGGGGTGCCTCATCCACAAGAGAGCCGAGCAGATCATGGAAGTGCGAAGAGGTCCGAGGAGGTATCGAGACAGGGACAATGTCGCAGCGGCCGGCGCTCTGCCTTTCCGGCGGCGTCTCTCCCCGACCGGCGAAGATCGAGAGATCAGTCAGACCAGGCCGCCGGAAGTCGATCCCACCGATGAGCACGTAGGCGCTGGATGAGATCGACGTCCAGGCCCCCCTTGTCGCTGGCGGCGAGGTTTGCCTCGACATGCCGTATCTTGCGCATGCCGGGGATCACCGTGCTGACCTCCGGATGGCACAGGATGAATCGCAGCGCCAGCTCCGGCATCGTCATGCCTGGCGGGATCAGCGGCCGAAGGGCCTCGGCCCGTTCGACGGACGCCTTCAGATTGGCCGCGCTGAAGTAGATGTTGCGCCAATCCCCTTCCGGCCAGCGCGAGTCCTCGGTCAGCAGGCCGGTGAGGGTCCCCTCATCGAAGGGGACACGGGCGATCACGGCCACGTCCAACTCGCGGCATGCCGGGAACAACCTGTCCTCCGGCGCCTGGTCGAAGATGTTGTAGATCACCTGGACGGCATCGACCAGACCCGTACGCAGCGTCCGGATCCCGTTCTCAGGCTCCCAGCGGTTCAAGCTGAGACCGACGGCCTGGACGAGACCCTCGCGCTTCAGATCACCGATCGCCCGCTGCCAGCCCTCGTCCTTTTCCCAACCGTCGTCCCAGACGTGGAACTGGATCAGATCGATCTGCGCCAGGCCGAGGTTCTTAAGACTGCTTTCCGTGAAGCGACGGATGTGATCGGGTGGAAAGACGTCATCCAGGCGATCCTGCGGCCGGGCCGGCCACTTCTTGTTCTTGGGCGGGATCTTCGTGGCGACGTACAGCCGCCTCTCGGGATGCTCCCGAACGAGTTTCCCGAGCAGGCGCTCGGAATGGCCTTCGCCGTACGCCCAGGCAGTGTCGAAGAAGGTGCACCCGAGCTCGACCGCCCGATGGAGACCGGCCATCGACTCGGCGTCATCCGAACCCGTCCAGCCTCCCATGCCCCACATGCCGTAGCCGATCTCACCGACGTCCCATCCAGTTCGACCGAATCTGCGCTGCCTCACGGCTGCCGCCAACTCCAATCGTCACGGGTCCGGGGCATTTGTACCACCATCCGGGCGTCCGGCCGCTCCCCCCAGCGGACACGACCATCTTCGGGACGGGTCGCACTCGTCGCCGGCGTTCCATCGCGGGCAAGTCGGATGGCACGACTTGTGCCGTAGGAACCGAAGGGAAATCGGACAAGAAATGTTAGAATTCTCCCCACTGAAGGGGGTGAACACGTCGCGCGTGCCGCCCGCAGGAGCCGACAAGAGTGCCGCTTGACGGGACGACCCTCTCCCATCTGCGAGGCACTCTCGAGGGCCGCCTCCTCACCCCGGCGGACGCCGACTACGATCGGGCGCGTACGGTCTTCTACGGGGGCATCCACCGCCGCCCGGGCGCCATCGCCCAGGTTGAGAACAGCGACGATGTCCGCCGCGTCGTCACCTGGGCCCGCGACCAGGAGGTGGAGCTCGCCGTGCGCGGCGGCGGGCATAGCTTCGCCGGCCACAGTCTCTCCGACGGCGGCATCGTGCTCGACCTCCAGAACATGCGCGCCGTCGACATCGATCCCGAACACCGCACGGCTTGGGCCGAGGCGGGGCTGACCGCCGGCGAGTACACCAAGGCTGCCGGAGCCTATGACCTGGCGACAGGCTTCGGCGACACCGGTTCCGTGGGCATCGGCGGACTTACGCTCGGCGGCGGCGTCGGCTACCTCGTCCGCAAGCACGGCCTGACGATCGACGACTTGCTGGCGACCGACGTCGTGACGGCGGACGGCCGGCTCGTCCGGGCCGACAGCCAAACCCACCCCGATCTATTCTGGGCGATCCGCGGCGGCGGCGGCAACTTCGGAGTCGTTACCCGTTTCCGCTTCCGCCTGCACCTGGTCGACTCTTTCGTGGGAGGCTTCCTGGTGCTGCCGGCCACACCCGAAGTGGTCGCCTCGTTCATCGCCGAGGCCGAAGACGCGCCGGATGAGCTATCGACCATCGCCAACGTCATGCCGGCGCCGCCGATGCCCTTCCTGCCGCAGGAGCTCCACGGCCGCTTGATCGTGTTCGCCATCATGGCCTACGCCGGACCGGTCGAAGCCGGCGACAGCGTCCTGGCGCCGTTCCGCAAGCTCGGACCACCGCTGGCGGACATGGTCCGGCCGATCCCCTATCCGGAGATCTACATGCCGGAACCGGAAGACTATCACCCGACGGCAGTGGCGCGCACAATGTTCCTCGACAGGATCGACCTGGGCGTCGCCCAGGAGATCGTTGCCCGGCTCGAATCGTCGGATGCGGCGGTGCGGGTGGCCCAACTGCGCGTCCTGGGCGGCGCGATGGCCCGCGTCCCGGCCGAGGCGACCGCGTTCGCGCATCGCGCCAGCCGGATCATGGTCAACCTGGCGGCGTTCTACGAAGGCGCCGACGACCGCCCCGGCCGCGAGGCGTGGGTCATCGGCTTCGAGGCGGCGTTGCGCCAGGGCGATGCCGGGCGCTACGTCAACTTCCTCGGCGATGAAGGGCAGGCTATGGTGCGCCGAGCCTACCCGAGTCCCGCATGGGATCGTCTGGTTGCGGTCAAACGACGCTACGATCCGGGCAACCTCTTTCACGTCAATCAGAACATACCGCCCGAAACGTAACCGCGCGAGGCGAACTCACATAGGTGGGTTCCCTGGCGTTGGAGGGCGTGGAAGGGTCTCCGGAAAGAAGGGGGGACCGACTCCACGGCGGCCCTACGGCTGGCGGGTCTTGCGCCTCTCGTTGAGCACGTCCAGGACAACGGCGAAGATCAGCAGCGCCCCGGTGTCCAGGCCCCTGGGCTATACTTCCCGGCCGTCGCAGGGGCTACCTCCTATGGACCTGACTCCCGGCCAGACGATCGGTCAATACCGGATCGTTCAGAAAATCGGCGAAGGCGGAATGGGCGCGGTCTACAAGGCCGACCAACCGTCGATTCCCCGGGCCGTCGTCATCAAGGTCTTGGGGTCGGGCTTCGCCGAGTATACAGATGCGCTCGATCGCTTCCGCCGCGAGCTCGACATGATCACACGGCTGGAGCATCCGCACATCCTTCCCGTCTACGACTACGGCGAAATCGACGGCAACCCCTACATCGTCATGCGCTACATGACGGGCGGCTCGCTGCAGGATCGGCTGCAGAGTGGAGGGTGGACGCGCAGCGAGGGCCTGCGCCTGCTCGACCAGGTGGCGCTGGCGCTCGATTTCGCCCACGACCGCGGCATCATCCACCGCGATCTCAAGCCCGGAAACGTCCTGGTCGACGACGCCGGGAACGCCTACCTGGCCGATTTCGGGCTGGCCAAGTCGATCAGCGGGACCCAGGACCTGACGGCAACCGGCAGCACGCTCGGGTCTCCGGCGTACATGTCCCCCGAGCAAGCGCGGGGCGAGAAGCTCACCCGGCAAAGCGACATCTACGCCTTCGCCGTCCTGGTCTACCGCGTGCTGTCGGGCCGCCTACCCTTCGAGTCCGATACCGCCTGGGGTTTCATCACGGCCCATCTGAGCGAAGAGCCGGCTCCTATTCGCCGCTTCGCGCCCGATCTGCCTCCGGCGGTCGAGAGCGTCCTGGCGGACGGCCTGGCGAAGGATCCGCTCGCGCGGCCGGATCGGGCGACAGATCTGATGGCCTCGCTGCACGCCGGCCTGTCCGGAGGCGCCGCCATCCCCGCCTCGCCCAGCGCCAGCCGCGCGTCTCAGGCTGCCGTCAGCGGCTCCGCCGTCTCCGGTTCCCGCGCGGTTCCTGCGCCTCGCCGCAGGGCTCCGGCCTGGCGGCTTCCGGCGATCGTGGCCGCCGGAGCCGTCGCGCTGCTCGTCTTCGGGGGAATCGCGGCGGTCGTCCTGTATTTCGGCGCCACCAGCCTCCGGGGAGACACGGTTACGACCTATCCCGTGGGGGACGAGCCGCGCGCCCTCCTCTTCGACGGCGACTCACTCTGGGTGGCCAACTTCTTCGGCAACAGTCTGACGAAACTCTCCGTCTCCGGCTGCGGAACATCGGGGGAAGGATGCGGGGAGAACCTCGGCACATTTGACGTGGACGACCTTCCGGTGGCGCTGGCCTTCGACGGCGAGACTCTGTGGGTGGCCAGTTCCTTGGAGCAAACGGTCTCGGCCGTCAACCCGGGATCGGGCGAGGTAGGCGCTCGCCATCTTCTCCCGCACGTCCCGTCGGCGTTAGCCTGGGATGGCCAGTCATTGTGGAGCGCCAACGCCATCGACGGGTCCGTGACCCAGATCGCCCGCGACGGTCGGATCTTGGCCGACATCGACGTCGGTCTGGCGCCGGCCGCGATCGCCTTCGATGGGACGTCGCTGTGGGTCATCGACCAGGAGGGCCGCTCCCTGGTTCGTATCGACCCCGACGGCGCGCAAGTCCAGGAGTCGATCGCGCTCGACAGTGAGCCGATCTCCATGGCGCTCGACGGCTCCGACCTGTGGATCGGGCTGGGCGATACCGGAGAGGTGATCCAGCTCGACCCGGAGAATCCGACCGCGCCTCGCCGGATCGATCTCGGCTTTCCTGGGC